>Ga0157376_10000043_pt1 | contig 115714 bp, 162 predicted proteins | sample M45metaG_FD_121801 | JGI IMG/M metagenome (GOLD analysis project Ga0157376, IMG submission 121801) | Miscanthus rhizosphere microbial communities from Kellogg Biological Station, Michigan, USA - M4-5 metaG | ecosystem: Host-associated > Plants > Roots > Rhizosphere > Soil | place: USA...
CCGACACGAACAGCCCCAGCAGGTCGGCCGACTCACCTTCCTCGGGCTTGGTGTTGAGCAGGCTGACCACCTTCTGGCCCAGGCGCTTGACGACGTACGTCTCCTGGGCGTCGGCGTAGATCTCGTCCGTCGCGTCGGCGTCATCGGTGATGACTTCGAACCAGATCTCGTTCTTGGCCAACCAGTTGACCAGGTTGGCGTCCGTCTCGGTCGGGGCGCTCTTGCCCTGGACGACGAACCAGAACTGGTCGTCGCCCGCCCTTGTCCACAGATCCTTGAGCGTCTCGGTGAGTTCCTTGCGGGACATCTCCCCATCACCGAGGACTACGTGCATTGCCACAGCAGATTCTCCTTCATCGTTGGTTTCCTCGTTGCGAACGCAAGGCCGCAAACCTAATCGAGTCGGTGGTGACTAGCAACAGGTCTGCGATGAGCATGACGAGCATCGCAGCCGCTCCCCAGCCCAAGCCGTACCACCAGTGATCGTAATCGATGAGCGCCTGACCACCGACCCCCAGGCCGAATGGAAGCAGCTTCCAGAACCATTCAGGCCCATCTAGCAGGCCTTGCGCCACACTCCAGACACCCCACACAGCCATTATCACGATGGTGTACTCCATGTGCGGAGGCAGGTTAGCCGAGCAAGACCCCCGGTGAGGTGACCGTGTGGACGGCGTTGTCTGGCTGCAGGATGGGAACGTAGGTGAGCACCACGTTGGCAGCCGTGTGGGTATTGGTGGCGTTGGCCGGAACCAGAGGCGTGTTGGGGACAGCAACTATGACAACAGCGCCACCAGTATGAGCGTGGGTGGCGCTCTGGACGATGAGTGCAGGCTGGATCGTGACGTGACTGGCCGAGTGAGCGTGCAGGCTGTTGCTGGCGATGATGCCCCAGGGGTTGAGGATGCCCTGGAGGTCGTTGATCGGGTCCAACCGGTAACTCAACACGCCGGTCCTGGTCGGGACCGGGAGCCTCAGGTCGTTGGGATACAGCACGTCCATGTGGGGAGTCACGACGGTGCCTGCGGGCACCCACTCGTAGCAGATCCCCTGCTTGGCCATCACCTCATCCGTGATGAGAGTCGTGTCGGAGATCTGGCGGGCGAACATCCGACCGAACACGGCCTGCTTGTGGTTGTACCAGAAGCTGTAGCTGGCACCCTGACGCACCTCGCCGCCGTACCAGGTGAAGTCCTCGCGAGCGCCGTAGTCGGTGTCACCGTCGAAGTACGGCCAGTCCTTGAGGTAGCCCTTCTCGCAGAGCACTTGGTCGATGGTGATATCACCGCCGTCGCACTCGATACGCAGCAGCGCCTGATACGTCTGTACGGGGGTGCGGCATACAGCGATATGGACGAACGTGTTGGGGTCAAGCTGCCATGTCTCCTTGCCCCAATCCACCGCCGCCTCTTCGAAGTCATCGTCCCACCAGACGAGGCCGACCTTGACGTTGCCGACGCCACGGGCCATGAACTGGATCGTCCAGCGCTCCTCGCGCATGGTGGGGAACAGGTTGGACTCGGCCACCACGATGCCTCCGTACTGGAAGCGACCGGCGAAACGTCCAGCGGCGATGGGTGGGTTGGTAAGGGGCACACGGGAAGCCGTGCCGTTGGTCGTCCAGTAGCCGGTCGGCGGGCTGGCCAGTTCGAAGCTGGGGTTGGCGATCATGTTGGCCCGCTGTGGGTACAGCCAGACGTGCTGGGTGTGGGATGGTTCGAACGCTGGTGGCCCGAGCGACAGCAGCAGCGGCCCCTCGGAGATCGTGACGATGGTGCCCCCCGCCTGTGGAGCATCGGCCCAGTTGAACATCCAGCGGTTGGACACCGCCCCGAGCGTGGAGTCAGGTGACGCGGTGATGGCGTCGCCGTTCTGGACGACTCGCATCTCACCAGCGAACGGTGTGTTGGTGACGAAGATCAGCGTGTTGTCGGGCCGCAGGAACGCTGCCGCCTTGACCTCACTGGGAGCCAGGTTGTTGAAGGGGAACGACGAGAACACCACGTAGTTGCTCTTGCCCTCGTCACGCACACCAACCGTGATCGTGTTGGCCAACGGTGGGCCTCCGGTGGTCACCGGGATCCACCCCGGCGTGGCCAGCAGTTGCGTCACCGTTGTCATACCGATGTACCGGCTGTCGTTGTCTTCGAAGTTGGGAGCCTCTCGGAACAGCACCAGCTTGACCACCGAGCCATTGATGATCCCCGGCGACGCCGACAGAGCGGTGATGAACGCAGTGGAGAAGAATGCTGTCATGGCTGCACCTGTTGTGGGCCTGCGGAGGGCGGTGTGCCCAGAACGTAACCCTTGAAGGGCACGGACGGATCGTCGGACCCGAGCAGTTCCCCGGCATCGCCAACGGTGAGGTACTGGTCGGGCGGCGTCACGGCGACGGCCTTGCCCGCACGGTCCAGCACGTAGGTCGATGCCCCGGAGATGTCGATCCACTTCGACACGGCCCCACCACCTGACGGTCGGCCGGTGAAGAAGATGACCGGCGTCATGTACACCGCCCCAGTCGGTGCGGTTCCCTGGACAACGACGCTGTACCAACCAGAGCCGACAGCGGCGACCGGGCTGATGCCGGTGGCCTTGGAAAGGTAGTCGGTGGCCTGACCACCAGCGCCGTACCACAGCAGGTAGCAGTTGACCGCCGCCGCTGGTGTCTCCTGGGCGACCTGCACAGTGAAACCGTAGGAGGTGCCAGGCTCCACCGGGATACCCGAGTACAGCGGTATCACAGCATCCTGCAGGGTCCATGTCCCTCCAGCGTTGACCGTGTAGTGCGGCCCGTTGCCACAGACCAGCGCCAGGTTCGTCGTCTCGGTGGCCTTCGGGGTGACCACTCTCATCGTGCCCCGTCCGATATTGGCTCCCGTGTAGCTGCCGCCGTAGGACAGAGCCGCCGTTGTGGTGTTGAGGTCAGAGTCCAACAGGTCGGTCGCATCCGCCAGGTAGCCCCACGACCCGGTGCCGGTGTAGAAGTCGGAGTCGTCGGGCAGGAGCATGATGTTGGTGCCCATGGAGATGTCGCACAGCCACTTCGTCCCGGCTTCGATCACGTGCTGGAGAGCAGGAATCGTCCCCCTCTGCTGTAACAACAGTGGGAGGGCGGCGAGGATCCCTCGGTACCGGACATCACCACTGCCCGTCCGGTAGGGGACACCGAAGTTCTGGCCCACTCCCTTGAGCAGAGCCATCGGAGACTTGTCCACGTGGTACGTCTGCTGCCACTGCTCCACGTACTCGCGGGTCAGGTCAAGTTCCGAGCCGAAGATGTCGAACAGCTTGCGCAGTGGGCCGGTTCCCTCCTTGATGTTGGAGTCGGTGTACCGGTAGAAGGGCGGGATGGTGTTCCACAAGTGCTCGTTGTGGCCGTAGTTGCGAGGGATCAGCACCTGGCCGGTCATACCCACGATCCAGTCGAGCTTCGTCGTGCGGAAGAAGAGTGTGTAGTAGTAGAACTGCCCCGGCTGCAGGGGCTTGTCGTACACGACCGGTGGAGGCACGTTGATCGTGGCCGGGATGATCTCGGTCATCGCCGTGTCGGTGGCGATGGTCCACGTCCTGGCCCGAGGGTCGATCCACGTGGTGCCGGTGCCGGGGTAATCCTCGGAGTCGTAGCGCCACTGCACCTGGAGGCCCACCGGCTGCGACAGGTCACGGAACTCCACCCAGGCGATGTTGCCCTCCCACTGGGTGCTGCCCACACCATCTGAACGTGCGCCGATGGACAGGCGTGAGGTGGTGGCGTTGAAGGTGTCGGCTATCGGCGCACCGGCCACCGTGATTCGGGTGCCCTCGGTCCAGGTGGTGCCGTCGTCCACTGAGGTGATCGCCACGACGTAGGGAGAAGCGTCGTCCTTGGTGAAGCGCACACCGATACAGACCAGGTCACCGCTCGTCTTGGGCAGGGCGTCCAGTTCCGCCTTGGTGGCGAGGATCGCTGGTGTGGCCCAGCCGTCAGCGGCGCCGTCGAGCGACCACTGGATCTTCAACGAGCCGTCGATGTCCAGGTACACGACCCACGAACGACCACCAGCCACGGGCTGCCACACCGCCGCCAGGTACTGCACGTGCGAGGCGGCGAGGATGCTGACGCAGCCCGAGATCTCCGTGTTGTTGATGATGCGCTGGATCGGGGTGGACCAGGCATACCCCAGTTTGGGGGAGATGACAGCGGGAGTCTCCGGCGTCGAGAAGTCGGGACGCCCAGCCCGGAACACCGTCTGGCCGTCGTTGACCGTGGCCGGGTAGCCGAAGCCAGACCGAACCAGCGCGACCTCGGCCCACTCTTCTTTGACGGTGATCGGCCAGCCCCAGGCGATCTCTGCGATCCCGATGGCTGTGGTCTGACGGGTGCCGTCCGGTAGCTCGTAGGAGACTTCACTGTGACCGGCCCAGCGAGTGGTGAGGTACGCCTTGTTGGTGGCCTCATCGAAGGACTCGGTGGTGGTCGGGTAGCGCAACGCTGTCTGTTGCAGCGTCTGCACCGTCGATCCACGGACGTAGTCGCCGCCAGCAATGATGCCGTAGGCCTGGCGCTGGGTCTGGAAGGCAGGATCGTCGGTGCCGTCTGGCCACCATGGGTCGTCACTCACCGGTCACCTCCTTCATGATGTCGTCGGTCGGCACCAGGGCGAGCACCCCGGCGACGGCGGCGGCGACACCCGACACGGCCGAGAAGACCAACGCCAGCATCGACACGTGCGACACGAACTCCACCTTGTCCAGCCACTCCAGCTTGATCGCCAAGATCCAGATGACGAGGGAGGCGACCAGCATCACGCCGTTGACGACGATGCTGGTGATGGCGATGGGCAGAGCGAGCCGCCTGATCAACGGGATCATGTTCCGGGGACACCACCCGTCGCCCACACCCACAACCCATCGTGGGTGCGCTTCTCTTCGGTCCAGTCGGTCGGGTAGTTGACCTCTTCCTCTACGACCTCGGTCGGTTCGATGCGTGGGATCAGCAACGGTGGGGTGTCGATGTCGATCACCTCTCCCGTTGAGATATCAGTGGCCGGGTGGATGATGGAGATGGTCACCCGGTTGTCGTTGCCCGGAGTCGTGGTGCTTGGCGTAATCGTGGGCGTGGTGCCGGTGAGCAGTGCAGTATTGACCGTTACCTGGCTTACGTTGCCGTAACCGGTGTATGTCAACGTCTGCGCAGCCGTAGCAATGGTCGCTGTACCGGTTACTACGACCACACCTCCTGGGATGACAGCGTTGATCGCCGTCTGGATGGCGGCTGCTGCAGCGTTGTAGGCGATGGTGCCGGTGGTCAGGTTAGTACCGGCGACGTTAAGAGTCAGCGTGAAGGTGCCGCCCGAGATCGTGCCACCGGGGGTGAGCACCTGAACTTCGTTGACGATGGTCGTCCACTTGGGTGAAGAAGTCTTGACGACGCTGTACTGCCACCAGGTGGTGTTGTTGGTAGGCGCAGCAGTGATCACCAGCACCATCTGTGAGGCGGGATCGGCAACCTGACGGAGCACGATGGTGTCACCGATCACCACCGTTGACAGGGCGACAGTCTTATTCTCCAGGTCAGCGTCAGTGGCCGAGATGGCCATCGTCGTCGGAGCGGTGGCGTTGTTGAAGCGGAACCGACGTACGGCCGGGTCGGCCATGGTCAACGTGGGATCAAGCATCCATGTCTCGGTGAGGACATAGTTGGTGACACCCGAGCCGGTGACGGGAGCGAAGCCGTCCGGTGGCTCATCGGTGGAAAGCCAACGAACCTCGGCCCACTCGACACCCTGGATCGCCAGCGCCGCCCGGTAGATCCGCCCGATGGACACCCGCCACCCGAAGTCCACCCGGTCGAAGGCGAGCACCTGGCGGATGACGGACTCGACCTGTAGGCGCACCGTCGTCTGGTTGTAGCCATCGACCACGTGGACCTGCACCCGGATGAAGATGTCCAGCCACAGCGCAGCGACATCGGTCGGCTCTGCGTAGACCGTCGAGCCGACGATGATCTTGTCCTTCATGTAGTCCTCGACGGTGGCACACAGCTTGCCCATGTACCCGGCGTCGCCCTGACCACCAGTCGGCGCGATGGTCACATGCACCGCCGTGTAGATCGTCCCGTGGGCAACCGACTTGGCGACGCCCGCTACTTGCATCGCCAAGTCGGCGTAGTCGTTGAGAGTAATCGCACGGCTCTTGATCCGTGAGGCTGCACGGGGGATGGAGAAGCGCATGGCGTCGATGCCCTCGGGGTCGGTCCCCCCTACTGGTGAGGCCGGGTTGCGCACCGAGACACCCCACAGATCGATGTTGGGTGCCGTCGCCGCCGAGATGGTGTTGAGCTTCCCAGCCGGGACGCTGTTGGCTGCGGCACCCCTACCGAAGCGGTAGGACACGTACATCGTCGCTCCGACTGGCGGAATGCGGCCAGCAGAGTTGTCCCCGAACACGACGTGGGTGGTGTCGTTGTCATCCATGAAGGTGGTGAACACGGCCTGCGTGGGACGAGCCAGTGATAGGTCGGTTACGAAGGTCCACGGCAGCGTCTGGCCTGCTTCGTCCGAGCGGATGCTCACCGTGTTGAAGACCACACCCTTGTCCCGGATGAGGAACTCGGCGTTGGGGATGCCCAAGCTGACGCCCAGCACGATGTCGGTGACCAAGACGCCCTCGGTGGCCGTGATCGGGATGTCCTTGTCACCGGGGTTGAGGGTCAGCGCCTGGTCAGTTTCGAAGATGACGATGTTCGAAGAGTTGTCCGTCTCGTTGTACACCCGCACGTACTGCGGCAGGGCGACCGACTTCTCGGCGTTGGAGTCGAGCGAGAACATCAGCAGCACGCTGGCGGCTGACTGTCCGATAGGCCGGTATCCCAACATGTCAGCGATGTAGAGGATCGACTGCCTGCGCACGGCCGTGCCCAGGAACGCCTCGCTGGCGGTGCGGTCGATGTAGAAGTGCATCACGTCGCCCATGTAGGCGAACAACTCCAGCAGCAGGGTGCCGAAGTCGGAGGCCTCCCCGGCCGTCTCCCACTCGGGCATCAGCCCCTTGGCCAGGCCGATCAGTTGCGCACGGATGGCGGTGAAGTCGCGGCTGGTGTAGTCGAGCACCACCCTGGAACGGAAGGCGTCCTCGTTGTCGAGGGAGACGAGGATCCCGGTGTCGCTCATACTGTGTCTACTCCTTGAATCCCACGATTGATCTGCCGACGCAGGAACTCGGACGAGATCGGCACTGAGAGATTGACATCGGTTCCGTACAGGGAAGGTCGGTATGTTATGTCAACAACGACGAGGCCAGGATCGCCTTCACGGATGTTTATCGACCGCACGATGGCCCGCAGGACCAGTTGCTCCAGAGCCTGCCTGATCCGAGCGGCGGCGTCCTTCATCACCAACTCGTCGGACGGATCGAACAGTGCCGCCTGGATGTCGCAGCCGTAGCGAGGGCGCATCACCCGCTCGCCCTGGTTGGTCATCAAGGCATCGATGACCTGACCACGGACGAGGTCTTCGTACGACCGGTTCTCTTCGATCTTGCCGTTCAGGGAGAGGTTGAAGGGGTAACGAAGCGCTCTCACACCACGCTCCGCAACCGGGAGTCGTTCCACGACGAGATCCATTGACCATCTTGGAGCGAGAGAGTTGGGTAGGGCGATCCTTGGGCCTGCCAGAAGGACTTGTACGTGTTCCGGCTGATCTCGGTATCGGATCCAGGACGGACGAGACGCAGGTTGGTCTGGTACTGCGACGAGTCCATCTTGTGCTGCACCACCTGCACCACCCAGCGCCCGTCGTACTTGGTGCGCAGCGAGGTTGCGTTAGTGGTGACGACATCGACGCACATCCCCGGATAGATGTCGGCGTCACCCCATATCCGTGCGTCGGCCCGCTGCTTCCAGTCGGACAGGCGTGACTTGGCCGACTCGGTGTAGATCCGGGCCTCCTCGGCGTCTCGGATCACAGCGGTGGTGATGAACTTGTACTCCTTGAACTGACCGATCTCCTTGGCCACCTGCACGTCACCGTTGTCGGTGAAGTAGGCAACCTGGCCACCCATCGACTGGGGCACCTCGTCGGACTTCTCGGAGGGTGTGAACTCGATGAGGTGGCGGTCGTCATTGAGCAAGGTGTCCTCGCTCTTGTCCTTCGAAACGAGCCGGGTGTACGCCCCCTGCTCTCGCATCAGGACAGCCGGGTCGTAACACAACAGCACACCCTGGCGGTTGAACAGGGACCAGCCGATGCGCTTGACAACCTTGACGGCCTGCTCCCAGTTCGTCTCCTCGGTCTGCGCGATGGACTCCCATAGGTGGGTATCAGGGTGACTGTAGAAACCAAGGCCGCCGTAGGCCGCCAGCACCTCCACCACGGACGGGATCGTCCGCTTGAGCCAGAACCGTGGGCTGCCCTTCTGCATCGGCTGGGTCGCCCCCAGGATCTGCAGCGAGAAGGTGAGGTTGCCCTTGCCCGACTGGTCGATGGTGACGCCGACGATGTAGCCGCAGAACAGTTCCGTCCGTGGCGCCTGGCCGAAGTAGAAGCTGATCGCTGAGTCGAGCATCCCCTCGGTGTCGGTGAGCGTTGACGACGAGCACGACAGCAGCGCCATGTCGTGGGCATGGTCGCCCATGACTACGGTCGCTTCCTTGACGGTGATTTCGAACTCGGATCCGTTGAGCCGGGGGTGGAAGATCGGCACCCGGCCGCGGGTGGATCGATACGTCGGTTTGGAACTGACATCGGTCATGCTCATGACGGGATCCTCAGGTAGTCACCCATCATCAGGTCAAGCGGGTACCAGATCTTGGGGTTGACTTCAGCGACTTCCCACCACCGTGTTGAGTCATCAAGGAATTTGTAGGCGAGGAAGGGGAAGTGCTCCTCGGCCTTGGCGTAGTACTCAGCCTGAGGTGGTGATGGCAACAAGATGTTGAGGAGATACGTAGCGTCGGCCGACGACTGCACGAAGCGCAGGTTGCCCTCCACATCCTCCAGGATGGGATGGCCGTACTGGTCGTAGAAGTGCTTCAACACCGAGTGAGTCTCGGCCTCTTCGTAGCGGGAACCCTTGGGGATCATGCGTCCCTCGCAGCATTCGATTGCGGATTGTTCTGCGCGTTGTAGTTCATGTCGCCACCAACGGGCATCGGGCGCACGCAGAAGTAGGGACTGGAAGGCATGGAGGCATCACGCAGGCCGACCTGGACACCGCTGCGGGGGTGGGAGCTAGCCGCTTCGAAGCACTTGATCCCGTTTCCGGAGAAGGAGTCGAAGAAGCGGATGTGTCCGGGCTTGATGATGATGTCGCCGTACTGCAGGTCGGAGGAGTTGATCCTCTGCACGTTCTTGTAGTTGTTGGACTCCCAGTGGCTGATGATGGCGTGCGTACCTGGGTATCCACTCCCGAAGATCTGATCAGAGATACCGATGGCGTGGTACGCCGCTTCCACCAGACCCGAGCAGTCGGCCGACGTGGGAAGGTTGTACCTGGCCGCACCAGTGTCTGCACCGCTGTAGCGGGTCTGTCCTTCGACCACGTGGGCCTTGGCCCAGTTGAGCGCCTGCGCCCTGACGTTGGCACCAGCGGTGTTGGCGATGCCAGCTTGGGTGGCGTACGCCGCGTCCTGGTTTTCGGGGTCGGCGGCGGCGTTGATCACCAGTTCGTTGACGGTGAGGAACGACTCTCGGTCCTTGAACTCGGAGAAGGGGATCGCCGCCTCGGCCTGGAACTCCTCGGCCTTGTACTCGGTCATGTCCTTGACCGGCCCCAGGTACACGGCACGCATCGTCAACTGGATCCTCATCCGGACGGGTGTCATCCGGTGGGTGAACTTCTCGAAGGTCACACGGGCATTCAGCGGACGGCCCTGCACCGTCAGTTGCGGTGAGAACACGACCGTGATGTCACGGGGGTTGACCATCATCACGCCGTTGTCCGGTATTGTGTTAGCAGGAGCGCTGGCGGGGTCGGGGAAGACGTTGCGAACCACCATGTCGAAGAACTGGTAGTCCACGAAGACACCGGGGTGGTTGGGGTCGGCTGCTTCTTCCTGGCGGTCGAAGAACAGTTCGAAGGAGAAGTCCAGGATGCTGGGCGGGGCCACCAGGTTGCCCGACTGGTACACGGTGTTGAACGGGTCCAGCGCACCCTGGTCCAGGTACGACACGTAGTCCCTGGAGATGATCTCCGGGTTGTACATGAAGTAGAGCCGAGCCTCGGACATGGGCTTGCCCGTCTCACGCTGTGCTCTGCGGATGTACCCCCGCAAGATCCGTGCCGGGTAGTGGACACCTCCCACACTGGAGTCGGTCAGGGCCAGCGATGGGTGCAGCCGACCGGCCGCACCGCTGGCGAATGGCGGGTTGGATCGGTTCCCGGTGACGATGTCGCCTGATTGAAACCACTCATAGGCGAAGTTCTGCTGCAGTTGATCCTGGGTCATCCCAGTACCCGGCATGAACGCTGTAGGGATGTCGGCACGGTTGTAGGCCGGTGCTGTCGTCCACCCGTACGGCTTGGTGGCCAGGCCGGAAGGTCGGAAGGCGTTCTTGATGTTGTACTGGTACGCCATCAGTTGTTCCTCAGCATCCGGGTGCGCATCTCGTCCTCAAGGTGGTCAGCGATCATCGTCACGGTGCGGCGCATGTCGATGCCGCCCTGTTGGCCGCTGTTGCCGCCGCTGATCTGGAACGTGTTGTTGAACACCAGCGAGTTGCTGTTCGTGTGTTGGTCCACCGCCGACGAGTAGTAGTGGGCCGACGATCCGGTATCACCCAGGGTGAAGGGCCGTGTCTCTTGTGATACCGGTGTAATCTCCGCTCCGTAGTCGAGATCGCCCAGTCCTGCCTGGGCAACGAGCTTCGCCGCCCTGGTCTGATCGGTGCTTTCGAAGGGGCTGGCGAACCCGCCGTGGATGCTGTGAGTCCTGTTGTCGGTGTTGTCGGAGTTGGCCCAACCAGGACGGAGGGGCAAGCCCCAGTAAGCGCTCTGCTTGCTGAAGTTCCACGTCATGAAGTTGCCCGAGTCGTGGTAGATGTCATAGGCGACGTTGGCGTTCTTCTGGATGTCCAGCAGATCATTAGCGGAGTAGCCCATGGAGGCGATCCGGTCCCTGTGGGCCTTCCTGTTGATCTGCATCAACCCCTTGTCTTCGCCGTTGGGGTTCGCAGCATCAGGCCTCCACGATGACTCACGACCGGCGATACCGGTGGCCTTCACCAAGGCGTCTCCCGTGAACCCAGCGTTGTGTAAGGCACGGGCTGCCTGCATACCTGCTGCATCGGTACCGGCCGAACCACCGCTACTGATGGCACCATTAGGAAGCGTCGCACCGTAGGGGGTAGTGGTGGTGGGGTCGTAAGCGCCCGCAGACCCAAAGGGGTTCAGACCACTGCCTGCGTTCTGCCGGTACCACTCGGTGGAGCCGTAGGCAGGAGACGAGATCACACTGGTGTTGGCTTGCCCGCCTGTTGAGATACCGTGAGTCCTGGAGTAGTTGAGGAACTTCTCGTAGACGTTGATCGGTGCCAGACCGGCAGCGTTCGTGGCGGCAGTCGCGTCGTCACTGACAATCGCACCCTGCATCATGTTCAGCAGCGTGGTGACGAGGCCAGCAATGGCCGGGATCTGCTCATCCGGACCACGACCAGCGATCATCGTCTTCAGGTCTTTGCCGATGTCGAACACGCCCAGGAAGTCCTTGGCGAACTCCTCCAGGAAGTCTCCGATACCCGACTCAGGATCGCCCATGCCGACGTGCCACGGCTCGCCCATGTTGGCACCGGAGTGCAGGCCGAACTTGGAGGCGTTGGCCTGGATCCATCCGTACTCGCTGGACGGGCCGAGGTCGGCTGCCATCCCACGGGTGTGCGCCGAGGGCTTGCCCGACACCTTGCCGACACCACGCTTCTTGAGCCGCTGCTGCATGGCGTTGTCACGCAGACCGGAGTTGACCTTCAGCCTGGGGTTGGCAGCCAGCATGTCGCCAACCTTGCGGCGCATGTCCGGATGCAGACCGGCTACCCCTGTACCACCGGTATCGGTGTACATGTCACCAATGTCTCCGGTGGGGAAGTCGTCGGTGGTAGCGATGTCCTGGGCAAGCTGTTGCCACTCAGTGGCCTGCGTACTGACATTGGGATCTTGGTGCGCTATCGCATAGTTCAGCGACGCCGCCTTCTCGCTGTCAGACAGGTCATGTTTTGCTACCTCTGCCAGCATCCACCTCCGCAAGCTGTCCGGACCACCAGCGCCCGCCTCCTGCGGAGTTTGTGCGTTCGGTACGTTAATGTTGCTGGTCGAAGGGGGCGGGTTCGGCATGATGCCGCCGCCAGGTTGGCTGGGATCCAATACATCAGCCGTTATGTCAGTGCCACCACCGAACAGCCCGCCGTAGCCCAGTACTCCACCAGCCAGCGCCCCACCGGTACCGGAGCGCTCCAAGAACTGCATCATCAACTGCTCGACGGTGTCGGGCAGGAACTGCATGAAGTTGAGGTTGCCGCTGCCCATCGCGCCGGGGAGCAGTTGGGTGAGGAAGTCCGAGAACGTCTGGTTGAACCACTGGTTGGCCTGCTCCTTGTTGGAGTAGGCACCTGACATCAGGCTGGCCAGGTCGAACTGGCCCGTTGTCATAGCAGTGGTCGCCTGGAGGCGGTTCCACAGCACGTCGTTCTGCGGCTGGATCTCGATCTTGGCGTCGGTGGTCTTCTTGGTGCCTGCCGTCTTCTTGAGGGCGTAGCTCCACCAGTACTCGCGCATCTCCTGGGGCACGCCGTTCAGTTCGAACCAGGCGTCGATGTTCGATCCGGGGAAGTACTGGGCCAGCAACTCGCCGTGGCTGAAGCCCTGGCCTCCGGTGCCACCGGTACGCAGACCCTCCAACCAGCGCATGACGGACTCGGCCCACTCGGACAGTGACTTCTGGCCACCGCCCTGCTTGATCATGCCGAAGGCGCCACCCGTGGTCATCTGAGCTTGCTGCTGGGCCTTGGTGTTGGAGGCAAACCCACCTATGGTCCCGGCGATCTGCGCCACCGGGGTACCAGGCGTGATCATCTGCGCTTCGCGCACGCCTGCGAAGAAGCCCGCAGCACGGGGAGCGTTGCCCTCTTCGGTGCCCTGCCAGTTGTACTGCGCTCCGTAGCCGGAAGATCCTGAGTAGAGCGAGAGCAGGTCCGAGATGGTTCCCTGGATCTTGCCGGGGATGTCGGCCATCTGGCTGAGGATCCCGTTCGCCCCACCCATCTCGGTGTTGGTGGCGAAGGCCTGACGGCTCATCGCCGCACTGGATGTCAGCGCCGTCTGGCGGTTCGTCTCCAACTGGGAGCGCATGAAGCGCAACGGGAACATCGCCAGGTTCTTCAGGAAACTGTCGGTGGCCTCTTCGGTCGTGCCACCGAGGCCGACCATGGAGCCGGTGAGATCGACACCGACAGGAGGCACACCACCGCCACCGCCGCCACCTCCACCGCCCCCTCCACCTCCTGGTGGTGGGTTGTTGGGGTTGTTGCCGCCGCCTAGCGCGATCTGTGGACCGGCCGCAGCGATAGCCGCCGAGGCCGAAGCGGTGGCGGCGGCAGCCCATCCCGAACCACCGCCGCCGCCACCGCCACCGCCACCGTGTACTCCACCGAGAGCACCTGATACACCGGTAACAGCGGATGTCGCAGCAGAAGCGCTCTGCGCGATTTCTGCGAACATCGTGTTGATCGGGTTGGTGAGCATGTACTTGCTCGACCCGAGGGTGCGCAGTGCTGCGGTCAGCCCACCGAGTGCGCTGGTGACCTCGTTGATCTGTCCTGCCGCCGAGGACAGCCCCGGCAGGTCCATGTGGACAGCAGAAGAGACGGCCGGGACCAGAGATCTCCCTGCCGCAGGCGGTTCATGCCCTGGGGTGTCATCAGACACGCCGCTTCTCCATCTTCCAGTTGCCCATCTTCAGCCAGTACTTGCGTTCGCGTGCGTTCAACCCACGGACCTCGTTCAGGGTCCAGCCTGGGTAGAACGTTGAGATAACGTCGTAGTTGAGGTACAAGCTCTGTATGTCAGGGGCGAAAGATGTCCCCCCAGCCGAGGTTCAGGAGTTGTTCGGCCTGGCACACAGCGCACGTGGTGGTCACCCCCAAGTCAATAGACGGCTGCCGACTGACGAGGTCAGCCAGCAGGGCGCTCCGATCCTTCATGGAGAGCGAGCGGGCAAACCCCATGGGGTCGGCCACCATCCCTCCGTTGAGCTTGGTGATCACCCGAGACAGGATGATCGTGTTCTGCTCAGCGACCGTGGCGCCCTTGCGCCCGAACGCCTCGCGTTGGTCTTCACCTGTCACCAACCTGACGACGAGGTCGGCCCCCTTGACCGTCCGGTAGTCGAACACGTCGAGGGACTTGGCCGGGTCGATCTCCTTCGGCTTGAAGTCCTCGGTCAGCAGCAGTTCGACATCCTGGCGCTCCCGGCACATCGAACAGGTGAACGAGATCGTCTTGGACTCCCCGAACGTCGCGGTGACGATGCCCAAGAAGAGTTGCTCGCGCTCTCCGATCAGCAGCATCCGCAACCAGGTCTGCCGTTCCGGGATCGGCAGCGACTGGATGTCGAAGTCATCGATGCTGACGGTGCCGAGGGCGATGACCTGATCGAACAGGTCGTTGCCGTCCTTGGTCCGAGCGAGTACCTCCTCGTCGGATCCGTTCAACTCCCGGAAGGAGGCTTGCTTCTTGAAGGTTCCGCTCACGTACAGGCCACGGGGAAGGATGATCGTGGTATCCGGTGCCTCTGGAATGAGAGGCACCGGACCCGCGATGGCGTCCTTGGCGGCTGCGAGCTTCGACTGCTTGTCTTGGACTAGTTGTTCAGACGTGAAGAGGTCATCAACGTCGGTCACGATTCATACTCCAGTATCACAATTGGTTGGTCAGAAGCCCTGCGGGCGGGCCACACCGCTGCGCAGGTTGGCAGCGTCGTCGTTGCCGAAGAACACGTCGAAGCCTTCGTGGTGGACCGTCATCTGGTGGATCAGCACCGAGTTGTCCATGGCATTGAGGCCGTTGAACCCGACGCTGGCAGCCCAGCAGTTGTAGAAGGCGAAGGCGAGCACCGACCCCGAGGTGTCCTTGGTCGAACCAGAGGCTGGCCCGTCCGTCACCGGGTGGTCGAGGATGCGCACCGCCATGTCGAAGCGGAACTCCTCCCCGAAGCCGATGGTCCCCTGGCCCCACTGGACCGAGAACATCTGCTTGGCGAGATTCCACATACCTGGCTTTGTATAGAAGACTCCCGCACTCATAGTGAGGGGGGCGAAATCTGTCTGTCCGGGGAGCTTGTGTGGGTTGGTATTCCAGCCGCCTTCGCGGTATGGAACCATCTCCGTGTTCATGGAGATCCCCTCCACCGTCATGAAGCCCATCTCTGCGATCTGCGTCATCATCGCTGCTGACGAGTGGAAGAGTTGGACTTGATACTTGAAGTTGCGGACGGGATCGGCACGAAGTCGAGTCCGTTCCGCAATGCTTGGCACTGTGGGCATGTGTTACTCCTTCCTGCCTACGCTGCCGGGACGACTTCGGACGAGAACGTGCCGCGGTCGTACTGGGTGATCCGGATGATCACGAATTCGGCGGGGTACTGCAGAGCGACCCCGACCTCCATGCGGACTTCGCCAGCGGCGATGACTGATGGAGAGTTGATGGTGTCGTCACAACGGATGTAGTACGCCTCGTTGGTGTTGGCCCCCTTGAGGCCACCGGCCTCCCACAACGGACGGAGGATGCGATCCGCCGCCATCGTCAGGCTGCTCCACAGGCGCTGGTCGTTGTTCTCGAAGACCGCGAACTGGGTCGTGCGGCGCAGGACTTCCTTGATGTAGATCAAGGTGCGGCGGGCGCTGATGTAGCGGTCCACCCCGTAGGTCTTGCGAGTCCGTGCGCCCATCACGCAGATGCCCGCTCCCACCACGGAGCGGATGACGTTGACGTTCTGGCTGTTGAGGTCGCCCAGTTCGGTGTCGGTGAACTTGGTCTGCACGCCGACAGCGTTGGAGATCGTGGCGATGACACCAGCCGGGGCGCGGAACACGCCGACCGTTGCATCGACACGGGCATGGACGCCCATCACCGCACCACCCGGTGGGATGGCCACCACGTCGCCCATCCGCTGGGGATGGGGGATCAGGATCCACGGGCCGTACGACGCCGAGTAGCTATCACCCGTGTTGGTCGCCAGGGTGGTCGCAATCGTCGTCTTGTAGCCCGCCGAGGTCTGGTTGGGGATCCGGGGCGGGGCCGAGTCGTTGACCACGAACACGTCCTGGCGGTCGGTGAACACCGTCGAAGGCACGGTGGCCGACACGTAGGTGGTGGCCGTCTGATCGCTGTTGATCTTGGCGATGTCGTTGTGATAGCCGACGATGTTGACCGTGACCGGGCCTTCGATCTTGACCACTTGCGAGGTGGCCGAGGTCAGTGCCGAGGCGTCCGGGATGCCGGGATCGATGCCACCAGTCAGGGCGACGGCCGTCGAGGTGGCAACGGGTTGTCCCTGGATGTCGTTGGAGTCGGTGATCCGGATGTACTGGGAGCCAGACGCCGGGTCGTTGATCACCGTGTCCACACGCCGAGTGCCGGGGATCTCACCCTTGATCGTCAGCCCCGAGAACGTCTCGACCACTTCGTCGTAGCCCTCGGAGTTGGTGATGATGACCTGCAGGGCGAACACGTTGTCGGCGTTGGGTGCAACGCCCACCGTGGACTGCGTGGCCAGGTTGTACTTGATCCGGTTGCCCCAGGTACCAGCCGACAGGGCGTTGATCTTGAAGGCTGCCAACGGGGACTCGGCAGCGTCACCACCGTTGACGGTGATCGTCGCCTTCGTTCCCTGCTGACCGACCACGGTCGGAGCAGCACGGATCACCCAGCAGGCGCGCCCGCCAGACTGGAAGTACGAGTAGACGCTGAAAGGCAGGTATGACTGCACCTTCGTGATCGGCGGGATCGGTGCGCCGGTACCGGCGAACTTGCCCGCCACCCACACACCAGCCGCAGTGTGCGGCGTGAAGTTGGCGAACGAACCGTCCGTCAGGGTGACGTACTGACCGGCCGTGAACGCAGCCCCGGAGTACGGGGTGGCGTACTTGCCGTCGCCGTACGTGGCGTTGGCCTTGATCGCGGCGAGGTTGGCCGGGATCGGAGCGGTCAGTCGTGCGGTGACATCGTTGGGGTCGATGGCAGCGGGTGGGGTGATTGGAGAGAACCCACCGAAGATCGTCACGTAGTCAGACCACGAATCGATTCGTTGGGGGTCGTTGATCGGACCCTTCTCGGCAACCCCGACGAAGCAGGCGACGGTGAACGTCGATGCCGTGTCGGATGGGCTGACCAGCAGGCTCTCTTCCAGGTATACGCCTGGCCGTCTGTAGGTGATGGGCATGTCGCTCCTTCTGCGATACGTGATGACGACAGAGTGCGACGACGAGTGCTACGAGCCAGGCGGCAGTATCCCTAGATTGGTTGGGGGACTTCTTCCCCTTCGTGGACGATGTGGAAGTACTCGCCCTGGGCATCACGCTGTGATTGCGTGAACGTCTCCAGAGGAGTCGAGTGACCCTTGATGATGGTGTTGTAGTACTGATCGAACATGTCCCGATCCACCACCGGGATGAGCACCCGGAGAGCCTTGTAGGCCCAGGAGTCGAGGATGCGATCCTGCGGGATCTCGGCCATCATCTGGATCGTGTACACCTTGCGGAAGATCCGCTTGGTCCCCGACTCCGTTGTCTCGGAGAGATCTGAGGCGGCGGCTTGCACGAACTCCGTGCGCCGCCACGTCTCGTCCATCGGGTTCCAGATCCAGAAGGGGCGCACCGGGAAGACATCGGTGCGGAAGATCGACTGCAGGTAGCGGTCGTGCAGAGCGCTGCGGGCATGCACGGCAACCTGATACATGAGTTTGAACGGCAGGTAGTTGCGGATGTTCCAGTTCTGCGTGGCCCACCCACCAGGCGGTTCTGGTAACTCCGGAGCGACTGACGGCCGATAGGGCTGCGTCTCGATGTGGTCACTGTGGAACAGGTCGAAGGCCGGTTCGGCCTCCAGCAGGTCGATGGTGAAGAAGGGGTACTTGATCTGGCGCTCGCCCTCGGGCCAGCGGAACCACACGCCCACGTCGATGGAGGAGCCGGGGTCACGGCCGGGAACGGTGATGCCGGTCAGGTACTTCTTGAGCGCCTCGTCCTCCGAGAGCAGGAAGCCCTGGTGGGTGATGATGTCCGGTTCGTCACGGAACGGCCTGATCGCCATCAGGTGACCTTCGTCAGCTTGGGACCACCGACATTCATCTGCGGCCCGTAGACGCTGTCCATGTGGTCTTGCATGGAGCGCGAGGCGTCCTCGGTAGCTGACGACAGGTCACGAAGAATGGGGTGCGGCGGGCGCTCAGCGTCGCCGTACTCCAGGATCGATGCCTCGGAGGCGAACACGGGATCCTGCACTCCGATGACGAGATGACCGTCCTGGGACCACAACGTGATGTTGTCGGCCATGGAGGTCCAGTCCTCGTCGGCCCGAGCCGTATCGACCACCCTCTGGTGGAACACCTGGGCGGCGTTCTCAGCGGCTTCGATAGAGGTGACCATGAGTCCTTCGACGTAGCGCTGGACGGCGTCCACCCATCCAGCGGCGATCTCGATAGACGCCACACCGGCTCCCATGGTCTAGTCAGTTGAGACACCGACCCGCTTGGCCGCTGTCGATAGCGAGGTTACTGCAGTGACCGGATGAAGGCGAGTAATGCCGACACCTTCTCTGCGGTATGGGCATCCATGGTCACGGTGTAGCCGGTGGGGTGCCCCGTCTCGTTGGTCGTCTCCGGACCCTGGACGAAGACCGAGGTGTCGATCTCGCTGGCCTGGGTGATGATCTCTTCCAGGATGGAGGTGTTCACCGCCAGGCGTGAAGTGAGGTTGGCAACGTCGATGCCGATGGACTGGATAGCCCGTGCTCCGATGGGGTCGATCATCGGGCGATTATGTCACCAGTACCCGTTGGCTATCGCCGCCACCGTGTGCGCCTGCTGATAGTTGTACGTCTCGTAGCCGTTGACGGTGATCGTGCCAGTGGCCCGGTAGTTACTAGTGGCGGGACCGCTGGCCCAGCCGGTGCCCCGGCAGATCATCCCGGTGATGCCGCCGTTGCCCCAGTAGTCGGCCACGTCCACCGTGGTGTCAATCGACTGCACCAGCCAGGAGAACCGCTCGTTCTGACCTGAGTTGGAGAGGCGGTAGATCTCCCGGTTGTTGTAGGGAGACAGGGCCGAAGTGAAACCGGCGTATGCCGAGATCTGGTAGCGCACCGTCTGGACCGCCCGGTTGGTGGGCACGGCGTAGCCGACGAGGGCATCCTTGTAGCCGTTGACCGAAACGGCCGTGGAGAACGGGCGGGTGTCAGTCTCGGTGGTGTAGGTGGTGACGGCGTCCTTGCCCATCTTGATCTGGAGCGGGCCGCTCCACCCACTGGAGAGGCCCGATGCCGAGATGGCTCGCACGTAGACCCGGTAGGCCGTGTTCTGCACGACCTCGGTGAAGTCGGCCGAAGGGGACACCGTGTCCTGCCTCGTCGCGACCCTGGCGGTGTCGTTGGAGTTGTTGATGGCGACCTCGTAGGTCGATACCGCAGCACCACCAGCCCCCGCCGCCCACTTGAAGCTCACCGCATCGTGGGTGGCCCAGGCGTTGACCGCCAGGTTGATCGGGTTGGCTGGGTTGCCGAGGTAGCCGGTGTCGATCCACGAACCGGCCCAGCCGATCTTCATCGTGGACGGAGACACCCATGCCCCACCCCAGCCGATCTTGAGCTTGCCCTCGGGGAAGGCCCGCCACGTGCCGTCCGTGTGACGGAGCTTGACCGTCGCCATCAGGGGGACACCCAAATGGTCCCGTTGGGATAGTCGGCTGCCGAGATTGCTGCGGAGGTGTAGACGACGGGACCGCCATACCCGAGTACGGCGGTGTTGTCGTCGTTGTAGAACTGGATCGCCCGCTCGTTCATCACCCTCGGCGTCGAATAGAAGTCGTGGTAGGTGGCCACCGACTGGATGGACGTGTCGAGCACGTGGATGTAGGACGCGCCGAGGGTGCCGGTGCCGGGATCGCGCTTCCTCATGATCGATCCGTTGGTGTTGCCGTAGAAGTAGCCCCACGACACCACGTAGCCAGAAGCGGCCGACGTGTAGTTGCCAGGGAAGTCCACACCGTTGATGGACGATCCGACGCCACCGGTCAGGGCGCCGGATGCAGCGATGGTGGCGGCGCTGACCGAGGTGGCGGTGAGCGTGCCGACCGCCAACGTCTTGCCAGTGGCTGTGAGCACGGTGCCCGAGCCGGTCAGCGTCAGGCTGGGGGCGGTGATCGGGGAGTCCGAGACGAGATCGGTCGTGGTGGTGGTCAACAAGACAGCCTTGGTGCCGGTCTTGATGGTCACTCCGGTATCGGCCACCGTGAGCGTGCCGCCGTTGATGGCGAACGACGTGTCGGTGGACATACCGGTGGCCGAGAACGTCAGACCCTTGCCACCGGCAGCCGAGTGGCCCAGCTTCACCGCTGTGGTGGTGTCGGTGATGGCGTCGAGGTTGACCGGTGACGCCTTGTAGGCCTTCCAGGTGCCGGTCTTGGAGCGATACTCCAGGAGATCGGTGGTGTTGTTGTAGATGAACTGGCCGACCTGGGGCGTCAGAATCTTGGCGTCACGCTGGGCAGCGGTGGCGAAGCGCAGGATCGTGCGGTCCTGGATCCAGTCGGTATCGACCTCACGCCAGTTGTGCTTGTAGTCCTTCCAGTCGGCAACGCCGTACGGTGCCTCTGGCGGAAGGGGATCGACAATGGTCATGGGGGACTCCTAGATCACCAGAATCACGATGAAGGCCACGTTGGCCTTGGCGTTGGGGAGTGTGCCGGTACCGGAGATCCAGGAGATCGGCACCGTGGCGTCGGAAGCACCGATGGTCGCAGAGCCGGTCACGTTGAAGCGATGAATGGCGGAAACGTTGTCCCAGTCGTTGATGCGGATCTGGCAACCAACACTGAGCATGCGGAAGACTTGGGTGCGGTCGGCCCCATCGTTGTCCAGCAGACGGAAGACAGCGCTGTGGGCGAGCGAGAGGTTGGCGTTGTCGAAGCGCACCTGGTTGCCGGTGGGCGGCGGTGCGGCGTTGGAGTACTGCCAGGAGTAGCTGTTGAAGAGGTACTCGGGCTTGTCTTCCACGACGGTGAGGCGAGCGTCGAGCGTGGCCAGGTAGGCGTTGAGATCGTCACCCCAGTCCTGCATCCCGATCACGGGTGGTGTGTTACTCATCTCTAACCTCCGTATGGGCCTTCACCGTAGTGGCCGCTGCCGTAGCCAGTTTCTGGAATCGGCAGTGGCACCGTCATCACCGACCCTGGACCGAAGTCGAACTGCATGTCGTCGGCCGGGTACGTCTCGATACCGGTGATGCCGATGATCACATCTTCGCCCTTGGCCCGCCCTCGGATCTGGAAGGCGCTGACTTCCCAGTAGCGGTTGTCGTAGTAGAAGAGGTCGTGTGCCCGGTCTTCCCGCCAGATCTCGGACGGTGATGCGTCAGTGATCCGGTTGCCGTGAGCCTCGGTGACCGAAACCCCAGCCTCGTAGAGATCGCGAGCAGACACGGCCAGACGAATGCGCAGAGTTGGGCGGCGACCTTCCGGGGCGTAGTCCTCGGTGGCTTCTGACTGATCGACCCACAGGACGGGGATCCGAAGACCCGGTTGATAACGTCGGTACCCCTCGTCGTAGACGTTGTCATACTCTGAGTTGGTGCCGTCGAACTTGTAGTAGATGATCGCTTCACCGATGTCCTCCTGGTAGCGACCGAAGTGCTTCCAGATCTCACGGACCTCACGTCGAACGTCCATCAGATGTGCTTCTCCCAGTTGGGATGAGCCTTCTTGGCGAGCTTGATGCGGTCGGGCGTGATCGACTCCGGCGTGTACTTAGCTCCCTCACTGCCGAACTCGTCGTGGTGGACCGGCAACCCGCTGACATCGATACGCCAGCGGTCGTAGCCATAGTGCGTGGCGTCGTGCATGCTGGAGCCGTACTCGGAGTAGCCGTGCGGCGACATGTACACGCCAGACGGCATGGTTCGGGCGTTCTCGGCGTAACCCATCGTCCCCGGAGATCGGGCGAGCAACCCCCGCCCTCGGATGGAGTCACGGCTTCTGACCGGTGCTTCGTGGTAGAGGAACTGCTTGCCGTTAACGGCTTCATGGGCGGGCATCAGGACTTCCTCCGTGGCAACTTGCCGCCAACAGAGCGCGCCCAAGCATCACCGGAGTCAGTCCGATCAGCGCTGTGAGCAGGCTTGACGATGTGAGGATTCTCAGCAGCCAGTCGATGGCCCTCGTTCCATAGAGCCGTACCAATGCCTTGACGAGGCTCCATGGCCTGGATGAAGTGGATGCCCTTGTGGCTCCACGACATGTGGCCGATCTCGGTGTCACCCTTGACCGCCGCCAGTCGGTGTTGGTCGAAGGAGATACCAGACTCGGACGGCGGGTAGTGCTTGTACTGGAACTGCACGTCGGAAAGCTTCTCATGGGCTGGCATCACGCACCGCTAGTACCAAGAGTCGTCCAGCCGATCTCACGCCACCCCGGATACCTGCGGTACATATCCGCTGGTGTGAGCGCCTCGGTCACATCGATGACATCGACGCTGTCCCCCCCTGGGCCTTCCATCACACCGTCCGGGATGGGGGGCAGCAGGCGCTTGGGCCAACGTGGATCGTCGGCCTCACGGTCCCGATACAGGGGTACGAGCCTGTTAGTCAGGTATGCCACTCGACGCAGCTTGAACTGCTCCAGCGCACCCAGGCCGATGTTCAGAGCCGCCGCCCGCTCGTTGTACTGGCCCTGCCAGTAGTTGAGCATCTGCAGCACCTGCTGGAAACGCTGGCGGGCCGGGATGTACATGCCCTCCGGTGTTGACACATCGATGTCCATGGAGAACTCCAGGCACAACGACCACAACGCCCGCACCACCGCCGACATGGCGGTGACCTCCACGTAGACGCCTTCCAGATCGTCAACGTCGCCGGTCGTGTTGTACAACACCTCTTCGGCTGCCGAGCCAGCATGGAGGGCAAGCTCGCTGTCGCTGAACCAGGTGTAGTAGTAGCCCGACACCAACACCCGCTTGTTCAGGGCCGAGGTGTCGGTGAGCTTGAGCAGGCCGTTGCGGTCATCCAGATCCCAGTCCGTGGTCGGCGTGGAGATGATGTCGGTGGACGGCGGTGGCTCCGGGGTGCCCAGGAAGACCTGGAGCGAGGCGGGCGAGATCATCGGGTGGGGCAACCTGATGGTCAGCACGTTCATCGGCCCCTGTTCGACTTCGAAGTACTTGGGGAAGTCGCGCAGGTAGGTGCGGGCGGTTCCGGCGATGCTGGCTACTGACATGTCACAACCTCATCCAGAGTCGGGTCGATGCCGAGACGCCATCGGGGAGAGGGTCATCAGGTTCACCGGGGCGCACCACCAAAGTGCCGGTGTTGTCCAGGCGCAACGGCCCATCGGCCTCGTTGGTGTCGAACCAGGCGATCAGGTTGGGATCGCCGTCGCCACGGTCCTGCACCAGCACCATCTGGTAGTCGGTGTCACCGGGCACCACCTGGAAGAAGGCCGGGTAGCCGACGCAGGCGCCGCCCTCCAGTACGGCACGGCCCTGGATCTCGGTGCGGGCAACCTCTGTCCCGTCGAGGTCGGACAGTTTCTTCTGCAGGACATCCAGGGAGGAGTCCTTCCGCAGGACGCCGAGGATCGAATGGACCTGCCAATTGAACTTGCCAGCCGCCAGCAAGTCAACGACCTGCGAGTACTTGCTGTTGGCCATCTGATACCTCCGTATCAAGAGTAGATGATGAGGGCCATACCAGGGCCGAACCGCAGTAGATCCTGCTCACTGGCGTGCCGCCCAGGTAGACGGCCAAAGCCTGGTTGAGAACGACGATGCCCCGCATGTCCACCTCGGGCGAGGTGATCAGGTGCGATGTCGCCTGGACGAGGAGGAAGGCCACCCCGGTGAGGATGAGATTGCTGGTGGCGGTGTGACCGTGCTGGGCCGAGTCGATGGCCAGGAACTGGTCCTGGGTCAGCCCGACGTTGGTCGAGGTGACAGCGTGGAGGCTCGCAGCAACGACCAGTGATGACCCACCGGACAGTGACGGGATGTTGTCGGCGGTGTGGGCGTGGGTGGAGAAGGCAACGACGAGGACGTGCTGCTGTGTCAGCGTGACGTTGTCGGAGGTGACGGCATGGACCGCATCGGCAACCACCACGCTGAAGGTCTGGACGAGCGTTGGGCTGTCGGAGGTGAGGGCGTGAGCAGCCGCCTGCACGAACAGGTCGGCTACCGGCGAGACATTGCTCGCCGTGTGGATGTGGTAGCCGTCGCTGACGATCAGCGACGGCGTGATGATCAGGTTGTCGGCAGCGTGGGCATGGGTGGCGCTGGCCACCACCATTGACACGCCGAGCGGGGTGACGTTGTCTGCGCTGTGGGCGTGGGCGGCGTCCTGGACCGCCATTGACACACCGAGCGGCGCAACGTTGTCTGCTGTGTGGGCGTGGAACCCCGGCTGGACGATGAGCAAGGGGACGCCCGACAGCGACACGTCCTGGGCTTCATGCAGGTTGGTGGCGTTATCGACCAACAGCCCTGGCGTGATGATGACATCGGGAGAGGTAACAGCGTGCGCTGCGCTCTGGACCGCTGGGTCCACTCCGATGACGGGGCTTACCGAGGTATGGGCATGTACCGCAGAGGCAACGACGAGGTCCGGTACCGGATACAGCACCGGAGCATCAGCGAGGTGGACATGTGCCGCCGACTGGACCGCCAGGTCAACGACGAGATCGACATTGCCCGAGATGTGGACGTGGTTGGCGCTCTGGACAACGAGCACCACGTCGAGAGCGACATTGTCGGCGGTATGAAGATGAGCACCCGCCGCCACCACCAGGTTGGGGACCGGGTACAGCGGAGCAACGTTGTCAGCCGTGTGAGCGTGAGCAGCGCTATCGACGGCGATGTTGTGGGCCTGGGTGAGATCGACATTGCCAGCGCTGTGTAGATGGAGGGCGTTCTGGAGGGCCAGATCACCCTGCATCTGCAGGGTGGGAGCATCAGCCGTGTGCTGGTGTGTTGCACCCTGCACCACCATGTCCACGCCGAGAGGAGCGACGTTGGCAGCAGTGTGGTCGTGAACCGCCGACTGAACGACGAGGACGACATCGATGGCGACGTTGGCTGCCGTGTGGAGATGAACAGCGTCAGCAGGAGCCAGGACGACGTAGTTGAGGACAACATTGTCAGCGGTATGAACATGGACGCCGTCCACAACGGCGAGGCTGGAGCCGCCAGCAATGGCAACGTTGTCTGCCGTGTGCGCGTGTGTGGCGCTTTGAACGACGAGGCTGCTGTTCTCGACCAGCTTCGTGTCGGGGATGATGGAGGCCGGGTTGCTCAGTGTCCATGTACGACCGCGAGCATCGGTCCAACCAGCGCCACCGGCATACTCGGCAACGTCCATCCGCCACTGGACAGCCCCTGCGTTGGGGTTGGTGCCCGAGCGCATCTCGACCCAGTAGAACGAACCCTTGGGGGTGTTGTACGGAGCGTTGAACGACTGGGTCGGGCCGATGGTGATCGGGTAGTTCGTCACCCACGGTGTGTACGGGCCGTAGCCGTCATCGAAGTACGCAGCCGCCGTCCAGGTGACACCATCCACGGACCAGTACAGGTGCATGGTGTAATTCGGCGTCAGTGTGACAACGAACGCCCAGTACGGAACTGTGGGCGTCAGATTTGAGTCCCAGGTACCAGTGTTGATGACATCGTTGCCGCTGTAGACGGGGTCACCGATGGTGAACCATGGCAGGGTCCGGTTGTTAGCTGGATCGACTCGCAGGTTCGCCATGAACGTGAACGGGCCGTAGTCGTTCCACCAGTCACCGACACCAGCCGATGCGCTTTGGTAGGCGAGGTAGACATCCCGGAGGTTGGTGACCTTGGCCACGATGGTGAACGCTGGCGATGACAGCGGCCCTGGGTTTGGTGTCGTGATCTTCCCGAGCAGTGGTTCGTGGTATGGACCCGCCACTGGTGTGATGGTGTGATACCCGGAGTTGACCAGGAGCGTCGGCACCTGCACCAACACCACTGGGCCGGTGGTGTGCAGGTTGGTCGCAGACTGGACGACAAGATCGACACCGAGCGCAACGTTCGCCGCCGTGTGAACGTGTACCGCATCCTGGGTGACGAGGTTGATGCTGGGAACGACGAGAACGGCGTTGTCTGCGGCCTGTGCGTGACTCGCGCTCTGGACAGCCAGGTCAACGACAAGCGGAACATCGACAATGCCGCCACCACCAACCGGGGTGATGGTGGCGTAGAACGTGACAACCTGAGTGTCGGTACCACCGGACGGTGACCACACCGACGACAGGCCCGTTGAGTTGTCGTTGGACAGCGCTGGTCCACCAGGACCGGCGCCGTAGCGGAATCCCCAGGTGGGACTGCCGACCTCGTTGTACTTAATCGCCGCTCCGTAACGGACCCCGGCCGTCAGGGCAATCGAACAGGGCTTGGTGATCCAGCCACTGGAGGCTGGCATGGTCATGGGGACAATCGCCCCGATCCGGTTCGTCGGGTTACCCGTACCGCCGTCGATTTGGTAGATCGCCATCGACGGGTCACCGATGACGGTGTCGTCGTGGTAGATGGACATCGACGTGACCACGTCGCCAGCCGAGGCGACGTAGGTGAGGCTGGGGTGGATGAAGCACTGGCTGGCGTAACTGACCAACGCTGAAGCGGGGTTGGCGGCGATGGCGGTGATGCCTGCGTTGATGGGCGCTGCGCCACTGCCGTAGCCCGAGGTGACGGCGTGGGCGCCGTTGTCCACGACCAGGGTCGTGCTGGTGATGTAGGTGATGGTGACGTTGTCTGATACCGATGTATGGGACGCCGCTGCTACGACGAGGCTGACACCTACAGCAACGTTGTCGGCAACGTGAGCGTGCGTCGCCGCCTGGACTGCTATGTCAACACCGACAGCGATGTTGGCCGCTGTGTGAGCATGCAGAGCGTCAGCCACCACCAAGTTGGTGACCGTGATCTGCGTGAGGACCGTGTTGTCGGCAACGTGAGCGTGAGCGGCGTCCTGGACGACGAGGACGGTTGGAACGAACTGAGTGATCGTGATGTTGTCGGCCGCGTGAGCGTGAGCGGCATCCTGTACGAAGAGGTCGATGGGCGGTGTCGTGACGAGGTTGACGGTCGGCGTGACCGTGTAGGTCATGCTCGCCGTCGAATCGTTGCGGACCACCCGGAAGCGCAGTACATCGCCACCAGCGAGGTTGGCGGCGATCAGCTTCACCGAGTACAGGATCTCGGTGAAGTTGTTCGCGGCCCAGCCGATGTTCTGGACGTGGCCCAGTTCGGACACTTTGCCTGGCACGAACGTGCCCGTGCCACCAGTGAGCCGGTTGGTAGTAGCTTGACCCTCGGTCAGGTTGGGGTTGTCATACGGGAGCACAGGAGTCGTCGTGTAGATCGCGTGCATCGTGTCTACGCTGGCGTTCCCCGTCCAGTAGGGAGTCACTCCGTCGTCCCAGGTGTTGCAGAAGTTGCCCGGTCCTGGTGAAGAACCCGTGACGGTGTCTTGCACGGAGAGATTCAACGTGTTGGCGGCGGTTGTCCCCGACGGTGCCCGGAAACAAGCCTGATACGCCGTGGCAGCGTTGAGTTTGACCGTCCCGTCGAAGATGAACTCGTACCACGTCGGGGTGGTAGTGAGTGTTGTGATATCAATAGAGGTCGTTGAGACTGCCAGCGGCACGGTGTTGCTGCTGAACTCGTTGCCATAGACGTGGCACACAACTTGGCCGGTAGGGGTACCGGTCTTCGACAAGTGGAATGCAGCCTTGGTGATGTACTCCCCGTTGCCGATGAAGTACTGACCGATAACGCGTACCCCCGTGGGGGTGGTACCCAGATAACACGGCTTGTTCCCGGTCCTGTACGTCTCTGGCCACGACTGCAAGAGGGACGACGTGGGCGTCGCTACCGAGACGGTGGAGACATCGAAAATCTGGTCGTTCGCCAGAGCAGACCAGCCGGTGGTGTGTTGAGTGGCGTTTCCGCCGTGTGCCCCGGTGGTGTCCTGCGAGCACGCGAGAGTGTTGCTGGCGTCCGTGCCTGTCACCGACGTGAAGACCTCAACGACATACGGCGTTCCGTTGACGAGGGTGTACGTCGGGTCGAAGTCGAAGTAGACCCAGGAGAAGGCTGTGGAGATGGCCGAACAGGAGAGGACTGTCGTAGCGTTCGCCAGCGGTGTTCCCGTTCCGACACTGCTGGTCCCGTACGTGCCGCTATGGGCGTACAGGCGGGCCGACACGGTGCCGGGAGCAGTCCCGATCCGCTTCAACCACATCCCGACTCTCGACAGATTCTGGCCGTTACCGAGGAACGACTGCCCCCTGCCGATGGTCGTGAAGTTGATCTGGGCATCGACGCCTGCATTGGTTTCGGAGTACCAGTCGCACCGCTGTGCTACCGAAGCGGCGACGACAGATGTCCAGGCACCGTTGGCGTTGCGCTCCCATTGGAGTCGGTAGTCATCAGTGGCCGGAACGGTCTGGGAGTTCGTGGACTGCAACCGCACCCGGATCATCCCGTAGCCGTCGCCAGTAGAGGGGTTGGCAGTGAGAGCGGTGTCCTGGGCGGCGAGAGCGGCGGCACCGGACTCAGTACCGGCCTCGTCGTAGAGACGGTACGCCGCTTGTGCGATAGTAGGTTCGGGGATCGGCTGGAGGACCGCACAGATGGAGCCGTTGCCAGCCGTCATCGCCCCGGCGTTGAGATACGTCTCATGTGTGCCGGTGGACAGCTTGTACTGGAAACCGCCGAAGTTGTTGGTGGCGGCGCTGCCGCCTGTGGACCCCACGCTATGGGGGACCGCTGGAGTCCACCCGTTGCAGCCAAACGGGACAGCAGCAGAGTTTGACCCGAACATGAAGCCGAGGGCGAGGTCATTAGTAGACGGCACAGTGCCACTGGTGGAACCGGACGCTTGTGTGATCGTTGTCGAGTAGGCGGTCCCAACTGTGTTACGGAGAATGGCCTGCGTTCCCGAGAACTCCGTGAACAGGATCGCCTTCTGTGTCACCGACGAGTCAAGGGTGACGGTGTAGGCGGCAGCCGACCAGTTGACGGTCGTCTGGATGCACCACATCTCACCTGAGGAGAAGGCACCAGCCGAGGTGGAGGTAGAGCGGGCTGCTCCGAGGAACAGCCAGTTGTTCGTCTCCCCGGCCATCTTGGTGATGGACGAGACGATGGGTTTGGAGGCCGTGGTGAAGTTGTCGAACAGGACGCAGGCAACGATCACGTTGCCCGCCGTCGTGGCACCCGTCGTCGTCAGGGCCAGCGTTGTACCGGCCGTCTTGTTGGAGGTGTTGCCCAGGTTCTGAACGAATGCTGGGATCACGGGGTTACCCCGCGACTATTCGTCGTCGGTGAAGTCCGAGTCGGCACCGATGGTGCCGTCGTCAACCTCCAGAGTGGTGGCACCAGGCTCTTCCTTCTCGCCCTCCTCGGGGGGAGGTGCGTCGTCGCTCACGTGGGTGCCGCGATCTCGACCTTCCAGGCCGGGATGTTCACCGTGTTGCCCGAGGTCAGCGCCTGGCTGGTGCAGGTGGTGACGTACTGCATCACCGAGGCGTTGTCGTGCAGGACGATGTGCGTCGCCGTGCCCGATGCCGAGATGCTGACACCGGACTTGGCTGCCATCGTGACCTTGCGGCCCGATGTATCGCCAGCGGCGATGGTGAAGTCGCCCGGAGCCATGGTGGCCTCGGCCAACCTGGCGGCGGCGATGGCTGCGTAGTTCGCCGGTTGCGACGAGCACACCGCCATCCTGATTGCGTTGTCGATCACGCCGAGTGCCGCGTCGAGAACGCTGTTGTCTACTGCTTTGGCCATTGGTATCTCCTTACGGCACTATCACATAGAGAGTGTTTGGGTCGGGATTGGTGAGGGCGTCGTACTGAGCCTGTGTCATCGACACCCATTTTGCATCTTGGCCGGGTGCTCCTGGTGGACCCGGAGGTCCGGGGACGCCAGGCAAGCCGTGGGGAGCAGTGACGCTGACCCCATTGCTGTTACCGGTGTAGACGGTGACCTGACGGCCGGGAACGGCGATGACGGTCATGGCACACGACCGTTGGGTCCGTACACACCAGTGGGTGTGACAATGACTGCCGTGTTGGAGGGCAGGGCATAGGGCGGTATCGGCAGCGAGTCAGTCGAGGTAACCCTGGGCACGATGTAGAAGTAGCCGTACAGCCAGGTCTTCACCTGGTCGGTGGGTGGCCAGTTCTCGTCGTGGATGTCTGGTCCAGGCGGTGGGTCGGTCAGGGTCGGGCCGTCGTAGGGGCTGACCGAGTGGAGATCCCAGGAGTACACGCCCGTGTAGCGGTTGCGCTGCCGGGGCAGGATCACTGATACCAGGGTCTGGTTGATGGTGTCCGGTGGGATGGGCGGAATCAGTTCCGTCGTGACCACGAAGTCGTGGGTGGACAGGGCGTAGTACCGGTGGTACATCCGGGCCTGGGCCTTCCACTCCCAGGTGGACATGTCGAGCGTGGGGTCGGCGGCGTTGACGAAGTACAGCGGCACGACCACGTCATCGCCCTGGTACATGTGCAGATCCAGCCGATCCGGGTACGACTTCCAGTCTTCGTCGCTGGTGCTAGCACCGACGGCGGCCACGCCGGAGCCGACGGACCCGCCGGAAATCACCGAAGGCGGTAAGAAGGGTATGACCTGTTGATACACCGGTTCAGGTGGCATCTCGGAGGCCTCCAGGAGTAGAGAAGTGCTGGTAGCGATCCTGGACTTGGTGTCCTGACCGAACCGGGAACCGACGTACGCGCCCATCAGGATCGGATGTAGGTGTAGATGGACAGGTTCATCGGCGTGATGTCGAAGGCGCTTCCGGCCCCCTGGTAGTCCTCGTTCGTACCGTGGTTGTGGCCAGCGATGGAGCCGGTGACGGTGTGGGTGTGGTCGCCGTCCTCATCGATCACGTGGGCGTGGTCCGAACCGTTCTCCAGAACATCGACCTCACCGATGGCGGGCATCGTCCACTGCGCCTTCTCGACTGAGTACGTGTGGTTGCGGTCGTTGAAGAGGGCATCGATCTTGTTGCGACCACCCCAGGCCACGGCGATGACCGGAGCCGGGGAGCCGAAGTTGTCCATGCCCTCATGCACGTGGGGGTGCTCGTTGACCCAGTGGATGTGCTTGCCGCTCTTGGCCATGCCGTGGATGTGCCCACCAGAACGGGAGATGCCGATGCCTGACGACAGCGCCTGGGCACCGATGGCGTCGGTGGTCACGTTGTGCTTGTGCTTGGGCATGTTCGACACCGTCAGCGTCACCTTGTTGTCTGTGCTGCCAGCGTCGGTGAACACCGGAACGTTCCACTTGGTGGTGAACGCCTTGCCCTCAGCGTTGGGCAACTTCATCGTGCGGTTGGGAGCGGTTCCCGAGCGCAGTCCCGCCAACCCCGTGAGGGTGAACAGGGTGGGGTACTGCGACTCGGTGATCGTTTGGCCCTGCAGGGGAACCCAGCCCAACGGGGTCATCACGGATGGAGGCTCCACGCTGGAGATCACAGAGCCGGTAGGCACCGCCCCCTCCAGGGTGGCGATCTCCTTCCAGCCGTTGTTCGTGCGGAGCCAGAGCTTGCCTGCGGCGTCTTGGAACAAGGTGCCGCTGTCGGCGGTGGACGGCAGCGGAGTCGCCCCGAACTGCAGGTTGGAGCCGGTGACCTGACCCGTGGCCGTGATCGGCCCGCCAGCAGTGACCGAGTTGCCCGCAGCGATGTCCTCATCAACGGCGAGGTACTTGATGATCCGCACCGTGTAGGCAGCCGAGCGGAACAGGCTGGCGTCGCCCTTCCAGGTGAGCACGCCGCCGCCGTTCATCATGAACTCGTCGCCCGTGCCGTTGCGGTTCTGCACCAGCGGGTCGCCCACCGGGATCTTGGTCAGCAGGGAGCGCGAGACGAACTTGCGCTTGTCCACCACGTTGTCGGATAGATTCGCCGTGCCGGTGGGGGCGTACACCGCCGCCAGCACGGTGACGTTGGTCGGCGGGTCCGGGAACACCGGATCAACCGCTGGCGTCCCGCCGATACGGACCAGGGAGCCGCCGTCGTCCACGGCAACGAGGTCGAAGCGGTCCTGGGATCCACCGACGCCGACGTTGACCGTCTGACCAGACGAGACGATGACGAGCTTGCCGTTGACGATGGCCAGGCCACCGAGCGAGCACTGGGCCGTCGATCCAGTGACGGTGATGAGACAGCCTTCGATCACGCCCCAGCGGGCGTGGGCCATCGTGTTGAAGTCGATCCGATCTGGCTCAGACATCCGGGGGTTCGTGACATCCGCCGCATTGGGGATGAGGAACCCGTCATGGGTCAGTGATGGCCGAGTCATTGTCGGCTGCTCCTATCCGCGATGGTGGATGTACCCCAGGTTGTTGAGATAACGAGCGATCTCGACAGGGATGCGGTACCGCTTGCCCGCCTCCAGGCGGTACGTGTAGTGCGGGTTCCCGTACGTGAACTCTTCGATGGTTTCGGCCATCCGGATCTCCACGTATCCCTTGCTGTCCACAGCAGAGGTCGGCCTGTCCTCCAGCGGTTCGACTTCGATCTCACGATGCCGGGGCTGGTTGGTCTGAAACCCGAGGTCTGACGGACGGGTGACCTCGCTCAGGGCGGGGTCCATGTCCGGATCGATCTCGACTTCGGCCTCTTGCTGCTGTCTCGTCGTTGCCACGATGGTGTTCTCCTTGATATCCCGGTATGAGATTACGTGATCAGGCCGAAGCGAGATCCTCTAGCTGTGCGATCAGCGTGGACCGGTTCTTGCCCGCTTCCTCGGCGGCGATCAGGTCTTCGACTTGGTCGGGGTTGGCCTCGGCGTACTCCACGACATCGGCCACCGAGTAGTCGGCCGGGTCGTAGGGCACCTGGGAGTCCAGCCACGACAGCAGGGATGAACGGGCCTTGCCCGCCAACTCGGCGTCGTAGATGGCTCCGGCCTCGTCGGGGTGTTCAGCGACGAACTCCTGCACCTCGGCCACGCTGTGGGCAGCCGGGTCGTAGCCGACAGCGATGTCGTCGGATGACTCATTTCCACCTTCTCTTCCTGCTGACAACAGGCCAGCCGAGGGGCCGGTGCCCGTCGCCACCGGAACGGTGACGGTGTAAACGCCAGCGGCCGGGTACTGCGCCGAATCCGACGTGACCGTGCCTCCCGACGCCGCCGACGTGACATCGGCTCCTGTGCAGGGGAAGGTGAACGTGGTGCCCGAGGGCGTGCTGGCGATGGTGAACGTCCCGTTGAAGGGAGCGACCATGCCGGTGATGACCACCGACTGGCCGACCTTGAAGCCGTGCGTGGCTGACGTAGTGAGGGTGGCGACGTTGGATGCCAGCGCCTTGTTCGACACGGTGCGTGGCACATTGGTGACAGTCAGCGTGGCCGTCTTGGTGGGCTGGGTCGGCCGGGTGGGATCACCGAAGGTGGTGCCGACAGCGGCGTAGGTGACCTCGGTCGGATCAGCCTTCACCTGTGGCGTGGGAGTGCCGTCAGGCGGGAAGGCCCAGGAGAAGTCCTGGTCGGGTCGGGTGGTGCTCTGGTCGAGCTTGTAGTCCCACTTCAGCCCATTGGTCGAGTTGACCGTGGCCATGACTGGCCCGGACTCCTGAACGCCTCGCGATCCCCAGGTGTTGGGTCCGTGGACGGCAACGATGCTCATGTGATACCTCCGTATCGACAGCGTGGGAGAGGGGTTTGACCCCCTCTCCCACTCACGCTGCGTTGGGCCTAGTTGGTGATGATCTTGACGACCGACGAGTCGGTGATGACTCCCCAGCCCCAGATGCTGTACCAGGCCAGAGCGTGCTCACGACCGAAGTCGAGCACGCCGCCGTCACGGAGTTCGACCGGCAGCGAGATGGCGTGGCCGAAGGCGTTGTCGCCCAGCATGATCGCCTCGTAGATGCCGTTCGACGGACCCCACGGCTCGCCCCAGCCAGGCAGCGCCGTCTCACCTGTGGGCAAGTCGTCCAGCGCAGCCGGGTCAGCGATATCGGGGTAGGGCGACGGGTCGGCAGCACCTTGAATGTCGCCACCGGTCACGCCGAGGGCGTTGCCACGCCAGTCCGGGTTGAACGGGTTGACCGAGGTGAGGTTCCCACCAGGGAGTTGTGGCCACAGGTCGGTGGCATCCACCGTGCCAGCGAGCGGGCTGGACACCTGCGTCGTCTCGATGAAGACCACGTCGTCCAGTCGGCCGACCTCTCCGAGCATGAAGTTGCCCGGTGCGGCATACTTGGTTACCTCGATCCATTCCGGAGTATCGCGCAGGCGACGACTCTGGTGTGGATGGATGAAACACACGTATGTTTCACCGAGGCGGGGGACGTTCTTGGTGGCCAGCACCTCGACGGCGTCCTTCACCGAGTACGGCGTGAGCCAGAAGTTGTCGTCCAGCGCCGGGGTGCCCGCAGAGGTCGTGACCTGGGCGAGGCCGGTGGCGGGGGTGCCGCCCTCGTACACGCCGTAGCCGACGTTGATGGCGGTCGGCTTGGCGTAGCCGAAGACCACCGACGTGGAGCGGGAGAGCGTCTGGCGAGCCTGGGAGTCCATGTACAGCGCCATGTTCCGGCCGAGCAGCCGGGACGACGACGCCATGATGTCATCGAAGCTGGCATTCAGCAGGAGTTCGGATACGGCGACGGCGAAGCCTTGCTCCTGCACCGTGATCGCGTACTGGTTCGCCGTGATCGCGTGGGTCTTCATCCGCACGCCTTCGATCAGCGGACCCGAGGGCATCGGGAGATTGTTGTATCGCATGAAGTTCACGGTCAATCCCGGCATCGTGCCGAGTTCCGTCTTCTTTACTGCGAATTGTTCGAACCGGAGTACCGGCATCGACTGGAACAGGATCTCCTTCGACCAGATCGTCTGGATCGCTGGACCCAGCATTGTCGATCCGGTCGCCACTGATCCCGAGTAGCCGACCGCCGTGTTGTCGAGGGTTGCCGTTCCACGATAGCCAACCGGCATGTCGTAGTTGGAGTATGGGCCTCCGGTCGCGAGCCTCGTTGTACCGGCGATACCGGATACGACAGGAAGTTCGCCACCGAGGCTGCCACCTGCTGGCATGGTGATCTCCTTCTGGAGCGTGGGGACGACGGGCGCCCCCTATGTGGGGTGATGTGTTACCCGTGTGATCAGCCCAGTCGGCGTGACTGGCTGGTCGCCTGAAGGAGTTGATTCCTGTACTTCTTGTACGTTTCCATGTCCATGCCACGAATGTCTTCGGGCGTCAACGATTCATACGACGGCAATTGCTCCATTGGACCAACAGGTGGGGCCGTGGGTGCGGCCCCTCTCGGTGCGAACGGAACCTGCGGTGGTTCCACGGCTGCGAAGTTGGCGAGGACAGAAGCTGTGCGCTCCTTCATCACCTCGATTGAGTGGTCGATCTCCTCGGGGGTGGCCCCTTGGATGAAGTCACGAAGTTCAGGAAGGATGTCGTTCGCTTCCTGAGCGATCCGGTCACGACGGTACAACTCGGCCTCTTGTAGCTGGCGCTCCTTCGCGAACACCTCACGGTCGGCGTTGTACCGCCCCTCCAGAGTGGCCAGTTGGCTGTTCCACTCCTGCTCCCGCTTCTCCAGAAGCTCCCGAACGCCAAGTTCGGTTTCCTCCTGGGCCTTCTGCGCGTTGGCTGCCTCCTGGGCAAGCCGTTCACGTTCGGCCTTCTCGGCCTCACGCTCTTGGCGCAACTGCTTGAGTTGCTCCGACATTTCCTCCAACCGGGGATAGAGCTTGTCCTTCTCCTGCTTGCGGGCGTTCTCCACGTCTTCGTCGGTCCACCGGTAGGCGGGCCGCTCTTCGGGAGGCGGCTGTTGGCGGGAGGGTGTGGGCTGGCTCACGGCCTGATCAGGCCGGGTCTGCTGGTAATCGACGGCGTAGCGCGGCTGAGCCGGATCGACGCCGACGAGTAGTCCCTGACCCGTCTCTGAGATGTTCCCCTGCGTGTTCGACATGTGTTCCCTCGGGTTGTCCCTGTGTTTCAGTTGGTATTTCTAGCACGGATGCCGCTGATATACGAGTATCTCATCGCTAAGGGACGTATCAGCGTCATCACGTCTGGTCATCCGACTCAAAGTCGGCTAGCTGTGGCGGCATGCCGCCGTACGCCAGGAACTGAAGCTCCTGGGCGATCTCGGGGTTGATCGGTGGCTGGGCGATCTGTGGGTTGCCCTCGGCATCGGCCCCCATCATCGGTGTGCCATCGGGCATCATGCCGGTAGCAGCCATGTTGAAGGCGGCGATCTGGTTCTGGACGAGGGTGAGGGCGCCCGCCTCCTTGGCATCCTCCATGACCTCTTCGAAGATCTCCCTGATCTTCTGGTCGGGGAACTGTGTGCCCAGGTCACGCAGGGCGCCACGCCTGGATTCAAGCTGCATCGCCATCAGCGCCTGGATCTCGTTGATCTTGAGCAGCCGGTCGATGGGCATCGGGCTGGGCCAGTCCACGTACGTGCGGTAGCTGACCGCCAACGTCGGGTCCAGTTGCTGCATCTGGTCGGCCTTGAGGTACGTGGAGGACCGCACCGGGTCGTACATCGTCAACTCGGGGGCGAAGACGAAGGCGTGGCGGATGATCAACTCGTTGACCCGTTCGAACAGCCGGGTGTAGTTGACCTTCTTGCGGTCGTGCTTCAGCATCAGCGGCTGGTACTGGATCGACAACGCCACGCCCGACGTGTTGGAGATCGGCTGCATCGTGCCGAGAGCAGTCGCTGGTACCCCGGTTAGCTCATGCATCGCCTGCTTCAGCAACTCCATGTAGCCCAGTGGCCCAGTGAAGTTGGTCTGTAGCTCCAACTGCTGGATCTTGGCGTCCTTGTTGGTGACGGCCCACACCTTGCGCGGACCCTTCTCCAGGTTCGACGCCTTGGCTCCTGTTATGACAGTGACCGGGCTGGCGTGGTAGTTGATGATGTCCGAGATCTCCGTGGCCTTCTCGTTGTACTCACGGTTCAGCGGGATGATGTCGATGATGTCTGCCAGACCCCATGGGCTGGAGGCCACTGTGATATTGGGGCAGAAGGCGACTGCTATCTCACCAATCGGGTTGGGCCGAGAGTCGATCATCTCGTCGTTGATGTACTCTTCGATCATGTCCTCCGTCATCAACTCGACGTAGGTCATGACCTGGCGTGTTCCGTCGCTGGCGGTCCCGAAGAACTTGTACTTGGTCTTGAACCGGATCATGCGGGAGCGGTCGTGCGGATGCCACTCCGGGAAGCAGAAGGCCGGGTTGATAGGAAGGATCCTGATGCGGCCCTCTTGCGGGACACCGGCCGGGTCAACGTATGGTGGCTCGTATGCCACCTTCACGAAGCAGTCGCCGCTCACCGAGCCAAGCTGCGCTAGCTCCATCAACACCTGTTGCTTGTTGTTATGAACTTCCCACACTTCCTTGAGCGTGTAGGGCGTGATCGCAGCGGTCGCTTCCGGGCTGTAGAAGTTGACGCCCTTGGTGAAGGAGAAGTTGACCAGGTAGTCGGAGAAGGCCTTGACCCAGTTGAAGGTGAGTTGTGGCTCCCCGATCTCGCGCTTGTACGCCCAGTGGTGCCCGAGGTACCACGCCCAGTTCGACGCGTAGCGGTTCATACGTGGGCCGTGGACTTCGAACTCCTCGTCGGCAAGCTCCACAAGCCCCAGCGGTGATATCGCAACGGTGAGGTCAGATGCCGCCGCCCGATAGCTGGGTGCGTTGAAGGCGACGGTCATACACGCCTACCGTACTGGCTATCCCAGTGGGGTTGCTGTTGCTGCTGCTGAGTCATGTAGGCGTCGTTCTCGTCGCGCTCTTGGCGGCTGGTCGTCACCTTGCCGCCCTGGTGCCGGTGCCCGTAGTCAGCAGGGTTGAACAGTTGCGGGTGAAGGTGGTCGGTTGCTGCCATCAGGGGAACGACGGAAATCTGTTGGTGGTCACGGGCTGCTGAGGTTCCGGGGTGCTGCGCTTGGTGTAGTCCCGGTACTGCACCGGGACATAGCTGCGGGGATTGGCGGTGTATGCCGCCATGATGCGATGGTGCCCGGAGACGATCTTCTGCTCGCCGCCTTCGTGGATCCCGAGCGTCACCGGGTACTCGACACCACGCTTGGCCACGTCGGCAGCCAGACCGTCAGCGGCGTTGTCCTTGCGCTTGGAAGTCCACATCTGGTCGTGTGACTTCCACCCGGCCGGGTGGCTGGGATCAACATCGGCCGATCTGTAGTCCTGCAGTAGCTCCCGTGCTGTCATGAACAGCTTGCCCTGGAGGTGATCGGTGGCAGCCATCAGAACAGGGTTCCCTGGTTCGGATCGTGCCTGGACTCCTGGTGGCCAGCGTGGAACTCTTCGGTGCGATCACGTGGGTGCAGTTCGGACAGCAGCGGTTCGTGGGCACTCTCGGTGATGGCCCCCCACTTCTCCAGGCCCGCCGCCGCACCGATCCGGTTCACATCCTTCTCACCGAAGTCGATGGCCTCGCCCAGGCTCATGCTCGACCTCAGCAAGTCCCACTTGGGGGTGTAGCCGATGTGCCTGCCGGTCTGCTGGTTCTCAATGGCGTGGACGTTGTCGAACATCGTCTGCTGAACGTGGGGCAGGATGGCCTGCTCGTCATCCAGCCGTCGAAACTCCGGGGTGCCGTGGACAGCATGGTGGACCAGATCGACGTAGTTGTTGTTGCCACGTGATTCGATGGTCGGCTCCCGGCCGGTGGGTTCATACTCATGTACGCCAGCCGGGGCGACGGCATGGTCACGCACCGTGGCTCCAGGCCGCAGACGCACCTCGGCCTCCATGTCCAGCCCCCACTGTGACTTGCCTGTCTTGAACTTGCCCTCTGAGTCCGTGTAATGCGAGCGGATGTTGCCGCCCTTCCACTCGCCCTCGGTGATGACCTGATCGCGAGACACGGTGGCCCGGTGGACGAAGCGGTCGTCGCCAGATCCACCAAGGCCGGTGTAGTGCGAGACGTTCTCGTCGGTTGACCAGTGGATACCGAGCGAACCGCCAGGGTCACCCTTCTGCATGCGGTAGACCGTCATGCTCTCGGGCGGATTCTTGGCCATCTCCTTGAACTGCTCCTTGCGGAGGTTGCTGGCCCGGTACTCCTCGTCGGACATGCGCTCCATCAGAACGTCGGCTTTGAGTAGGGCGACTTCATACGCATGTAGCTGCGGTACTGGTTCTTCTGCGGATTGCGCTGGTAGAACGCCGGGAACTGCTTGCTGGACATGGGCGGGAACGGATCGTTGACCGGGCGTGTGTCATGTTTCGCAGCGGCCAGCGTGACGTGATGACGCGACGCCTGGCGGCGGGGGCGACTCTCCCCCCGATACTCACTAGCCACGGAACCCCGGAGCGCCCTTGACGTGATAGCCCCGGCCGCTCTCGTTCTTCTCCAGCGCCGGTCCCTTGCCGAAGTCACCTCCACCACCAGGGCGGTACGAACCAACCACCCGTCCTGTTGACCACTTGCCGGAACTTTCCGTGGTGACGCCAGTACCAGGCTCATCGAACAACATGTCTTGGGAGATAAGGCCAGATAGCTGCGTGCTCTTGCCCACCTTCCGCTTGGGGTGGTTGGCCTTGTCCGGGGCCAACCTGCCATCGTCTCGGTGTCCACTAGCCATTGTGATACCTCCGTATCAGCCCTTCCAGGTTCCGCTGCGGCGCTCGTTCTCGCTGGCGGGTCCGTGGTGCGTGTAGCCCTGGCTGAGGTAGTCGCCGCCCTCGTTGTAGCGACTGACGTACTGGCGCCGGGTAGCGACGCCGCCCACGTCCACGACGGAGTTGTCGAACACCTCGCGATGCACCTTGCGGTCAGGGTTGTCAGCCTGGTTCGCCGCCAGCCGCCGACCGGACGACGACATCTTGTACTGGTGGGCCGGTGTTGACCGTTCCTTCTTGATGGCAGCGACCTGCTCAGCGCGCTTCACTTCTTCTTCGCTTCCTTCTTCAGGACGCCGCTGGCCTTCTTGATGGCCTTGCCCTCGGAGTCACCGGACTTCTCGGCCGACTCACGCACGTGCTCCCACTGACGGGACTTCTTGGCGGTGTTGGCCTTCTTGGTGTGTTCGGATGCGGGCATCAGATCCTCCCTCGCAGTAGCAAGATGACGAGCAGGATGATCAGGATCAGCAGGATGACGCCCCCGCCGATGTAGAGGCCACCAGCAAGTAGGGGAAACATCAGCCACCTCTCCTTCGGTCACGTTCACGGTCGTAGGCATCGGGGTCTTCGTTCATGGCGATGCCTTCGAAGTTGGGCTTGACCTTGTTCCACTTCGGGTCGGGTGGCCCGTACTCCGGGTAGCTGGCCATCGAACGGGAGAGGGCGTCGAACTCCGGCCCCCGAAAGCGTTCACGGTGAACCTGACGGTTGGGGTCGTTCTCTCTACGGTCAGCCATCGATACCTCTCTATGCCACGGTGCTCTGGTGGCGGTTCATGATCTGGCCCACCGGCCCGTAGCTGTTGGTGTAGCGGGGCTGGTTGTCCTGCGTGAACGCCACCACCGGGTCCGTCATGCGCTGAGGCATCTGGATCGACAGGTTGCCATGCATGCGGGCGGTGGCGTCCTGGGCGCTCATCCCGGCGTCGCGCATGCGCTCCCAGTTGCCCTGGATGACCGGCCCTGCGTCACGGCTGCTGATACCACCGTCAGTGCTGGGATGGACGATGCCGATGGAACTGGGCCGACGTGCAGGACTCATGGCGGTGTTGATACCTCTGGCCATCAGCGGGTGCTTTCTCTCCCACCCTTGGAGCGCTTGGCCTCACGGGTCTTGGCCGTGTCCTTCACACTCTTCGGAGCAGCATGGCGGGGTGCTTCCTTCTTGCCCTTGCCGAAGCTTCCCTTGTCCTTGCTGTCGGTGTGCTGGGCCTTCTCGGTCATGTCCAGTCCCCCTTGGTCTGTCGGTTGGCCACGTTCCACTGTGAACGCTGCAGGTTGCCGTTGGCAACGACGGGCCTCTTGTCCGTGACGATGCCCGATTGGTTGGTAGCCCGAGATGTCGGGTTGAGAGGTGTCTTCTTGGCCACCCTCTTGGACAAGGGTGCCTGGCGCTGTGGTCCGACAGGCATCACCGAGCGAACCTTGGGTTCTGTGCGTAGATCGCATCGTTGCGCTTGCTGCGCTGGCGCAACTCCACCGAGGCGGCAGCGCGAGAGGGACGGCGCTTCGTATCGGGTCGCTCCGTGGCATCCCACGATGCGATGTTGGGGGCCGGTGCTCCACCCCTCGCCGCCGAGATGTGGGCAGCCGCCTCGGATTGCTCCGTGGCCACCCGTGATGCCGACTGGGCCATGCGCCCACGCAGTTCGATGGAGGCAGCATGCTCGTTGGCATGATCGGCGGGCGTCTTGGTTGGGAACAGCGGGCCTTGGCCAGCCTTCGGGTCGGCCTTGGCCGGTAGCGCCCGCCAGTTGCTGGCGTAGCGGGTGGCCTCCCCGGTATCGACATCGAACAGCGGAACGTTCTCGCCTGGCTTGGGCGTCTGGCCAGCAGGAGCATTGGGCCGACCGGCAGCTTGAGCAGCGATGTGCGCCTCGCGCTTCTTCAGGTCGGGATCCTTGTCCATGTCCATGCGGTAGGAAGTCCATGACCCGCCCTGGACGGCAACGGCCGGAACACCAGCGCCAACGTTGCGCCCAGCGGCCCGTGCCCGGTCGGTGACGATGCCTGCAGCCCGGTTGTTGACCTCGTTGGACATGGCATGCAACGCCTCTTCCTTGGTGAGCTTGCGCTCACCCTTGGGAGTAGGCATGTACTTGTCACCACTACCGATGTTCATGACGTGCTCGTCAGAGCCGAGCAGCTTGGCCACCAAACTTGGTGAGCGAGCACTCTGGCCGACTTCCTTGCCCTCCACATCACGGGGCAAGGCCAATGACTGGGCCATCGCCCAGGTGTCCTGGGCCGTCGTGCCCTCATGGAGCTTCATCCCCGCATCGATCCTGGCGTTATCCCGTGCCGACTGCTCCGGGAAGAACTGCTCAGCGGCCACGGACGGACGATGCGGCACGTCGGGCTGGTGACCGGTGTTCAAGATGCCCTGGGTGACGTGCGCCTTGCCGTAGGGATCGGCTTCGTACTCGGGGCCGAAGATCGTGGGCTGTTCGAAGTACGGGTGATTCTCGGGTATCGATTCGTGGACCCTGCGATTGAACTCGGACACGTCGTTGGCGTCGGGGGCATCCTCACCCATCGATGCCAGGCCAGCGCCGAGCAGGCTCTGGTGGGTGTAGGTGGGCACCTTGCCGGTTGGCCCTTGATCGGCCTGGGTCTTCTGGCCCCGGATCATCTCGGTGCCGGTGGCGACCTCGGTGCCGCCCTTGGCGATGCCTCCGAGATCGACGTTGCCCGTCAGGTGGTCCCGGTGACGGGCGAGCATCGCCACCTGCTTCGGAGTGAAGTCACTGAAGTTGCGATTCTGGCCGGGAGCCATGTCGAGGTCTTCCATCGCCTGACCATGGGACTTGCGAACATCAGGATCGGCGTTCTTGGGCAGCTTGGCCATCGTCAAGGACCGATCACCACGCCCGTGCTGGCCGTAGGAGATGGCCGTTGCCGCCGCTCGTTCCGACACCGGGTCGTTCTGCGGACTCATCGACGTGGAGCCGACAACGGTCTGGCGTGTATCGGCGCCCGTTACTTCGGCCACCTTGGCCAGTTCGCCGCCATGACTCTGGTACCAGTCACCACCCGCAGGGATCACCGTGCCCCTGCCCTCCTTGACGTGGGCGACCGAGGCCAGGGCCGATGCGGACAGCGACGACGGGCCGAGATCAGCATCGGTCACGCCGATGTTCCCGGACAGGGTGCGCTGCCCAGCCCGTGCGTAGTTGTCAGCCACACGCGCCGCAGCAACGTCCATCGTCACCGGGGTGGGGCTGTTGGTGAGGAGCGACGCTGCCGTGGTCATCTGCGCCGCACGGCGCTTCTCCTTGCCGATGTTGTCTACGTCGCCGCCCTTGGCCCCCGCAACACGCGCTGTTGCGTTGGCGGCGGCATTCGCCGCCATCGTGTGGGGGTTGGAGGCGATGTTCGTGAAGGCTGCCTCAGCCCGCGCCTTGCCCTCGGGAGAGAAGTCGGCCATCGTCGGCGGGCGACCGGTCGTCTCTCGGGGATGCAGCGGCGGTTGACCGTTGGCTTCGTCTCGACTCGTTCGGCCCATCAGCCCTTCCTTCCCCGTGGATCCCGCCACCCCTTGGAGATGGCCTTGGCCCGCCTGGCCTCCAACACGTCGGGCCGGAACGGCTGGAGTGCTGGCGGCATCGCGAACTTGTTGAGATACTTGCGGTGTACCTCTTTCAACACGTTCGGATCGGCGTTGATCATCTCGTAGCCGCTGTTGACCTCGGCAGACGGCTTGACCAGGTACTTCTGGATGTTGGAGACAGGGCGTCCCGCCGTGGCAGGGCCAAGTGCTCCAGAAGCTGCTCTAGCGCCTTTCGACCCGGCCGCGCCCACTGAGATGGGCTTGGCCATGGTGGGTCAGTCGCTGACTTGGGCGGGGTTGAGGCGACGGATGCGTGCCTCGCTCCCCACTTCGCGTTCGAAGCTGGCCGGTCCCTGACCGATGGAAGCGCCGATCACGAAGTCGTTCAGCATGGTGGGGGCTTCGATCCAGGTGGCGCTGCCGACATGGGCACGCTCACGCATCGTCTCGGCCTCGCCCTTCCAGACGGTGTACGGACGCTGACGAGCGTCGCCACCGGGATCGCCGTAGGCGCCCTGGCCGAAGTCGTTGGGAACGTCGGTGTCCGTGGCAACGCCCTCTTCGAAGCGGAGTGGACCACGTCGAGCGTTGTTCACTGCCATGACGTGCTCATAGCCGCTCGCAGGTGCGTAGCTCATTGATTGCCTCCTTAGGCCGGTATCACCCGAGCATAGACCAGGCAAACCTCTGTATCGAGGTTTCCTGGAGCGCTCTGAGGAGTCCCCGCCAAAGTGTAAAGCCGAATCTTGTGACGTTCGTCACAAGTCATCCCCGGCGAGTGAAGAACGGCGAGTCCATCTGCTCTACGACGGGGACGGCATCGTCCATCGTGCAGGCCGCAGCCAGGGCCAGGCTGTCCACGTAGTCCTCATGAGCCTCACGCTCGTCGGGGGCTTCTACCAGGAGGTATTGGCCCTTCATCACCTTCTCCACGTCCACCATCTGCTGACGGAAGCGTCGCCACACCCTGGTGCGCCGTGCCTTGGAGTGGCCGGGGTAGATCAGCATCTGGCGTTGTATCAACTGGATGAGGTGCTTCCAGCGGTCGGCCTGGTTCTTGGCATCGGACGGGTACGGCCGAACTTCGGCCCGCGATCCGATCAGTCGGGCCATGCGGTCGGCAACGGCGCTGCCCATGCCCTGGGCATCGACGCCAACGTGGGAGATCCAGTACGGCTCAAGGAAGTCGAGAATTTCGAAGTACTGCTCCTCCCAGGCTGTGTTGTGGATCTCCAGCCAGTTGAGGATGCGGTGCTCCCGGTACCCGGCCGGGTCGGGGAAGTCCCAGTCCACCCAACACACGGTGACGACGGTGGAGTCCTTCACACGGGCCGGGTCGATGCCCACCACGCAGGGAGAACGGTGCCATGCCTTGACTAAGCCCATCGACTTGTCAGCAAGGGCGTCCAGGTCGTCCTCGGTGATGAGCATGCCTCGCTCAAGCATCCACTTGAGCCGGTATGACATCTGGAACTCTTCGGAGTCCTCCCCGAGACGGAGCTTCTCCTTGTCGATGAACTTCTTGTAGAACGGGTTGTACCGGGAGACGACTCGGTCGTCGTACTCAAAGTGGTTGGCCCGCTTACCCCGCTGACGGCGCTTGTTGAGGTTGATGGCCTTGTAGAAGTCACCCTTGTGATACCCAGGGGTGCCGATCTTGACCATCGTGCCGCCCGTGGCCGCGAGCATGGGGTGGATCGACTTGCGGATGACCTGCTCGTCGGCGTCCTGGCACTCGTCCACCACGATGATGTGATACGTGGAGCCTTCGATCTTGGCCCGAGGGTTGGCGGTCTGGCGTCTGCAGTAGGAGCCGTTGGAGAGTCGCACGACCTTGGACTTGCCATCGACCTTCTCATCGATCTCCGGGTCGGACAGGATCGATACCGCCCTATCGGAGGTCAGTCTCGACACGATGCGTGAGAACACCAGGTCAGACTGGTCATCGACCGGTGCGAACAGCCCGATCCACACGCCGTCCTTGAACCGCTCCAGCAGCGGGTAGGTCTTGGCCAGGATGGGCAGCAGGATCATGCAACCCGACAGGGTGACGGCCACGACCTCGCTCTTGCCTGACTGGCGGGCCATCAGCCCGGTGATCTCTTCGGCATCCCCCAGAATCAGACTTTCGATCACCCGGTAAGACATCGTGCGCTGGTACGGCCGCAGTTCGTGGCCCCACAGTTCCTCGCAGAAGATGATGGTGCGCCGGATCAACTGATCCAGGAAGTTGGCCATCTCCGGGTCGAGGTCATCGATGGTGTCCGAGTCCTGATCTTCCAGGAGGGTGGCTTCCTCAGCCGCCTCTTCGGCAGCGAGTTCGGCCTCTTCCTCATCGGTGAGGTCGTAGCCCAGGTCCGTGATCAGATCAGAGATACCTACGACCATACACGGGTAAACCAAAGGCCACCCGAAGGTGGCCTTTGGTCCCACTTACCGAAACAGGATCACTCCAAGCTTCGCTGCTGATCAGTGTAGCAGATGACTCAACGTTTCCGACCCCTTGCGGGCTGTTTTCGGGGGATCGTACGCTTGCGGGGTTCGGTGGCCTGGTCGGCCTCCAGCGCCCGCTTGGCATCCTGGAACGACAGCAACGTGCGTCTGACCAAACGCTGGTACGGCTCCAGCCACATGGTGTGGCGAGTCTTCGCCTCCAGTATCTCAACAAGCCAGTTGTACGACCCGGAGTCCAGGTAGACCGTGTAGATCGGCCCATCTTCCAGGTGTTCTATGGCGACGAGGCGCTTTTCCCTAGCTGTCGGCACGCGCCATCTTGCGCCGGTTGGCGTAGTACTCGTCGTTGATCTTCACGCAGGCATCCCCCAGGCAGCCCTTCTGGCGGCGGTAGAGGGAGGCGTGAGGGCACTCGGCCGAATCGCTGTCAGGGTCCACTCCGCAGACGTGCTCTTCTGACACAACGATGGGCAGCGACTTACGGCCAGGGCGCTCCCGCAACAGGAGTTCCACCTGGGCCTCCACACGGGCCAGCCGTGTATTCAGGTTCTCTTTCGACATTGTCTCATCCCAAGGGGGTGTTGAGGTCCGGGTTCACGTGGATCTGCCAAACGACGCCGCCCGGAGCGATGCCCATCATGGAACCGGTGCCATCCGGCTCACGGACCTGCCACGTGACCTTGTCCCGTGATTCGGAAGCATCACGGAAGCTTTCGATCAAGTCAAGCGCGTCGCCAGCGGATTCGGCGTCGGTGGAGCGAACGGTCTGCATGTCGCCCATCGCTCCCTTGCGCAGTTCGATGGTGTAGTGCTTGTACACAGGCCACTCCAGGTGTAGTTCTTGCTGCTCGTACTCGGTGTCCCCGAAGTAGAGCTTGGTGGGTTGTTTGGTCATAAGTCAAGGATACCGGTTCTTTGCCTAGTTCTCAACCCGGTCCTGTAACACCTGTACGGCGTCAAGGGCTTGGCGGATCTGGACTTCCATCTCCTGCAGCAGCCAAGCCGGGTCCAGTTCCTTGTGTGTGATACCACGAAACAGTTCCGCCGTCCTGCTGAGGGATGTCTCCAGCGCTAGCTCCAGATCCGGGGTCGGTAACCGTCCCAGCTTGGAAGTCCCACTGGATCGTGGCCGTGGCCCCGTCGCCTTGCGTCTCAGCATTCGTAGGTGTCCACTTCCCGATTTCCGTGGGCCGGTAGGAGAGGCCGAGGTGCAGAGCCTCTCGACGGTACCTGAACAGGCCCACGTGGAGCCAATGGTGTTGTGATACCCGTATACGGACTCCGTACGTGGACGCCCGGAACGGGATGCTGTCCTCCACCACCCAGGAGCCGGTGAGGAGCGCTCGATCCTGCGGATCCTCTTCGAAGGCCCAATACAGCGGTATGCCTCTGACTCTGATCATGTGCGCAGGCGGGAGCCGATGCCCTTGCGCTTCTCGTTGGAGGGGAAGTCCTCTTCGCCCTCCATCTTGCGGTAGACCTTGCCGTTCAGGCTGGAGTTGACGTGCTTGCCCTTGCTGGCCACACGGGCAAACGCCCGGTAGCCCTCGTAGTCCACGTTCTCGTAGATATGGCCTGGCCCCTTGCCGTTGGTCCACTGCACCTGCAGTTGGCGCTGGAGGTGGTCGAAGCGGAAGCGGCTCACCCGTGTGGAGCGAGGGGTTTCGATCCACGGGCCGAGGTCGTGCTGGACGCCGATCTCGACGCCTGCGTAGACATCCTCGGCCAGGGTGGGTGGCTTCTCTGGTCCCGCCGTCTTCCTGGGCATGAGATTAGACTAGCAAAGATTCGGTAACCTGGTATCACCATGAGCTTCGACATAGACGAACCCATCCTCTGCCACACCTTCGGCGTGGGCATGACGGTGGACGATGACAACCCGGCCATCTTCATCGTGATGGGTGAGAGTGAAGACGCTCCACCCACCCACGGGGTACTGATGACGGCCGAAGGCTTCGCTGACTTCATGAAGCGCTGTCTGGCGCTCGCCATGGAGGTCGCGTCCATCAACCGGGAACTGGACGGGCTGGAAGGCGCCGCCCGCCACGCTCGCTTGGAAGCGATCCAGGGGCGCTACTCTGCTGGCCTGAACTGAGTGGGTGGAGGGGCCGGGGTGCGATCCGGCCCCTCCAACAATCACACAAGGGCGTGATGGCCAGCCTGGGTGATGATCACCCAGGGTAACACAACGGATCAGAGCGTGGGTGGCAACTGCGGGGGTGGCCCCACCGGGATGGGTTCGAACGGCGTACCCGGAGGCACGACCGGCGCACCTGGCGGGAACGGCCCGTTGGGGTTGGCGCAAGCCGCCGACTCCGGTGGGTAGGTCACGAACGCCGTGGCGGTCGGGTTGACCGTGTACTCCAGGTTGATGCCCTCTCGCAGGAACTCATCGCTGGGGTCACGGATCCAGAAGCCGTCAGCGTTCAGGATCCAACCCGGCACGTCGGCAATCGACCCATCGGCGTTGATCACGCTGCCTGGGTAGAGCACGTCGGCCGTGGTCCCCGGCGTATAGACGAGCGGGAGCGTTCCCACCACGTTGCCGTTGATGTCCCGCATCGTCAGCGTCCCAGTCTGGCCCGCCAGCGACGGGAACTGGTTCAGGAACTGGATCCTGATGACCGGAACCTCGGCCACGCAAACCGACGCCGCTGCTCCGAATTGGAATGTCTCAGGGAGCGTCGTGGTAGTCGTCGTGGATGGGGATGACGTAGTCGTCGTCCCCGGCTGGGTAGTCGTGGTGCTCCCGCTCACGGTGGTCGAGGTGCTCGGCAAGGAGCTTGAGCTTGTCGATGTAGTCGATGGACTCGTCGTTGTCGAGGTCGTGGACGATGTCGTGGACGGAGCGGTCGTCGTAGTCGTGCTTGGCGCTGTCGTCGTACTCGCCGTCGTCGTCGTGGTCGTCGGGGCGGCTGTCGTGGTCGTGGTGCTTGATGTCGTCACCCCCGTCGTCGTGGTCTGCTGGGGGAGGGTAGTGGTAGTCGATGTGCTCGTCGTTGGCGCCACCGTTGTCGAAGTCGTCGTAGACGAGGTTGTAGGCGACGTAGTGGAGGTCGTCGTGGACGGCGCGGAAGTCGTAGTGGTCGAGGATGTCGTAGTTGTACCCGGCGTCGTGGTGGTGGTAGTCGTCTCGGCCACGCAGCCCTCGGGGAACGCCAGCGGGCCAGCGGTGGCCGTCTCGGCCCCCAACGTGTACGTGATCAGGGCGATGTCACCCGCTCCGGTCGGCCACGGGACGTTGGTCGTCCCTCCTGAGTTGAAGATCAGGGGGACCGAACCTCCGGTCGAGAAGCTCAGGGTGCCGGTCTGGCCAGCCAGGTCGGGGCGCAGGCCAAACGTGATGGTGATCACGGCTTGGCCGTTTACGCACGCTGGTACGGCGGGGACGGCGAACAGGCTGATGCGGGGGATCGTCGTCGTGGTGGTCGTACCCGGCTGCGTCGTGGTCGTCGTGGTAGTAGGGGCGACCGAAGAGGTGGTGGTAGATGAGGTCGAGCTTGATGTCGTCGTTGTACCCCCAGTGTCGGGCGGGGGACACTCGTCCACGTCAGGCTCGTCCTGACCCACGTCGTAGGCCAGCGAGTAGCTGCGGCCCTGGGAGTCGTTGAAGTAGTTGCCGGGTTCGCGTCCGGGCTTGTAGTCCACGCTGATCGGGTTGTTGCCGGTCTGCAGGCGCTCGTCCACGCCAGGCGTGCCGACGTACTTGCAGACGAAGACCTTCTTGCCCTCGGTCGTCGTCGTGACGCCGCCGCTGGTGGTCGTGGTGGCGCCACCGGCCGTGGTGGTCGTCGCCCCACCTGAGGTGGTGGTCGTGGTGCCCTCGTCGTCACCCTGGGGCTGGGTGGTCGTCGTGGAGGCGTGAGTGGTCGTGGTGTAGTGGGCGTGGGTCGTGGTCGGCTCGTTGTCACCGCCACCTACTGGGAGCAGGTTCTCGTCAGGCTGCTCCACAACCCGCTGCTCCTGGTTGTCGGCCTCCTGGTCGTCGGCAGCCTGCTCCTGAGCTTCCGGCTCCGGGTCGTCGGCCTGCTCTTGGTCGTCGGCCTGTTGCTCCTGGTCGTCCTGTTGCTGGACGGCGAGGGTCGTGCCCGTCGTTGTGGTGACATCATCGTCGGCCTGGAGTGATACTGCCGGAACTGCAGCCACCACCCCGGTCAACACAGCGATTGCGGCCGCTACCCGGAGTTTCATGGGCAGGATGTTACCCCACTAAGGGGGGTTCAAACAGAGGTAAGAGAAGGGGTAAGATGCCGCCCCTATGGACACAGCAAACATCAAGACCCAGTTGCAGCAGTTCGGCCAGGAACTCAAGACCGAGATCCAGAGCGCCAACGTCGGTGAGGATGTCAAGCAGCAACTCGCCACCAAGATCGACCAGAAGCTGGACGAACTCGGCGCCCGCATCGGCGGCGACCAGTCCCAGGGCCAGACGCAGTCGGCCGCTTCCCAGCCGGGAGTCTGACGGATCGCTCCGTCGCCGGGTCAGAGTTGACGCTCGGTCCCCGGCGACGGAGTTTCTGGCAGGGGCACGACCTCTGCCTTCTTGTGCTTCTTCTTCAAGTGAGCTTCAAGTAGGGCTACGCCATCGTTGTCGGCGGGAACGGTGTAGCCGCACGTGGTGCAGACGAACTCGTAGCCCTTGGTCATGGAGCGGGCGACGGGAATCGAACCCGTGTTTCGACCTTGGCAAGGTCGTGTACTACCTCTGTACGACGCCCGCTAGCGCCCCGAGGCTCCCTTCTTGAACGCCTTCGTGGCCGTCTTGTTGGTGATCACCCTGGGATTGCGCACTACCGGCTTGGCTGCCGTCTTCTTGGCTGCCCGCTTGATCGGACGCTTCTTCACCGGCTGCAGGTTGGCCCGGTAGACGAGGGCCGACACCTGGGCCAACTGTTGTCTCAACATCTCGTTCTGCACGCGCAGATCGTTGACGAACTTGAGACGCTCGTAGAAGTGGGGGCTGGTCAGGACGGTGAGGATCACCCGTCCTGCTGTGTCAACGACGACGGCCTTGTGCGCTTCCGGGACACCGTGGAAGTCAACGATCTCTCGGATCATCCCCAGTAGTTCGTCACCGTCCGTCGTCATCGGCTACTCCAGGTCTACGGCATCCGGGCTGAACCACTGGCTGCCGGTACCACCCATCACCAGTGGGTCATCGAACTGTATCTTGACCGTGAGCCAGGGCTTGATCGGCCCTGGGTCTTGTAGCTGAGCGATGAAGCCCGGTAGCACCTTGTCGGCCACCGTCACCGTGACTCGGTCGCCTGGCTGGTAGAAGTGTTGTGTCATGTAGCTAGTATACCTTATTGATGTGTTATTCGGGCGGTTCGTCCAGGAACACAATCTGCGTCTTGCCGTCGTGCCCGTGTACATGCCTTACAGAGTCCATCCCCCTGTCGTAGTGGACGACGGACGACGGCCACTGGCTCGTCCAGTGGAGCACGACGACGCCGTCGCTGAACTCAACTCCTTCGGCCACGGTACCAGTCCCTGATACCCCTGTTATGTCAACCGTCCGCTCCAGTATGAACCTTCTCATTCCTCAACGTCTCCAACAACTGCCTCGTCTTCAACACCTTGGTAGGGATCGCCGCCTTCTGGTTCTTCGGTTCCGGCACCTTGGGCATCCTCTTCGGTGGCTTGTAGTTGGCTGTCCGTGGGTTGATCGACCTCGACATCTCTGAGCACCTCGGTGAGTGGGCGGGGACGGATATCCGGTGTCGTCGGTTCGATGCGGATCGTCCAGTGAGACAACGGGTGGTCCCGCCAGACGAAATCGATGTCACGGAAGACGACGCCACGGAACTGGTGGTTCTCTCGGAACATGGCCAGGTCATGGAGATCGTGCAGCACCTGCTGCAGTTCTTCCATCACCACTTGGTAGGACAGTGAACGACTCATGGCCTGAGAGTACGTGGGTTACACCCAGTCGTCGGGGATCGGCGCTATGTCCCAGCGCCGTGCCTCGTCCTTGAAGACAGCCGCCATGCCCCGGAGCACTTCACGTTGGGTCATGCAGTCGGCCTGTGTTATGTCAATAGGAGCATTCCACTCCGGGGACACCTTGTCTGGCTCGTCGGGACGGCTGGCCAGGCGGCTCAGCAAGTCTTTGTTGTCAGCCATCACGCTCCTTCAAGTGGCTCACGTCATACCCGGCTTCGGCCTCGTCGGCTAACGCCTGTATCTCGGCATCGGTGAGCACCTTGCCGGTCTTGGTGCGGTACGTCAGCTTCTCCAGAACCTGAGTCTGCTTGCCCATGATCTCGGCGTGCGTGTCCATCCGGAGTTGGGCATTCTCATGCCACTCGGTGTGCGTCTCCTGATCGATCTCGGCCACCAACGCAGCGCACACGCCGCAGCGGGTGAACAGCCACTTGTCCATGCGGTAGGCGTCGAAGTACCTCATTGGCCCATCTCGTCGTAGTCGGGGTGATCTGGTCCCCAGCGTCGGCCGAGGTAGGCGTCGCACTCGGCCTTCAACTCCATCACGTACTCGGCTTCTTCCCTGGAGCCGACCTCGAACTCGGTCACCTCCAAGATCGAGTTGAGGTACCCACGGCTCACCCGCTGATGGGTCGTGGCGGTGAACGATCCGCTCGACGCCGACGTGGTGAGCGTGTAGGCGGTGCGCTCGATGTGGTCGGCCAGCAGTTGGGCGATGAGGGCGATGTCAGCGACGAGGTCACCAGCCCACGGGGCCGTTTCCCAGGCCATCCGCGTCCGATCCTCCAACTCGCCCGCCTTGGCCCGGAGCAACCTGACGGCCCGCTCCGGGGTCAGCTTCTCATCGGGCGATGTCATTGGCCCTCCTTCCGCACCACACGCAGTAGCGGTGCTCTGGCTTCATGCACTGGTCGTCTTCGATCTGGTGGCCGTAGTGGTTGCAGAAGATGGCGTTGACGGCCTCTTCGACCAGGCTGTGAATCCAGTCGTCGCTGCCGTCCTCGGGGTACCCGTATTCCTCATCGATCACCGTGTCGGTGAGGAAGTTCTGGACGGCTTTGGTCCACTTCGGGCGTTCACTCACTGTGGTTCGCCTTCCAGTCGAGTAGGACCAACACGGCCGACGCCAGTTCGTGGACCGAACAAGGATGGCGGGTGTAGTGACAGTAGGCGCAGCGGTCGTAGCCGTTGTCCTCCTGGTTGGCCGGGGTGTGGAGATCGCGCTCGCTCTCGGCGTACTGGCGCATCTCGTCGTCGGTGTACTCGGCGTTGTTGACGATCATCTCGTCATCACCTTGACCAGGACGCCCAGCCAGATGATCGCCGCGATCACCAGCACCGTCGCCACGGCGGCACGCACTGCTGGATCGGTCATGCCCTCGCCCCTCGGTAACGAGCCGCCACCCGCTGCACGTCAGGGTGCTGAGCAAGGTCGTGCCCAATGATGTTCTCCCACCCGACAACCATGCGGCTGAGCACGTCCATGAGATCGTCGGCCAGCGCCATCTCCTGAGCCAGCCGGGACGGCGGCTTGGGCGGCTTTGGTGGATGCTTCACCCAGTTGTCCTGCAACGGCCTTCCCATCGCCAGGAATGTGCGCCCCGTGTGCTCATGCACGGTGGTACCGCCATTGGCGGTGACACACAGTTCTCCCACTTCTGCCTCACACCGGGGACACACGACGGTGAGGGGGTCAGAGAAGTTGGGATTGTTCCTCATGGAGCAACTATACCGTATCTTTGCAGTATCACACTACCAGGGCGGCTTTTCCTGCCTCGTTGATCTTCCACACCCGGCATTCGCCCAGGGCGCCCTCCCAATGGACCTCCATGTCCACCAGGCGGCGCCTGACCAGGCTCTCCAGGGTCTTGCGGGTCAGGCTGGGGCTGCACCACACCCACTTGGCTTCGTACTGCCACGGCCCCTTGTCCTGGAGCATCTTCAACACCGTGCGCTGGTTGTTGCCCAGGCCCAGCAACGACCTGTGTGTCATGTCGGTTCTTCGGGTATGACGGTGCGATGCATGCGCTCTGGATCTTCCTGTTGCTGTTGGCGTTGGTGGTGCTCGCCGTGGGATCGGCGCTGACCGGTAGGTGGCTGATCCAGCATGCCGTCGAACCGTACAAGGATCCGAACGCGCTAGTCGTCGCTGTAGTCCTCCGGGTCTGACTTGCCGCCCTGCTCCAGCCACGACCCGATGCCAAAGGCAAGTATCAGAAGTATCAGCATGAGGCCCGCCGTGGCTAGGAAGTCCACCCACGGGTTCATCACGATGAAGTCTGGCATCACCCCTCCCCCTATCGGTTGCTCTTCCAGACCGACCAGACGCACACCCCCAGCAGGATGACGGCCAGCACATTGAAGGCGGCGGCAAGGAGGGTCTTGGAGTTGTCGCTCACCCGCCGAGTATCTCTCACCGGGTGATGGCGCGCATCGCCCTTCCGGCCGTGACCGCCTGCTGCACGGTCTGCGTGCTGACGATGGAGTCGGCCCACACCAGATGGCACAGCCCCTTGCGGTCAGTGCCGATGAAGAACCGGCGCCCCGAGTTGAGCCAGGAGCGGGAGGTCTTGACCAGGCGGATCTGGTAATGCTTGATGGCGCCCCAGCGTGTGCGCACGTAGGCGATGTGGCCGGGGATCAGCTTGTCCTCGGCCGGGTCGGCCACCTTGGGCCACTGCTCGCGCTGGGCACGGGCCTCCACGATGACGGCCTTGGCCCTGGCCCGCTCGGTAGTTGGGCGGGGCGCCGGTCGCTGACGAGATTGTTGCGGTCGCGTCTTGGGGATCAGCTTGGTCCGGGGCATCTCTTCGGTCAGCAGCCCGTGGATCATCGTCTCGTCCTCTTCCGTCAGTACGAAAGGACGAGCGACCACCCGCTCGTAGTAGCTGTTCCCCACCAGGGGGTCGCCAGGGATCACGCCGTCATCTCCAGGTCGGGCAGTTGCATCAGCACCCGGCGATGCAGCGGCGTCGAGATCGCCGCAGGCACGTGCGGCCAGTGACGGCTGATGACCAGCAGCGGATCCTTGGTCCCCCACTTGGCCAGGCCGTAGCGCACCAGCCGGTGGCAAGCCGCCAGCATGTCCTCGACGGTGATGCCCATCTGACCGGCCCAGCGCTCGGCGTCGAACGTGATCTTGTGGTCGGTGGTCAACAGCAGGTCGATCTTGCGGGCCAGCAGGATCGCTGCCGGTCCCAGGTAGGGCAGCCATTCCTTCTCGACGTACTCGGAGCGGATCCGCTCGGTGTCGGGGCCGGGGCTGTCGTCGTCCTCGGTGGTCACCATGAACTTCTTCGGCGTACGCGGCTCCACCAGGTCAAGGGTGTCCAGGGTCATGACGCTCCTTCCATGCATTGGGGGCTGTACGGTATCACAACGTCCCTTAGCGACAAAGGCTTCACCAGGAGACGGCCACGAACCACCACACCAGCGCCGTGGCGATGACCAGGCAGATGATGGCGCAGATCACCGCCACCACCGTGATGCAGCCATCGAACACCGACACAGCCTTCACTTTAGGGGGCCGTGTAGTAGCCATAGACCATCCTCCATCCCCGGCCGTCGTCGGTGCTGACATGCCGGGAGACGCTGGTGTCCCAGGTGTCGTACAACACGCCATCCACCATGGCGGTGTAGGCCTTGCTGATCTTCAACACCAACGAGCCGCCCGGTAACTCATCCGGACGGACATGGACCGTCTCCACCTGGCCGATACCGGCCGTCGCCGTCCACACGAACCCCTTCGACTCGGCGTAGGCCGATACCACATCGTTGTGGGGCATGTGATCGGGCTTGCAGTGACGCGTCCCGTCCCGATACAGACGTTTGAGAGCGTTCGACTTACCAGCAAGCGCCCAGTCCCGTATCGCATCGCAGATCTCACGGTATGTCTGGTGATACTCGGCGCCCGTTGGGTGCGGCCCGTACTGCGCTATCGCGAAGCTGCGCACCACACAGGTGCCGTGGAACTCGGTCACCCGTGTGTCACCGGACTCCCGTCGCCCGCCGTCACTCACCACGAAGAAGTCTTCGGGCACCGGGACGAACTTGTAGGCCTTGCCCGTCCCTTCGTGGAGCCGGTAGCCGTAGCCCTCCAGGATCTCCCGTTGGCGCCTCGCCAACTCTTCGGCTTCACGCTGGGCATCGAACCCAGCCATCTTGACGTTCATGACGCCAGTCTAGCACGCAAAGGTACGGAACCTTAACTATTCCTTCCAGATCAACAGCCAGCGGCCACGCACGTACTCGGGCTGCACCCACTTGACGTGGAAGCTCACGGCAAAGCCCTCATCCCAGGGGGGCGGCTCCATCACCGTCTCCACGGGGAACGCCGCCTTACCACTCAGCGCCAGCACCACACCATCGTGCGGCCCACCGAACCATTCGGCTTCGATCACGGCTGGCACTCCAGTTCGTGGTTGGCCAGCCCGTTCTCGGTACGACACTGCTTGCCGCACCAAACACAGGTCAGGGCCATTCGGCGCTCGGCGGCAACGATCTCTGCCTCACGGCGTTCGGCATACCCCGGCTTGGCCATGTCCCTGAGCATCTTCATGGGCGACTTGCGCGTCGCCTCAATCGCCGCCTCGCGCCGTACCCGCCGAACCTCGTCGTCCTCACTCATCAACACACTCCCACTTGTCGTGCTCGGCAAGCTCGGCCGGGGTAGAGAATGTCACATCACAGTACGGGCACGTCAACAGCCCCTCGTTCTCCAGCCACTGCAGGTAGAACCGGCGCTGGGCCTCACGCACCCCAGGCGAGTTGGCCAAACTCCCCGTTTGAGCGGCCTCCAACATGCTGCGCCACACATCAACGGCAACCTCTACAGAGTCTTCCTCGTCACCCTCACCCTCATCTTCCGCCATCCCGGCAACGTACTAGCAACTTTGTCCCTTAGCGACATGAAGGGGATCAAGGGGATCTGAGTTACCGCGGCAGCGGTAGACCGGCCCCCGGAACTTCCCATACACCGGTTACAACAGGTAACAGCACTCCATACCACAGTTACGTACATCCAGCCAGTGCAAACTCTCAAACCACTCACAAACACTCCCAAACCGGCTGTTAAGCACTACGAGTTGACAGCACTACCCGAAAAGTGACGTTTCCGTTTGTATTTTCACCCTCAGCACGCTGGGGGTATGGTTTAGCCACTGTTGTCACAATGCGTATTCTAGCAACTCGCTGCACTACTCAGAGGGAGTTTAGGGCTTAAACCTACCCATGGGTGCTACAAAGCCCCTGGTGGGCCTTTGATCTTAATGTGGCGGGCGTAGCCCGCCATAGTATCAATTGGCCGCCGCTGTGCGGCGCCCATTTACTAGCAACTGCATGGCTGCGCAGCAGCCATACAGTCATGCGAGTTGCTAGTCCAATGGCCTTTAGGCCATTGGAGTTGACAGTATCGCACAGTTAGGCGGCCATGTCGCTATGCGACAATGAGCCATACAGGTGTATGTACACGACATCGAGCATGCGATACGTGCATGCCGATAGGCATGACCGTAGGGTGAGCAGGCATTGCGGTACGTGCTCTAGTTACTAGCGCACGTGCTAGAGGGTGTGCGTTAGTACCTACCTGGTGCTATGGCATGCTCTAAGAGGTTGCTAGGGCCGCCGATTGGTGCGCCCCCTGGGGGCACTGATGGCACTGGTGACACTGGTGAGCGTGACCAGGGCCGCGGTTGGGGCGCCCATACAGCGGTATGCGTGTGGACAGCTACGATGCCCTGAGACATGCCTGTGTGCCCGTAGAGCCACGCAGTTGCTAGTAGGGTACGCTGATACCACAGGGGGCGTTTGCGTCGCTCTCAGAGGCGTACAGAGGCCTCTCAGGGAAACGCCCTGCTAGCAACCGGTGAACGCAAACAGCCCCAGGGGGTTACCCTGGGGCTGCGTGAGGGGGGGATGGCTCAGGGCCGATACTGAGCCTGGGCCGATGGGTACCAGGCCTGCAGCAGGCTCTCAGTCAGCGTGTCCTCATCGATGGTCACCGGCCGACCGGCGTTCACCGCATCGCATATGGCGCTCTTCTCCTGCAGCACACCGAACAGGTGGCCGTCGATGGTCGGGGTGCCATCCTCCTGGCAGGCCTGGAGGATGTGCCAGGTGATGGCCTCGCCATCGATGGCCCGCTGCATGCTGATGCTGTCGGTGCGCAGGATGCGGTCCATGGCCTGTTTGAAGTCTCCCGCCGACCAGGGAAGCTGGGCGAACACCGCATCAGCCGCAGCCGTGAGGGTGACCCCGACCCCGGCCGCACCGATCTGTGCCAGGCAGACCATCGTGTCGCTGTCCTGGTTCTGGAAGTCATTGATGGTCGTCATGCGACGGTCGCCCGTGACCTTGCCATTGATGGTGCAGTAGCGGATGCCCTTGCTACCCAGGGCCACGCCGATGGTTTCCCAGGCTCGCGTGTGGTGGTAGAACACAACGACCTTGCGGCCCTGATCGACCAGTTGCTGCACGTAGTCCACGGTGGCGTGCGCCTTGGCGTTGCCCGCCTCCTGCCACAGTGCGAACATGCGCTGGGCCGCTTCCATCTTCGCCTTTGCGAAGTAGGCCTTCGGACCCTCATTGCGCATGACGGTGCCCAGGAAGTCATTGGCCAGTTCGTTGTACCGGCGCAGCATGCCATTCAGGGCGATGGGGACGACGACGATACCGCTGTTCGGCAGCAGGTCGCCCAGGTCGCTCTTCTCCCGGCGCACGTACACCGTGCTGCGCAGGTTGGAGTGAAGCTCGGCCGCACGTGTGAAGTCAGTACCGAACACGGTGAACTTGCGGCCCTTGGCCCACTTCTCCACGGGGGCGCAGTAGCGCCAGAGGAATCCGGATCCCTTGTGCGCACCAGGTGTGAGGGCCAGCAGCAGGTTCTCGCCACCCAGGTAGCTCAGTGGCACCATCGATTCGACCACGCGGTTGGTGAGCAACGTGCCAGTCATACCGACCAGGGGCGTGCCCTGGGCGCGCAGCGCCTCACCCAGCGCCATCATGACCTTGGCCCGACCGGTGGTCGCCTTGCCATTGCTGCCCTTGTCACGGTGGATCTCGTCACGCACCACAATCTTGGCGGCGCGGATGAAAGCGTTCGCCTCCAGCCGAGTCTTCTCATGGCCATCGCGGTCGGTGTAGGTCACGGTGCGCGTGGTCCACGCCTGCATGGTCTGAGAGTGGTCGCTGATCCAGTACACGTCAGCGATGGGGAGGCTCGCGAAGTCAGCCTTGATGCCCTTGATGTGGTGAAAGCGCAGGCCGGGGAAGGCGGCTTTCATGTCACCCATGTATCCGGCCTGGGTGACGGGCGGGGCGAAGACCACGCCGTAGCCACCGTTGGCGATGCGCTCAGCGATCAGGGCCAGGGCGACGCGAGTCTTGCCCATGCCCATGTCATCACCGATGACGGCGCAGCCGAACGATGCGAGGGCGTGATTGGCCGCGACGCGTGCAGCGGTCTGATGCGGCAACTCAGGTGCGAGCAGTCCGGGGGGCGGCGGGGCGATGGCAGTCAGGGCGCTGGACAGATCGAACATGACCGGATCCAGGCCGGTGGCCAGGGCCGCTGGCGTCGGTGCGACCACGGGAACGGCTTGCGCCGCCTGCGTGATCGATGAGGGAAACAGTGACATGGTGATAGCTCCGGGATACGGGAAGTGGGAAAGGTCAGTGTACAGCCTGCACCCTGGTATCACAACGTGCTGTGATACCAGGGTACCAGGGTACGAGCGGCAGGCTCAGCCCCAGGGCAGGCCGTTCTTCTTGGCGCACACCGGCCCGTAGCCCACGGCCACCGAACGGTTGTCGCCCTCATCGGTCAACTCCAGGTTGCAGAAGCAGCAGTGGTGCGTGGCCCAGCCCAGGCCAGCAGCCTCAGCGGCCGTGGCGGGGCGCCCGTTGCGCACCATGGCCATGCCACCCTTGACGTAGTCCCAGGACAGCTTCTCACCGGCAACCGGCGCAGCGATCAGGCGCATGGCGTACTGGTTGCCCGACGTGCGGCCCGTGCGGATCAGCCAGAAGGATGACCAGTCGCCCTCAGGGCCGACCACGTACAGCCCGTTGGCCAGGGGCGTGCGAGGCGCACCCTTGGCAGCGACCATGCGGCCTGCAGCCTCACGCTGGCGCTCGGTGAGCGTGCGACCAGCATCAGCCTGGCCCACCAGGCTCGCAGCGAACTCACGGTTGCGAGGCGACGCAGCCGCATCGTCAGCGATGGCTCGCAGCGCTTCGACCAGGTCGTCCTTCGGCGTGACAGCCTTGGCGATCAGGTTGCGGGCGGCGAACAGGTTGATCAGCATGGCGTAGGCGACGTTCTCGTCGGCCGTGCCAGCGATGACCTGGCCCAGGACGCTCATGTCCACGGTGGCCAGGGGATCGGATGCGAACGTGTGACCAGCGGCCAGCGCATCGATGCTGCGCACCGTGCCAGCGACCTGGGCGGCGATGGTGGGGGCGCACGTGGGGCAGATCGCGATCCACTTGCCAGAGGCATTGACGGCGGCGTAGCCGTGGCCCACTCGCGTGGCGTCCTTGCAGAAGAGGCACTGGCCATCGCGCTTGGTGGCGATGACTCGGCTGAATCGGGCGAGGCCTGGAGTGTTCATGGGAGTGATCCGATCTCCGCACGGTGGCGGGGTGAAGTGGTGACAGGGATCATGATAGGGCGCATACCCTGGTATCACAACACGGCGTTGCTAGAAACTCGGGAATCTTTCAGGGCATCCCTGACGACATAACGCGGAGCAGCCCTGATCCCGTCCCACCCGGATGCGGTAGCTCGGTGGCCTCGCGGCCCCGCTCGGAGTGGGCGCCCTCAGCAGGCGTCGTAGACCACGCCCGTGCCGTTGCACTCGGAGCAGATGTCCACCTCAGCGAGCATCGCCTTGGCGACGGGGCTGGCCAGGCCAGAGCCTGAGGTGAGCGCCCAGCAGGCGGTGCTCACGGCATCGGAGAATCGGCTGCCGGTGCAGTTCATGATGTAGTGCGCCTCTTGCGAAACGACGGGGCGCAACTCATCGGCAAGACCGGAGTTCACGAAGATCAACTCGGCCCTGGGGTTGCCCAGCGTGGTGGTGGTGGTGGTCATGGGATCAGTGTACAGGCGATACGTGGGTATCACAACACACTGTTGTGATACCCACGCAGATTTCTCAGACCTGCGTGCAGCCCTCCGCAGCCGCAGCCGCAGCGATCTCGTCACGCAGGCGGCGCATGCGCACCGCACGGGCGTCCTGCTCGGCGCGAGCGATGGGCGTGTTGCGGAACGCAGCCAGCAGGCCGTCGTTGCCACGGTTGTGGGCCATGATGATGACAGTCTTGTTGGGACCAGTCGTGACATTGATGCTGGCGAACCCGCTGCACAGGTTGCCGGTGGCGCTGTTCACAGCATCCACGGTGCGGGCGATGGTGTAGCCCAGCGCGAGCATGTCACCGATCTCGGTGGCTGCCCACGTCTCGGTGGCGTAGTCGGTGGTGAGGGTGAGGGTGTACATGGTGGTGAGTCCTGTCGGTCGGTGGTGATACCAGTGTATCGGGCGCACCGTGTTGTCACAACACGGTGCGCCTGATTTCTGATCAGACCAGCGTGGCGCCCTTGCGGGCGGCGAACCGGCCGAACGCTGCGAGCATGCCCTCGCGGCCGATGTCCTTCGACATGCGGGCGACAGCCTTGTACGTGCTGCGCTTACGGTCGTACGAGCCGCCCGGATGGTTCGGGAACGATGATGCTGCCAGGACGGTGCCGTCGCTGCGCAGCACGTAGAACGTGCGGACGATGCCGCCGACGCCCTGCAGGCCGTCGTTGTCCTCGGCCGTGTAGTCGCTGGTTGCCTCGGCAAGCTTGACTGCGCCGCGGGCTGAAATCTTGGCCATGGTGGTGGCTCCTTCGGTAGGTGGTGTGATACCAGTGTACAGGCATACACTGGTATCACAACACGGTGAGCAGGATTTCTTGGTGTCTCGTTCAGATGCTCCCGTCCATGTCGATACGGGCGACGATGGCGTCGGCCCGTGCGTACAGGGCGTCCACGTCGTCTTCGTCCAGGTACAGGCCAGCCTGCTCGGCAGCGTCGCTCAGCAGGGCGTACACAGCCTCCTGCATGGGCACCCACTCGTTGGCGCTGGCATCGCCAACGCTCAGGCCGTCCTCCAGGAAGGCGGCGCGGATCTGCTCGTTCGTGATCCGGATGCGGTTGATGGCGTCGTTGCCCACGTTCATGACGTGACCTCGACGGTCCAGCCGTCACGGGCGACCATCTCGTCGTAGTTGCGGAGGATGTACATGGTGGCCCATGCGATGAGCGCCTTGTCGGTGCGCTCCACGGTGGAGTCCATCTCCAGCGGCTCGGAAAGCTGCGGGTGGCTCAGGCGGTAGGTGATCATGGTGGTTCTCCCGGTAAGTGGTGGGTGGTGGGTGGCTCCCCGCCCGCAGGCGGGGAGCCGGTGCCCGAGTCTCAGGTCGGTGCCGCCTCTGTCGTGTGATACCAGTGTATCGAGCGCAGCGTGGTATCACAACACGCTGCGCCCGAATCTTTCAGGCGGTCACCCAGGGGGCGACGGCCCACACCAGGTCGGTGGTGCGCATGAACAGCCCGTTGGGGTACAGGTCGGTCAGCACGGTGACGGTGCCAGGCGTGTCGTGGAATTCGAAGCCGGTCACCACGTGGGGGATGTCGCTGGAATCAACGAACTCCTGGCCCACGCACAGGTGCGCAACCTCGCGGCGGATGTAAGTGGCTTGTGCGGTCATGGTGTCAGTGTACAGGGTGGCGAGTGTTGTCACAACACGGTGACCAGGATTTCTCCCGGCCACCGTGTGTCGTGCTCCCTACCACCAGGAGATCAGCCAGCGGTGAACACAGGCCTGCTGGTGCGCAGTGAGGCCTGGAAGAGCAGGTCGTAGATGGCCGTGCGGGCGGCGAACGCCGACGCACCGCTGCGGCGCAGGTTGCGGTAGTGGAACCGCAGGTACCAGGCCGTGTAGTTGTCCACGGTGATGGTGTTGGGCGCGTAGTCAGCGTTGCGCCGGAACTTGATGATTTCGCGGGTGATGGTCATGGTTGGCTCCTGGCCGGTAAGTGGTGGTGGTGTCAGTGTACAGGGTGCGCCGTGTTGTGACAACACGGCGCACCAGGTTTCTCAGGCCGTGGCCTGCGCCCCATCGATGAGGAAGGCCGTCAGGTCTGCGACCTGCGAGGGATCCAGGTCAACGACCTGGCCATCGGTGGTGTAGACCCACACGTGGCCCTCATCGGTGAACACGGCGCGAAGACTGTCGCCCGTGCCATCGGTGGCATTGAAGTTGGATACGAGTGCGTTCTGGAACATGGTGCTCTCCATTCGGTGGTGTGATACCAGGGTACAGGATGCACCCTGGTATCACAACACGGTCGGGCTGATTTCTCAGCGGGCGTTCACGGCGGCAACCGCCGCAGCGTGGCTGCCAGGGCACTCGCAACCGCCCATGGCGATCTGCAGGGCCGTGCAGGTGGGCAGGTGCCATTTGAACGACACCATCTGGCGGTCGATCTCCTGGGCGCCGTGCAGCAGGTTGGCTGCGAGCGTGCGAGCCTGCTCGGCGGTGAGGCGCAGGTCAGCCAGCACGCCGCCGTTGTCACGGTCGGTCACGCCGTCCTTCCACACCCGCACCATGACGGCGGGGCGCAGCTTGGCGTTCTGAACTTCGATCAGTTCGCCGTGGTCGGTGGCCTGGAGGGTTTGCATGTCGGTATCTCCCTGGTTCGGTCGGTGGTGTACCCCAGGATACAGGAGTTGCTAGCAACCACAACCTCGATACCCAGGTTTATACCTGTTTTTATCCACAGAGTTGTCCACAGGCTGTGGGCGCAGCCCCGCCCCTGGGCAGGGGAGCGGAGCGCGACCGGCCACGGCAAGGGAGGCGGATCCCCACGCCGTGACCGGCTACCCCAGGGGCGGCGGAACATCCCCCAGGGCAGTCGCCCGTAGGCGACGTGGATGAGTCTACACGCGTGGCGCCACCCGGCCCTGGGACACTGGATGCGATGCCCAGGGCCGGGTGACTCCCGCCCGTTGCCGGTGGGTGAGCGTAACACAACAGCAACGTGGCGAGTCAAGGCGCGAGCGTGCGTACGCGTGTTCGCCACCCGTGTAGGGGTGGGTAGGCGAGAGCGCCAGCGCTCTTACCTGGGTATCAGCGTTAGCGGTTGGTCAGTTATCCATGCCCCTAAAGACATGGCCCATGCCTCGTACGTAGTACTGCATGGCGGGTGCATCACACCTGGTAGATGGGCACGTGTACGCATGTAGTACTGCGTATGAGTCATGAGCCTTGCCTTCTAGGGAGCTTCTAGGGACACGCTTGTCCCGAACTTGGCCCGAATGATTCGACTCAGGGCGTGCGGATCTCGCCCGTCTCATCGTGTTCCAACCAGTATCCACAGGCGTCTGTTCCAAGGGTCCAGCCGCTGTCGCTGACCAGCACTGCATCCGGGCAGCCCTTGATCGTGGTGCCGTGGAGTGTTCCAAGGAAGACCATCCCATCGATGCCGTGGTCAGCAGTCTGCTTGGCAGCGGCCACCGTCATCTCTTCTTCCTTGATCACGTAGTCGAACAGGTCGCACTGCTGTTCCAAGCTAGGTGGTGTCATAGTCCCACCCGTAGTGCTCGGGGTGCTCTTCCTTCCAAGCAGTGCGGTGAGCATGGCTGCGATGCGGTTCCAAGAGGCGTTCCAACCAGGGCACCTGGGCGCAGAGAGCATGGGCGCAATCGTGACAGATCACGCACTCGTAGTCAGCAGGGGGCTGCATCATGCGAGGCTCGTTGTACTCAGGCTCCCAGTTGCGGTTCTCAATGGGGGTGACACCGTTCGGTGATGTCCTGGTCTTGTACTCACCATCCTCGCCACGCACCCAGCGATCCTCTGTGTTGTTGGGCAGCGTGGCCTGGAGGTTGTCCACGAACATGCCGTAGCCACCGTGGAAGCAGATCCACAGGCAGTTGTCGAAGGCGTACTCGGTATCAGGCATCGCCGTGTCAGGTGTAAGCGTGGTATCACACGCATAGCACTTAGTCATGGAAGCGTTCCAGCACCTTCTCGACCTCTTCGGGTGTGACTGTTCCAGTGACATCCTCATGGCTGTCAAGCTGCTTGGCCCACAACAGGGTGACTGCGATGGGGCACACCAGTTGCAGGCGCACGGCGTCGCCATCTTCGAAGTGGTCGTACAGCGGCTCGGTCAGTTCCAGGTGGCTGTCGCTGTCCAGCAGCACGTCCAGGCAGTCTTCCCAATGGGCACCACGCCAGTGTGGGTTGGCCGTGGTGAAGTGCTCCAGGGCCAACGCATTCTCGTTGGGCATGTTGTGGCGCACCCAGGCCAGGGCGTCGATGTATTGAGTCACTTGAACATTCCCTTCACGAAGTCCATTGCGAAGTAGCCCACCAGGAAGCTGATGAAGCCACGCTTGATCTTGACGGTGGTTGGTTCCAGCGTGCCGTTCTGTCGTTCGATCTCACGCTGGATGTGGTTGCGTTGCTGCACCAGGTCGGCGTACTGACGGCGCTGGCGCTGTGTGTCCTCGGTGCGGCTCATCGCTTCACCCAGCGTTCCCAGCGCTCTTGGAGGAAGTTCAGGATCATGAGTATCACAGTTCCACCACCACTTCGTTACCGACGTATGCCGCGCCGTGGTAGCAGTCCTCATCGCCGCACCACGGGCCGTTCAGGTGGGTCACCTTGTCCTCGGCACCCTTGCGGGTGTGGTGCAGGCTCACCAGTTCAGGCTCCCACACGTTCTGCCACACAGGATGCACCACACGGGGCTGCACCTGGGCCAGACGCTCTTGCAGGTCACTCATCGCTTCACCACCGACACGAATGCCACGATGACGATGCCCATGCAGATGAGTCCCAGCGCCATCACCGATCACCCCTGATGTCTTCCTCGTTGGGCACGTACTCGTCCAGGTACAGGATGCCGCCCTGGGTGAACACTTGGTAGTCGATGCTGCCCAGGTAGGTGGAGTCGTCATCCTCGGCCTGCAGACGGTCGAAGCGTGCGCAAATGGCACCCTCCAGCGTCTGCCACGCCGTGTAGATGGCGTGGTCGGGGTGGTCAGGCTCGCTGGCCTCCACCGGCACCACAGCGCGCATCGGCGGCGCTGGGCGCACGCCCAGGATGGTGTTGACGAAGTTGAGGCTCGGCCCGTTCTGCGAAGTGCAGAAGTCCTCCCACGCCTCTTGCTCGTCCTCTCTCGGATCGGTGGGCGGCTCGTCGTTGCGGTACATGTTGTGTCCTTCGTATCGGGTAAGTGGTGTGGTCAGTATACAAGCGTTACCGTGGTATCACAACACGTCGTTGCCATCACTTGACCTCAAAGTCGTCGTAGCCGATGCCGACCAGGGTCCGGTACCGATACCGGCCGGGAAGCTCGTCCACGAACTTCTTGCGGTCGTAGATCGACACGAAGAACATGCAGACCAGTTCCTTGGGGTCACGGCTGGCAACGCCGTGGAGCATGTAGACCTTCTTGGTCATGACGCCACCACCCGGAAGGTCGGATCGAAGTGCTCACCGAAGCTGAGGTTGCCATCGACATCCTCAATCTCGTACGGCTCACCGTTGATGACGATGATCGCCTCGGTGCCATCGGGCAGGATAAGGATGCGCGCCCAGCCCTCGGTGGGGAGCGCTTCGTTGCTGCGGATCTTGTAGCTCCCGCGGTGTGTGGTCAGTGCGTAGGTGGTGCTCATGCCGGTCCCGCCTGCATCTCGGAGCGCTCACGCATCAGCACTTCGATGGGCTGATCGTTGTCCAGGCTGTCGAACTGCTCTCGCACTTCGATCAGGTCGCTCTCGTCCAGGTCGTAGAGGGCGGCGTAGAACTCCGGCTCATACTTCCACGGCTTCTCGACGGCGTAGGCCACGTCCTTGGCCTCGTAGTTGTTGTCAGCCAGCCAGGCGGTGAGTCGGACCATGTTGTCGTGGTCGTCCCACCAGTAGTCATTGCTCATGTTGGTGTTGTCCTTGTCTTGGTAGGTGTTGTGTTATCAGTGTATCGGATGAGTGTTGTGTTACCAACGTCAGTTGGAGTAATCCCTGTCCTTGCCATCGAAGCCATCTTCGAAGCCACGCTTGAACTCAGCGAACGCTTCCTTGCCCTCTCGGGCCACGTCAGCGAACGTGAAGCGTGGGTCGAAGTCGTCGTGCTCGCGACGGTACTGACCAGTGAAGTAGCCGTCCTCGTAGTGCGTCATCGTGGTACCTCGTACGTCCTGACGTACTCATGCAGGTGGCCGTCCTTTTCGAAGATGCCTTCGATGGTGACTTCGATCCCTCCGGTGGCCTGGCCTTCGAACTCCACGGTGACGTTGAAGATGTCAGCGTGCTGCTGGCACTCGTCCACGAAGTTGGCCACGGTGAGCATGGTGTCTCGATCTAGTCCGTACATCACTCGACCTCCTGATAGGTGCGACGGTGGACGATGCTGTTGATGACCGGCTGGGCCAGCCCGCCATACATCTCGCCAAGCTCGCGCTGGCTGTACTTGCCGCTGGCGTACTTCGTGCGGATCTCACGCACCTGCTTGTCGGTGAGTGAGCGCTGGCGTGTGTTGGGCGTGCCCTTGGCTGGGCCACGCTGGGCCATGCCGTTGACGTGCTTGGCAGGCCTGAGCGTGTCCAGGGTGGCCCTGGCGCTGTCCAGGATCTCCTGGCGTTCACGCTGCTTCAACACGATCTGCTCTTGCAGCACTTCGATCTGATTGTCGATCCTGGCCACTCGTTTGAGCAGCGTCTCCATGTCGCTCATGACGCAACCTCTCCCTGCTGGGCCGAGAGCGATGCGAGCAGCGACGCCATCAGGTCAGCGGACGGGTCGATGTTGTGCTCGACCGGAGCAGGAGCCTCCACGCCTTGAGCCTTCTGATCGACGTAGGCCTGCGCCACGGGCGCATTGGTGTCCACCAGGGTGGGCGCATCGATGCCGATGGCGTCCACCAGCATGTTGGCGACGTTGCGCTCCGCATCGAAGATGGCCACGCTGGCCGGTGCCGTCGTGGGCTGGCGCACTGCGTCGGCCGTGTAGACCAGGAACAGGTTGCCATCAGCGTCCAGCAGGGCGTAGCGGGCCGGTCCACGCATGGCGACCTTGACCAGTGCGTACAGCTTGCGCTCACGCATGACGGTGGTGAGCAGGACGAACGCCTTCTCCACGGCGCCGTTGATCTTGCCCTTCTCGCGCTTGGGGCGCACCTGCTTGACGCCTTCGACCAGGTACTTGCCGAAGTCCTTGGCCTTGACGAAGCAGACGATCTCAGCCAGCCCACGTGGTGACGTGCAGGCGGCGATCTCGTCGTCGGTGAAGGTGACCCAGGCGCCGTTGCTGGCCTGAGCCATGCGGGTCACGTCGGTGGGGTGGACAACCTCGCCCGTGTCCTTGCGGATGACGGCGCGGCCCAGCGGGATGTTGGCGTCCCCCCGGTAGAACTCGGAGCGGGCGACCCTCGTCTCTTCGGTCCCCGTGAAGACGGAGAGCGGCATGACGAGCATCGGGCCGAAGCTCAGTGTGATAGTGGTGGTGGCCCTGACGGGCGCCCCAGCCAGAGCGGTGGGTGACATTGGTGTGTCCTTTCGGGACGATTCCGGTGAGTGGTACGTGTATCAGTGTACATGGTGTTGCTATCAACACCAACCTCCCAGCACAGGTATTGTTGAGATACCTGTGCTGGGAGAGAGCTATCAGGGCGCCGACACCAGCGCCTCAGCCTCACGCTGGCGCTGCTCTTCGGTGAGCATCACGAAGATGCTGCGAGCCTCCAGGATCTCTTCGACCACCGGGATCTCGTTGGCCTTGAACATACCGGTGAAGATCTGCACGCCCAGGGCGATGCCCATCTCCAGGATGTCCTGCTCCAGGTTGGCCAGGGCCGTGGTGCCGACCGGCGTGCGAAGCTGGTTGCTCTGACGGGCCAGGCGCAGGTAGTCGCCCAGCAGGCGCACGGCCTGGCTGTCGATCAGCTTGGCTTCGATGACCTTGTCGTAGTCCCAGCGGATGTGACGGAACCGGTTGATGAACGCCTCGTTCATCTCACCCATGCCCTTGTATCCCTCGTTGTACGTGCCGATGATCCACAGGTCGTAGCTGGCGTTCACCGTCTCGGGCATCAGCATGCCGCTGGTGCCATCGAAGGTGGTCTTCCACACGGCCTTGTTGCGGTTGGTGAACTCATGGCGGTGGTCAGCCAGCGGGTGGAGCGACGACGTGACTCGCGCATCGAATGCGTTGATCTCGTCCAGGTAGAGGATGCCACCGGCCAGCGCCGCCAACTCGACCAAGCCGGGGAGCCAGTGAAGCTCACCCATGTAGCTGGTCATCTGACCGAACAGGTCGAAGTCAGTGATGCCGCTGGATCCCGAGAGTGTGAACACGGGCATTGGCTTGGGCAGCCCCAGCATCTCGGACCACTCCACGGCCAGAACCTCAACGAGCATCGTCTTGCCCGACTGCGTCTCACCCTTCAACATGATGTTGGCGGGGCGCTCCTGGTTCTTCTTGCGGTACGCCTTGGTGGTGAAGCGCAGCAGCATCTCCACGTCGGTGGAGCCATCAGCCATGATGCGGTTGATGTACGCCTTGACCTTGGCCTTGCTCGGGCGCAGGTGATCCAGGCGCTCGTCCATCGGGTCGGTGATCGGCTGGATCATGTGGCTGAGCAGAAGGCCGCTGGCCTGTTGCTGAGTCATCGGCGCCACGCTCGGCTCGTACTCCGGGGCAGCAGCCACCGTGGGAACGGTAACGACCTGGGCCGGTGCGGTGGCGAAGCCTTCGGGCGTGTCGCTGAGCAGCCGGGGCAGCATGAAGATCTCTTCGCCGTGCGGGCCAGCGACCTTGATCTTGCGCTGGTTCACGGGATCGTCTTCGGCCCGGATGATGGTGTTGTCAACGATGGTGACAACCTCGTCTTCGTAGAGGCCTTTGAGCACCCGGTACTTGAAGCCTGGGATGAGTGAGGCTGCGAGAGCCATGGTGGTGATCCTTTCAGATCGGGGTAAGTGGTGCGGCAAACGATACAGCGGTTACAGCGGTAACACAACACGCTCGGCCAAGATTTCTCAGCGACCTGGGCAAACGCCGTTATCGATTGCGACTTCGAAACTGGCGATTTCTGGCCCTCTACCTGGTGTGATGATGCCTGTTGTGACAACACACGATGCCCCAGGATCGACGCAAACGCGTTTTGGGCAGTGTGGGTGCGGAACAGGGGTATCGGCCCTCACAGGGCCACACAGAGGCCTCTGGCGGGTTGCTAGCAGGTCACCCACTATCTCAACAGCCGTGTTGTGTTACGGGTGGGCATCCTGTATCGTGTCCTCCATGACCGCACGTACCCGCAAGCCTCGCAAGAAGGCGACCACCGACATCGGCCGGTCGATCCTGCAGCGTGAGCGTCAGCGGCTGGCCAAAGAGCAAGCTGATCTTGCCGAGAAGCTGGCTGAGGATGCCGCCCGCAGTCGTCGCGCCAACAGGACGAAGAAGAACAACCCGATCACCACGGCCGACAACGCCATGCAGCGCTCCATCGTGCGCCGTGTCGCTGGTGCCCTGGCGTCTGAGGGTGTGAACGTGCCCATCGAAGCGCACGTGATCCCCAACGAGCAGGGTGTCACGGCCTGGACTGACTTCGACCGGATCTACGCCGGGTATCACCTTCACGATGACGTGCGGATCACCGCCGCCGTGCTGCGTGGCGAGTTGTACCACGAAGGTGGCCACTGCCGCTTCACCGACCCGTTCGTTGACCTGGAGGTTGACGCCAAGAACGAGTGCGGATTCGAAGGCACCGTGGACGAGTTCCGCGTGGCCCTGGGTGGCCGTGACATGACACGGGGCGAGATGCACCGTGCGTGGAACGCCCTGGAGGATCAGCGGATGGAGACGGCCGTGGTGAGCGACAGCCCACGCAAGGCCGGATACCTCACTCCCATGATGCTGAGCGAGTTGGCCTACAGCCCCGAGATGGCGTGCGCCAACTGGCCGCTGATGGTGTGGCGCAAGTACCTGCCCCGCAAGATCCGCGACGGTGCGAAGGCGCTGTTCATGGCTGAGCACGGGCCGGATGTCGTGCGCCAGATCCAGATCGTCGTGACCCGCTACGTGCTGGCCACCACGGCCACCGACATGTACATGGCCACCGTGGAGATGGCTGAGATCTTCAAGACCATCCAGACGGCCTTCGACATCGATGACAAGGGTGCGGGCCATGATCGCCAGCGCTCCCGCCGTGGCACGCCTGGCAACAGTGAGCGCGAGATCCCCGTGTCCTCCGACATGATCGAAGAGAACGACGACGAGATCGAATCGATCCCCCAGCCCGGAGCGGGCAAGCCTTCCAAGGCTCCCAAGCAGGATGCTCCGAAGGCAGACGACGCCCAGGGCGCCGGTACCGATGCCACCGATGAGGAAGATGCCGAAGAGGGCGATGCTTCCAAGGGTGAGCAGGAGTCGGACGATGCTGGCGATGCCTCGCCTCAGGAAGAGGGCGGCGACAGCGGCACGCACGAAGACGACGGTGCCGATGTCAAGGAGCCGGAAGCTTCCAAGGATGAGTCGGACGACGACAGCGATGGCGTTGGCGACGACGAGGATGACGAGGAAGACGACGACGAGGATGACGACGACGGCCTGACCCAGGAAGATCTGGACGAGGCGCTGGCAGAGGCTGAGGAAGAGCGTCTGAACGATCCGACTCTCGACCAGGACGCGCAAGCGTTCCATGACGCCAAGAACGACACGGCCACGGCATTGAAGCCATACGTCGGCGGCATCTGCTCCAACCCGTTGGAAGTGGCAGAGGCCAACAACCTGGCTGATCAGATGCAGCGTGCTTTCGAGACGGCCACGGCCGAACTGCAGCCGATGTGGAAGGAGCAGCAGCGCCGGGGCATCCTCAACGTGCTGCGCTACGAGACGCGCCAGGCTGGCGATGTCGAGTTCTTCCGCAACTACGTGGACAACGGCAACCCTGGCTGCGACATCGCCGTCAGCGTCCTGCTGGACTACAGCGGTTCCATGGGCAGCGTGGAGGCTGAACTGGCCAAGGTCGCCTTCGCCTGCAAGCGGGCGGGCGATCTGCTGGGGATCCCGGTCACGGTGACCCTGTGGGATACCGACGCCCGTGTGTTGTGGGACGCCAGCGAGCGTGCCGAGCACCTGCCGGTCATCGATGCCCAGGGTGGCACCAACCCGCAGGTCGCTCTCAACGACCTGGACAACCAGCGGTTCGGCAAGGCCAAGCACGTGGTGCTGATCATGACGGACGACGCCTGGAACAACGGAGCGCCCACCCTGGCCAGCTACAAGTCTGAGGGTCGCCTGATCATCGGGCTGGGCTACACAGACGGCACCTACAGCCCGTACATCCAGGAGTCGATGGAGAAGAAGGGCGCCGACTTCGCCTACAGCATCAAGGATCTCGCAGAGATCCCCCGGCACCTGGAGCAGGCGCTCATCACCGTCGCCTGATACCCAGGTATCACAATCACCCAGGAGCCTCACCGTTAACTAGACGGTGAGGCTCCGACCTTCCAAGCCACACTGAGGAACCATGACCACGCCCATCAAGCTGAGCGACCCGACCAAGGCACGCCGCAACGGCATCCTGTCGTGCGACGAGTGCGGGCGAGAGATCTCCGTACTGGCCCACCAAGATCCGGAGTTGGGCGATGGCTGGCCACTGCATCGTTGCCCTGCCACCAACGGAGAGCCGCGAGCATTCGACCGGTTCGATGTTGTGATACCACTGCGGTAGCTGTACACTGGTGTTATGACCACAGTACCGATTGCAGTGCGGCCCACACCGCTGCCGTCACAGGCCAAGCCATGGGCCAAGGCGGGCGTTCACCTGCTGGTGCTCTACGCCATCTTCGGAGTGTTCCTGATTCGCTACTCCACCAACCTGAACAAGGGGCTGGACGAGGGCCGTGTCACCATGGCTGATGCCGGGATGCTGCCGTACATCGAAGGCACCGAGACAGTCAACACAGCGACCGGCCAGGTCACATCGGTCGGCCCGCTGAACTACGACCTGCGCCTAGCCCTGGGTGATGACTGGTTCACCGGTAGCTACACGGGCGCCGACAAGCATCACATCTGCGAAGTGTTCCGGGTGGACCCGGCCCAGGTGTGGCAGATGATCGCCACAAACCAGGGTTACGAGGACACGCCCGAGAACCGTGCGACCAGCGATGCGTTCTACGCTGAGCAGTGCGCCAAGAGCGGCGCCGCCTAGATCGCGCTCACCATCAACGCATATGAAAACCGGCTAGCCACGCGGGACCGGCGCAGGCATGGCAGAGCAGACGCTGCAGCCCCCCCGCATGGCTGGGGGGCTGTTTGCGTTCAGCGGTGTTCCAGGAAGTGCGTGCTGTGACGGCTGTGCTGGGTGACGTGCTTGCCCGCCTCGCGATACCGGGGGCGAGGATCCGGCCCAGCGGTGGGGAGACACACGGCAGCGTGCATGCTGCCCTTCATCACGTGCCCACCCTTCTGAGCAGGATCACAAACGGCGCCGCCGCGGACCACGTTGAGGGGCATGGGCGGCTGACGGTTGGGATCGTTCGCACGGTCGGGTGGACCCTTCGGCATCGATACAACAGTATCAGCCTTAGAGGATCTGAGCGAGTATGGGATGCATAGAGCGATATGCCTAGTGGCGTGTTGTGTTAACAGCGCACGCAGGGTACAATGAACGCATGGATGATCTCAATGCCAAGACCAACTGGCAGAACATGCAACGGAGCACGCCGTTCAAGGCTGAGGCCTACGCCCAGCAAGGCGAAGCTGCGTTCCAACCACAACAGCCCAACATGGGTGGCGCTGGCGCCGCAGCCGGGGAAGCCTTCGACAAGGGCACCAAGATCCTCATCGGTGCCGCCGCCGTCAAGGCCGGGGCGAACCATTACCAGCAGACCGGAGACGCCTCCCAGGCTCTACAGACCGGCGCCGTCGCCTACGTGCGCTGGATGGTCTTCTTCTTGGCCATCTGCATGTGGTTCGCTCTCTTCGCCGTCACCGGCCTGAACGGCGGGCGCTCTGCAGGCACGGCCAGCGTCGGCGGCGTCCACGCAGCCACGTTCAAGATGCTGCTGCTCTTCGGTATCACCCCGTTCCTCTTCGGAGTGAACTGGTGCCGCAACATCGACTTCTGCCTGTTCAGGCGTGGTCTGATCTACAAGCTCTACGCACCTATCGCCCAGGTGACTGAGATCATCCCAACGTGGGCACTTTATGCCCTACTGCTGGTTCCTGTTGTACTGTGATACCAGTACACTGATACGTCCAAGAAAGGACACCTAACCCATGGCAGAGAAGCTGCGAACGTTCGACTTCGACAAGCCGAGCGAACTCACCAGTTCAGAGAAGATCCAGTACCCATGGGATCAATGGCTGGATGGTGACATCTGGCAGTTGACCCAGGGCGAGGACTTCATGACGCATCCATTGATGATGGAGCGGATCATCCGTACCCGTGCCACCACTCGTCAGGCCAAGGTGCGCTTGCGCCACCAGCCCCTGCATGAAGGCAACGGGGATCCCTTCGGCATCCTGATCATCCAGCGCACCGACCGCATCGGTCCAGCCGACGCCAAGAAGGCAGAAGCGCGGGCCAAGCGTGAGGCCAAGAAGGCGGCTGCGGCTGCCGAGGCCGAGCAGTTGCTGGCCAACAGCGGCATCAAGACGGTCAAGTCACCGGCCAAGGTTGCCACGAACGGCAAGACGCCGCGCATCCAGCACCGCACGGTCAAGAACGTCAGCAAGCGTCCCGTGCGCAAGCCGGTCGCTGCCTAAGCCGCCATTGCGGAGCAACAGCCCCCCTTCGGGGGGCTGTTGTGCGTTCTAGTAACTAGTACAGCGTTCCCTGGCGGGGGTCAGGTGTGGGCGTTGTCGGCCGTGGCCGTGGTCCTGGACCCTTGCGCGACTGGTCAGTCCAGTTGTGCTCCGTCCCCTTCGGGCCGAACTGGTTCCAGTTGACGTGATCCATCTCATGTGGCTCACTGACGCCCAGCGTCAACTGCCTGCTCCCATACACGGGTAACGCCCCTGGCGGGTGGGTCATCACCGTGTTCGGTAGACGCTCCGAGGCGTGCTTGGCCCGCATCCTGTCCAGTCGCTTACCCATAGCTGAGTCCTTCAAAGGGGTCTTCGGGCTGGTGCTGACCAGTCTCGTTGAGCTTCATCATGCTGTGAACCATGTTCATCGTGGCGTCGCTGGGGTCGTAGATCCCGGCGTTCTGTGCGTGGTGCCGCAGGACGTGCGGGTGCATGTTCTTCACGTCGTCTGACTTGATGCCCCGAGCCTGCAGGTGCCCGACCAGCTTCTGCGCCTTGACCTGGCGGGCCATGTCCTCGTAGGGATTGTTGTCGGTCACGTCACCGGATCCCCTTCCATGTCCATCTCTTCGATGATCTCGTCAACGATCATCGGCCGGTCCAGCGCCCTGGCGTTGGTGCCCGCCTGCTCACCGAACAGACGCGAGATCAGCCCCGCCGACGCCGCCTGGCCAGCCTCACCGCTGGCGTCCACGCTGATGTGCAGCTTGGACGAGTTGTCTTCGATCTGCTTCCACTTGTCGATCAGGTCGAAGACACGGTCGATCTCCTTGCCCACCAGGGCATCAGGGGTGCCGAGCGCCTGCTCCGAGAAGGCGGCGAACAGCGCACGCTGGCCCTGAACCTCGACCAGCGAGCGCAGGAGCGCCTGTCGCTGATCCTTGGTCTTGATGACCACCGGGATGTTGTAGGCGCACCGTGCCCCTGGGTTGAACGCTGGGCATGACGCCGAGAGGATGCACGTGCTGCATTGCCGTGCCGACTCCTGGGTCACTTCGATGGTGCTGTACGACTCGGTCGTCTTGTTGCCCTCTGCATCCTCCGTCTCGGTGATGGTGGTCTGCAGACCGACCAACGGAAGGGGGCGAGTTGATACCGCACTGGTAGGTGTTTGGGCTGTTTGGTGCCCGGTCGTACGGGGGGCGCTGGCAACTCCACTGATCGGGATGACATTGCCTGGGGAGCCGTTGAAGGCCGGATTAGTAACTAGCGCATGCCCTGTCTGGCGTCCGATGGTGTTCAGATGTCGTTCCAAGGCCATCCACGACAGGACCGCGCACCTCACCGTCTCGGTGGGATCGTCGGCCAGAACGGCCGAGACATCGCACCCGAGCGCTTCGATGGCGTCGGCGTAGCGCTGCCGCTTGAGGTGCTTGTCTTCGGCGTTGAGGCGCACCAGCCTGTTACCCACCCATACCTGTGTTTCGCCGTGCTTCTGCACAGCCCACCAGGCGCTGGATACGACCGTATCGAACCGTTCCAAACCCTTGGACCGGCCGGTGAGTCCACCGAGCACGCCCATGGCTGGTAGCGCCGCCCGTGCCGTGCGCACAGCAGCGGCGTTGTCCACCACGGAATCAGGCAAGACGATGCCCTCGTAATCCTCTGCGAAGATACGAACCACGCTGGTGTCACGGCCGTCCCAAATGGGAAGGAACCCGAGATCGCTGTCCCTGATCCACGTATCGGTGGCCCAGTTGACTGGCCCTGCAACTGACTCACAGGCCACCTGGGATCCGGCCAACAGTTCCAATACAGGTTCCACTGGGCAAGAGGGGGTATCTGCGTAGACGATCCAGTCCAGACCGCCAAGACGGTCATTGGTGGCCCAGTCACCGTACTTTGAGGTGTGCCTGGCCAAGTTGTTGATGTTGATAGCGACACGCTCAACTCCACACTGCTTGAGAAGGTTCAGGTGGGTGGGCGCCTCTGCTCCAGCGAAGAAGATCTGCATGTGTCAACGCCCAGGGCCACGCCCACCGATGGTGCTGCGGACCTTCACCTTCGGTGGCTGCATCATGGTCTGCGAGTAGAACGACGACGAACGCCCACCAGGTTCCAAGGCGGGCATGGCTTGAGCCTCGCCGCCAGAAGAGACTGGTGACGGCCCACGGTTGACGGGGACGCCTGTTCCAAGCTCTCCCTCTCCACTGTCTCCGCTGGTACCCATGTAGAAGCTCGACCTTCTTCCTGGCCCGATCTCGGGCTGAATGACTTCGGCGTCTTCGATACCACCGTATGACGTAGAAAACTTCGCTCGCGAGGTCGGAGTGCTCGACGGCGCAGACGGCGCAGTCGGTTCGGTTGGCTCAGGGTTGCCGTCCACCGAACGGTATCCCTCCACGAATCCAGCAGCACGGGCGACGTTGCGGGTGGCCAACCCCTTGCCGAGAGGATGCGCCCACTTGGACGGCCCACGGGCTGCATCGAACTTGCCGAGGGTGGTGACCGAGGATGGGTTGAACGCCCCCTGCTGTGTTACTTGATCGTTCTGCTCCCACCAGCCCTTGCCGGTGCCCATGAACCCGGTAGCGCCGCCGCCACCCTTGCGCTGGCCCCCACGACGGGCAGCGACACGGTTGGCCTGGTACTGCTTGACCACCGGGTCGTCGGCCGAGAACAGGTTCATCTGGCTGGGGTCGTTGACCGACTTCGGCACGTTGGAGTTGCCGGTACCGGCGTTGACGATCTTGGTCTTGGGCGTGGGAGCGAAGTCGCCCGTGCCACGGACTGCGCTGCTCATCTCCCGGCTGCTCAGGTACTTGACCAGCTTCTGTCCACCTGGTTCGGCCAGGCGTGAGGCAACACGCTGACCCACGGCCCTGCTGGCCAGACGTTGTCCAGCCTCGCCTGCGGTGAAGTTGGCCACGCGGCGCCCGAGCGCCCCGGTGACTCCCTTGGTTACCCCGTACTCGACCGATTCCTTGGCGATACGAGGGCCGAAGGCTTCGAAAGCCGCTCCGAGAAGTCTGCCGAGCATTACTGCCTCCGGAATCCCCGGCCAGCTTCGTACTCGGCACGGTTCTGTTGAGCGAATGTTCCTGGTCCCACGGTGTGTGGTGCTGACTCACCGATGAAGTTGGAGTTGGCGGGTTCGGCGTAGAAGTGCGGGTTGCGCTTCTGCGGGAGCGCTCCCGGCCCGCCCACGATCTTGGTCTTGGGCTTGTCGCCACCAGGCGACAGGATGTTGCCGATGATCGGAATCTTGCGGATGATCCCGGCGAATGGCGTATGCGGGATGATGAGAGGCGCCAGCGCTCCGACCGCCAGACCAGCAAGTGTTCCAACACCGGGGACGATGGAGCCTGCCTCTGCACCAGCGAGCGCCCCTGCACCAGCCTCAGCAGCAGCGGTGGCTCCGACACGGGCTGCCGACAGTCCAGCGACCCGTGCCGCCGTCATCCCGACAGCGTTGCGAACCGTGGTTCCACCAGCCGCCCGAGCCACGGTGGCTCCGAGGTCAGCGCCCCAGCCCGCCTCCCAGGCTCCCTTGGCGAACGGAGCCATGCGGCTGCCGACCTTGTACGCGCCGTACGCAGCAGGGGCGTACTGGGCCGCATCACCGAGTAGGGAGCCATAGTCGTCACCGCTGGTATCAGACATGGCATACCTCCCTTAGGGCCGCGGATCCAGAGTATCAACAACGTCCGTCCACGGCCGGAACTGCTTGTCATCGGCACGCCAGCCAGGGGGGTGGACCGGCGCGCCGACCTTCAAAGTCAACACGCCCAGCGCTTGCACCGCATGGATCGTTTCGTCGTCGGAGTCCAGGTAGACGCCTATTTCCCAACCATTGGCGAGAAACTCACGAACTTGATCCGCTTTCCAGGACGGATATGTCATCGGGCTGTTCCAACACAGCACCCCTGACCAGGCATGGAGGTTCTCTCTGGACAGCCACCAGCGGGCGATCTCGTCGTTGGCTCTCGACAGGGCGAAAGTTCGGTATTGGGCACGGATACCGTCGTATAGCGGCTTCGCCCACTTCGTCGGCGCCGAGCGCTTCAGGTCTTCTTCGGCCGAGAGGGTTCCCTCGACAGCGATCAGCGCTGCGTTCACAACGGGGCGTTCGTCATCGGCACGTAGGACCAACCGGTGCCCTGGTTGGCCCACACGTTGCCGTACCGGTCATACGTGGGGTTGCCGGTGAGGTCGCCACGCAGCAGGGCCACTTCGGTGCCGCCGAAGGTGTTGGCCTCACCAATCCCTGAGCGGACGCTGACCGCCCGGAACAGCCCCTTGGCCAACTGAGCGCCATTGGCCGCGCCCACCTGCAGGTCGGCCGTGGAGTTGAACATGGCCAGACTCGACGGGTTGGGGTTGATCTTGGTACTACCCACCTGGCTCCACAGCGTCTGCGGGTCATAGAGCCAGAAGCGGATCTCGTCCTGAAGTGTGGTGATATCAAAGGTGAAGCTGACGCCAATCGCCACGGCTTGGCCAGGAGCGAAGTTGAGGGTGTAGTCGGTCAGCAGACCGGTGGTGGCGTTGTTGGTGCCGTCTCGCGAGGTCAACAGCGACATCTGGCCGTTGATCATCTGCCAGAGGTAGGAGCGCTGACCGGCTGCGCCCCACTTGCCGACCAACGTCTGCGTGCCGGTCGTCCAGCTATCCAGGGCCACCACGGCCATGATGGTGAAGGCGTACTGGTAATCCAGGTACGGAGAGTCAGCAGTGCGGGCGTAGGTGCCCGCCGTGCCGTCCAGGCGCAGAGACAGGTTCGACGGTGCCGGTGGTGCGACATCGGTGGCTTCTGTTCCAAGGGCTGCCCACTCTTCGGGCGTGTAGTTGGGCTTCCACACCTGGTTGGTCGTATCCCAGGACAGGGGGATGTTGCCCGAGACGCCGAAGTCGTACCAGAGGCCGTCCCGCAGGTTGAGACGCATCACGTGGTCATACAGCGGTATCCGCAAACCGGCCGTCGCCGTCGCCGGAGCGGTGTGACCTGCTTCTTCGACGGTGCCCGCCAGTGTGGGATCCACGTTGATCGTTGTGTCAACACACCACGGCCCAGGGTAGGAGACTGGGTCGGTGGTCGGATCCAACCAGGTGTCGCCGTAGCCGATGCCAGAGATCGGCCGGATGCGCGAGAGCAAGTTGCGCATCTTCCAGCCTTCGTCGTTGGATGCGCTGAGCGCTGGTACCTGGGTTTGCCCAGGCGGGATGTCCTGGAGGTTCCAATGGGCGTAGCCGTAGCTGATCAACTGCACCTTGAGGTCGGTGGCTGACGGCTCGTAGTGGATGGAGTTGGCGGCAGTGAGCGTCCAGGCACGACCACGGGGGTCGGTGTAGCTGGTGCCGGTACCGGGATACTCAGAGGCATCAAACTTCCACAGCAACTGACTGGCCACCGGTTGCAAGATCTTCTGACCTGCTGTCTGGTTGACGGTGACGGTCTGCGTGGTGCGGGCCGGGAAGGTGGTGACGGTGTCGTTGGGGATCAGCGAGTCATCGACATCTAGCACTGGCCCTTGGATGATCGAGTTCCACGACGTACGTGGATCGACCTGACAGATGACGTTGCTAGCAGTTTGCGTCACCGTCACGGTGCCACCAGTAGTAGCAGTGAAGCTGGTCGCCCCTGCCGTGGCGTTGGACTCGTTGATGTCGGCGCCAACGGTGCCCGCAAACCCGCTGCGGACGATGAGTCGGTACAGGTTGCCTGGATAGGGATAGATGGTCGGTGCCATCGTGTTGGTGATGATTGAAGTGAGGCCAGCACGTGTAACCGGAGCCACGATGTTCGTCCAACCGCTCGTCGGCTCGGTCGCAGCGTCGGGTGCGTACTCGGCGCTGAGCACCGTACTGCCCGACCCGTTGTCCACGTCGAGGCGGAACCTCAGCCAGACCGGCACGCCGTCAGTGAAGGCATTCCCCATCAGGGCGGTGTAGCTGAACTGCTGAGCGAGGGGACCACCGACCGTCCCGTTGAACAACCACTCCAAGGAGTTAAGAGAGTTGTTGAACCGAATACCGTAGGAGGTCGTTCCGGAGTTCCACTTGTCGAAGATGTAGCGGTAGTTGCCGGTGAAGGCCCAGGTAGTGGGGGCTATCCGACAGACGATCTCTATGTCACCAGTGATCTGCAGCCCCGCCGAGTTGGCGATCCCGAGTGTGTTACCAGTGGCATTGGGAAACGCGAAGGCCACTGGCTGACGTTGAGTGACAACAACCGTGCCACCTGTCGTCGCCGGGAACGAAGCAGCACCGATGGCGGTGATGTTGGACTCGTTGAAGTCGAACACAGTCGGCCCAGCGATGCCGTTGCGAATGATGGCTCTAGCTAATCTCCATCGACTGTTACGAGCCGGATCATCGGCACCGAGCCAGATGTTCTGTGTGTTATGACTGATGACCCGTCCCGGCGTACTAGTGAGCGTGCCGGTCAGCGCCGTCCACGTTGTCGGTTCGACTGGTGTGTTGGTCAGGTTGTACTCAATAGTCGATACCCAGGCACCGGATCCGTTGTCAGCATTCAACGTCGCCTTTAGCCAAACAAGTTGGTTGTTCGGGAAGATACCACCCGCATAGTTGACGGTCGATGTCATCGTCAACCCAGCGCCGTAGTAAACGATCCACTGCATCTGACGGAAGCTGGAGCGACGAAGAATGAAGCTCTGATTGCGCCAGACGATGGCATCAAGAGAAGATGCTGCATCCCAGTCAGGATGAGCAACCCGAACAACGATTTCCATTGTGTTAGCGTTCGTCGTCACACCTGTGCCAAGAACGGACAATGTGTTACCGGGAACGTTGGGGAACACGGCCCGGAGCGTGGAGGCGTCGATTCCGTTGCGGACGATCACTCGGGCAATCCGACCGGTGAAGGGTTCAATCGACCCGGCGCTGCGGGCACCGACCTCCACCGCGACGCCAGTAGTCGAGTCGAGCATGGCGCCAGCGGTGCCCGTGCCTGAGTTAAGAGCGGTCCACGATGTCGGCTCGGTCGCTTGATCAGCCGCCCAGTAGTAGGAGATGAGGCCAGTTGTCGCTACCCGCGTCACCTTCACCCACACCATCGTCCCGTTGGCCACAGGGATAGCTGTGCTGTTGATTCCTGCTGCTGGAAGGAAGGGGTTGAGGGCGAACACCCGTGCCGACGTAGCGACAAGGCGCCAACCCCGAGGCGAGCCGTCCTTGACGACGATGTTGTTGTTGCCTGTCCCCGTTCCCACGACACAACGAGTGACGATCTCCAGGTCGGCGGGGATGACCACTGATGTCACCGGGGTCACGTTCAGGTAGTTGCCAACGATGCCGGGGAACTGCATCGTCGCCCCGGCCACCGCTACACCAGTCGGATCAAGACCAGTACGTAGTTCGGCAGAGTAGATGCGACCCTGCCACCGGTTGTTCTGCGCCGTTGACCATGCACCGATGGTCAACGGAAGACTGAGATCGATGTTGTAGGGAAGAGCACCCGCTTGAACAACTTCGGGACCGACCGCAGTCCAGGTCGCTCCATTGTTGAACGAGACGTAGGCACGCCCTGCTGCCTGGTTGGCGCCGTTGTCCATGTTGAGATACATGGCGATGGTGACTTCAGCACCAGGTACGATTCCAGCAGCGGTCACCTGGCCTGTGTTGGCGATAGTCCCCGGCCTGAAGTTAAAACCATCACTGGTCGCGTGGTACCAGAGGCCACCATTGAAACCCATCCAACGGAACCCATACGTACCAGACCCCTGCATCTGAGCTATGCCGTACTCGGACTGAGTAACGAACCCGCTGCTGATCCTCACCTTGGCGGTCATCACCGTTCTGTTCGGCAGTGGCCCAGGGTCTGGCGTTGTGATGGTGCCGATGGTTGCGTCGAGGTAGCTCAACTCCCCGGTCGGCGGGGTCGATACCGGTGTATCAAGCGTTGACCAGTCGAAATCTCCTCGTAGCGCCGACACCTGAAACAGCCGGGGCATCCATCCGGCAGGGAGATACCACGGGACCGATGCCGCTTGTGATACCGGTGGGATGCCCATCTGCAGGCCACCCTGGTCGGCCTGGGTGGCGTAGGTGATGTTCTGAAGGTCGGAGTACTTCAGGTAGACGAAGAACGGCAGGTGGACGGCGGTCTGGCCACGCTCCACGGCACGGGCGATCTCGCGGTACATCCACGACATGAAGGGCTGAGCGTTGTAATCGTCGGGCAGCGAACGATTATCAAAGCTCAGCCCCTCATGGCCGTCAACGAACAGTACCCAGTCGTTCTCCTGGTAGTGGAACACCTTGGCAGCAGCTTCGAACTGCTCCTTGCGCCACAGCGCCGCCTCGGACTTGCTGTAGAAGAAGTTGCGCCCGCTGACGGCGTGCTCAGAGGCCGGGAAGCTCTCGGCCCAGTTGATGACCCAGTAGCGCTGCTCACCCGTGTTGATGTCCATGATGAACAGGTCATCCACGAAGAAGTCGAGCCAGCGCACCGACTTGCCCACGTCGTACTCCAGGTCACCGAACTGCGCGCCCACGATGCCGTGGATGACCGGTTCGGCCGTGACGGCCAGTGGTGACACACCTGGGTTCATGTCCCCGGCCAGCGGCGTGACCGACACGACCTCGGTCTGTGCCGCTAACTGCTGGGGATACTCAGGTACCAGCGTTTGGCCAAGTATCAGCGCTTCAGCTTCAGTTGCGGACACGACGGCCACGCTTGCGGTGTTCCAGCGCCTTGTTGATGTCGTAGCCGCCCTGCTTGCGGCGGATCTCCACCTGGACGTAGCTCTGGAAGTAAGGGCACATGTGGCAGAGGTAGACCCGCAGGTTGTTGGGCACAACGTGGACCCGGCCGTCGATCTTGTAGCTGGCCGCACCGATGCGCTTCTCGTCGGTCATGAAGTCCCGGCAGCCCGAGGACAGGTCGGGGTTGCCGTGGGCGTTGTAACACTTCGCCGCCCCCTCGCGGAACTCGTCGCTCTCTTCGAACTGGCGCTGGGTCTGCTCGTTCAACTCGGCCTTGATCTTGGTGACCACGTCCATGGTGTCCCAGGTCTTCTGGTCCACCTGCCAGACGTTGATCACCTGGCCGTTGACGAAGAGTTGCTCCTGCAGGTGGTGCTGGTGCTGCTCAACGAAGTGTTCCAAGACCGGGTCGTAGGCCGGAACCATGATCGGGTTGCCGTGCTCGTCCTTGTAGACGTACTCCTCACCCGACTCCCACTCCAGGCGGGCGACGGTCATCGGGGTCTTGGCGGGCGGGTCGGGGATGCGTTGGATGATTGCGCAGGGAGCGCAGGCGACGATGCGTGGCATTACTCGTTGTCCAGGATGTAGAGGCCCGCATCATCCACGGTGTTGTGATGTATCACCGGGATATAGCGGTTTGGATCTGTGTCCAAGCTAATGGCTACCCGGTGATGACCTTCAGCGATCTGGCCCTTCCTGGTCCCGCTGGAGTCAGGCCTGCCGAACTGATGCGAGAGGTGGACCGGCTGCTGCACGCCCTCGGCGGCGACGGAGCGGTACAACTTGCCGCCGCCCTCCTTCTTGGACTCGGTCAGCTTGCGGTCCATCACATCGGCGTGACTCTCCAGGCCGGTGGCGACGCCGCCTCGGGCTGGACGCTTGGGCATGCGATCCCACTCCGACGCCTGGTGAGACTGCATGATCTCGTTGCCCGTCATGAACATCGGCAACTGCTGCCACTGCTCGCCCAGGTGCGGAGCGTTCAGTTCTGCTTCGGCACGACTCGGCTTCTTGAAGTTCTCGGGTTGGGATAGGCCCATCAGCGCCCCTTGGCGTAGGGGTTCCTCGCCCGCTTCAGGGCGCCGTCCTTCTCGTAGTGACCGGTGGAGCAGGTCTTGCCCTCGTCAGCGCTCTTGAAATGCTTGCGGTTGGACGACTCGTACCCACACTCAGCGCAACAGTAGGACGCCGCCTCAGGGGCGGTGCCCGCTCCCTCCTGGAAGCTCTGGAAGTTGCGCCCCTTGAGCATCAGTACCGCGTTTCACTGACCTGCCCACGCACCTTGTTCTCGACCGGACGCATGGAGTGCTGGATGTGCGCCTCCAGGAAGGGTGGGTCAGCGTGTAGCTCAGCCTGGGCATACGTGGGCCAGGACAGGCGCTCCACCGGCCTGATCTCCACGTTCTTGCGATCAGGGGTGAGTTGGATGTAGGTGCGGTCGATGCTGCCTTGGGCGAAGGCCATGTTCATCGACTCGCTGTTGTTTACTGCCATTGTGTTACCCCGCAATGTTTGGGGAGGCGTTGAAGCCTCGGAGGGTGCCCGACCACATGTCTTCCTGGAAGTCCGTGCGTCGTGGCTTGCGAACTGTTCCCGACACCCACGACCTGATCTGTGGCTGCCACCTGTCCGTGTCGAGCACGTCATCGATGGTCAACTCAGTGGGGTCGTAGCCCTCCACCTGGGGAAACAATCCGCCAGCAGGAGGAGGAGGCACCTGCTGGCGGATCACCTCGGCTGGTACGGCCATCAACTGCATGGCGTAGGTGACGGTGTACTCGGCCTTCGACATGAAGGGACGAGGCTGCCAGGGTGGTTGGCGAGTGCCGTCCTCGTAGAAACGAAGACCTCCTGATGTGGACCCGGCTCCGATTGCATCGAAGATCTCGCGATCCACCCTGATAGCCACGTATGGAGACTATCCCACGTCAGTAACTCGACGTGGGGTTCTCCGGATCCGGGTAGACGTTGGGGTCACCGGGATACATCCCCTTGATGTGGTCGCCGGGTGGCGTCCAGTCCTCAGGCCTCGGGCGTCCCTCGGGAACGCCGGGGATCGGAGTCATCTGTGTCGAGACAGGTGCCTCCTCCGACTCATCGTCGCTGGGGAGAGGAGTCTTCACGTCGTCTGAGATGGGCTGACCGCTCGCAGCCCCCTGACCGGACGGGATCGTCTGACCCTGACCTGCGCCGCCGCCAGCCGACGAGACATCCTGCGATGTCCCACCGGCACCAGGTGATACCTCGGTCGTGCCCTTCTCGTCAGGCTCCTTGGACTTCGGTGAGCTTGCCATCACGGAACCCCGTCGTCGCCTTCGATGTCAGGCTCGTCGGGGTCGTCCTCGTCCGGATCGTACGGATCCGGAGGGACGCCGGGGATGTTGGGGTCACTCATCGTCGTCGTCGTCCACGTCCCGACCAGAGGCGACGAGGGCGGCGTCGTCCATGCCCAACATCTTCGCCTCCTTGGCCAGCTTCTCCTTGTCCTCGTCGGACAGGTTGGCGACGGCGCCTGCCATGCCCGCCTCGGGGGCGCTCATCCCGGACGGGAAGAACGGTCCCACCTCGGCTTCGGGTGGCATGCGGGTGACCCGCTGCTTCGGACCTTCGTCTTGTCCGTCGTCACCCTCTCGGGTATCGACTTCCTTGCTCTTGCTGGTGGCCATGGCCTATCTCCTTTGCAGGTAGTAGTCGGGATGATACATCACTATGTACTGGCGCCTGTTGGTAGTGCGAGCAGGCCGAGCGCCACGCAGGCCAGCCCAGCGACGACGAGGATCCAGTGGAAGTCCCACGTCGCTCCCCGTCCCACGACGAGGCGCACGGCTTCGATGGTGAACAGGATGAACGCCACCAAGAACATGATCTCGGCAAAGTCCGGGCTGTCCATGATCTCGGCAACCATTGTTGCAAGCATGGGTGTACTACTCCTTCATTATTGTGTTACTTGGGGTGGTAGGTCGGCGCTCAACCTTCCAGGAGAAGATGTTCTCGATTGGGAGTACCCCAACCATGACCATGCCGACCGCGAGTTGACCGAGTCGTTCCTCGGGGTTGATGAGGGCGTTGCCGATCACCCAGCACCCCAAGCCGAAGACAACGAGGCGACGAATGAACGTGAAGACGATCTCAACTGTCGTCACCCGTTGAGAAGACTCGTCCATGTCTTCTGCCCACACTGCCCATCGGCACCCAGTCCTCGGGCGGTTTGGAAGTTCTTGAGCGCCGTCTCAGTACCGGTACCGAACTGGCCGTCGAAGTTGGCCTGGTTGGCCGGGTTCATGGCCCCGTTGGCGCCCAGCATGCGCTGCATCCGCTTCACGTCCATACCCGTGGCGCCCTTGATGAGCGAGGGGATGCCGTTGCCCGCCTCCATGAACCAGTCCCAGCAGTCACGGTCACACACGCCGTCCTGCGTGGCGCCCTTGGTAGCAAGGAAGCGGTTGAGTGCCGCCTCGGTACCCGAGCCGAAGATGCCGTCGAAGTTCCCCATGTTGGCCGGGTCCATCTGGCCCGCCAGAGCGAGGAAGTGCTGCAGTCTCTTGACTGGCGTGCCCTGGTTGCCCTTCTTCAGGATGGGCATCTTGTTCATCAGGTCAGTGGCCCAGTTGGTGGTGGGCGGCGGCGTCGTGGTGGGAGGTGGGGTCGTGATCGGCGGTGGAGTCGTGGTAGGTGGCGGTGTGCCTGGGATCGCCCACTTGATCGGCGGCGGCGCCCCGGCCCGCAGCCATGCGCTCACGCTGTGCGGGAACTCGGTGAACTGGAAGTGCCACACCTCGCCACCCCACGTCGCCTGCTCCAGGCCGTACTCCTCGCAGTGCAGCGCCGCCCACTTGAGGTCACCGATGGCATCGACCGCAGCGGCGTAGCCCTGGACGAGATCTTCATGGAACGAGCGACCAGGTGGCGCAGCGTGAGCCGCACCCTTCTTCAACTGGTAGCGCTGGCCTTGGTAGAAGCAGCAACCACCCGACGACACGGTGTAGTGACGGTCGAGGAAGACTCGCTGTTGCTGGACCGTCGAACGACCGGCCCCACCGATGCCGAGCTTGCCCTCGCTGGCGAGCATCAGCCCATGCCAGCGCTTCCGGTACTCGGGATGGAGCATCTGCACCGACGAGCGGGCGAAGACCTCTTCGATGGTCTTCTGCGCTGGCGGGCTGTTGTAGCCGTCTGGATAGGTGACAGCCATCAGACCTCGTCTGGTTCCCTGGGGTCATACGGGTCCGTGACGTGCTCGTCAGGGATCTCGTCCTCGTCCTCGTCGTCCTCGTAGAACGGGTCGGGTTCGATGGTGCTCATCGCATCCTCGCCCTCAAGCCGCCGCCCATCGGTCGGGTGCCTACGCTGGGCGTGGTGGCGCTGAGGCCACCGCCCATGCCTGGCTGCATCGTGGACGGTGGACGAGGTGTTGGGAGTGACATCCCGCCGCCGCTGCCGGGACCGCGAGGCATCGCCGCACCACCTGGGTTCAGGTTGCCGGTGCCTCCACCCATGCTGCCCTTCATCGGCGTCAGCCCGCCGCCCATCTTGGGCATGTTGAACTTGGCCTGCGGGGCCATCGACATCTGTGACCTGTTGGCACGGGGTGCGAAGGATCCCCCCAGCCGCTCCATTCCTGGCATGTGCTGCTCCTATCGTCCGGGGTACGGCACCGCCATACCTGGGTTTCCTCTGGCTCCTGTCGCCCACGGAGGTGCTTGGCTTCGCAGCACCGGGACACGATCCGGGTTCGGAGGTGCTGCTGGGCCACCACCGTTGGCGTACCGTGACCCAACCGGGACTCCACGTGGGCCGACACGACGATCAGTCGGGTAACGCTCGTCCGCGAGGTATTCTCCGATGCCGGGTGGGCTGAAGCGCACACCGGCTGCCTGATACTGCAACCCTGTCCAGAGATTGAACTCCTTGGGCCAATAGTAGTCACGTTGGTCGATCCGCTCGCCCTTATGGATGCCCCTGGTGTTCGGACGGTTCTGTGTACGTGCCTTGAGGCCATCTAGCAGGCGGTCTTCACGCCGTGTGTTAATGGTACCCAGGTATCCGTCCGGGTAGGTGGCCTCGGGCGTGCGCCGCCAGTACATGCGGATGTTGTCGAGGTAGTCGTGACCCTTGGGCGTCGGCCCCAGTGTCTCAGCCTGACGGAACGGGGCATCGCTACCTGGGTAGTCGTGGCGCATCCAGTCGGTCATGGTGTCTCCACTACGAGGTTACGTCAGCCGTAGCTGGGGGTGTTGGAACCTCACCGTTGCCGAGATGAGCGGAGAACACCGACTCCCTTTCGCGCAGCGCAGCCAGGTCCGTCTGCTGCTCCTGCACAATCGCCAGCAACTCCAGGTTCTCCCCGACCAGTGCGGTGATGCGTTGACTCATCTGCTCCTTGACGAACTGGTTCCGCTTGACGATGCGGACAAGGTCATCCTTGCTGAACTCATCCAGTTGTGTGTCACTCATGGGTTCTCCTCGTTGTTGATCAGTTGTACTGCCGACAGGATCTGGCTGTCTGTGATGACGGCGGGGTCACTGCCTGGGTTTGGATTCCCGTTGAGCATGGCGTACTCGTAGGCGTCAGCGAAGCCAGGTGACGCTGCGATCCACCAGATGTGATCACGTGCCCACTCCAGCGGCTGATGGGTGTGGGGCACCTCAACCGCTGCAGACGCTGAGACGCGGGCGATGAACTCAGAGTCATTGGACAGTTGGGCCTGTGATAGGTAGCTCATGTCACTTCCACTTCGTATTGAGATAGTTGTTGACCTGAGTCAGTTCGGTGCTGTCGAGGACGTGGTCGTACTTGATCAACTCACCTATCGTGCCGGTGAACGGTTCGCTGAAGGCGTTCCCGATGTAGGCCAGAGCGGACGAAGCATTGAACGCCTGGTCGTTGGTGACGCTGAGTTGACTGACGCCATCCATGTAGCAGGTGAGCAGGCCGACCGCCGAGTACGTGACGATCAGCACAACGGTGGCGTTGGCCGTGACGACTGGGGTGGTCACCCCTAGCTCCACCACCTGGTTCTTCACGACGGACTGCTTGTGCGTGCTGGAGATGCGCCACTCCAGAGAACCAACGTAGGGGCTGCCGATGATCGCCCGGTAGGCAGCGGTGTTGGTGTGTTTGACGACGGCCACCGCCGTGAAGGGCTTCTGGTTGGCCCAGCCGTTGTTGATGTCGAAGCGGGTGCCGCCTGCGAAGACCAACGATTTGCGCCCCACCTTCAGGCCATCGCTCGCGATGGTGGGCTGGAACCCCGAGCCTGAGGTGGCATGGTTGGCGGCGCCCGACTTGTCGTTCCACTGGCTGACCAGACCGAAGGACTGGGTGATGGTGAGGACATCGTCGGCATCGAACCACCACAGCAACCCCGTCATAGGTGGTCCGGAGGCGTTGATCACACCAGAGGCAAGGATCCCGACTGCTAGTGGCATCAGGTGAGATCACCCGTGAGGATCCACCTGTCAGTGGCGAGCTTGATGAGCGACGCCATCGAACCAGGCGCACGCAGCACCGCTGAAGGGGTGGCGACAATCGTCGTCGTGCCTGGGGTGACAGCAGCGACGGTGATCTTCCCGGCCCCGGTCTGGAGGAAGTCGGTGCGATACCCGACAGGCAGAGCCAGGGTGGCGTTGGTCGGCACCGAGATGGTGATGGCTGTCGCTGCTGTGAACTCACGGGTCTGGTTCTCGTCAGCGAGGGTGATGGTGTAGGCCGTCGCCGCCGAGGATGCGGCGATGGTCTGGCGCTTGGCGGCATAGTTGGCATCGCCGTACTGCTTGGTGACAACCTGCAACGGATTAACGGGGTCGGCTCCCACCTCAAACGGCAGCGTCACCCAAACCCTGGCGTTCTCGACGGCGAGACGCGTGATGCCGCCGGTCTTCAATGAGATCGACCCTCCCGACGTTGCCGCCGACACGGAGAGGTCACCGAAGACTGCGTCACCGACGATCCCGGCACCAGCAGGCCAGGTCAACGCCCCCGTCATCACGTCGCCTGTCTTCAACACCCGCAAAGCATCGGCATTCCCCTGCGCAGTGCTCACCGGCTTGTTGGCGTCCGACGTGTTGTCCACGTTGGACAGAGCGAGCAGTGTCTTCACCGAGGCCACACTGAGGTCGGTGGCAGCAGCGGTGGCTCCGGTGGCGTTGCCCTTCAAGCTGCTGGCTGCCATCGTCGCCAACTTGACGTTGGTGACTGAGCCATCGGCCACCGTGGCCGTGATGGTCGTCCACTGCGTGTTGTAGTTGGTGGCATCGATCTTGGTCAGCGCCTGGCCTGCCGTGCCACCAACAGGAACGCCAACTCCTGGTGGTCCTGCCGCCCCGCTGCCAACGTCAACGTCAACGAACGTCACCGCACCAGTCGTTGTGTTAATGGCAGTGCAGCGCTTGATGCTAGGCATGACTCATCCCAGGTGGTGGATCTCTAGGCGCCCGGTGTTGGCATCCTCGGACAGGTTGGCGAGGGTCATGTAGTTGGTCGTGGCATCGGAGGTGGGCTTGAAGATGGCGACGCCCTTCCATGTCGAGCCGTCAACGACGTAGTTCGCCCAGCCAGCAGGCATGTCGATGGACTTGGCGGCACCATTCCAAGCGAGGTTGGCGTCGATGTTCGATCCACCTGACAGTTGGGGAGCCGAACCGTCAGCGGTGGTGACGGTGTGTCTATGCAGGTACATGGTGATGTCGCGGTCCACTCCATCGCCACCGTCCATGCGCTTCATCCACACCTTCCCCGACAGGATGGTGCGCCTCCCGCCGTAGTACAGAGCGGTGGTGGGCTTGTTGTTGTAGAACCAGCAGCCGGTGGCGTTGTACGCCGAGTTGGAGTAGTAGCCCTGGATGGGACGGCTGGTACCCATCGCATTCCAGGTGCCGTTGGCCCGGTAGTGGTTGGTGGAGTGCGCCGTGACGTAGGTGGGCGATGTGATAAGGGTGTATGGCGAGGCGTTGGTGTACGAGACGTTGACCGCAGGGTCGTACACGTAGACCCGGCAGTACACCGTCTGCCCTGCGCTGAAGGTACCGATATCGAGGGCGTACGATCCTGGGCCAGCCCCAGTCCAGTTCTGGACGATTGTCCAGTTGGCATTGTCGGTGGAACGGTCAACCCGGATCGCCACAGTGTCCCCACCCGTGGTGTAGCGCACGACCATACGACCATACGAACCTTCCGGCTGGAAGCTGGCGATCACCGGAACGGGTGGAGGCGTGGTATCAGGGGGAGCAGCAGTCGTGGCAGTCGTCGTGCGCTGCGGCGAGTACAGCAGGCCGGTGTCCCTCGTCCTGACCCCGAAGGTGTAGTTGGTCGAGGCAGCAAGGCCGGTGAAGGTGTACGACAGAGCGGTGGTGAAGCCCTTCGACGTGGAGCCGAGGAAGACCTCGTAGTCCCTACGATCCGGGGAGGCAGAGGCAGGCCAGGTCGCCACCGCCGAGTCGTAATCGACGGAACTCATCGTGATGGAAGTTGGCTGCACGGGGGCAGCGTTGTCGCTGGTGATCGTGTCGCTAACGGTGGTACCGAACAGGCCGGTGGAACCCTTGGACCTGATGCCGAAGGTGGTCGTCTCGTTCTCGGTGATCCCCGTCGCTGTGTAGGTCACCCCGGCTTGGGTCGTCACCAACACGCTGTTGACATACACCTCGTAGGTGTAACCGGTGCCGCCAGCCGCCGCCGTCCACGACACCGCCGAGTTCGTCGGCCCGGACGACGTGGCGGTCACCCCGGTGACACTGGCTGGCTTCGTGACGATGCTCACGGTGGGCGAGTACCCACCACTACCTGCTGCGTTGTTCGCCCTGAGGCGGTAGTAGTAGATGGTGTTGGCGGTACGCGCCGTGTCCGTGTACACATTGAGGGCTGCCGTGGTGGTGAGCACCGTGGGGAACGTCGTGCCATCCGTGCCACGTTCCAAGGAGATAGTGGAGATCGATTCAGAGGTTGCCCACTGCTGCCAGGAGAGATCCACGGCGAAGCCGGTGGCGGCGTTGCTGATAGTGAGCGTCTTCACGGTAGGTGCTTGCAACCCGAGCGGGGCGGTCTGGATCCACAGGTCACCGACCGCCAGACCGTTGGCGAACGTCGGCTGATTCTCCCCGACCCAGATGTCGGCCGAGTTGGCACCATCAGTGGGGTGAAGCTCCAGGATCTCCGGGTGGGTGTGTCCCCTGATGGCGTAAGCGATATCACCCTCGGTTGGAGTGAGATACTGCGGGTGCGGGTCGGCCTCGGCCACGTGGAGAGCGACCAGTCCAATCGGCTCGTACTTGTCGTCATGGTTGTGGACGATGTCGGCGTAGAGAGTGTCCGCTCTCTCCTCGGTGAGGTAGAGGGCGTCGGCCTCCGCTTGGTCGAGGTACTGGGAGTGGGGATCGTTGTAGACCTGCCCACCAGCCCCCGGAAGGGTGACCGGCACGGTGTACCCAGGTGGTGCCGTGGTGCCGTAGGTGATGGTGATCAGGTTGGGTGCCGCCTCGGTGTCGAGCACCTTCCACTTCTGGTTGAGGGCAGGGTCAACGTTCTTCAGGTTGATGTAGCTGTTCGGCAGGATGGAGTGATTCGGGCTGACCGTCAGTGTGACAACACCGTTCGGGTTCCACGACCAGCCACTCACCGCCCACGGGTCTTGGATCTGGTGGTTGATGACCTGCTGACGGATCTCTGCCTGGTGGTTGTGAACGACCGGCGCATAGAAGATGTCGCCCTCTGGCTGAGTGAGATACTGCGGGTGCGGGTCAGCGGCAGAGGTGTGAGCGAGGATCTGGTTCTTGACGTACGTCTCGGTCGAGAAGGGCACGTACTGGAAGAGCACCTGGCCGAGCGTCTGGCCCTTCACCGTGGCCTTGGTCGAGGTCACCGCCGTCGAGGCGATGTCGGCGTTCACCTTGGCGTAGCTGACCGTCAGCGCAGTCACCGCCGTGATCGTGTAGGTGCCGTCGAAGGTGGCATCCACGCCCTCCACGTCGATCATGGCACCAGGAAGGAGAGTGTGCGCGCTGACGGGAGGTGTAATCAGTGGCATCGTCAGCGTCAGGGTGGCAACGTTGGCGGTCAGCGCCTTGTTGTTCACGGCATAGCCGGGTATGGCAGCGACAACCCAGTCACCGTTGTTGAGGGTGATCTGTTCGTCGGCCACCAGCGGGTTGCCCGAGGGGTAGCGGCCCGAGGCATCGTCGGCAATGAAGTCCACCGTGCCGGTCGAGTTGCACACCCAGTACATGCCGTGGCGATAGACGGTGGAGCCACCGCTCCACTCCGGGTCGGGATACAACTGGGTGCGGGCCATCCCGCCGCCGACCAGCGTCAGGTTCCCTGGAGACGCCAGCGTCGGTGTAACAACAGTCTGTCCCGGCAGAGCGTCGGACCCCTTGAAGTCGAACGTCGGGATGCTATTGGTCGCTGACCAGACCCGATAGAGGTAGCCCGTGTAGTAGAACGTTGCTTGTCCACCAAGGCTTTGGGCTACCGCGATCTCGGACAGCAACTTCCCAGCCCACACGGCACTGCCGAGCGTGGTCCAGGTGGCGTTGACATCATCAAGCAGATCGAACCCAGCAGTACGCCAGTAGTGGGTGATGGTGTCGGTGGTTGGATCCCACGCAGCCCGGAGTTGGATCCGAGCAGGGGTGGTCGCGTTGTAGGCAGGCCACCCCGGAGTAGTGGTCACCGCTGTGAACACCGGAGGCAACAGAGCATCTGAGACGATGAGGTTGGCGGTGTTGATCGTGACGCGATCAGGGTCGCCGTAAGCAGCGTTGGGGAAGGTGAGAGTGAACGCTGTCGTGTGGGCGGGACCACCGGCCACCGTGATGGTGTTACCAGGAAGCGCTGTGTTGAGTGCGGTCTTGATGGTGGCAGCGGTGGCGTTCCAAGCGATGTCTCCCGTTGTCACACCAAGGAGCGTGAGGGTGAAGGTGCCAGCGGAGAACGTGCCACTGGGGGTGACGGTCTGCACCTCGTTCGGATAGGCGGTCGTTACCGAGGCATAGGTGGCGTCGGTGAGACGGACGTACGAGATGAGCGAGGTAGGGGTGAGGGTGAAGATCAGCGCGCCGTTGACCGGCCTCTGGTTGGTGCCGACACCGATGTTGGGCCGTGTGCAGTCGCAGCGGAACTCAACCGACGCATCGGTCGGCGGGTCGAAAGTCCAGCCGGTGATCGTGTTGGGGGTGGCGGCGTTGAACGGGATGTACCTGTTCTTGGCCGACAGGTACGACGCTGGATCGTAGGTGCCGACGTAGAGGAGGTCACCGAGCAGCGCCTCCATCTCCTCCTGGTTGGCGAAGTAGGTGGCGTGCTTGTCGTCCAGCATGTCGGCGTTGAGGCCGCTGCTGTCGGCGGTGTGACCGTCGTTGTTCTCATGCCAGACGCGGTATGTCCTGTACTTCAGGTTGGTGGAGTCGAGTGACAGCAGTGACGTGCCTCCCCCCGCAGTGCCAGAGGTGTCGCTGTGTGTCCCGCCCTGATACCAGTAGAAGGCGGTGGGCGCACGGAAGTACACCGTGTCCTGGCCCGAGCCGCCCACTCCCTGGACACCGAGGCCGAGGGTGGTGCTGGCGAGCAGGATGTGCTGGCCGGAACGGGAGCCGAAGGCAAGCTGGACGCCGTTGCCGGTGATGTTCAGGTTGCCGCTGACCGTGCCGCCCGTCAGTTGCAGGTACCCGGCGACAAGGGCCGCTGGTGTGACGGCCACGGTGGCGATGGGTGAGAGGGCAACAGCCTCGGCCACAGTGGACAGGCGGGTGGCCCCGACGACGGCAGTCGTGGAGACAGGGATCCCGATGCTGAACGATGCGGCGAGGGTGCCGCCACCCGTGAGCGGGCTGCTGACAGTGATGGCGACGGCCTTGTCGGCCTTGTTGTTGGTCAGGGTGCTGAGGTCGGTGACGAGGTTGGTGACATCGGACTGGACGATGTTGGCGAAGGCTCCGGTGACGGCGGCTCCCTGCGACTTCAGGAACTGACCAAGCGTGCCGGGACCAATCGTCGTCTGCGGATCGGTAGGAAGCGCACCAGCGGCGATGAGTCCGTTGGCGATGCTGTTGGTGCTACGCCCGGTACCACCATCAACTACTGATACATCGGTACCACCCTGGAGATAGAAGTCGGAGTCGGAGAGAGCAACCTGGAACTGGCTCGCCGTCCCGGTGATGGTGTTGTTCCCCAGGTTGATCGTCTTGCCGGTCAACGTCTCTGACCCAGCGATGGTGGCGAAGTCGTTGTCACTGAGAGCAGCGTTGAACAGAGCGGTGGTGCCCGTCACCGTGTTCCCCACCAGGTTGATCGATTTGTTGGTCAGCGTCTCGGTGCCAGCCAGAGTGGCGAAGTCGTTGTCGGTGAGTGCCGTGTTGAACTGGGCGGTGGTGCCACGAACGGTGTTACCACCCATGTCGATGGTCTTGCTGGTCAGCGTCTGGACGCCGGTCAACGTGACGAGCGCAGTCGTGTCAGGAATGCCGTGGATGGCGGTGGTGTCTGCTTCATGGGAAGCCAGAGCCGCCGTCGTGGCGATGTCGGCGTCGGTGATCGCAGCGTTGAACTGGGCGATGGTGCCGGTGAGTCCGGGGTTGGAGCCGAGCGCAATCGTCTTGTTGGTCAGGGTCTGCGTGCCCGTCGTCGTGACGAGGATGGAAGTGTCAGCGATGCCGTGGACGCTCGTCGTCGCCCCGGTGTGAGCGGAGAGCGTTGCTGCGCTGGCGGCACCGAGAGCGGTCAGCGCTCCCGCCGCCGAGGTAGCCCCCGTGCCCCCACCAGTGAGGGGGAGCGCCCCACCTGTGTACTCGGTGAGGTCGAGGATGACGGTGGCCTCGTTAGCGGCCGCTGTGACATCGAACCCAGCAGCGGTGAACAGCAGCGAGGTGAACGCCGAGCCGAGGACGGTGACGCCCTCTTTGACGGTGATACCAGAGATGCCGCCGCCAGCACCGGGAGGCAGCGCCCACTGTCCGTCAGCGCGGAGGAAGTTGACCGAACCACCACCGGAGTCGGAGGCGATGACGGTGCGAGCTTGGGACGGGGTGAGATCCTGAGGGTCACCGGTACCAGCAGCAACCCGACCCTTGAATGTGTTGGTGACGACGTTGCTGAGCTTGGTGTTGTCAACGGAGTCGTTGGTCAGATGGATGTTGCCGACGCTGTCGTCAGCCAACTCGGTGCCTGTGACAACATCAGGATTGATCTGCCAACTGGTCCCGGCCACCGTGATGTCACCCTTGTTGCCATCAGTGACACCGCTGCCGACGATGGCCTCACCACCGCCGCCGCCAAGACCTGATGTCCACACCGGGAACTCGGGATTGCCGCCCTGGAAGAGCACCCAGCCCATCCCGGTGGCGGGCGTCCCGAGGTAGTTGACGATCTGAACTGCCGTTTCCCCGAAGACCTGGGGGACGTAGGCGGTGATGACGGAAGACTCGTACTTGACTGCTCTCGCCCGGTAGATGGCGTCGTATGTCTTCGCCACCGGCCTACCTCAGGAACAGGTGAAACGTCTGTGCGCTGATCTCGTTGCCGGAATCCCCGGTGATCGTGTCGAACCCGATGGTGGTGGCGAGGTCACGCCCTCGCGTGGCCACCAGGCCACGGGCGATGGCGATGCCCTTGACCGCCTGGCAGATGGCCCCCGCCCCGATGGCCCGGACGATGGGCATCTGGTTCTGATCGAAGATCGCCTTGTTGATCGATGATGCCACTGCTTGGGGAGGGGTGGTAGCAGACACCCGCATCAGGTTCTCGACCTGTTCCGTCGCTGTTACCACTGGTGCTCCTAAGGGACATCGTTCCTCAAAGCACGGTATCAGGTCAGCCTGACCTCGGTATGGACCTTCGGCGGTTTCGGGAAGCTCCCGCCAACCCAAGTTGACTTTCAAAGGCCAGCGTGAGGAGGTGATTCAGGTACTTCACCGGCATGATCGCCACGTACTCGCCCACATCGGTGGTGCCCCGACGCTTGTGTATCACTGCCCCGGCGTCGTCTCCGGACGCTTCGACCTCGGCCTCCAACTCCCGCAACCACGTGCCGATGGCGGCACGCTCCGTGGTGCGCTTGCTGTTCTTGGCTTCGATGGTGAACGGGATCCGTTCGGACAGGCAGATGTCACCCTCGTCGGCGCTGCCCTTCTGCGTGCGACGGTGCGACCACGGCCAGCCATGAGCCTTCAGCCAGTTGACGATGTTGGTTTCGTGCTGGGTTCCAAGCTGCTTGGTTGGGTTGGCGATGGCTGATCCTCAGGGTGTTGCGTTGTCGTCGTCCCAGTACCCGTCACCAGGGTCGGTGCCGTTGACTCCGTGTACTGGGCAGGTCAGGTCAGCGATGCGGTAGCCCCCGATGTCATCAAACACAGGGCAGATGCAGTCGGGGGGGCGGGGGTCTTCTACACGTCGGGAAACTTCCATGCTTCATCTCCTGCGATCTCGGATTGACGTTGGAAGTAGTCAGCGATGGCAACGAACTGAGCACGGCGCTTGGGATCGTCGGTCAGATGGGTTGCCATGCCGACGATCCCAGCGTACGTGGCGAGAGCAGGAGCAGCGAAGAAATCTTGGCGACGGATGACAACAGCGTCATCGATCTCGGAGCCAGTGGAGAACGTGGCGTAGCCCTCCGATATCTTGATCACGTCGTCACGCTTGAACACCACGTACTTGTCGTCGTGGGGGGTTGGTACTTCGGCTAGGGGTTCCATCGGTTGTTCCTTCTCTCGGCAGGTGATGACGCAATGCGTCGTGATAGTTCTCGGCTGATGAGGTTGACGACACGCTCGCAGTTGGCGTAGACGTTCTGCGCTGCCTTGCGGTTGGCATACGCTGTTAACACATTGGCACGTGCCTGGGCCACGTCATCATCGGCAGCCATCTCTGCACGTTTGATCGTGACCTCGCCCTTGACAGCACGCATCATCACAATGGCTTCGGCGTAGCGCTGGGCACCCTCGGCCCGTGACTCGTCCACCTCGGCCTCGGACTGGCGGGTGGCGGCGAAGTTCTGCCAGGCGACGTACTCGGAGAACAGGATCATCAGATCCTGCTCGTCCAGGATGGTCAGGTCACGGGGGAGGTCGGGAACATCGAACTCAGGCGCTGCGCCCAAGGCCACGCCGACGCTTGGCGCTGGTGGTGCGCTTGATGTTGACCCGTTGCGTGGGATCACCCGCCTCTTCGATGGTGTCATTGATCCCCCAGCATGTTCTCCGGTACTCGCACGACCCGCATATCTTACCCTCCGGTCCCTCGGCCCAGGAAGGGCGATCTGGTGGCAACCCGGCAGCCACGCCTGTTGTCACACTGCGTGCCGTCTCCAACAGCGGTTCGATGAAGCTCTTGTTGTAGTCAACGACGAACTCCTTCACCGCTTGGGTGGGCTTGAACTCGTAGACGAACACAATGCGCTCGTACAGGGGCCAGGCCAGCCACAGGTACAACTGGCCCTGGCGCATGTGCGAAGGGAACGGGCGGTTGATCTCAAACCAGATGTCCTCGGCCGACTCACCGTTGAGATAACGCTGGTGCAGGCGGGGAGCGTCGAAGCGCAGCGTTCCCAGGCCGATGGACTTGATCTCCACCAGGCAGTCCAGGGTGGTGGCGGCGTCGGCGTGGCCCTGAATCAGCATCGTCTTGCGTTGAAGGGGATACTCCTTGTAGGTCAGGCGCTCGCTCAGGCAGAACTGGCACTGCTTGGGGGAGATGTCACCCCAACGGTGGCCGCACTCCCGACACTGGAAGTCACCGACGAGGATGCCCATCTCCCACATCCACTGCTGGTACTTGCCGTGGATGGCGTGGCCCTCTGCGAACACGTTCTCCATGCGGAACGATGGGTTGGCCTTGCTGGTCTTCTCGGTGGGCGTGTCGATGATGCGGTAGTAGTCGTGGCGTCCGCACCAATCCTTCTTGGCCATGTCGGACGGATGCATGTGGTGGGTCGAGCGCTCTGGGTTCTCCTCGATGCTCCTCATCACGTGACGCTCTAACCGGGGTAACAGCAGCCCCTTACCCTTGTACGTGTCCTTCAGCCGACCGAGCGCTGAAGGCCTCAAGCTCCTAGCCACACTCATGCCCCTCGTCGTGGACGACCAGCCGACGCCGTCCGATCTGCAGGTGCATCATCGGTAACCGCCCCATGTGCAGAGCGTTGGCCCGCAGCTTCTCCCAGTCCTCGGCCTTGATGGAGATGGACTTGCCGTCCGTCTGCTTCATCTCCCGCAGGTACACGTCGTCTACCACGTCGTTCTGGTGTACCCAGCCGGAACCGGAGCCAGGCTGGCGCTTGCCGCCCGTGCGCTTGGCGACGCGCTTCTCCTGATTTTTCCACTCACTCACGTGGGTGAGATACTACGACGACGCCGCTTGGGGGCTTCGGGGGGAGCCTCCAGCGGCTCACCAAGCACACGGTGGCGCACCTCGGCGGTGACGGCGTGAAGTAGCAGGGGATCAGACCGCAGCGCCGCCGCGACAGCCTTCTCACCCTGCCACTTCTGACCACCGAAGCTATACCACGCCCCGTTCTGTTCGATGATGTCCCGTTCGATGGCGACGGCGTTGACCTGATGGACGGTGTCGTACTCCCCCTTGGCGTGCTCCTTGTGGTCATCGAAGTAGAAGGGCACCGTCGCCGTGCGCTGGGGCGGGGCGGTCTTGTTCTTGATCGTGCGGCCCTTGATCACCTGGCCGACCTTGTGCTTGCCGGTGTCCTGGATCCACTCTTCACGGGTCACCTCCACCCGTGTGAGGAAGCGGTAGTTCTTGCCCTTGCCCCCCGGTGTCGTGCGTGGGTCGCCGTACATCACACCGATGCGCTCGCGCCACTGGTTGATGAGGATGGCGAGGCAGGCACGGTCGGGATCGACCAGCGACCGACGCTGCACGGCCATGCTCTTGCGCATGAACTTGTTGGTCATGTAGGCGCCACGACCCACGGTCAGTTCCATCATCGACTTGTCGTCCTCTTCGGAGGGGACGAGGGCCGGGTAGCTGTCGATCACCACCGCATCGACGGCTCGCTCTTCCAGGATGGCGAGCACGGCGTCGTAGGCGTTCTCCATCACGTTGGTCATCACGAAGGTGAAGCCGTCCAGGTTGACGCCAAGGGTGGCAGCCCACTCGGGGTCGAACTCCTCGGCCGCTACCCACAGAGTGTGATACTCCGGATTCAAAGCCTGGTTTGCGGCGATGGTCTTCAGGACGATGGCCGTCTTGCCTGCTGACTCCTGGCCGATGACCTCGTTCCAGCAGTTGAGCGGCCAGCCGCCGCCGAGCATCAGGTCGAGCGACAGGGATCCGGTGGTCGCCCGCTGGTAGGTGACGTGGCGAAGGTCAGCCCCACGGATCAGCACCTGCTCCTGCTGCTTCTTGTTGATCTCGCGGATCAGGGCATCGATCTCGGTCGGCATGCCCAAGATTCTAGACCTTGGGTGTCACCCGGCTCCCCACGATGAGGCCAGCCCCTGCGTAAACATGCCGTCGTTGTAGCCACAGTTGTAGCAGTGGCCCGCTGGCTGGGGGCCACGCTTGTTCACCTGGAGGTTGGCGAAGTACTGGTTGCCGCCGCACTGGGGGCAGGGATCGGGGTTGGCCTTGGCTGCTGGCCCACCCTTCCAGTGCCCCGCCGCCTCGTACAGGTTCTCGGTGGTCACCCGCTCCACCTGCGGGGCGATCTGCTGCTGAGGCTGCGGCTCGTACCGCTCGTAGTACGTAGCCCTGGCGGGGTTGTCGTTGTACTGCGGCTGCGGAGCGAACTGACGCCCCTGCACGGGCGCTGGCGGCGGTGGGTTAGACCGGGGCTGCTGTCTTAACGCCTGCAGTTTCCTCTGGTACCACGCCTGGGAGTCGCTCATCTAGATGCACCGTCATCAATACGTCGGACAGGAATGAGATGAGAGTACCAGCCACTGCCTTGCGCAAGCTGGTTTGGGTGGCCAGGACTTGACCAGACAGTGAGTGGTTGAGACTGGACACGAACGCTTCCGCGTACGTGTCAGCCAGAGCTACGACTTGCTCTTCTAGGGCTGGACACATCGATGACACTCCCACATCCAGGAAGGTAACACAGCAGGTGGAAGCTCACTGTTTGGCTTCCGCCCAACTGGGGCCACAGGCGGCGGATACAACAAGCGGGATCTCTCCAAGGATCGGTCTTCCGTGTTCGTCTGTGATTCCTGACATTACCCTCTGTACACAGGCCATTACACCATCGACGGCTGTTTCATCGACCCTTACAACGATCTCGTCGTGGACCTGAGCGAGGATCTGTGCTGGGAACTCGGTCAGTTCAAGATGAAGTTGCCTCATGGCCATCTTGGTGATGTTGGCAGCGAACCCTTGTACGTATGCGTTCACCGCCTGGCGCTCCGCTCGCAGCATCGCCCACTTGGTGTCAACCAGCAGGGGCATGAGGTCGGGCAGCCTGCGACGGCGGTGGGAGATGGGGATGTCCACGTAGGGCGGGAACCGCAGAGGATCTGACATGTCACAGCGGGAGCGTGCCTCACGCAGGAGCGATGCCTTCCACGGCTCCAGCGCCGAGAACTCTTCGTAGTAGCGGTCGAGGAACTGCTGGCCCCTCTTCTTGGTCACCTTGGCCGTCGCCGCGATGCGCTCAGCACCTGCCCCGTAGCCGGTGGCGAAGTTGAGGGTCTTGCCCAGTTGTCGGAGGTCGGAGGTGACATCAGTCGGGTCAATGCGCATCGCCGTCGCGGTCGCTTCACGGTGGATGTCCCGGCCCTCCCGGAAGATCTGGATCATCGCCGGTTCCTCGGCGGCGTAGGCCAGGCAGCGCAGTTCGATCTGGTCGTAGTCAGCGACGATCAGCAGGTGGCCAGAGCCAGCCACGAACAGCGAGCGGATCGACGTGCGCCCCTTCGACTCGCGTGGCAACTGCTGGAGGTTGGGTTCGGCCGACGACAGCCGACCGGTGACCGTGCCATGGAGCTTGAAGCCGGTGTGCAGTGTCGGCAGGCCATCACCGTCACGGTAGAGGAAGTTGTCCAACCCTTCGATGAAGGTGCCCCGCAGCTTCTCACTGATCGACCATTCAAGGAACAACTGCGCCATGCGGTTGCCCCGGTCGGCGTAACTCTCCAGCACCGTCTGCGTCACCTGGGGAAGCCCGCCCTCCTTGGTCCGAGTGATCACCTTGAGGTTCTCCGACTTGAGCGGGCGCTTGGTCGAGCCGTGCTCGCGCTTGCCCTCCCCGAACATGATCCATCGCTTGGCATCGGTGTTGGAGAGGGGGAACTTGTCCCCGGCTCTGGACCACGCCTCTTCCTGGATCTTCTGCTGTTGAGCGATCAGCGCCTGACGGACCACGTCCATGTTTGATGTGTCAACAGGGAACCCGGCGTACTCCATCGACATGATCACCGGGTACATCGACATCTCAAACTCGTAGGTGTCGAGCACGCCTCGCTTGGCCAACAGGGGCCAGAAGGCTTGCTTCATCATCCAGCAGTATCGGAGATCCTTAGCCAGGTATCGGGCGATCACGTCCAGCCCGAAGTTTTCGATCCCCTTCTCACCAAGCTCCGGGTAGAACTTGGCCCGCCTCTTCCACGGGATGCTGAACCACTCGCAGGTCAGGTGCTTCAACCCGTACTGGCCGAGGTCTTCGTCCAGCACGTGCCGGATGATGATCGTGTCGTGGTACGGGCCTGGTGGAACGGCGTGGTCATACCATTTCGCTAGGCTGAGAAGGTCGAACTTGAGGTTGTGCCCGATCTTGGCCCGGTCGCTGAACAGCAGGGGTTCGATGACCTCGCACACTTCGTGGGGATACAACTGTTTCGGCGGGGCGTCGTACTCAGCAGGAAGCGTGTGCGGCACCATCCGCTGCGACGGCTTGCCCAACTTGGTCTGCCCACGGGGGTCGTTGGGATAGAGCAGGTAGGCCGGTGTCTTGGTGGGCCGCTGGGGTGCGATCATCACACCCTTGGGGTGGCCGACCGGTATCAGGAAGTTGCGACCAGCAGCACCAAGGCCAACCCACCGTAGTGTGTTGGCCCTGGCGGTCTGCTTCGTTGTCTCAACATCGATGACGAACTCACGCTCGCCACGCAGGTCTTTGACCGCCCGCCGAACCTCACCTAGGTCAAGCAGTACATGCGGACGGACCATTGCCTATTCGTACTCGTCGGCCATCTCTTCGGCCAACTCACGGAGATCCTTGGTCTTGGCGATCTCCACGATGGCCGGGGTGTACTTGTCCTTGGCCAACTTGTCGAGCGCCTCCTTGGAGGGAGGCGCGATGTCGTAGTCCTCTTCCAGGGCGGTGCGGCTGACCGGTGAGACGTTGTGCTGGACGGTGCCACGCTTGCCGGTCTTCGATGCCAGGAAGAAGCCCTTGGTCAGCGGCCCGATCTTGGGGTCGTTGGCGTAGCCCTTCAACACGGCGAACAGACGTGGCCCCACGTCCCACGACTTGAGGATCAGGTTGTCGTCGTCACCCACGATGGCGATGTTGAACGCCGCCACCGCCTGGGCACGATCCCCGGCGTCGCACAGCGGGCACTCCTTGCCCACTGTCTTGGGGCAGCCGTACGCACGGAGGCTCTTGCCTTCCTTGGTGGTGCGCTCCACCCAGTGACGGCGGAAGTTGGCGTACGGGGTGTCGTCCAGGAACTTGATGACCTGGGCCTTCTCTTCCAGCTTCAACGACTGGGCGTAGCTGGAGGTCGAGGCCATCTGCTTGTCGCCCTCGGACCAGCCGCCCTTGATCATCTCCGACTCGTCGCCGGTCACCCCCTTGGCGCTGGACTTCGGAGCAGGAGCTTCGTCTTCGTCTTCGTCGTCGTCATCTTCGACGGGCTGGGCCTCACGGAGACGCTGGCGTGCCTTCTGAACACGGGGATCGTCTTCGACGTTGGGCGCAGCAACCTCGTCGTCATCGTCTTCGACCGGGGTCGGCGGCAGACGGCGGGCAGGCTTCTTCGATGGTGGCATGTCTTCCTCGCAGTGTTCAGGCGCAGTGTGCAGTGTGTTATTGGGTGAGGCTGTTGAAGAACTCTCCAACCTCGGCGGCGAAGGCTGGCGTCGGGGGATGCTTCACTCCCTTGCGGTTGGGAAAGATCACCCGGTGCTTCTTCGCTAGGCGGATGATACCCAGCACCTGCTCCCTTGTCCAGAGCCTCTTGCCCTTGTTGGACCGGCCCGCTGCGACCGGGGCCGCAGTACGGGGTGACCGGTAGGGGGTGCGGGCCAACAGACCCTGGGCCTCCCAGGCACGGATCGACTGCACGCTGTAGCCCAGCGCCTTGGCCAGGTGGGAGATCAGGAAGAACTCCTGCTTCTCGGTCTGTCCGGGGAGCCGGTAGTACACCGGCTTGGCGTCCCATTCTTCATCGACTACGGCAGTGACCACCTTCTTGTCACGGTTGACCGGCTTCTTGCGGCCGGGGTAGTCGAGGTCTTCGAATTGCTCCAGCACGTTGCTACTCATTGTGATACCTCGGTCAGGAATTCGTAGGTCTGGTTGTTCCAGCGCAGCAGGGCAGCCAGCTTGTCGTGGGGGATGCCCCTGGGCCACAACGACTCGGCCGCTGCGCGAGTGATCTGATCAGCCGTCAACGGCGGCAGCTTCTTCGGTTGTTCGATGACGACGGAATCGTCTGTCTCCCTCTTGGCCTGCGGCACGTTCTTCGATCCCACTGGGCGCCCACGCTTGCGACGGATCCCGGTGACACCACCATAGATGCCATGAACGTTGCGCATGTGCCGACCCACGCTGCCTGGCGTAACCCACGCCCTGCAGCTAGGCACTTCGCACTTGACCTTGCCCCTGGTGTCGATGGCACCGTGAGCAGCCAAGCGGTGGCGGGCCAACCCAGCCCGTGAAGTACAAGGCTGGCCGCACTCGGGACAGGTGGTGTCGTCATCAGGTGGTTGTGATACCGGTGCTTCAACACTGAGAGATTCAGGCATCGGAATGATGTCGAAGGAGTTGATGTCGCTCATGACGCATCCTCCACGTCGTCTTCGACCAGGTCGCCACGGCGCAGCGCCTCTTCTTGGCGGATGGCCAGCAGAACCATGCGGAAGTCATCACGGCTCAGGCGAGGCTCGCCCTTGGTCAGGTCGTAGCCCTGCGGCTTGTGGTAGTGCCGTGCCAGCAACTGTCCGTAGCTGCTGAGAGTGTCACGCCTCTCGGTACCGCAGCGCTCACAGCGCAAGGTGAGAGGGACGCCGAACTGTGGTGTCCACAACGAGTCGTAGTCGAACCATGAATGGCCGATGGTGCGGCAGCGAACGTACCCCCGGCGCTCATGGTGCCAGGTTGAGGTTAGGGCGGCGTTTGACAATGTGTTACTCCTACAGGTGTCACGATGAGGCGACTGTAGCAGTTACTAGCAGCAAGTCAAACCAGCTTCTTCTTCTCCCACTTAGCGAGGGCGTCCACCAGGGCACGTTCGATCAGGAAGTTGGCCGAGACACCACGGCGGGAGGCCTCGGCATACAGCCGTTTGCGCAAGGTGTGGGGGAGACGGAACTGGATCTGAGCTTGGTCGTGTGCCGCCTCACCGTTGCGGGGGCGGTACCGACCACGGGGTGGTGACGCCGCAGGCATCAGGCGTCCTCCGTGATGAGGTAGAAGGCGAACGTCTCGTTCTCGTCGTAGAGGTCGGTCAGTTCGTCGTCTTCGATCTGCCCGCCGTAGTTGGCGGCGAGCACGGCGTCTTCATTGAGCACCACCACGACCTCGGTGCAGGAGTCGAGCAGCCCCTTCTCCTTGAGCAGGGCCATGGTGCGCTCTTCGTTCAGCGACTGGCTGACCCGGCGCTGGCGCTTGATCCCGGTGACCAGCTTGGGCACCGGGTTGCCCTCCTTGACGGCGAAGTACTCCTCGGGCTTGTCCAGTTCGATGACCCGGTGACCCTCGCCCTCTAGCTCACCCTGGGTTTCCAGGGTGGACATCAACTGCTTCTTGAGCTTGCCTTCGTGGTACTCGGAGCGCTCGCGCAGCGAGCGGTTGCTCAGGTAGTCACGCAGGGTGTAGAGGAAGTCACCAGGGCTGGAGCGTGGGATGATGCGGCGGGGCATCCCCCAATGGTAGCAGTCCTCCCCACTGTGGTATGGTGACACCGCCGCTGGCCGGGAGATCCATCATGAGGGGACCGCCCTAGTGCCGACACCCCGAACTAGCGACGGGGCACGCTTCATGAGGCGTGAATGGTAGAGGCCACCCGCGGGTGGCCTCTACTGCGTCTCGTCCAGGAATTCCCGCAGGCTCTGCAGGTCGAGCTTGAGGGTGCCTCCCTTTTCGAACTCCCCGTCGATGAAGGCACGGCTGACCTTGCGCTTCTGCTGGAGCATGTTGTACATGCGCTCTTCGATGGTGCCCAGTCCGAACATGTAGCCGATGTTGATCTGCTTGAAGGCCGAGTCGGTGCGGTCGATGCGTGAGATTCGTTGAGCGAGGGCACCCGAACTCCAAGGCAAGTCGTAACACAACAGGTGAGAACCCTGGTTGAGGTTGATGCCGTACGCCCCGGCATCGGACGAGAGGAACACCTTGCAGTTGGGGTCGTTGTTGAACCGTTGGATGCGGCGGTCACGCTCAGGCCCGGAGACATCCCCGGTGATGGTGGTGTAGGGGATCTTGCTCTTGGCCAGGGCCGCACCGATCATCGCCAGCATCGGCTTGAAGTAGGAGAAGACCACGACCTTGTGCCGTGGGTCGGCGGCGAGGATGTTCTGGACTCGCTCCAGCAGGTTGCTGAACTTCTCCTGCTCGTCGGGGATGCCGGTCAGAACACCGGAGGTCTTCAACTCGCTGGCATACCTGCTGCCCCGCCGTGATACTTCGGTATCGAACTCATCTGCGGAAATTTTTAGAAGACGCGGGTGGCTGCTCAGCATCCGCATGGCGAGCAGCCGGGACATCACCTCCCCCATCAGTGAGATGTCCCGGCCGCTCTGCACCCGCCCGTAGTGGGCGAGGACATCGAAGGAACCACGGATCCCCTCTGCGATGGCCTTGTCGATGGCGTCGGACAGGTCTTGCTTGACCATGTCGTGGAGAGCCATCGTCCGCTTGTCCAGGACGACCGGCATCTCCTGTTCGATCATCTCGGGCAGCCACTCAGCGATGTCCTCCCGGCTCTTGCGGTACATCGCTGGACCCAAACGTTGTGTTACCAAGTGAAGGTTGCGGTAGCGAGTAGGCCTCCCGTAGCCATCCCTGACGATGAACGTGCGGTCGAACTTGTGGAACGAGCCGAGCACGTCAGCGTCAACCCACTCCATGATGGAGAACAGTTCCTCAGGCCGGTTCTCCACCGGTTGGCCAGACAGGGCGATGCGCACGGGGGTGCGCTTGCCGAGAGCCTTGGCTGCCCTGGTGCGTTTGGCGGCGAAGCCCTTGATGTACGAGGCCTCATCAAGTATGCAGAACGAGGTCGGCAGGTACTCCTTGATGTAGTCCCAGTCGTTCACCAAGCATTCGTAGTGCATGATGGTGTAGTTGTATCTGTGGGCGGCACGGATGGCCCTTACCCGCTGGGCCTTCGTGCCGTCCACCACCTGGACCGTGGCCCTGGGATCGGCCTTGTGGATCTCACGCATCCAGTGCCACTTGGTGGACTTGAGGGCGAAGACCACGCCGCAGTCAACAACACGCTGACGACGGAGACGCCGGATGGCAGCGACCGCAGCGACGGTCTTGCCCGCCCCCATCGTCAGCGCAAGTAGTAAGTTACCACGGTCAACGATGCGGTCGATGGCCTCGACTTGGTAGGGCCGTAGCTCAAGCGTCATCGCTGTACTCGACAGCCAACTTTTCCAAAGCCTTTCCGATTCCCTTCTTGGGAAGATGGAGCACCGACGCAACCTCGCGAGGTTTGAGTCCCCCGTCATGAAGCCACATCATGGCGTCCTGCAATGCTTGGGGGTCGAAGTCAGCGTGGTTGAGGTCGATGACCGGAGGCAGGGGGAACCTACCGTAGATGTTCTTCTCCCATGACTTCTCCCAGGGGTCGTAGCGTCCCCACGTCCGTGTCTCGTAGTAATCGAGAACGCTATCGACCCAATCCTCCAGTGTTGTCATATTAGAGTCGTCACGTCTTCTTACGAGCGGTGACGGTGATGTAGCCGGAGCAGAGGGGGCACGGCTTGACCCTCTTGTCCTTGGCAGTGAGCACCATCCCGGTCCACTCCCACACGTTGCGGTTGTTGGAGTGTGACTCGGGATTCTTGGCGTTCATCCGGTCAACCTTCCTAGTAAGCCCTCGTTTGGCAGCGCCGTTAACGATAGAGCCAACAGCGTTGTTGCGGTGCTGACCTGTACCTCCCCTGGGCTTGCCGATCATGTCAGTGAGTATCTCACTATGGAATGTCTCATGGGTGCGAGCGATGACGTGGTTCCACGTGTGCTTGGCGAGGTCGGACCAATCAGGGACTGCAGCCTCGGCCGTAGACATCCCAATTTCCTTCAACTGATCGCCGGAAAGTTTGTGCCCATTGGTAACGGTTGGTGTGATAACAGGAGGGATAACACAACACCACAGTGGGATGATGCGCTTCCGTCGTTTCGGAATGATCCGCTTCCGTGTCACAGACCCATCCTGGTAGTGCGGCCCCAACTTTCTAGTAGGGCGTCGTCGGATACTACATCACCAGGATCCTTGGCGGGTTCTCCGTCCTCGTCGTACAGCCCCTCGTAGTTCCAGCGGATGGGCGCCGTCCCGGCCCGCTTGAGCATCGGGCAGATCTGCTCGCACGCATCGTTGCCGGTCTTGTCGTTGTCGAGAGCGAGGAAGACACGGGTGAAGGTGCGTGCGAGCAGACCTATCTGTTCGGCCGAGACGTAGGCACCCAAGGAGGAGAGTGCCGGGATACCGAGGCCGAACAGACGGACGGCGTCGAGGGGTGACTCCACCAGGGCACAGAACGATCCCTCGCAGCACTGGTGGAAGCCGAAGAACGTCTGGCTCTTCGGTAACCCCTCGGGGAGTGTGACAACGTTGCCCTTCTGGCGGTACTGGGCGCCGAGCAGGTCGCCGTCCACGGAACGCAGGGGCAGCACCCACTGACGGTGCTCCCGGTACCAGCGAACCTCATACCGGTCTATCGCCGTGCGTTGCAGGCGGCGGAAGGTCAGCAGGTTCTCTGGCACGGGGACCATGTCGTTCCACAAGGCGTAGTCGGTGAGGACCGGCATCACCGGGGACAGGACCGGGGCCGGATCCTCTCGGACCTCGGCCATCTTGCGCAGGAAGCCCTGCTTGGACAGTTCCTTGTCGAGATCGTCGGGGGCCGACCCGGTGACATCGATCAGCAGTTGCTGGAGGGTGCTGCCGCCGTAGTTGCAGGAGAAGCAGTGGTGTTCGTACGTGGTCTTGTTGATCGACCACGATGGGTGAGCGTCGGTCTTGCCCGTACGTTGAGCATGCATGGGGCAGGGCGCCCACACCTCCGAGCGTGACTGTCGCACGGGCACGATGCCCGCATTCTCCAGGATGGTGTACAGGTCGGGCGTCACGGGTCGTAGTCCTCATCGTCTCGGGTGGCCCAACGACGGCGGGCAGCAGGGCTGAGTTGCTGACGCGCCTTGGCTACATCGATTTCGGTGACTGATCCCCCCGACCAGTCCCACTCCAACAACGTGTCCCGGCGTGGGCCGGAACGAGATTCAACGACTCTGAACTTGACAATGGCTGGCCCGGAATTGACCTCATCGACTAACTCAGATGGCTCCTTGTCTTCGCGTACCCTCTCCACCCCGAGCATGATGTCGCAATCCTGACCCCATGCCTGGGAGTACATCGCTGACGAGAGGGACAGCCCCGACTTGGACCGTGTCAACGATGCCTGTGTTGTAACAACGATTGGTATCTTCTGCGACTGGGCGAGGCGCTTCAAGCCTCGGCTGATGCTGGTCATCGCCTGGGGGGAGCCTGCCTCTACCCCCGCTTGCTCCGACTGCATGAGATAAGCACCATCCACGAACACCACGTCGGGTTGGTACTGCTGGACCTTGGCCTGTACACCGGAAACGGTTGTCGCCGCCGTGATGTCGGTGGAGAAGATGAACGGGCGCATCCCCTCCACCTGACGGAGTGCTTTCTGAACAGCCTTGAACTCCTTCTCCGTGAGGGTGCCGTTCATGATCTTGGTGAGTGACACGTTGGAGTACAGCGACACCAGGCGGTCGGTCTGCTCCACGTTGGACATCTCGTAGCCGATGAAGCAGGCCACCTTGGCCTGCAGGTGGACGGCCTTGGCCATCGCCAACAGCGTGGCGCTCTTGAACGACTTGGGCGTGCCCAGCAGCACCACGTACTGCTCCGGCTGCAGACCACCCGTGACGTAGTCGATGCCGTTGAAGCCTGTGGAGATACCACGGAGCATGCCGGGGTTGTCCATGCGGTCGAGTAGCAGTTCCTCCATCGCCACACGGGCCGAGGTGAAGTCGAAGTCCAACGAGTTGGATGTCTCCAACCGTGCCTGGATCAGCGCCTCCTGCAGGATGGTCACCATCTCGTCGGGCTGCTCCGTGTTGACGTAGTCGGCAGCGGCGCTCAGACCCTGGGTGAGGATGACGTACTTGCGGTCCTGCTGCATCCGTTCGATCAGGTAGGACAGCGCTTGCTTCTGCGGCTTCCAGCGGGCGGTGGGGAACGCCTGGGCCACGACGTGCTCGTCGGGTGCGGTGCCGTGTCGGCCGAAGTGATCCAGGAGGAACTGGAACACCCGTTTGTACTCGTCGTTACGGAAGAACTCCGTGGTGATGCGGGCGTTGACCGCCGCACCCATCTCTTCTTCCAGGATCACCTTGGAGAGGAAGGCGTGTGCCCAATCGGCCACTAGAAATCCTCCCCTCGTATGACGGCGTGGCCCGCTTGACCATACTCGTCCAGACGTTGGGGGCTGGAATCATAGATGGCCCTGATGTCGGGCTTGAACCGCAGGGTATTCACGAACGAGTCGTAACCCAGGTATCGGATCGAGTCGTAGGGTATGCCAGCTAGCTCCAGGTACTCGGCTGCCTCGTCTGCCAGGCGCTGGTCCACGAACGTGACGATCTCCACGTCGTAGTCAGGCCAACGCTGGGCGATGGACACCATGCGCTTGAGCGGCACCTCATGCCAACTGATGTGATACGTAGGTGGTTGACGACGTAGGTGGCGCTTAGCCCCCTCGGTCACGGCCACCAGGCAGAGGACGCCCTCTAGTATGACAACAAGCTTCTCACGGTTGTAGACCGCTAGGTCACCGTTCTGCATAGCACGTCACGAACCAGATCTGGATGACCTTCTCCAGCCCATCCAGTTGTGGGTCACCAGGTGGCATGTCCGTGGCTATGACAGTGGGCAGGCCGCTCTTCACCCGTTGGAACAACCGGGGAAGCGCATGCTTACGGAAGAAGGTGATGTCGTGCTCTTCGTAGAGGTCATCGATCCACAGCAGCTTCAAGTCCCACAGCTTGCGGACAGCATCTTCGAAGCTCGCTGATTCGACGTAGAGGTCGTAGTCACCGGAGTTGCCCTGCGACACCTTGTTGGCCGACCACGACTCACGGATGCGATCCATGAGGTTGGTGGCGGTGACGTAGTCCCAGGCGAAGTCGTCATCGATCTCTCGGACCATGCGCTTGGCGGCAGTGGAAGCGATGTACGTGGAACCTGCGCCACGATCCCCGTAGACCCACAGCCCGACCTGAGCTTGCTCACCAGCCAGACCACGCTCGCAGTTCTCCTGCCACAACGTGACGGCTTTCTGCTGGTGGTCGTGCAGGCTGCCGAAGCGACCTGGTCCAGGGATGATGAGTTTCGACAAACCGAACTACTCCTACTGCACCATATGACCGGGAGTCCCCCAGGGTTTACCCCAGGTCCATGGCCATGGCCACTGGCCCTGGGGGAAGTCCGGTTTGAGCCACTGACTCTAGGACTCGGATCCTTGGCGTGTCAAGCGCTCCCGTTCGAAGTACTCCCGTGCCGATGGACGGGCACGGTGAACCTTGCCCTCTCGCCCCCACCACCCGACGAAACGCATGAACGCCGACTGGTTCTCCTTGAAGGTCATCCGGCCAGCCGTGGCGATGAACTCATCGATGAACGTGCGGACCTCGTCCTCGGTGTACACCCGACCGGCAGCCGGGGCCAGGAACGTCGCCCGGATGTAGCCCACCGTCGCCTTGATCGACTCGGCGGGACGGATCTTGCGCAGCCGTGGTATCTCAACAGCCACCTTCTGTTCCCACTCGTTGAGGAAGTAGTTGGCCAGTCGCCGTGACGGGTCGGGATCCTTGGCCCGTGGTCGCTTGGTGGCGCGGCGGTCCCCGGCTGCCATGGCGATCTCTTCTGCACGGCTCTTGTCCACCCCCACAAGCGTAGTTTGGGCGGCGGCATCGCCGCCCAAACGAACCGCAGGTTCAGAACACGAAGTGTTCGGAACCGTAGGTTCCCTGCCTGTTACTGGTGTTACGTAAGTAACACTAGGTATCGGAGGAAGATTCTTCGTCATTGATGCCGAAGATCTTTCGTCATGCTCTAGCAACTCGGTGATGTGATACAGGTTGGTTCGGCTGCTCACTCCGACCCCGGCATCTGGTATCACAGTGAGCAGTCCTGACTCCTGTGCCCAGCGCACGTAGTTCTGGATGCTGCGTGTCGTCACACCCATCTCTCGGGCCAGGCGTTCTTGGCCGGGGTACACGTTGGGATACCACCCGGCGATCTTCTCCAGGAACGCCTTGACCCCCACCCACTGGCGCGCCGAGAGGTTGTCGGGCTTCTTCATTGCACGGACGACAGCGAAGGCTTGCCGTCGTGCTGTCTTTCCCCTACCCTGTGCCATGACGCGCTCTCCTTCCCAAAGGCAAAGCGTCGTGAAGAGGCCGGGTGCTTGCCCCGGCCTCTTCCTCGTTACTCGGGCAAGACTTCCACCTTGACCCGCATGCTGTCCAGACCCGGCTCTAGGTGGATGATGATCTCGTTCTTGTAGTTGCCGTGGATGTCGGTGGCCAGCGAGCAGAGCACGTCATGGCCCATCAGGTGGCCGATCAGCATGCCCGTGTTCAGGGCGTGGTCGTCGTTGACGAAGTAGGGCGGCTGCTTGTTCATGAGTGATCATCCAACCATTGCTGGAAGGAGTCAGTGAACCCGCCACCGGCAGCCATGTAGGCCTCAAACGCCTTCTGATCGGCGGGCGACAGGCTCGCGAACCACTTGTTGTGTTCGGCCTCCCCCTCGTCCAGCAGACGCTCAAATTCCTCGTCGTCGGTCATGATCTCTCCAGTCGGGGATACTTGCGTAACAGCTTCTCAACCACCACTGTGGCCTCTTCGGACGGCTCTTCGATGTCGGCCTGGCCGTGGTCGGCAGCCTCGTTGCCCGAGTCGAACAGGTCGTCGCTGGCCTCGGGGATGTCTCCGGTGTAGCCACGCAACCGGAGGGCGAGCAGTTCGTGCTCATGGCCTCGGTTCTCATGGACGGCCACCCAGCCGTGGCACAGGTGGTCGGGCGTGGCGTGGCAGGCGAAGTAGGCGAACGGCTGGTCGCAGGTCACGTTGTCATAGTCGCGCAGCTTCTCGTACTCATCGGCCGACCACACACCGGACGGCACGTCACGCCGGTAGGGGCAGGACGAGCACGGCTGGGAACGTACGCCGCTCACGCTGTGGCCTCCGGTTCGTCGCTCTCCGGGGGAGCGATGTCGTTGATCAGTTCACGATAGGTGCGCAGGTTGCTCTCGGCCCGCTTGGCTCTCGCCTCGGCCGCAGCCTGGGCGGCGGCGACTTCCTCCAGGCGCTCCATGAACCCGTCCACCTGTCCGTTGAGGGTGTCGATCTGCTCCCGCAGGATGGTGTTGCGACCACGGTCAGCGATGGTGGCGATCTTGTCGAGCGCTTCCTCGGGCGTCAACTCGGTCGGCGCCTCTTCCTCGCTGCTGGGGTGCAGCGGGATGACCCGGTGGTCGATGATCCAGGTGGCGACCCACTCGGCCTGATCGACCACGGTGAAGTCGATGCCCTGGGCAGCCGCAGCGGCCAGTGCTCCGTTGATCTCGCTGCGCAGGCGACGGATCCGTGCCTTCTTGGCCGGGACGTAGCTGGGATCGACACCGTCCGGGTCGGCCTGGGGCTGCTTGCCCAGGCCACGCTTGTGGCTGGCGTTGTGTCGTGCCGTCGAGTGCGGGGACTCGTTGGTGTAGGGGCAGTCATCCCACCGACAGGCGTAGTCGGTGGTGCCGTCGTTCCAGGTCCGCTCCATCACGGCGTCGGACGGGTACGTGGTGGAGACACCATCGACGGTGTTGCCCGAATGGGCCGACCACGGCTCTTCCTTCAAGATGCGACGCTTGCGGTGTTTCCCAGTCACGACGGGGGCCGGTTCCGACTCCGAACCGCCACTCTCAGCAGGCGGAACCGACTCCGGTTGTGACTGGGCCTCTGTGATACCAACAGCGTTCACTTCCGACGCCAGACGAAGGAGCATCTGAGCGTGGCCCTGGTCGATCTTGGTCCGGTCGATGACCTGCTGCACCATGGCCGTCACCGGGAGGTTGATGATCCGGTGCCGGAAGATCTTCCGTGCTCGCTGCCGGAAGGCGTTCATGTTGATGGTGTCTTTGTTGGGGATCTCGATCCGCTGGTTGTCGGAAGAGGTCATGATGACGAACCCGCCCGGTCCCCGGTCCACTCTCCAACCGCAGTAGTAGCCGACCCACAGGAGCGCTCTGGCTTCTCGGAGTCGGAGATCCTTGATCAACTCTTGGTCGATCTCGGGGAGATCGGATGCCCAGTCGTGTCCGTTGTCGCTCATGATCTTGCTCCCACTAGTAACACAGTGGTGTCAAGATACCGTACCTTTGACTAGGACACAACACGTTTCCGAATCTTTGTGTGTCAACACGCGCAACGGCCCCCGCACCCACGGGCACGGGGGCCGCTGCTACTTCCAGGCGCCGGTTGAATTACGCCTGGAGGGCTTGGACGATGCGGGCGAACACTGCCGCCGCCACGTCATCCACGATTCCTTCGAACCCGGTGTTGGGTTCGTCGTCGTCCTCGCCATCCTCCACCGTCTTGGTGACGGGCGGGGTGCTGACCTCCACGGCCGGGGTGTCGTCCTTGGACTCCCCGAGGATGCGGTCGATGTAGGTGGCCATGCGGGTGCGGGGCGGGAGGGTGAAGCCCATGCCCTCAGCGATCTCCTTGAGATCGTCCAGCTTCATGTCCTCCAACTCGTCACGGGTGTAGCCCTTGGTCTTGGGCTTGGCCCCGTTGGCGCTGGCTGCTGCTGCCACCTTCTTGGCGGGCTTCTTGGTGGGGGTGGGCACTTCGTCCTCTTCCTCGTCTTCGGTTGCGGCTGCGGTGACCCCGTCTCCACCGAGTTCGATCTCGCCCA
>Ga0157376_10000044_pt1 | contig 110557 bp, 114 predicted proteins | sample M45metaG_FD_121801 | JGI IMG/M metagenome (GOLD analysis project Ga0157376, IMG submission 121801) | Miscanthus rhizosphere microbial communities from Kellogg Biological Station, Michigan, USA - M4-5 metaG | ecosystem: Host-associated > Plants > Roots > Rhizosphere > Soil | place: USA...
CTTCGCGATAAACTCGCGCATGGCGCTTCTGCCCTCCTTCGATGCTTTTGCTTTGTCAGCCAAAACATCCTACGAGAGGTTGAAGCGCCTTCTTTTTGGTTGCGGCTACGCCGCGCTGTGTCTTTGTGGTGCAAAAGGAAGTAACTGTACGATACGTTGCCATGAGAAATCGCTGGATTTTCGCGGCCGCGCTCGGCCTCGCGGTCGTCGGCTGTCAGCAGAAGCACGAAACCGCCGCCGCACCGAAATCGTTCACCATCGCCGTCATCCCGCAAGGCTCCACGCACGAGTTCTGGAAGAGCATTCACGCCGGTGCGATGAAGGCGGCGGGCGATGAGGCGAAGGACGGCGTTCAGGTCAACGTGATCTGGAAGGGACCGATGCGCGAGGACGACCGCGAGCAGCAGGTGCAGGTCGTGGAAGGGTTCACCACGCAGCACGTCAGCGGCATCGTCCTCGCGCCGTTCGACAAGAACGCGCTGGTCCGTCCCATCGAAGAGGCCACACGCGCCGGCATTCCGACCGTGGTCATCGACTCGGCGCTCGAATCGCACGATCCGATCAGCTTCGTCGCCAGCAACAACTTTCACGGCGGAGAGTTGGCAGCCGAGGAGATGAACCGGCTGCTGGGCGGGAAGGGGAAGGTGTTGTTGCTGCGCTATCAGGAAGGCGTCTTCAGCACCGAGCAGCGCGAGAAAGGTTTCGAAGAGAAGATCAAAACGTTCCCCGGAATCACGTTGATCTCCTCGAATCAATACGCCGGCGCGACGCGCGACACGGCCAAGTCCGCAACCGAGAATCTGCTCAATCGCTACGGCAGCGAAATCGATGGCCTCTTCACGCCGAACGAATCGTCGACCGCCGGCTCGCTGCTGGCGCTCGAAGACGCCGGCAAAGCGGGCATGATCCGCTTCCTCGGCTTCGACGCCAGCGACATCTTCGTTCAGGCCATGCGCGACGGAAAACTGCAAGGCGTCGTCGTCCAGAATCCGTTCCGCATGGGAGAGCTCGGCGTGAAAACGCTGGTCGCGCATCTCCTCGGCAAGCCGGTGGAGAAACGCGTCGATACCGGAGTCACGCTGATCACGCCGGCCAATCTCGACTCGGCGGAATCAAAACAGTTGCTCCATCCGCCGATCGAGCAATATCTGAAGTGACGCAGCTTCGACTTCGCGGCATCCGAAAACGCTTCGGCGCGACGGCGGCACTGGACGGCGTCGACTTCGACGTGAACGGCGGCGAAGTGCACGCGCTGATCGGCGAGAACGGCGCCGGCAAGAGCACGCTGATGAACATCCTCTCCGGCACGTTCGCGCCGGATGGCGGCGAGATGTTCCTCGACGACGCGCCGTTCGCACCGGCCCGGCCGGCCGATGCGCGCCGCCACGGCATCGCGCACATCCACCAGGAGCTCGCGCTCTGTCCGCATCTTTCCGTGGCCGAAAACATTTTCCTCGGCATCGAACCGTCGCGCCGCGAGATGCATGCGTGCGCGGCGCAGCTGCTCGACGAATTCGGCCGAGGCGAAGTCGACCCATCGCGGAGGGCCGGAGATCTTCCGCTCGCCGATCAGCAGGTAGTCGAGATCTGCCGCGCGCTGGCTTTCGACGCACGCGTCCTGCTGATGGACGAGCCGACCAGCAGCCTGCAGCGCGCCGACGTCGAGCGCCTCTTCCGCCTCATCGGCAAGCTGCGCGATCGCGGCGTCGCGGTCATCTACATCAGTCACTTTTTGGAAGAGCTGCGCGAGATAGCTACGCGTTATACCGTGCTCCGCGACGGCCGCAGTGTCAGCGCCGGCGCGCTGGCCACGGTGAGCAATGAGGAGCTGATCGCGGCCATGGTGGCCCGCAGCATGGAGACGATCGAGCACGAGAAAACATCAACTGTCGATGGCGAGGTGCTCCTCTCCGTCCGCAACCTCGCCGCTCCTCCGCGCGTTCGTTCCGCGACCTTCCACCTCCGCCCCGGCGAAATCCTCGGCATCGCCGGTCTGATCGGATCGGGCCGCAGCGAGCTGGTTCGCGCCATCTTCGGTTTGCAGCGCACCAGCGGCGGCGAGATTTCGCGGCGCGGGACGATCGGATACCTGAGCGAAGACCGCAAAGGCGAAGGCTTGGCGCTGCAACTCTCCATCGCCGACAACGTGACCATGAGCCGCTTCGGGACGTGTGCGCGCGGCGGGTGGATCGATCTGCAACGCCAGAATGCGCAGGCCGAGGAGGTCATGAGGAGATTGCGGGTAAAGGCGGCGGGGCCAAGGAGCGCCGTGATGCGCCTCTCCGGCGGCAATCAGCAGAAGGTCGTCCTCGGGCGGCTCCTGCATCAGGACGCCGACATCCTCCTGCTCGATGAACCGACACGCGGCATCGACGTCGGCTCGAAAGCCGACATCTTCGCGGAGATCGCGCAGCTCGCGCGCGAAGGGAAGGCCATCATCGTCGTCAGCTCGTATCTTCCGGACCTCTTCGCCGTCTGCGATCGCATCGCGGTGATGTGCCGCGGGCGTCTGTCGGAAGCGAAGCCGACGTCCGAGTGGACGCCGGACATCGTCATGCAGGCCGCGATTGGCGGAAGCGAGCAGGCTGCATGAAGAAAAATCGTCTAACAATATGGCTACATATTTTCGGACCGCTTATCGGCCTGATCGGCGTGGCCCTCTTCTTCGCGCTCCTCACCGGCTCGCCCGAGCGCTACCTCTCCATGACCAACCTTCGCGTCGTGCTGGCGCAGACGGTGATCGTCGCCATCGGAGCGATCGGCATGACCCTGATCATCATCAGCGCCGGCATCGATCTCTCCGTGGGTGCGGTCATAGCGCTGACCAGCGTCGTCACGGCGCTGGCGCTGCGCGGCGGCTGCGCGCCGTGGCTGGCGCTGGTGGCCGGCGTCGTCTGCGGCGGCATCGTCGGCGCGATCAACGGGCTCGCGATCACCACGCTGCGCGTCGTCCCGTTCATCGCCACGCTGGGCATGCTCGGCATCGCACGCGGCGTGGCGAAGTACGCGGCGAATCAGCAGACCGTGAACGTGCCGCCGACCTGGATCAACGAGCTGGCCGTCACCTTTCCTTCGCGCCCGTGGATGCTGTTCGCGCCCGGCGTCTGGCTGACGCTGCTGCTCGCCGCGGCGATGACCATCGTGCTGCGCAATACCATCTTCGGCCGCCGCGTCTTCGCCATCGGATCGAACGAAGCAGCCGTCCGCGCCTGCGGCATCAACGTCGAACGCGCCAAAGTGGCTATCTACACCGCGGCCGGATTGTTCTTCGGCCTGGCCGGCGTGACGCAGATGTCGCGGCTGCGCCAGGGCGACCCGACCGTCGCAGTGGGGGTCGAGCTCGACGTCATCGCCGCCGTCGTCATCGGCGGCGGAAGCCTCAGCGGCGGCGAGGGAAGCATCCCCGGCGCGATGATCGGCGCGCTGATCATGTCGCTGCTCCGCAACGGCTGCCAGCAGATGGGATGGCCCAATTACGTTCAGGAGATCATCATCGGCATCATCATCGTTCTGGCCGTGGCGCTCGACCGCTACCGCGCGGCACGAACGGCGGAGGTCACATGAAGCACGTCCTGTTGGCGCTCCTCTTAGCGGCAGTGCCGCTGCACGCGCAGGTCACGATCGTCGTTGACCGCAACATGGGCGACGCCGCCACCCCGCAATTCCGTTTCGAACGCGTCCCGCCGCCGTCGCGCGACGACGACGCGGCGAATGCGAAACTCGATCTGATCGCGGGACGCATCGACGCCAACAGCCCCGGCCTGGCCGCGATCACCGACGGCCGCACGCCGGGCGACTGGGATGAGCCGCAGTCGAGTCTCTTCTTCGCCGCCGGCACATGGGGCGGCCGTTTCCGCATCGACCTCGGCACCGCCATCCCGATCGCGCAGATCAACAGCTATTCATGGCATCCCGGATCGCGCGCCCCGCAGCTTTACAAGGTCTACGGCAGCGATGGCACCGATCCGAATTTCAACGCAGCTCCGAACAGCAAGATCGATCCCGCCACCGCCGGCTGGAAGCTCATCGCCTTCGTCGACACCCGTCCGAGGGAAGGGGAGTCCGGCGGTCAGTACGGCGTCAGCATCCGCGACGCCTCCGACATCCTCGGCCGCTATCGCTACCTCCTCTTCGACGTTTTCGAAACCGAAGGCGACGACGATTGGAGCAATACGTTTTTTAGCGAGATCGATGTCGCCGGCACGGCCCGGATCGCTCACCGTTAGATGCTGAGTGAGTCGAGGAGGCGATCCATATTGAGAACGAGCATGGTGCGTAACTGCTCGGCGCAGGACTTGTACCGCGCAAGCGTCTCGGCGTCTTTGCCGTCGGGATAAGGATCATTGATATCGCCGTGACCACCGAGGAATTCGTTGAGTAGGTACGTCTTCCCCTTGGGCAGAGTGTTGCCAAGGAGCGTGTGATCCATCGCGAGAATGACGTCGGCTTGCTCCGTCAGCTCAGGTGTTAGGAGCGTTGGGACGTGATCCTTGAGGAGGTCTTTTCCGTAGAGCGCGTTGATCGCATGGCGGGCCGCGAACGAGGCATGCGCGTCGCGAATCGGGCCGATGCCAGCGGCGAGCACGGTGATCTCCGGTCGCGGCGTCATCGTGTCCAGAAGCTGATCGAGGATGGCTTTCGCCATGGGGTCGCGGCACGTGCCGCCGCGGCTGAGGAACACGAGCGTCTTCGCGCCATCACCAGCACTGGGGTGCGCGAGACGTCGGGTGATGAATGCGCTGAGGCGCGCTGCGGCTTCGCGCGCTTGGTCACGAGGAAGTGCGTGCTGGATTCCGTAGATCTCGTGTGAGGTCTCGACGTACCGTCCCGCTGTGTCCTCGACCTTACTGATGGCGTCGATTAGTCGCTGTCGTGCTGCAGTGCCGGGCGTCGTGGTTTGGTTAAGTGCCGCGAGCATCTCTCGGCCGATGCGCATGGCGCTGCGAAACTCGTCGTAGTCCTTATTGAACGCTGATCGAAGTGCGTTTACCGCGACCGCGTACTCCGGAGGGCGTGCCGTGTTGGTGAGGAAGTGATGCGGGACCTGACTGATGTCCTCGATGAGGCGGAAAACGTGCTCATGAAATGCCACGTGGGGTAGGAGGGTCGTTAGGGCGTCCCGTTCGACTGGCGAGAGTAGCGTTGTGCTTCTGGCTGTGACTTCACGGTGCGAGGTGATGTTGGCGTATTGCTCAGGCGTGAGGTTGCTGAGTTCGAGCGGTGTGAACGCGAACGTACGTTCGTACGTGCCGCTGGTGATGTGGACGGTGAGCGGCTCGCCTTCGCTGGTTCTGCAGTGGTCTGCGGTGACGTGGAAAGTAATCGTGATGACGTCGACGTCGCGTTTTGAAATGAGCCGGTCGTTCGTATGTGCTTCGCGCGCAATGAACTCCTGCGTTGTGGCATTCGTCCTGGTGGGATAGCGCTGGTTCGCATGGGGACGGTACGCGAGGGGCACTTGAACACGGATCTCGAACTCGGTGAGCTCGTGGTCGGTCTGATTCGTGAGGGTAAAGGTGACGGTGGTATCGACGCCATCAGCAATCTGGCCGCCGCCGTAATAGCTCGTGTGCGCGTAGTGGCCGAGACTGAGGGGTTGTTGCTCGGTACCCGGGAGCGCTGCGGGGTGGAGTGTCGCGAGGAGGTGATAGGCGAAGGCGCTTGCGTGGTCTGCTGCCAGTGTTTGGCTGCCTGCTGCGTCTGTCGCGCTCTTAGCGTCGAGGAGGTCGCTGATGCCGCGGATGACGATGCTCTTGGTATGGGTGTTGGCGTATGTAGCGGCGAGGAAGCCGCGTCCTTCCATTTCGATGGCGAGGGCGTCGTTGTAGTGCTCGTGGAGGAAGTTGCGGAGTGGTGAGGTGCTACTGGTGAGAACTTTTTCCCCGGCGGCGATGGGTCCGATCAGGATTCGGGGTACGTCCTTTGGTGGTGGCGTGAGGAGCGCGTGCCATGTGGTCTTGCGTGCTTCTGCTTTGGCGCGTTGGATGAGGTCGTAGCTTGACGTGCCGACGTCGGGGCGGGCGAGGAACTCGTCGGCCTGTTTGCCGCTTTCGTAGCCGTAGACGTGAGTTGCCGCGATGACGTCGCCGATCTTGGCATCTTTGAGCCCACCTGCGATGCCGACGAAAAGGACGATGTCGGGATGGTGCTGGCTGATAGCACGTTCGGTTTCGACGGCGGTGTTCGTGTTGCCCATACCGGTTTCAAGGATGGTGACGTGCCAGGTGCCGGTGGGAGTAGCGAAAGTGCCAGTTTCGTAGATCGTGCCGTTGTGAATGCTCTCGGTGATGTTGGTGAGGTGGGAGCGGACGGCGGCGTATTCGAGGCCGAGTGCGGTGACGATGACGGCACGATGCGCGGTGGTCTGGCGGTTCACGGATGTATCGTCATTTTACGCAGCCTCCCTGCCTGCTAGCCACCGGCGACACTGTCCGCGCAGGTGGCCGCCGACTAGCGACGATCGAGCGTCTCGGCCCGCGTCCCGAACTCGTCGCGCGCGCGATCGGCATCGCGGTCATCGCCGCCGGCGCGATCGCGGCGTTCGGGTGAAGGGCAACCTCTCTCGCCTTGACACCACCATCCGGCGCGGTGACGATACGCGCCGTCCGTGTCCAACCCTTTTCGTAGAACTGCGTTCGGCCTCGCCGTGGTCGTGGCCGCGTCGGCGATCCTGTTGCTTTCGGATCTGCAGCATCGCGATCGCGCGCGCGTCAAAACTGCGAGCCACAAGTGGAAGCTCTACTTCGTGCAGTACAACGACGTCATCGACGTCAAAGACGCGCAGGCAGGTGTGCTGGAAGGGCTGGCCGAGTCGGGTCTCGTGGACGGGCGCGACTACCAGGTCGAGATCCTGAACGCGCAAGGCGACATGGCCACCGTCTCGGCGCTCGTCGACGCCGCCCTCACCGCGCACGCGGACATGCTCATCACCTTTTCCACGCCGACGCTGCAGGCCGCGTTGCGCAGGGCGCAGAACGTTCCCGTGGTCTACAACTACGTCTCCTCGGGGCTGAAGGCGGGAGCGGGGAAGAGCAACAGCGATCACGCGCCGAACGTCACCGGCGTCAGCCTCCTTCCGGCGAACGACGAAGCACTGGCAATTCTGAAGACGCACTTTCCCGATCTCCATCGGTTGGGAACGCTCTACTGTCCCGCGGAAACGAACATGGTCAACGCCAAGATCGCGCTCGACGAGTCGGCGAAAAAGGCGGGATTCGAGATCGTGTACGTTCCCGCCGAAACGGCCACCGACGTGCCGGACGCCTCCGCGGCGCTGATGTCGCGCGACATCGATGCCGTGCTGCAGATTCCCGGCAACCTCACCGCCTCGGCGTTCGGAAGCATCAGCGAAGCAGCGCGCCGCTCGCACATTCCGGTCTTTGCTTTTCAAAAGTCGCAGGCCATCGGCGGCGCGATGGTGGTCGTCGCGCGCGACTACCGCGACAGCGGACGCCACGCCGCGCACCTTGCGGCGCGCATCATGCGCGGCGAGAATCCGGCGAAGATTCCGCTCGAGGACTTCGGCAAGACCAGTCTGATCGTCAACCTCGACGCCGCCCGCGCGCTGAACATTTCGCTGCCGCCCGCGCTCGTGCGATCGGCCAAAGACGTCATTGGAGCGACCGGTGGAAATCGTTAAGGAGCGTTCCGGCGGCGTCGTTCACCTTCGGCTCACCGGCCGTCTGGACAACCATTGGTCGCAGTCGCTCGATGACGTGCTTCACGAAGTGGCGCGCGAAGGCGCGCGCCACGTGCGGCTCGATTTCTCCGGCGTGACCTATCTGAGCTCCGCCGGCGCCGCCGTTCTGCTGAAGCATCAACGCGAAGCGATCGCACTCCTCGGATCGCTGGAGATTTCCGCGGCCTCGGAACGCGCGCGCAACACGCTGCGTCTGATGGGCTTCGTCGAGCTCCTCATCGCCGGCGGCGGCACGGGCGCGTCGCGGCGAAGGACGCTTTCGATCCCGCTGCCGGTCGAATCCGAGAGCGCGACGTACGAAAGCCGCGTGCTCGACGGCAAAAAGTCCGTCTGCTCCGTGATCGGCAGTCCGAACCTGCAGGCCGAGGGCTCTCCGATCTCTATCTACCGCGACGTCTTCGCACTCGGCGTGGGAGCGCTCGGCGCAAATGCCGAGGAGTGCCGCGGGTTTGCGGGCGAATTCGTCGGGGCCGCCGGCGGCGCCGCGTTCATGCCCACCGACGGCACGGCCACGCCCGACTACATGCTCAGCACGGCCGTGGGACTCGTTCCGACGGTTCAGGCGTTGAGCGCGATCTCGTTTCGCGGCGCGCCCGGTTACCAGTTGCGCTTCGAGGCCACGGCGCCCGACGCCGGAGTTCCGCTGAGCGACGTCGTGCGCGCGTCCGTTTCGCTGGCAGGCACGTCCACCGTCGGAATCGTCATGGCGGCGGACATCACCGGTCTCGTATGCGCGCGCTTGCGGCGCTCGCCGGCCCGAGGGGAGGCCGTGCAGTTCGATTTTCCCGCGGTGCGCGAATGGATGTCGTTCACGCCGGAGCGCGAATTCGCGCGCTTCAGCGCTCTCGTCGTCGGTGTCGCATCGGCATCGCCGTCCGCTTCGCTCACTCCGTTCCTCCGGCCCATCAGCGACGAGTACCAGGGACACTTTCACGCCGTCGTGACCACGTTCCGCTCGCTTCCGCGCGGGAAACTGCCGGTCGCCGACATCGTTTCCTCGTGGCTTCAACCGCGAAGCGTGATCTCGGTCGTTCACCTCCTGCGCGACGCGCGGCCGATCGAAGGCGCGGGCGAGAGCGCATTCCAGCGCGGCGCCTGCTGGATCTTTCCGATCGCCGAGGGAGGTGGGGCGTGACGCTGCTGCTGTCCGCGTGGACCATCGGCCTGATCCTCTCGCTGCTCGCGCTCGGCGTCTACATCAGCTACCGCGTCTTCAAATTCGCCGACATCACCGCCGACGGCTCCATCACTTTCGGCGCGGCGGTGGCGGCGTCGATGCTCACGCACGGCATGCATCCGCTGGCAGCGAGCGGCGCGGCATTCGTCGCGGGCGCGCTGGCCGGCGTCTGCACCGGCGTTCTGCACACGCGATTCAAGATCAATCAACTTCTGTCCGGGATCCTGGTGATGACCGCGCTTTACTCGATCAACCTGCACGTGATGGGGCAGAGCAATCTGCCGCTGCTATCCGCCACGACGCTGGCCACCTACGCGCAGGACCTCGGGCGCTCGATCAGCGGCCACGATTCCGCCACGCTGCTCGGCTGGCCGGTGAGCGCGCGCGATCTCGGATCGCTGCTGCTCGCGGCGGCCATCGTTCTGGTGATCGCCGCGATCCTCTGGCTTTTCTTCAACACGAACCTCGGCAGTGCCATGCGCGCCTCCGGCGACAACGAGCAGATGATCCGCGCTCTCGGCGTCAGCGTCGAGAACATGATCGTCATCGGCCTGGCCATCGCCAATGGCCTGGTGGCATTCGCCGGCGCGCTGCTGGCGCAATACCAAGGGTTCGCGGATGTGCAGATGGGAATCGGGATGATCGTCTGGGGCCTGGCCAGCGTCATCATCGGGCGAGCGCTCGTCGGATCGGACAGCGTCGGCGCCGCTCTCGTCGGCACGATCATGGGATCAGTGCTCTTTCGCTTGATCATCGCCCTCGCGTTGCGATGGGGACTGAATCCGAATGATCTCAAGCTCGTCACGGCGATCTTCGTCTTCGGCGCGCTGGTCCTGCCGCAGGCCATGCAGAAAGTGAGGCGCCGTGCTGCAGTTGCGTGAGTTGCAGAAGACGTTCTTCGCCGGAACGCTGAACGAAGTGCGCGCGCTGCGCGGCGTGTCGCTGCAGATCGAGGAGGGCTCCTTCGTCACCGTGATCGGCACGAACGGCTCCGGAAAATCGACGCTGCTCAACGCCGTCGCAGGCAGCTTCTTCGTCGACCGTGGCAACATCAGCATCGCCGGAAAGGACGTCACCCGCTGGCCCGAGCATCGCCGCGCCGCGATGATCGGCCGCGTCTTTCAGAATCCATTCAGCGGCACCGCGCCGACGATGACCGTGGCCGAGAATCTCGCGCTGGCCGCCCGCCGCGGCCTCGGTCGCGGACTGGGAAGCCTGCTTCCGGCACGCCTGCAGAACGAGCTGCGCGATCGCGTGGCCACGCTGAACATGCAGCTCGAGCTGCGCATGCACAATCCGATCGGAACGCTCTCCGGCGGACAGCGCCAGGCTTTGACGTTGCTCATGGCCACCTGGCGCCGCCCCGAGCTCCTGCTCCTCGACGAACACACCGCCGCTCTCGATCCGAAAAGCGCCGACCAGATCGTGCGACTAACGGAACGGATCGTGTCGCAGCATCGCCTGACGACGCTGATGGTCACGCACTCCATGCAGCAGGCCGCCACGCTCGGCGACCGCGTCGTGATGATGAACAAAGGCAGCGTGCTCGCCGACTACGCGGGCGCGCTGCGCCGCCACCTGCGCGCCGAAGATCTGACGCGCCGCTTCGACGAAATCCGCCGCGACGAGCAACTCGACGCCTCGGCCGCCGAAGTCCTGCGCGACAACTACGTGTGATTACGGCCACCTTGCGCGGGTGGCCGTAATCAGGTCATCTCATTTATGCACGTAGCTGCAGGGAAGAACGCTCAGTCCCGAAAAGAAAATATGGCCGCCGACGGCGATCGGCTGATCGGAGATCACGCGAATCGAGGCAGCCACGTTGCCGCCATTCGCCGCCACGCCGAACGGCGACTTGAACGGAATGACCAGCGTGTTCGAAGGCGCGACCGCAACGGTCGTCGCGCCGGTCTGCCCTGGATAGGTCGGCTGCGGGTCGGGCGTCGGCGACGCCGCCGGCACATTGACTCCCGCCAGATTCACGCCGTCCTTGTTCAGAAAGTGCACGGCCACGTTCGCCGTCGAAGCGCCGGGATTGAAAACATGCAGCGTGGCGTCGCTCCGCTCGGCGTTCCCGTAGTTCACCGGCCCGCACGCCCAAATGTAAGGCGGCCCGCCTGCATCCACTCCCGCCGGTCCTGCCGGTCCTGTAGCTCCGCTCGGTCCGGCAGGTCCAGCCGGCCCCGCTGGCCCGGGCGATCCGGCCACGTTCCAGGTCACGCGCGTCTCGTTGGAGTGGCAAGCAGTCGAAGCACCCACCAGACGCAAATCCCCATTCCCCGAATTGACGCACGCCTCAATCACCGGCGGATCCGCCGCCAGCGCAACGGACGCAGTCAAAAGAACAAACAACACGCACAGCGGAAGAACACGACGCAAACCAGCGCTCATACGATTCCTTTCCGGCCGTCAGGCCGATGCCGAGGGTTGATGAGAGAGAGACGAAAACCTACGGCGGCGCGGCGTGGGGTGTCAAGCGGAGGAACGCGCCGTAAAAAGTCGGGGTCCACGTCATTCCGGATGAAAGTTGGGTATCCTCTGCAAAACCCATCCAATTTGTTACGGAGGCCATCCGATGGAAGCTCCTGCCATCGCCATCGTCGGCAGCGTCGATCAGAACCGAGCGGACTACGATCCTCCGCTGCGCAACGTCGACAAGGTCGTGAAAGCAATGGAAGAACTCGGTGCCGAGCTCGCGAAGGCGGGGTATCGCATCCTCGTCTACTCCTCGTCGACTGATTACATCGAAGCGGACGTGGTCCGCGGCTACGCGAACAGTAAGGTTGCCAACGAAAAATCGATTGTGATCCGCTATCCGCGTGGAGCGGGCGTGCAGAGCCGCTTCGCTGAACAGGGCACGCAGCCCGCGCTGTTCGATCCGAGAGCCGACACTACTCCGAATTGGCAGGTGTCGTTTTATGAGTCCTTAAAGGACGCGTCGGGTGTCCTGATCGTCGGCGGCGTCAACTCAGCACTCATCACCGGCGTGACCGCGCGTCTGCTGGGTATCCCGATCGTGGCGTTGTCGACGTTCGGGGGCAGCGCGGAAAACCTCTGGGTGCTCATGCGCGACCTCGCCAATGTGACGGAGCAGGAGCATCAACTGATGGGTCGCGACACGTGGGAGAGCGATTCCGCGTCCAGGATCGTCAAGAGTCTCACCGACCAGAAGCAACGAATCCAGGACGCCGCGGAACGAAAACGCCAGGAAGCGCTCCGCGAACGAACCGTGACAAAAAATCGAGCGGTCCGAATGATGGGATTATTCACCCTTGCCGTGATTCTTCTCGGCGCCGGCTTACTCAGCCCCATGGGGATGCCGTGGTTTGCGATCGTCTTCTTCGCGGTTCCGCTACTCGCCGGCGCGGCGGGCGGCGTGACGCGAAACGTGCTTGATCTTTTTCAGAACAACGTGGTCCCGAAGAGTCACGACGAACCCTCCTCTCTGGCGTTGGGAGCCGTCGGCGGTTTTCTCTCTTCGATCCTTTTCATCGCCGCGCAGTGGGTGACTATGCCGCAGGCGACAGAAATGCTTCAGAAGGGATTAGTCCCCGCGCCGCTTCGAGTGCTGATGCTCTTCGAACTGGTCATCGGATTTACAGCCGGGCTCACACTCGACGCCGTATTCACGAAATTGAGAGCGACGGATGTCCTCGACACGAGTCAGCTAACTCGCAGAAAGTGACTCCGTGATCGAGATCTCCATCTCTTGCCTGATGTGTGGTGGGATCCACGGAGATCGCGTTTCTCAGCTGCCTGCTATGAGGAAGCATCTGCCGCGGTAACGCCCTCTTCCCGCAACCGATTGATGTCCTTCGTCGGGGCGCTGCCGAAGAAGCGGCCGTATTCGCGGGTGAATTGGGAGGGGCTGCAGTAGCCGACGCGGCGGCTGGCCTGGCCGGCGTCGAGCATGGCGGTCAGCATAAGGCGGCGGGCTTCCTGGAGGCGGAGCGTTTTCTGGTACTGCAGAGGGCTCATTCCCGTCACGGCTTTGAACTGGCGGTGGAAGGACGTGACGCTGAGGTTCACGAGTTTTGCGAGCGTCTCGATGTTTACCGGCTGGTCGTAGTTCGCGCGTAGCCACGTCACGGCTTTGGCGATGCGCTGTACGCTCGAACCGGCTTGGCCGATCTGGGCGACGCGGCTTCCCATCGGGCCGCGGAGCAGGCGGATCAGGATCTCGTCGATCACGAGCGGGGCGAGGAGCTCGGCGTCGGCTGGCTGCGCCATCAGCTCGAGCAATCTCACCGCCGCGTCGATGATCGGCGCGCCGGCGTCGCCGACGTAGAGCGAGCGGGTTTCGCGCGGTTGCGGCAGGCCGTGCGGAAACACTTTCAGAGAGAGCTCGGCGATCTTCTCCGGGTCGAGATCGATCATGAGCAGAAGATACGGTTCGGAGAAACTGGCACGCGTCACGCGGCCGGCCATCGGAAGGTCGATCGAGTACACCGCCATCTGTCCCGCTTCGTAGCCGTAGGTCTCGTCGCCGATCATCACGATCTTCGCGCCCTGCGCAACGATGCACAACGTCGATCGCTGCAGGTAGTGCATCGGCTCCTGATTGGTCTGCGACGCCCTGGCCGCGCGCACGCCGGGGACGCGGAGATCGACGGTTCCATCGTAAGGAACGAGAGCGCCGATCAACGTCGCCAGCGTGGCGATGCCGGAATCCGTCTGCCGCGCGCGCATGTCAGTGCTCGATTATGGCCATGTTCCCCGCGTCGTGGCGTTCGCCCGCGGCTGGAGTGAGATTGTTCAGACGTTCGATCTGCGCGGGGCTCAGTTCGAGCTGGTCGGCAGCGGCGTTTTCTTCGACGCGCGCGACGCGCTTGGTTCCCGGAATCGGAGCGATGTCGTCGCCCTGTGCGAGAAGCCATGCAAGGGCTACCTGCGCCGGTGTTGCTCCGGCCTCGGCAGCCACAGCTTTCACTTCGTCGACGATGCGCAGATTGCGCTGGAGGTTCTCGCCGCTGAACCGCGGATTCGTCTTGCGCCAGTCGTCATCGGACAGGTCGTCGTTGGAGCGGATCGTGCCGGTGAGAAAGCCGTGGCCGAGGGGCGAGTACGGGACGAAACCGATGCCGAGCTCGCGCAGGAGCGGCAGCAGTTCCGCCTCGGGGTCGCGCGTCCACAGCGAGTACTCGGTCTGCAACGCGGCGACAGGATGCACGGCATGCGCGCGGCGGATCGTTTCCACGCCCGCCTCGGACAGGCCGTAGTACCGGACCTTGCCCTCGGCGATCAATGCGGCCAGAGCGCCGGCGGTGTCTTCGATGGACGTCTTCGGGTCGACACGGTGCTGGTAGTAGAGATCGATGTGGTCGGTGCCGAGCCGCTTCAGCGAACCCTCGACCGAGGCGCGGACGTTCGCCGGGCTGCTGTCGATGACGCCGGGGCCGCCGCCGGAATGCGAGACGAGGCCGAACTTCGTCGCCAGCACAACGTTTTCGCGGCGGCCCTTGATGGCCCGGCCGACCAGTTCCTCGTTGGTGTAAGGACCGTAAATCTCGGCAGTGTCGATGTGCGTGATGCCGAGGTCGAGGGCGCGATGAATGGTGCGGATGGATTCGGCGTCGCTGCCCGCGCCGATGTTGTAGTAGCCGGACATCGACATCGCGCCGAGTCCTAACCGCGAGACGTCGAGTCCGCCGATCGAAATGTGCTTCATGGTGTTACCTCCGTTCATGCACAAGAGATAACGCCGCAGCACTACGGGATCGTTGATCGAAACTTCCAATGTCTTGCACGATCCTGCCAATCGCAGGATCGCAGCGGTCATACCCTCTTTCGCAAGCTGCGTTCGAGTGTTCTCGCTTTGCGCAGCCAGCTGCGGTCGCGGCGCTTCTGGTAGGAGGGCATGGTGGCGTCGCGCGTGGCGATTTCGCGGGCGATTTCGAGGGCTTCGGCGGGGCGTCCGTGATCGGCGAAGAATTGGGCGGCGAAGACGAGCGGTTCGGCGCCGGTGGCGCTTTGTGCGATGCGGTCGAAGACGGCCATCGCTTCTTCGGTGCGGCCGAGGCGGGCCAGGGATCGGCCGAGGAGGCAGGAGGCGCGGGAGAAATCGTATTTCGGGTCGGCCGCTGTCACGCGGCGGAGATCGACGACGGCGGCTTCGTCATCGCGAAGTTCGAATTCGGCGATGCCGCGGCGATAGAAGGGATCGATCGAGTCGGTGCGCACGGAGAGAGCGCGATCGAACGCATCGCGCGCATCGCGATAGCGCTTCTCTTCGAGCAGCAGTTCGCCGAGCTCCTCGTAGTTTCCGGCGGACGGATTCTGAAGCACGAGCGCGCGCAGAGTCCGGATTCGTTTGCGGCGTGCAGGACCGCGCAGCGTTCGTTGAACGTTGCGAAAATCAGGCAGGCCCTCGATGAGGAAGTAGGCCAGCGCTCCGATGATCCCTCCGATGATGATGATCCAGAGCCAGAACGCCTCGGGGCGCTTGCGCGACCAGTGAATGACGGCCGCGACCTGGAAGATGAAGCCGTATCCGAAGAGGTGCCCGATGAACGGCGCGTGCAACGCTCCCTGCGCAAAGGCGGAGACCGAGGAGCAGAGAAGCACAAGGCCGATGGCGCTGCGGAGTTTCATGAAGGTGAATGACGGAGGATACGCCGGATGCCCGCCGGCCGAAACGCGCCGCGGGCACGCTCGTACAATCAATCGCCATGATCATTTCCGGCTACCGCGTGGATACCGTGCATCGCGTCGTCACGACGCCGCGCGGGCGCGTCGTGCGCATCGAGCCGAAGGCGTTCGATCTGCTGCTCTACTTCACGCAGCATCCGGAGGAGACGATCAGCCGCGAGCGGCTCATTGCCGAGGTCTGGGAGGGGAAGTTCGTCACGGACGATGCGGTGATGGTTGCCGTGTATGCGCTTCGGCAGGCATTCGAGGACGACGCGCGCGCGCCGAAATTCATCGAGACCATTCGCGGCCGCGGCTATCGCTGGATCGCCGCGGTGGGTCCAATTCCATCCTCGCCCGCGCCGTCGAAACGCCGCGGCGTTCTCGCGGCTGCATTTGCGGTGATCGCCACCGGCTTCGCCGGCGCGCTGGTTTGGGGACTGGTCCATCCGCCGCAGCCGATGCCTTCGATCGAGCGCGCCAGCGAGGTGGTTCGGGCCAATGCGCGCGGCGTATTTTTCAGCGAGCGCACGACGCGGCGCGACCTCGAGGAGGCGCGCACCGAGTTTCGCAACGCCATCCGCATCGACGAACGATTCGCAGAACCGCACGCCGCGCTGGCGCAGGTCTGCGTGCGATTGATCGAGATCGGCGCATCCGGCGCGGCGGCGAATGAAGCGGAGGCGCGGCGCGAAGCGGAACGCGCCCTCGAGCTCGGGCCGCAGCTCTCGCTCTCCCACGCGGCGTTAGCGACGATTCAATTCGTCCTCGATCGCGATCCGGAAACGGCGGAGCGCAGCTACCTCCACGCTCTCCAACTCGATCCGTCGCTGCCGGGCGTCCACCGCCGCTACTCGTACTTGCTCGGCGCACGCGGCCGGTTCGCGGAGGCGACTCAACAAGCGCGCATGGCCGTGGAGATGGAGCCGGCGTCGGCGGGCGCGATCGCCGATCTGGCCTGGACGCACGAGATCGCCGGAAATCTCGCCGAGGCCGACCGGCTCTATCGCGATGCCGCGCATCTCGATCCATCGAACGGCGGCACGCTCTTCGCGCTCGGCAATTGCCTGGAGTCGCGCCACAGTCCGGATGCGGCGATGCAGTCGTATCGTCGCGCCATGCAGCTTCTGGCCGTTCCGCAGGACTTGGTCGCCCAATGCGACCGCGCCTTCGCCTCCTCGGGAATGGCTGGCGTTCATGCGGTCTGGCTGGAGCGGCTCCGATCGAACCCCGACTTCCCGCGATTCAACCTCGCGGTCAATGCCGTTCGCGCCGGGCGCTCCTCCGAAGCGATGGAGCTGCTGCGGCAGGCCGCGCTGCGGCGCGAGCCGGGCACGTTGTGGCTGGCGGTGCATCCGGCGTTCGCGCCGCTGCGCGGTCAGCGTGAATTCGCCGCGCTCGTGGCGTCGTCGTTCCACACCAGGTGAGTCCCGCCGGCGACGACGATCGTGCTCTTCTCCGTCAACTCCAGCGCGCTGCGCGGAACGCCGATCATGACGCTGCGATCGTCCGCGCCGATCGCCAGCTGAACGTCGCTGCTGATCTTCGAGAAGCGCGCCCCGCGCGCGCCGTCGTCGTCGGTCACGCCCACTCTTCCAAAATAGCGGTCGCCGTCACGCGAGATCCAGGCCGTGACCAGACGGTCGAAGCGGAATGTGGAGCCGGTGCCCCACCAGGCCATTCCCGTGGCGGGATCGCCGCTGCGATTGACGACGATGTTCGCGCCGAATGAGCGCGGCAGCGGCTCGCGAAACGTGATGCGGTACCAGAGCCGGTCGCCGCTCTCGGCACGGTCGACGGCGATTACATCGGGGTGCGTGGCCACCTTTCCGTCGCCGGCGGGATCGGTCAGAAAGGGCTGCCAGATCACTGCCGGCGCGGCGACGAATCGACGCTCGGCCACGCTCTCCGCGATGAACTGCCCCAGGGAGAAATCGGGGCGTTGCGACATGAGCTGCGCCGCCATGGGGCGCAGGGTCTCGGCGCGCGGCTCGTCGGAAGCAATGCGCACGAGGATTTTCCAGGCATGCGCTTCGGCGTCCCACAATCCGAAACGGCGGCTGGTCGCAGCGCGGTCGGCATCCATCCTCGCGGCAAAATCGTCGATGATCTTCACGCCATCAGGATTCGCCGCGCCTGCCGGATTCATCGACCTCGCGATTCCGCTCATAAAGGAAACCAGCGGCGACTTCGCATCGAGCTCCATCGCCTTCGCTACTCGGTTAGGCGCGCCGGGAGGATCGGGCGGCACGGCCTGACCGAAGCGCTGCGCATTGCGGCGCAGCGCGGCCGAGATCATCCATGCGTCCGCGAACTGCGGATCGAGCTCCAGCGCGCGATCGGCGTGACGAATGCCGATGACGGCCAGACGTCCGCTCGTTCCGGTGTCGCGGTACGCGCTGAACGACTCGAAGAACGCTGACAAGGCGGCGAGGTAGTGCGCGTCGCGGAGCACGACGCGGTCCGTCGCCTCGGCGGCGATCCGCAGGAGCCGCTCGCGCGCGAGCTGCATGCCGTCCGCATCGTCACGAACAACGGCGTCGTCGAGCATCTCACGGGCGAGAGCGAGCTCACGATCGGCGGCCCGGACAGAAAAGGCGAGCAACAGGAGAAGGAAGAGGATCAGTGCGTTTCGCATGCGCGCAATGTGGCGCCGCGAGCGACCCAAGTCCTGAGGATCTCCTGAGCGTTTGCTGAGCGTCTCAGTAATTCACGTTCAGCGGATGCGCGCGGAAAAATCTCCACGTCTCGGCAGTTGCATCGACGCGATCGCTGTACGGTCCGACGAACCAATCGGGGAACGGCTGTCCGCCGAACCATTGATGGCCGGCGTTGACGCTGTAGAGCATCACCGTCGCATCGCCGGCGCAGCCGGTGTATTCGCGGCGCGTCACGCCGGGTGCGAATGCGGATTCGGTTGGAGCGGACGCGCAGCGATTTCGAAGAGCCCACTTCGCGGTCCACTGCGGGACATTCGCAAAGCGCACGATGTCCGGCGCAATCGGTGACGGGCCGCCTGTGTACGGCGCGTAAGGATCGGCCGTGCCGTGAAACCAGATCATCGGCACTGGGCGGCGGTCGGTGCACCAGCTCCACGGCAGCGTCTGCGCGGCGCCGACCATTCCGACCGCTGCGATGCGATCGGAGAGCGTGCACGAAAGTACGAAGGACATGCCGCCGCCGTTGGAGAAACCGTTCGCGTAGATTCTCGCCGCGTCGATGTTGTACGACGCCTTCACTTTGTCGATCAGGTCCGCGATGAATCGGACGTCTTTCATCAGACCGGCCTCGCGCCCGACGTGCCAGATCCGCGGGCCGGGGCCGTCGGCTCCCGATGGGTAGACGACGATGAAGCGTTCGCGTTCTGCGAGGCGGTTCCAGCGAGTCATGGTCATCTGCTGCACCGGCCATCCGCCCGCGCCGTGCATGCTGATGACGAGCGGCGCCGGCTTCGCGGGGTCGTAGCTGCTCGGGACGTAGATCTCGTACTCCCGTTTCTCGCCGGAGGAGACGATCGAGCCGTTCGCGCGATTGCGCAGGTAGAAGTTGACGGCCTCGCCGAGGGCGAAGGCGGCCGGCAACGTGATCGCGATTAGAACCGTGGCGAGGATGGCGTGACGGCGAGCGATCATCGGTGCCGGTTCCATGCGAGCGCCAGCGGCGCCGCGGAAAGCCGCGCCAGAGGAACGGCCACGATGGCGACCAACGCAAGAACGTAGCGCCGGATCACTACCTCGGGGAACGTCCAGGCGAGCACGCCGTAGACAGCGAAGACGGTCGCAGACCAAAACAATGCGCCGAGAATGAGAGTGCGGTCGCTGAGCAACTGTTTGTCATAGAGCCGAATGACGATCGAAGCGGCGGCAGCAAGTTTGAGGCAGACGATGATCGCCAGAATCCACCCTCCGGCCTTCCACACCAACGCAACCAACCTTCTGTTGGTCATCGCCCAATGCGCCGCCGGCACGATCACGGCGACAATCGCCAGCGCCAGGAAGACGCTTCCCTTCACGAGCCATTCGCGGCCGCTCATGCCGATGTACAAACTCTGCACGAGTTGCTTCCAGGTCGTGGCGAGCAGTGCGACGAAGACCAGCAGCATGGCGATCGCCGCGTGCGGCGCGCCGACGACTTCCACCAATCGATGCACTCGTTCCATCACGAGCGGCCACGTGCCGGAGAGTTTCAGCGCGATCGGAGTGGCGACGAGTACCAGTAGCCACGCCGCGAGCGTGCTGGCGATCGTCACTTTGAGTTTGGCGGCGATCAACGATGCGCTCGTCATCGGGCGCGTGGCGATGAACTTCGTCAAGCTGGAGCCGCTCACCGTGGCTGCGGCGAATACAGCCAGGAGCGGCGGCGTCGTCAGCACGACGATCAGCATCTCGAAAACGAGCGCCGGTGTGTCGCGGAAGACGAAAAACAACGCTAGCTCGAACGGCAACACGATGCCGACTGCGGCCGGCAACGAACGGCCATGTTGCCGCCATTCAAGCCATGTCTGCGCGCGCGAAGGCGAAGGAAAGTGCTCGCGCCTCCGGGGAGCGGCGACGCGAAGCAATGGCCGCCAATCGGGTTCGTCGCCGCGCCGCGCGCGTGCGATTGCGTAACGCGCGGTGACATAGGCGAGCGGAACGTGCGGCGCGAGGATGGCCAGCATCACCAGCTCGCCCGCTTTGTAATTGAGCGCGATCATGATGATGGCGTCGATCGCTGCGAGCCAGAGGATGGTGACGACCACGCGCAAACCAGGCAGCGCGTACGGCATCCACGTCAGTGCCTGCGTCCACGCCAGCAGCGATGCCGCCAGCAGCGCGGGCCAGATGACCGGCACCTCGATGCCGGATGGCCACAACGCGAGCAATCTCGTCGCTGCCCAAAGAATGGTCACGGCTACGGCGCCGTACAACATCGCCCATCCCGCCAGGGCGGAGTTCGTGACCGGCAGCGTGAACATGCGCGCGGGATAGATCGACCGCCGCGCCGAAAGGTCGCCGGAAAGTCCGAAGCTGAAGACCGCGACGAGATAAAGAAATGTCGCCGTGAGCGGGACGGCCACGACGAATGCGAAGCTCTGCTCGTCATCGATGTGGACGCTTCGTCCCGAGGCGTACAGAAAGATCCTGAGGATGGCCATCGCGACCGGATAGCAGGCCAGCGCTAATAGTCCCCAGCGATGGCGCCGGCGAAACTCCCATCCGATTGCGGCGGCGGCAGATCGCATCGTTACGGCTCCGCGCCCGCCGCGTGGGCGATGAAAATCTCATCGAGCGTCGGCACTCGCTCGCCGGCGCGATGCGACTCCTTGATCTCATTCAGCGGAGCACTGACCACGATCCTGCCGCCGCTGATCATGGTGACGTGATCGGCGACCTGCTCCACTTCCTCCAGCAGGTGCGACGAGAACAACACCGTCCGCCCCTCCTCGGCGACGCTGCGAATCACGGCGCCGAGAATGTCGCGCCGGACGATCGGATCGAGGCCGGACGACGGCTCATCCAGCACCAGCAGTTCCGGACGATGCGCCAGCGCGATGAGCAGTCCCGCCCGCGCTTTCTGTCCCTTGGACAGGCTCTTGACCTTCGCCATCGGATCGAGCGCGAACATCGTCCGCAACTCCTCGGCATACGCGTCGTCCCAGGCTGGGTAGAAGGCGCGCGAGTAACGAATCAGCTCATCGACGCGCATCCAGCCCGGAATGTCGTTTTCCTCGGAGAGATAGCCGAAGCGCGACAGCACGGCAACCGGATCGGCAACGGGATCATGGCCGAAGATCCGCACCGTCCCTTCCTGCGCGCGAAGCAGCCCGAGGATGTGTTTGATCAGCGTGGTCTTGCCCGCTCCATTGGCGCCGACGAGACCGTAGACCGCGCCGCGCGGCAGCGAAAGCGTCACCGACGCCAGCGCCGTTTTGGCGCCGAAGCGGCGCGTCAGCCCGGAGATGGCGATCACGGATTCACTCATGAAACGGCTGGATCGGACGAGTGTACCGCCAAGCTCAATGCCGCCGCGCGATCCGGGTTTCTTACTTGCCCGCCCTGATGTTGTGCGTTTCGATGAATTCCGGAGCGCCCGGATCAACGCCGACGTCCTGCAGGATCGGCATCAACGTTTGACCGAAGCGGTCGAAGTTTTCCTTCGTGTCCCAGATGTCCGAAACGCGCAGCGCGTCCGGATCTCCGAAAGCAACGTGAAAGATTCTTCCCTGCGGCGAGCCAGCGCCGGCAGCGTCGACGCGTTTGATGACCTCGTCATACTGCTGCGACGACATCGATTTCGGAACGAAGCGAACGACGAATGGCATACGAATCTCCCTTCTCTTTGACGATGTACGCGCCCACGGTTCGTCCGGTCGTATTCGCTGCCTAACTTTCAGGGCCGCGCGCCGTTTAACAAATCTCAGGAGGTCATTGATGCGAAGCACCATCCTTTGTCTCATCGCGATCACTGCGATCGCGCTGCCGGCGCGGGCGCAGAGCGCGAACGAAACCAGGAGCGCCGAGGTGCTGGTGCTTGGGACGTATCACATGGCTAATCCGGGACATGACCTCTTCAACATGAAGGCGGACGACGTCCTCGCGCCGAAGCGGCAGGCGGAGATCGCCGAAGTGATGGCGGCGCTGAAGGCATTCAAGCCGACGAAGATCGCCATCGAGAGCGACTCGCAGAAAAAATTCGACGAGCGCTACGCGCAGTACCTCGCCGGCAAGTACGAGCTGACCGCGAACGAGATCGATCAGATCGGGCTGCGGCTGGCGAAGGAAATGGGGCACACGACCATCTACGCCGTCGATGCGGACGGCGATTTCCCGTTTCAGCGCGTCATCAATTTTGCGAAGGCAAGCGGACAGTCGGCGAAGCTCGACGCGCACATGGCCGACATCGGCGAGATGGTGAAGGCGCAAGGCAACTATCTGCAGACGCACACCGTGCTTCAGACGCTGCTCTACATGAACTCGGACGAGAAGGTGGCGCAGTCGGTCGGCTTCTACTATCTCGAGGCGCACTACGGCGAGCCGGGCGACTACGCCGGTCCGGACCTGCTGGCGGAGTGGTACCGGCGGAACATCCGCATCTTCAATAACGTGACGAAGCTGGTGACGTCGCCCGACGACCGAATCCTCGTGATCTTCGGCGCCGGCCACCTCGGCTGGCTGCGTCAGGCATTCGGATCCGATCCGACGCTGCGGTTACGCAAGCTGGAGGAGTTCGCGCCGCGGTGAACATTTGACGCGGCATTTCTTGGTAGATATCATTGGTATCTACCATGATCAGAAACTCTCCGAAGCGACAGACAGCGCGTGTTTTCATGACCGGCAGAAGTCAGGCCGTGCGGCTGCCGAAAGAGTTTCGCTTCGACGGCGACACGGTGCTGGTGCATCGCCAGGGCAAAGCCGTCATCCTCGAGCCGGTGCATGAATGGCCGGCGGGATATGTCGAGTCGTTCGCCGGCATCGACGACGACTTTGAACGGCCCGCCCAAGGAACCGTAGACAAGCGCCGCAAGCTCTGACCGGCCATGCGGTTTCTTCTCGATACCGATACCTGCATTTATGCGCTGAAGCAGAACGAGCACGTCATTGGACACCTGCTGTCGACGCCGCGCGAAGACGTGATGGTGAGCGTGCTCACCGAGGGGGAGTTACGCACGGGCGCCGCAAAGAGCTCGTCGCCGCTGAAGACGCTCCGCTTGATCGAGAATTTTCTTCGCCCGCTGACGCTGATCGACTTCACGTCTGAGGATGCGATTGCGTACGCGGCTGTCCGCGCGAAGCTCGAACGCGCGGGAACACCGATCGGACCGCTCGACACGCTGATTGCCGCGCAGGCGATCGCGCGCAGGCTGACGATCGTTTCGAACAACGTGCGCGAGTTCCGCCGGGTCGCTGGACTGGTCGTAGAAAACTGGTTCCGCTGACTGTTCTGGTTGTAACGACGGCTATACTTCGGCCACAAAACAAGGAGCGACTATGCGGAAGATGTCCGGGCTCGGCATTTTTGTGGCTGTATTTTTCTCGATCGTCGTCCAGGCGCAGCAGGGCGGCGCAGTTCGCGGGCGGGTAACAATCGCGTCGGACGGATCGCCGTTGCCGGGCGTGACCGTCTCGATCGAAGAGCTGAACCTCAGCTCGATCACTGACGCGGACGGGCGCTATCAGATCGTCGTGCCGGCCGCGCGCGCCGGGCAGAACGTCAAAGTCAGCGCGGCGTTGCAGGGGTTTCAAACGCGTACCGCCACGGCCACGCTGGGAACCGGCGACACGACCGTCGACTTTGCGCTGCACGTTTCGTTCGGCCAGGAGATCACGGTCGGATCGCGCGCCATAAATGCCGAAGCCGAGAAAGCGGTGCCGGTGGACATCATCACGCACGAGCAGATCGAGTCGGCGCCGTCGACGGAGACGAATCAGATCATCCAGAAGGTCGCTCCGTCGTTCAACTTTCCGCGGCCGACCCTTTCCGACGGCACCGACAGCGTCCGTCCCGCGACGTTGCGCGGGCTCGGTCCCGATCAGGTGCTGGTCATGGTCAACGGCAAGCGGCGGCATGTCGCTGCGCTCGTGAACGTCAACGGCACGGTGGGCCGCGGCTCGGCCGGCGTCGATCTCAACGCCATCCCCGCCTCGGCCATCGACAGCGTCGAAATCCTTCGCGACGGCGCGGCGGCGCAGTATGGATCGGACGCCATCGCCGGCGTCCTCAATCTCGTTCTGAAGTCGGACGCCCAGCCGCTGAAGCTGGAAGTGAAGGGCGGCGGGACGACGCACGGCGACGGCCAAATGGTCGACTCCAACCTCAGCGGCGGATGGAACGTCGGCCGCGGCGCCGTCTTCGCCACGGTCGAGTACCGCGATCGTTACGACACCAATCGCGCCCTCGACGATCCGCGCGATCAGATCGTGAAGGGCGACGCCGGGCACAACGCCGTGCCGCAGCCGAACACGCACTGGGGCGATGCGTACGAGCGCGACATCATGTCGCTCGCCAACCTCAATCTTCCGATCAGCGCGGACGGCAAGCAGGTCTTCTACGCCTTCGGAACGTACGATCTGCGCCACGGATCGGCGGGCGGCAACTATCGCCGCGCGCTCGATGCCACCGACTGGCCGCAGATCTATCCGCTCGGCTACCTGCCGCTGATCGAGCCGCGAATCGCGGACCAGGCGCTGACCGCCGGCGTGCGCGGCCAGGCCGGCTCGTGGTTCTACGACGCCAGCGCCGGCTACGGCCGCAACAAGATGGCTTTCTACGTCCGTCACTCCCTCAACGTTTCGCTTGGTCCGGTGGGGAATCAGACCTCGTTCTATGCCGGCGCGCTCGGCGATCGGCAAACGATCGCGAACGTCGATTTCTCCCGCGGCTTCAACCTCGGACTGGCCGGTCCGATCAACGTCGCCGCCGGCGTCGAATACCGGCGCGAGGGTTATGAGATCACCGCCGGCGAGCCGAATTCCTACATCGACGGAGGCAAGCTGAATCAGGCCGGCGGCAAATCTGCGCCGGGATCGCAGGTGTTCCCGGGCTTCCGTCCGTCCAACGTGGTCGATGCCTCGCGCAACAGCAAAGCGATTTACGTCGACACCGAAGGCGACGTACTGGCGCAACTCCGCGTCGGGATCGCGGCGCGGCACGAGAACTTCAGCGACTTCGGCGGCACGACGAACGAGAAGCTCACGCTGCGCTACACGCCCGTCAAGCCGCTCATTTTCCGCGGCGCCGTCAGCACCGGTTTTCGCGCGCCGTCGCTCGGCCAGTCGTGGTTCTCGGCGGCCAGCACGAACTTCATCCGCAGCTCCATCACCGGCAACGTCGAACCGTTCGATGTTTTGACCGCTCCCGTGAGTAGCCCAGTCGCCGTGGCGTTGGGCGCGCAACTGTTGCGACCGGAGACGTCAAAGAACTATAGCGGCGGCGCGGTCTGGCAGCCGCTGTCGAACCTGGAGATGACAGCCGACTTTTTTCACATTGACATCAAGCATCGCATTGTTCTCACGGGTAACTTCACGGCGGCGGCCCTGGGGCCGATCCTCAACCCTCTGGGTGCGACGGGTGCGCGGTTCTTCACAAACGCCATCGCCACGCGGACAAACGGATACGATCTCGTCGTCAATCACCAGCACTCGCTGCTCGGTGGCCATATCGATCTGTCGGCGGCATACAGCAACAACAAAACGAAAGTCACGCACATCGATGATCCGCCGCCGCAGCTCCGCGTCATCGGCGCCACCTTGTTCGACCGCGGCGAAATTCGGCGAACCGAATGCGGCCAGCCGCGCGACAACACCCGTCTCATGGAGAGCTTCACGCAGGGCGCCGTGAACGTCACCGCGCGCGAGAGCCGCTACGGCGAGTTCTGCAGCGCGAGCATCAATCCGCTCGACGACCAGACCTATTCGCCCAAATGGCTGACCGATCTCGAGCTCTCCTACCGCTGGAACCGCTACACGTTCGCCGTCGGCGCCGAAAATCTTTTCGATACCTTCCCCGACAGAAATCTGCGCGCCGGCACGCCGTCGGGCTCCGCGCAGGTCGGCAGCGCGGGCGTATTTCTCTATCCGATCAACTCCCCAATCGGGATGAACGGCCGCTTCGTTTACACGCGCGTGAGCTACAAGTTCTGACCGTATCGAGGGCGCCGGTGGAGCATGCCGGCGCCCCTTTTCCGGCGACGATGCATAATCGGCGCGTGAGCAGCGGTCCTGCCCCAACAACCGATCTCTTCGCGGCCGTCGTGGACGGCGCCGGCGTCGGGATCGTCGTCCTCGATCCGCAGCGGCGCATCGTCGTCGCCAACGCGGCCTTCTGCGCGCTCCTCGGATGCGCAAAGGAAGATGTCACGGGCATCGATGAGCGCGATCTCACCGACGACGCGGACGCCGATCTTTTTCAGGAGCTGCTCTCCGGCATTCGGACGCGCTACACGGTCGACAAGCGCTATCGCTACAAGAACGGTCCCGACGTTTGGGGCCGCGTGACGATGACGATGTTGCGCGGCGACGGCGCGCACGCCATCGCCGTCGTCGAGGACATCACCGAGAAGCGCGACATCGAGCAGGCGGCGGACGAAGTCCGGCGCGCGCACGAGCGATACGCGCTCGTGGCCCGCGCGACGAACGACGTGATCTGGGACTGGGACGCCGAGCACGGCACGATCGTCTGGAACGACGCGCTGCAGACGATGTTCGGCTATGCGCCCGATCAGATCGACAACCGGCTGCAGTGGTGGGACAGCCATCTGCATCCGGACGATCGCGAGCGCGTCGTGGCCGGAATCAACGGCATCATCGAGAAGGGCGGCTCGTCGTGGACCGACGAATATCGCTTCGAACGCGCCGACGGCAGCTTCACCGAGGTGCTCGATCGCGGCTATGTGGCGCGGGCGGAGGATGGGAGGCCGGTGCGGATGATCGGCGCGATGCTCGACGTCACGGAGCGCAAGCGTGCGGAGCGCATCGCGACGTTCATGGCCGAGGCCAGCGCGGTGCTGGCGTCGTCGCTCGATTACCACGCCACGCTGGCGCGCGTCGCCGAGCTGAGTGTGCCGGTGCTCGCGGATTACTGTTTCGTCGACTTGCGCACAGGTGACGATACGTGGGAGCGCCTCGGCGACGTCGACCGCGATATCTGCGGCGACCTCGTTCATGACGTGATCATCAGCGGCGCGCCGAAACTGATCGAGCACGTTACCGGCACGCTCGACATCCGCTCCGCGTTGGTGGTCCCGCTCGTCGTCGTCCCCGGCGACCGGGCACTAGGCGCGCTGACACTGGCGATGAGCCACTCGCGGCGCACATTATCGGAACGCGATCGTCCCGTCGTCGAAGACGTCGCGCGCCGCGCGGCCATGGCCATTGAGCACGCGCGCCTCTACGACGACGCGCAGAAAGCGAATCTGGCCAAGGACGAGTTCCTGGCCATCCTCTCCCACGAGCTCAGCACGCCGCTCACGATCATCCTCGGCTGGTCGGGCATCCTCAGCCGCGAAGATGTTTCGAAAGAGGAATTGCTGCAGGGTGTCGAAAGCATTCGGGCTGGCGCGCTGGCGCAGGCGCAGCTCATCGACGACGTGCTCGATCTCTCGCGCGTGACGACCGGGAAGCTGCGTCTCGACCTTCAGCCCGTGTCGATTGGGCAGGTCGTCGCCGATTCGCTGACCGCGGTTCGCGTCGCTGCTGCCGCGAAACGGATCGAGATCATCGCTCCCGACACCACCGCCGCCGGCACGGTCCTCGGCGACGGCAATCGCCTTCGCCAGGTGATCTGGAACCTGCTGACGAACGCGATCAAGTTCACGCCCGCGGGCGGCAAGGTGACTGTGGAGTTGGAGAACACGCCGACGTCGGTGCGCCTGATCGTGACCGATACCGGCAAAGGGATCGCGCGCGATTTCCTCGCGCACGTTTTCGAGCCGTTCCGGCAGGGCGACGCGTCGACCACGCGCGCGCACGGCGGCCTCGGGCTCGGTCTGGCCATCGTCCGTCATCTCGTCGAAGGCCACGGCGGCACGGTGGCAGCGTTCAGCGACGGTCCCGATCGCGGCGCGCAGTTCGTGGTCGAGCTGCCGTCGGTTCCGGAGTCTTCCGATGCGGCCTCGCGCAAAGATCTCCGTTCTTCGCGATCCGAACTGGCAGGCGTGCGCGTGCTCTTCGTCGACGATCAGGCTGATGCTCGCGAGCTCGCGCGCGTGATCTTTTCCAACGCCGGCGCGGAGTCGACGATCACGTCGTGCGCATCGGAAGCGCTGGACGCGCTGGAGCGATTGCCGATCGACATCGTCGTCGCCGACATCGCCATGCCCGAGGTCGACGGTTACGCGCTGATCGGAGAGATCCGCCGCCGCGATGCAGCCGCGCAACGCCACACGCCGGCGATCGCCGCGACCGCCTACCGCGGCGACGACGATCGCGCCCGCGCCCTCACCGCCGGCTTCGATGCGTACGTGAAAAAGCCGATGGATGCTGCGACGCTGACGTCGACCGTCGCCAGTGTCATGGCTTCCGCGCGCGGGTGAATTCGCTACGGCTGCAGGCTCGCGCGAATGCCGCGCACCGCCTCGCCGAGCTTGTCGATCTCGAACGGCTTCTGCAGGACGAGCGTGCCGGGCGGAAGTTGGTCGCCGAGGTAACGGGCAATGCCGGAGAGGACGATGAGGTGCGGGCGCTGCGGAAGCGCGGACATGGCCTCGGCGACCACGAGGCCGTTTTTCTTCGGCAGCATCAGGTCGAGGATGACGATGTCGTACGCGCCCGATTGCAGCATTTCGATAGCCTGCTCGCCGTCCGAGGCGATGTCGATCGACGTCGCCTCCCGCGCGATGAGAGTGCGGAGCAGACCCTGGAGTTTCTCGTCATCCTCGACGATCAGAACGGCGCATCGCGGATCGCTCATGAAGACCGATCGTGTGCGTCGCTATTTGCCGGCTTTGTCGATGACGAGCTTCTGCTTGCCTTCGCAGGTGATCAGCTTGCCGGTGACGTTGACCGTGCCGGCGGAAGCGAGCTTCGGCACGTCGGCTTTGCTCATTTCACAAACGGCGTAGGTGGACGTCGCCGTCTTGAACGTGCAATCGTCGCCCTTGCAGGCAACGACGCCGCTGAGACTCACTGACTTCCCCTTCGACTTCATTTCACAGCTCTTGCCTTCGCCGGCGAGAAGCGTTGAGGCGGCGAGAGTCAGCACCGAGGCGAGAATCAGTTTCTTCATGACGGCTCCTTTTGTTTAAACGCGGATTCTAATCGATCACTCGATCCGTTTGCCCGGCACGTTCGCGCCGTTCTGATGAAGCACGAGGCTCGTGGCGCGACCGGTAGCATCGACTTCGAACGTGATCTGCGCATCGACGACTTTGTAAAAGAAGTTGTGATCGTCCTCGGCGAAGATCTCGAAGTTCGGCTGACCGCTGGCCTGTGCGAACAGATGATCGCCGTTGCGCGTAACGGTGATGACGAATGTCGGCGCGAGCTCGTAACGGCCGGCGTAACGATCGAGAATGGCCAGGTCGACCTTCACCTCGTGATGTTGTTTCGGAGGCTGCATCAACGGGATCGTAGGATCGAGCAGGTGCAGGCCGATGTCGTCGACGCCGGCGATTGTCGAAGTGTTCGACAGGACGACCACGCCGGTGCGGCTCTTCGAATCGAATCCGATCCACGTGCGATAGCCGCCGGTGCCGCCGTTGTGCCAGACGATCTCGTGTCCGTTGCGCGTGGAGATGTGCCATCCGAGAGCGATGTCGAGTCCGGGGTTGCCGGTGGGACGGCGCGTGGCCAGCATGGCCGCCATCGACGGTGCGAGCGGCGATTTGACGATGCCGAGGTTCGCGCCGACGAATGTGAGCAGGTCGCTTGCGGTCGACCGCAACGCGCCGGCGCCGGCGAGCGTCGGAAAGTCCCAGTTTGCGACCGGCTGAAGAGCGGCGTCGTGACCGATTGCGAGGCGATCCTTCATCGCTTTCGACAGCGTGATGGCGGTACTTTTCATCCCGAGCGGCTGAAGAATTCGCGTCCGCACCAGCGTCTCGTAGTCGGTCCCGGCGCGGCGCGCCAGGACGTGGCCGAGCAGGCCGCCGCCGAGGTTCGAGTATTCGTATTTCGATCCGATGTCGCGAGTGAGTTGAACGTTCGCGAGGAACTCGTACAACTGCGCGACGGTGTAATCCGCGTACGGATTAGCGGGATCTTTCGGATGAAAGTTGTTCGGCATGCGCGGCAGACCGGACGTGTGCGTGGCCAGATCGACGAGCGTGATCTTCTTCCCGCCGCGCTCCGGCATCTTCACGTCCGGCGGGAGGTATTTCGAAACGGGATCGGTCAGCGCCACTTCGCCGCGTTGGACCATGTCGGCGAGCAGCAGCGACGTGAAGACCTTGGTCACCGAGCCGATCTCGAAGACTGTGTTCGCGTCGACCGGCTTTCCGTCCTTCGCCGTCTTGCCGTACGCAACGACGCGCCGACCCGAGGGATCGATGACGCCGACCACGATTCCGACGCCCTGATGCTGCGCGTCGATGCGGTCGGCGAGGATGGCGCGAATGTCGGCGTCCGATACGACTGCCGCAAACGCTGCATGCGAAAGAAACAGGAAACTCAGTACCGCGGCGATCCGTTTGATCACGATTCCTCCTCAAGACGCGACAGCGCGTCGATCTGTTTCTGGTAGCGCCGAGCCATCCATGCATTCAGCGGGATGGCAGAGATGGCGAAGATGACGAACGAGATGATCTCGAAGCGAATGATCCGGATCACTTCCGGATGCGCCTGCGCGAAGCCGGCGAAGAAGACGAGCCCACCGGGAACCAGGAGCAGCATGCGCGACCAGAAGCGCGTGCCTCGGTGAAAATCGCGCTGCCGCGCCAGTTCGCGCCGAAGGTGTTCCAGAGTGTCTACGACATCGATGGAAGGTGTGCGGAATCGGTTCGCGCGAATCTGCCAGGCCATGAAGCTGGTGGCGATGATCATGAAAACAGCGCCGATCGTCTGAAGCGTATTCATTCCCACGAACATCCAACCGATGAAGCCGACGATCAGAAAAGCGCATACCAGGTAGCCGTTGAAAGTGCGCCGGCGCATCTTGCGGTTCATGGTCTCGAGCCTCGTCCGGATTTCCTCGCTGCTCATACGGAATCCGCTGCCGCTCTGCGCCTGCCACGCCGCCGCGGCGTCGTCATTTTCCATGGCGTGCTCCTCGGCCGAAGCGGCCGGCCAGAATCTTCTTGATGCGATGGATTTTCGTGGCTACGTTGCCCGCCGAGATCCCGGTGATCTCGGCGATACCCGCGGCGTCGGTCCCTTCGAGATAGAGCAGGATCACCTGCCGCTCGATCGGCTTCAGTTGCCGGATGAATTCGCGCAGCCGCTCCAGCGATTGCTGGCGGTCGAAGGCATCGCCGGAATCGCCGGCAATCGGCAGATCGTCAATCTCATCGAGGCTCACCAGCGGACGTTTGCCTGCGCGCTGATGCCGGACTGCATGCGAGGCCGCTACGTTGTGCGCGACGCGATATACCCAGGTGCGCAGCGAGCAATTGCCGGCGAATCCTTCGAAGCTGCGCCAGATGGCGAGATGAATGTCCTGCAGGAGATCGCGGCACTTATCGCGATCGAATTCATACGAGCCCGCCAGCCGTTCCAGCGCCGCGCCGTATTCGCCGGCGGCCTGCTCATACAACACATCCTGCGACGCCATCACCCGAAGTGTCCTCCGAATGAGGTAGTCGGCGAAGAAGGAAGTTTCTTACACGCCGTTTCGCTTCCACGGAACGTCGGCTACGCCGTTCTTGTGGTTCGCGAACCGCGCGGCGACGAAGAGGAAATCGGAGAGGCGGTTGAGGTATGTGATCGACGCCTTCGTCGCATCGTCGGCATCGTTCAGCGATACGACCAGGCGTTCCGCACGGCGGCAGACCGTGCGTGCGACGTGAAGCTGCGCCGCGACGAGCGTGCCGCCGGGGAGGATGAAGGTTTTCAACGGCGCGAGCTCCGACTCCATCGCGTCGATGTCGTGCTCCAGCGACGTCACGCGTTCGGCCGGCGGTCCGGCGAAGCGCGACGTGCCGGGCGAGGCGAGGTGCGCGCCGATGTCGAAGAGGTCGGACTGGATCGCGTGAAACTGTCCGTCGAGCGATGACTCCGGCCAGCTCGCTCGGGCTACGCCGAGGACGGAGTTGAGCTCGTCGATCGTGCCGTAAGCCTCGATGCGCGCGTCGTCCTTGCGGACGCGCGCGCCGCCGAAGAGCGACGTCTCACCGCGATCGCCGGTGCGCGTGTAGATCTTCACGCCTCGGCTTCGAGCTGCCGGATCCGCTCCTTGACCACCATCTCGGCGAGATCGGGAATCACTTCCCAGGCGATGTTGCGCACGACCTGTTCCGACATCAACTGCACGACGCGGCGCGCGATGCGGTCGACCTGCTCCTCGGTTAAATCGTTGGCGAGATCGGTGATCTGCGGATTGACGTCCGTTGTCGGCTCCGCGGCCACCTCATCGGTGATCTGCGCATTGACAACCGCGTCCGTGATTTGCGGATTGACGACGTCGTCGGTGATCTGCGAATTGACGGCAGTGGGAAACGCATCCTCCGGCGTTTCCTCGGCAGCGAACGGCGATTCCGTCTGCTCGGTCGCGGCGAATGGATCGGTGGGCGGCGCCCAGGCCGGCTCGCTCGACGACGTTGACGCCGCCATTTGCTCCATCTCTTCGAAACTCATCTTCGGAAACGCGCGCGTTTCGCCGCCGTACGCTGCCGGCGCTTCATCCCAAGGCGACGCTTCCGGAGCCTCGGGCTCCGAGGCGGGCGCGCCGAGAGTTTCAAACGGCGGCGGCTCGGCCGGCTGCGAAGTCTCGGCCATCTGCCGCATCTCTTCGAAACTCATCTTCGGAATCGCGCGCGTGGCGGCGTCGTCCTGCGCCGGCTCGTCCCACGGCGACGGCTCGGCAACGGGCGGAGGCGGTGGTTCATCGAACGCCGGCGGCTCGACATGTGTGTCAAAGGCCGGCTCAGCATGGAACGCCGGCTCGGCCTGAAACGTCGGCTGCGACGCCGAGGCCATCTGCTCCATCTCTTCGAAACTCATGCGCGGAAATGCGCGCGTCTCGCCGCCGAATGCTGCCGGCGTCTCGTCCCACGGCGAAGCCTCGGGTTGCGGCGGCGGTTCCGGCGGCGGCTCCGGCATGGCCGGCTGCGGCGCGGTCGGAGGCTCTGCCGACGGCACAGGCTCGTTCGCCATCTGCTCCATCTCTTCGAAACTCATGCGCGGAAACGCCCGCGTTTCGCCGCCGAATGCCGGTTCGGCCGGCGAGTCGAACGGCATATCGCTTCCGAACGATGACGCCGCCGCGGGAGCAGCGCTGAAGATGTCGTTGTCGTGCGTGAATGGATCGGCGGCAACCGATGGCGGGAACGCCGGCGCATCGGTGAAGATCGCGGCAGGATTAGGCTCCGGCTCGTTCGCAGCGGCGGTCTGGCTCTGCTGGATCAGCTCCTCGACCTTGTGGATGAGGCTCTGCGACTCGAACGGCTTCGTCACCACCGCATCGCAGCCGGCCTTGTCGGCGCGGTCAGGATCGAACGGCTCGAACGTCCCGGTCAGCAGGATCACCGGGATGTTGCGGTACTCGGGATGCGACTTCACGTACTCGCAGACTTCGTAGCCGTTCTTCTCCGGCATGATGATGTCCGAGAGGATGATGTCCGGCCGCATCTCGGCCAGCTTCTGGATCGCCTTGGCCCCGTTGTTGACGGCGGTCACCTCGTAGTCGCCGTCCGAAAAGGTCAGCTCGACGACTTTCTGAATGGTGATGCTGTCATCCGCGAGGAGGATTTTCTTCGCCATGGGATTCACTCCGATTGATTTCCGGGAACTGTAGCAGTTACGCGGGATGCTGCAGTTTCTCGCGTTTGAAGACCATGCCGATGTGATCCGTTGCACCGGTCTTGAAATTGATCGAGGTGATGCTGACCAGCTCCCAGCCGTCATCCCCGAGCCGGTTCAACTCCTCGGCACGCCGCGGATCCATCGAGTAATTCTCCGACCGGACGTTGATGATCTTGTACTCCCAGGTCTTCATGGGTCCGCCCCTCCCGAGTGCTGAACGCTGAGGGGCGAAAGTGTAGCAGGCTTTGCGGTTAAGGCCCTACAATCGCCCGCCGCTGCAATGACCGACCGCCCCTTTCTCATCCTTATCGTCCTCGACGGCTTTGGCTGCCGCAAGGAAACGGAATCGAACGCCATCGCCGAAGCCGATACGCCGCGCTTCGACCGCATGTTCCGTGAAAGTGCGTGGACGACGCTCGACGCCTCGGGACGCGCGGTCGGTCTGCCGCGCAACCAGATGGGCAATTCGGAAGTCGGTCATCTGAACATCGGAGCGGGACGAATCGTCGATCAGGACATCGTGCGCATCGGCAAAGCCGTCTCACGGCATGAGCTGGAAGCGAATCAAACTCTCGTCGATGCCGTGAAGCACGGCGGCGCGGTTCACTTAGTGGGATTGCTCTCCGACGGCGGCGTCCACTCGATGCAGACACACCTGCACGGACTCATCGACGCCGCGATTGCATTGGGTACGAAGGATATTTTCATCCACGCCATCCTCGACGGCCGCGACACGCCGCCGAAATCCGCGGAGAAGTACCTCGGCGATCTGCTCGCGCACATCGAGAGCAAACCGCAGGCGCATCTCTCCACGATCATCGGCCGCTACTTCACGATGGACCGCGACAAACGTTGGGATCGCGTGCAGCGCGGCTACGACCTGATGACGCTCGGCGTCGGGACGCAGACGAAAGAGCCGCTGGAAACGCTGCGGCGATTTTACGAACAGAACGTGACCGACGAATTCGTCGAGCCGATCGCCGTGCTGACGCAGGAAGGCGCGCACCACGGACGAATCGAAGACGGTGACGCAGTCGTTTTCTTCAACTTCCGCGCGGACCGCATGCGCCAGATCGTGACGGCGTTCAAGGATGATGATTTCGACAGCTTCCACCGCGCCGTCCGTCCGAAAGCGCATCTCGTCACCATGAACTCCTACCGCGAAGACTGGACGCTTCCCGTCCTCTTCCCGCCGCAGGAGATTCGCAACCACCTAGGCGAAGTGCTATCCACTAACGGACTGAAGCAACTCCGCATCGCCGAGACCGAAAAGTACGCGCACGTCACCTTCTTCTTCAACGGCGGCTCGGATACGAAGTCTGACGGCGAAGAGCGAATCCTCGTCCCGTCGCCGAAAGTGGCGACCTACGATCTGAAGCCGGAGATGTCGGTCTTCGAGCTCGCCGACAAAGTCGTGAACGCGATCGCATCGAAGAAGTTCGACGTCATCATCATGAACATCGCCAATCCCGACATGGTCGGCCACACCGGCGTGATGAAGGCGGCAGTCGAAGCCGTACACGACACCGACGTTGCCGTCGATCGCATCCTCACCGCCGTCGAAAAGATCGATGGCGTCGCGCTCATTACCGCGGATCACGGCGACGCGGAGTTGATGTTCGATCCCGCCACCAATCAACCGCATACGGCGCATACCACCAATCCCGTCCCGCTGATTTTCGTCGACGAGAAAAAGCGATTCGGTTCGCTGCGCGGCGGCGGCGCGTTGCAGAATGTCGCGCCGACGATGCTCGACATCCTCGGCATCGACAAGCCGGCGGAAATGACGGGAGAGTCGCTGCTGGAACGGAGTAACCCTTGATCCTCGAACAGATCACCGAACAACTCACCGAAACGCTGACCAGCCGCGTGCTGACGCTCTTCGGCCACGCCGTCGATCGCGTGGTGCTGCAGGCGCCGCCGCGGCTGGCCATGGGCGACCTCGCCACGCCGCTCTGTCTCGAACTGGCCAAAGCGCTGAAACGCAAGCCGCGCGAGCTCGCCGAGGCGATGGTGAACGGGCTGCAGTTGCCGATGTTTGTGCAGTCGGTGAGCGTCGAAGGCGCCGGCTACCTCAACTTCCGTTTCGATCGCGGCGCATTCACCGCGGCGCACATCGGCAACGTCATGGCGCCGGCCGCCGCGACCGGCGAACGCGTCATCGTCGAGCACACCAACATCAATCCCAACAAGGCCGCGCACATCGGCCACCTCCGCAACGCCGTTCTCGGCGACACCTACGTCCGCTGCATGAAGTGGCTCGGCCATCGCGTCGAAACGCAGAACTACATTGACGACACCGGCGTGCAGGTTGCCGACGTCGTCGTCGCCTTCCAGCATCTCGAGCCGAAATCGCTGGCCGAGGTGCGGGCGATGATCGAGGATCCGTCGGTCAGGTTCGACTACTACTGCTGGGACGTTTACTCGAAGATGGCCGCGTACTACGCCGCCAATCCGGACGCCCAGCAATGGCGCCGCGACACGCTGCACGCGATCGAGAAGCACGAAGGCAACCTGTTCGAATTCGCCGCGACGATCGCGCGCGCGATCGTGAAGCTGCACATCGCCACGATGCTCCGCCTCGGCATCACCTACGACCTGCTGCCGAAGGAGTCGGACATCATCGCCCTCCATTTCTGGGACCGTGCGTTCGAGCTCCTCAAAGCCAGCGGCGCCGTCATTCAGGAAACCGAGGGCAAACACAAAGACTGCTGGGTGATGAAGCTCGACGAAAGCGCCGAGTTCGAAGGGATGAACGAGCCGGACAAGATCCTGGTCCGCTCCAACGGCACGGTCACGTACACGGGCAAGGACATCGCCTACCAGCTCTGGAAGTTCGGCCTGCTCGACCGCACGTTCAACTTCCGCAAATTCTCGACCTACGACGACGGCCACGTGTTGTGGGAGACGACGAGCGGCGAAGGCGATCCCAACGCGCCACACTTCGGCGGTGCACAAAAAGTGGTCAACGTCATCGACGTCCGCCAGTCGTACTTGCAAAAAGTAGTGAAGGAAGGCGTCCGCCAGCTCGGCCATGTTCGCGAATCGGAGAACTCGATTCACTACTCGTACGAGATGGTCGCGCTCACGCCGGCCACCGCGAAAGCGCTAGGCATCGACGTGTCCGACGACGACTCGAAGAAGCCGTACATCGAAATGTCGGGCCGCAAAGGCCTCGGCGTGAAAGCCGACGATCTGATCGACGCGCTGCAATCGAAAGCGGCGGAGTCGGTGCGCGAAGGAAGCAAGCGCGAAGGATTATCGGAAGAGGACATCGAGCAACTCGGCCGCGAAATCTCCGTCGCGGCGCTTCGCTACTTCATGCTCAAGTACGGCCGCAACAAAGTGATCGCCTTCGATTTCAACGAAGCGCTGACGTTCGAAGGCGACTCCGGCCCGTACCTGCAGTACTCCACCGTCCGCGTCGAAAACATCTTCCGCAAGATGGCCGAGCGCGGCGTGGAATCGAAGCTCGATCCGACCTCACTCGACGCGCTCACGCTCAACGAAGGTCTGACCGACGAGATGTGGGAGCTGGTCCGCCTGAGTGCCGAATTGCCGTCCGCGATCCGCCGCGCCACCGACGCGCTCGAGCTGTCGATCATCACGCACGACCTCTTCGTCCTGGCGCAGAAGTTCAACAGCTTCTACCACAAGTACCCGATCCTCAATGAGAAGGACCCCGCCGAACGCCAGCGCCGCGCCGTCTGCGCCGAGGTCTTCCGCCAGACGATGCGGGCCACGTTGGGATTGCTGGGGATTCCGGTACCGGAGCGGATGTAGTCGTTACGCCGCGAACGGAATGATCTCGAGTTCAGCTCCGGAGTCGACGCGCGCAAGAATTTCTTCAACCCGCTGAAACGTCGGATCGTCCATCGAATACTCGCTGCACTGCTCGCACTGAAAAACGGGCAGCGATTTGAGAATCACGATCGAGCGATCGCCCGTCTTGAACGGAAGGTCGGTCATCGTCGGCTGCTGTGTCGCGCCGCAAACTCTGCATCTCATCGCGATCTCCTTCGCAGTAAATCCGGGTACCACTCTTCAGGATCTGGTCGATATGCCGTCACGACACGCACGTTGCGATCCGGAACGTCGGTCGCGAAGAGAACATGGAATGTCGACGCCGCTTTGACAAGATAGCTCGGAAGATATTTGTCGTCCGGGTACTCTTCGACGAGCTGATACGAATCGACCGCCGCAAGTATTTCATGACGCGATATGTGCCGCCTGTCGAGCTCATGTTGACGTGATACGTCCAGTACAACGAGCGCCTGCGAACGCAGTCCTGAATGAAGGCAAGCGGATCAGCGGGATGTCGATGTCGTTCCGTAGTGCGCTCCGCGGCTGAGTCTACCTCGGCCGCACCGTTCCGCGCCCTCTGCTACAATTCCACACCGCGGCGCGTCCAATCGCCGCACTTACAACATGCGATTCGATCTTCAGGACGTAGCGTTGCGGACGCTGATCCTTGTCGCGGGCGGACTCGCGGCGGTGCTGCTCACGCTCAAAGGCCAGGGGCAAGCCCTTCCCGCGCTCGCGGTGGGCGGCACGCTCGGAGCCTTCGTGATGGCGCGCTTCGGGCCCAGCGAACAGTAACGCCTAGGCGGTGCGCTGCTCGTCCGCGCGATGGACGTTTTCGGCCTGCAGCCCTTTCGGGCCTTGCTTGACGTCGAACTCCACTCGCTCCCCTTCATTCAGCGTTCGATATCCCTGCGCCTGGATGGCGCTGTGGTGAACGAAGACATCCTCACCGGTATCGCGCTTGATGAAGCCGTACCCTTTATCGTTGTTGAACCATTTGACAGTGCCGACCTCGGCCATTTCCTACCTCCGGCCTGGTTCGCGGTCTCTTGGCCGCGTTGAACCGGGCTGGCGCTGAATTGTGCAATGTTCAGGCCTTGCTTTTCGACGTCACCAGATCAGCGCGCGATTCATCCCGATCCGCTGAAACCCGAGGCGTTCGTAGAGGGCGATGGCGGGATGGTTGAAGTCGTTGACGAAGAGCGTGACCGTCTTTCCCTTTCGCGCGCAGTGACCGCAGACCTCGCGCAGCAACGCGCGGGCGTGGCCGTGCCGGCGAAAGCGCGGATTGGTCCAGACGCCCATCAACTGCACGGTCTCGTTCGTCACCGCCGAGTACTCGCACTTCGCGGCGATCTGTCCGTCGACGACGCGAATCAAAGAGCGTTTCTGCTCGACCAGCTCGCGAATCCGTTCGCGATATCCGGCCGCGTCGCGCTCCATCGGATCGATGCCCACCTCCTCGCGATGCATGGCCGCGCATGAGGGGATCAGCGCCTCCAGATCGCGCGTCGTTGCGTAGCGCGCCTCTTTCAGATCGGGATAATCGAGCCGGCCGCGAATCGCATAGACCGGCTGATTCATCCGCACGACCGTCGGGGGATCGAGACGCGTCCGCAGCCGCAGCCACAACATCTCCACCAGGTGCGCCGGCGAAATGATGGCGCGCACCGGCAGCATACGCGTGAGGATGCGCTCCGCGACGACGGCGATGGCCGTTTCGGTGATGTCCTGCGGCAGTGCGCGATCGCCGGCCAGGACGATGTTCGTCGCCAGCGAGGCCACGAGCACCACCTCGCGGTTGTGCCGCACTTCCACCGTCTGTGTCGATGACGAGAACCGTTCCTCGAGGATGCGCGAGATCAGATAGACGTTGATCAGCGGATCGCGCCTGAGAAAGGACAGCGCCGACGCGACGTCATCGTTCGCAAGCGGCTTGATCGACCATCGTCCTTCGATCGGCAGTGTAGCCATGGGAGTTAGTAGATTAGTGGATTCTGTCATCCTGAGCCGCCGGAGGTGTCGGAGGCGAAGCCGGAACGCCGGAGGACGGTGAAGGATCCCCGGCTGCTAACAACGGGCGGGCGGTGGCGGAGTAAAGATTCGCGAGATTTGAGAACGGGTTACCAGCCGGGGATCCTTCGCCGTCCTCCGCTCTTCGGCGTTGCCGAAGAAGCTCCGGCGGCTCTGGATGACACAGCCTCACAACTGCGAGCTCGCCAGATACGCCAGCCCATCCTCGGCTTTGTGCCATAAACCGCGGTGATTCCACTCCTCGAAATGGCGCTCCTCGCAGAACTTCAGGTCGTCTTCGAATACAGCCTTGAGCTGCGAAGCCAGCCCGGCGTCGACCACGCCCATGCTCACTTCGTCGTTGAGCTGCAGCGCGCGGCGGTCGAAATTCGTCGAGCCAACGCAGGACCAGATGCCGTCCACGATGATCACCTTCTGATGCAGCAGCGTCTTCTTGTACTCGAAAATCTTGATCCCTTTTTCGAGCAGCAATCCGTAGCGATGATGGCTGGCGTGCTGCACGATCGGGCTGTCGGTCGCCGCCGCCGCCGGCACCATCACCCTGACGTCGACGCCGCGTTTGACCGCTTCGGCCAGCGCCTGCAGCGCGTCATCGTCGGGCAGCAGATACGGATTCTGAATGATGATCTCGTGCTTGGCGCCTTTGATGGCGAGGTAGTAGAGCACCTGCACCGATGAGACGCCGCCTGTGGGCGACGTGTACGCGAGATGCGCCGGCGTCGGGCCGGCCGCGGCGAGGTGCGGAAAGTACTTCTCGCCGGCCATGATCTCGCCCGTTTCCTCGATCCAGTTCTCGCTGAACGCGCCCTGCAGCCGGTTCACGATCGGACCTTCCACGCGCAGCCCGGCATCGCGCCAGTGATCCTTGTCCTGCCCATGCCCGGTCCACTCCTCGGCTAGTCCGAATCCGCCGACGTAGCCGATGCGGCCGTCGATGATCATCTCCTTGCGGTGATCGCGGTTGTTCATGCGGCCGAGGTTGGCGAGAGAGAAGCGGTGGAACCGGACCAGCTTCACGCCGGAGTCGAGCATCAGCTGCCGCAGCTCTTTGTCCATCTTGTGGCCGCCGGACGCGTCGACCATGAGCCGCACTTCGACGCCCTGCTTCGCCTTGTCCGCCAACGCGTGCGCGAGCTGATTGCAGATGTCGCCCTTCCACCAGATGTACGACTCGACGTGAACGCTCTCCTTCGCCGCGGCAACGTCGCGCAACAGGAGCGGGAAAAACTGATCGCCGTTTTCGAGGAGTTGGATCTTGTTGCCGGCATCCATGCTCGACTGTGTCAGACCGACGATCGACGGCAAGAGCGTCGAGAACTCGCCGGCGTTTTTCACGTTCAGATGCGGGTCCTCGCCGCGCTCGGCCGACCAGAGCATGATCGTCAGTCCGATCAGCGCCAGGATCATCGCGATCACGAGAACGAGCGGAACGCGGATGACGTGCGACCCGCGGCGTTTTTCGATCCACTTCGATTTCGACTTCGTCTCTTTCGTCAATTGCGGCTCCAGAAAAGTTGGGCGATGACCGGGTAGTGATCCGACGCGCCGGTGGCGATGGCGCGCGCGCCGGCCACGCGCCAACCCCAGTCAGCGAAGATGTAGTCGATCCGCTCGCCGAGGGTTGGATGCGTGATCTTGATGTCCGCGCCGCACAACTGCGCCGCGTCCTCTTTCGCGAATTTCTCGACCTCGGCCGCGTCCGGCGGCGCGTTGAAATCGCCGAGCAGCAGATATGGATAGCGGCTGGTGCGCACGTGTTTGGCCAGACACTCCAACTGCACTCCGCGGCTTTTCGAATTGAGGCTCGCCCACGCCGTGAGGTGCGCGACGTAAACATTGAGCGTGGCGCCGTCGATGCGTACGACCGCTTCGAGCACGCTGCGCGGCTCGCCGATGCTCGGCAGCGGATGCACGACCGCGGACACGACCTGGCCGCGCGTGAGGATAGCGTTGCCGAAGTCGCCCCCGAGGCTGCGGTAGCTGCGGCCGTAGTAGCCGTTCATCCCCGTCAGGCGGCGGATCTCCTCGTACTGATTGCGAAAGCGCACCTGCCATGTGTGGTCGTGCACTTCCTGCAATCCGACGATGTCCGGCTTGAACTGGCGAATGGTTGCGGCGATCTTCGCGGCGTGCTCGCCGTCGTACAACTCGTCATGCCCTTCGATGTTGTACGTCATCACGATCAGTGGCCGCTGCTGCTGCGGATAGCCGATGCGCTCGGGGAACGACACCAGCCGTCCCGCTTCATCGCGCGTCAGGATGCGCACGGACGGATCGACCGCCTTCGGCCGGCACTCGCCCGAACGGACGGTGTAAACCGCGAACACGCGGTAAAGGAAAAACAGCAGCAGGATCGAAAGGATCCCGAGGATTGGCCGCCGCACGGGCGCGTCATCAGCCATGGCGTGCTGGTCGGAGAGCGAGAACGATGCCGGTCGGGACGTCAAGCCGCTTCGGAGGCGACGTTTTCAGGAGTCGAGCATGTCCAGAATCGCGGCAAGCTCCCGTTTCACATCGCCGAGGGCTTTCGAGACGTCCTTCGACGGAGCCACTGCCGCGACCGGCGCTGCAACCTCGGCCACCGGTGCCGACATCTCGACGTCGAGCTTTTTCTTCGCGCCGGCGATGGTGAAGCCCTCGGAGTAGAGGAGCTGTTTGATGCGCAGGATGATGTCGATTTCGCGGCGGGTGTAGAGGCGCTGGCCGCCGCCGCTCTTGTTCGGCGCGAGCGCCGGAAACTCCGTCTCCCAGTAGCGGAGCACGTACGGCTGCACGTCGGCCATCTTGCAGACCTCGCCGATCTTGTACAGCCGGCCTTCGTCGTCGACAGGCATCAACGGTCGATTATAGGGCGGCGTTACTCCGTCCCGAACGCCACCGCGCCGGCGCCGTCGGTTTCGATCTTCCCTTCGATCTCGTTGAAGAGGCCGACCGATGCCGCGAAAACGTCGTCGACGGAGATCTCGTTCATGCAGCCATGGTGCATGAGCGGGCACTCGCGTTTGTAGCAGGGCTGGCAGGCGAACGGTTTGCGCACGACACGCGACGCGCCAGGAATGACCGTGCGATCGGGATCGGTCGGGCCGAAGATCGACACCGACGGAACGGCGAGCGCGGTGGCGAGATGCAGCGGTCCGCTGTCGTTCGTGACGACGACCGAGCAATGCGAAATCGCGGCAGCGAGATGCAGCACGTCGCCGTCATCGCCGATGATCGGCAATCCGCTCGACGCCGCTGAAATGGCCTCGGCCTGATGCCGTTCGCCGGGACTGGTGAGCAGCACGACCGAGAAGCCGGCCGCGCGGAGGCGCTCGGCCAATTCGCCGTAGCGCCGGTCGCCCCAATGTTTGGCGCGGCCGTAAAGTCCGCCCGCGTGCAGACCGAAGAGCGGCTCGTCGAGGCGGACGCCGGCATCGCGCAGCAGCCGCGCGGCACGTTCGCGCACGTGCAGCGGAATGGTCATCGTCGGAATCTCATCGACGACGCGCGGCGCGTTCATGGCCGCGAGCAGCATCGAATAGTCGTCGAGCTGATGGCCTCGCGACGAATCGGGACGGACGCCGTGCGTGAGCAGCATCCCGCGCGCATCGCTCGAATAGCCCCAGCGCTCGCCGATGCCGGCGGCGAAGGCCACCATCGCCGCACGGAACGAGTTCGGAAGGATCACGGCGCGGCGGAAGCGTCCCGCCTTCAGCATGCGGATGCGCTCGCGCGTATCGCCGTTCCACGGAATCACGCTGCGGAAGATGCCGGCCGAGGCGAGGAGGGAGGCGATGTGCTGCGGCGCGGCCACGGTGATGCCGCCTTCGCCGCGGAAACGGTGATAGAGCGCGCGGTAGGTGGGAAGCGCCAGGACGTTGTCCCCGACCCAATTGAGGCCGATTACGACCGTCTCACTGGCCATCTGATGTTTCGCTTTCGATTTCACCCGGCGCGTTCCCCTTCCAGCGGTCGTGCATCCACAACCATAACTCCGGGCGAGCTGCGATCCGGCGAGAAATCACGTCATTGATGCGCGTGGTCAGCGCCTCGGCGTTCTTCTCGTCGTCACTCAGTTGGTCGATCCGGATTGGCTCCTCAAACTCCAGACGGTGCCCGGTTGTGCTCGGAATGCAAAAACCGAACACAATCGCTGACTCCTGGCGCAACGCCATCTTTGCGGGAGCGTCGGTGGTCCACGCCGGACGGCCGAGAAAGGGGACGAGAATGCCTTCGCGCGGCTGCACGGCCTGGTCGGGAAGCATGACCACGGCGCCCTTGCGCTGCAGCGCTTTGAGCAGCGGACGCGCCGCGCGCTGACGGTCGACGACTTCTGCTCCGGTGAGCGCGCGGATGCGCACGAGGTCGCGCTCGAGGAGCTCGTTATCGAGCGGCCGGGCTACGGTGAGGACGTTCGGCACCAGCGCCATGATGGCCAGCCCGGCGATCTCCCACGCGCCGAAATGCGCGCTGATGAAAACGGCGCCGCGGCCGCGGGCCATGGCGTCCACGATGAGGTGCTTGTCGACGAGCGTGCAGTGCGACTCGATGTCCTCGATCGGGAGGTGCTGCATGCGGATCGTCTCCAGCGCCTCGCGGCCGAAGTGGCGCCAGCATTCGTCGATGATGCGCCGGCGCTCGGCCTCGCTCTTCTTCGGAAACGTTTCCGCGAGGTTGCGCATGGCCAGCCGGTCGCGGCTGCGCAGGACGTGACGCGCCAGCGCGCCCAGGCGCGTTCCCCAACGGCGCAGAGTTTTTTCGGAGCCGGCGCGGACGGCGCGCGCGACGGCGCGATACAGAAGGTATTCGACGCGTTGCTGAAGCGCGTTCTTGCGGGTGCGGCTCATGGAGTAGTGGATTCGTAAATTAGTGAATTGATCGTACGACGGCGGATAGCGGCGGAGGTCACCGCTGATCAACCAATGCACTGATTCTCTCGAGGATTTCAGGCTCGATGATCATCTCCGCGGCGATGGCGATGATGTCACGGTCATCGATCTTCACCGCGTCTTTTTCGGTCGTGACGATGGCCTCAGCATCCGCGGCTCGTGCTGCCCCTTTGATCGCGGCGACGTCGGCCGCCGTGTAGCGATGATGATCGCGAAAGCTTCGGTTTCCAACGACGTTCAGGCCATTCGCGCGCAACGATGCGAAGAACTGTTCGTTGTTTGCCAGCCCGGAGAAAGCGAACACGCGGCGGCCGGTCACCTCGTCAGGTACGACCAGACGCAGCCGGCGTTGAATGACGAAATCGGCGTCCGCGAGCGCGGAGCGCCCTTCGCGCATGATGCCGTTCGCGGCGTCGATGACGACGTCGACGTCGCGTGCGAGCTGGAGATGCTGGAAGCCGTCGTCGAGAATGAATAAATCGCAGTCATTTGAATTTAGAAATCGTATTGTATTTTCATGACGCTTTGATCCGATGATTACATCGACATCTTTAAGTTTGTTTTTTAACAGCACCGGCTCATCGCCGAACGTCGCGGCGTCCAGCGACGTCACCACTCCCGATGCGTTGCCGGCCCGTCCGTAGCCGCGCGTCAGGATCGCCACGCGGAAGCCGCGCTTCTCGAGGTAGCGGGCGATGGTGATGACCGCGGGCGTCTTTCCGGCGCCGCCGGCGGCGAGATTGCCAACCGAGATCACCGGCCTCGGGAGGCGTTTGCTCTTCAGAATGCCGCGGCGGTACAGCGCGCGCCGCAGCCGGTTCACGCCGCGCCACAGCAGTTCGAACGGTTTGAGGAGAATCGTCACGCCAGCAACTCGAGGATGCGTGCCGCGGTTCGCGCCGCCGCGCCGCGGTTCTGTTCCACCGACTTCCGCGCGCGCTCGCTCATGTCGCGCTGGGCATCCGAGTTGTCAAACATGCGCGTTGCGAAGGCGAAAAGATCGTCGGCCGACTTCACCTCGACCGCGCCGCCGTCGCGCAGAAAGACGCCGGCGATCTCGCGGAAGTTCGACATATGCGGCCCGAAGCAGACCGGCACGCCGACCGCCGCCGGTTCGATCGGATTGTGCCCGCCGGTCGGCACGAGACTGCCGCCGACGAAGGCCGCGGTGGCGAAGCGATACACCTTCGACAACTCGCCGAACGTGTCGAGCAGCAGCACGTCGGCCGGTCCATCGTTCCAGGCGCTTCGGCGGACGAAACGGACGTTCGCCGCCTGCAGGATCGCCGCGACGGCCTCGAACCGTTCCGGTTTGCGCGGCGCGATGATGACGAAGGCGTTCTTTTCGGCGATGAACCGCTCCAGTGCGCCAATCATCGCCTCGTCTTCGCCCTGCATCGTCGAGCCGAGGACGACGACCTTGCGTCCCGCGATCAGAGAGGTGAGTTTCGGTGCGATCTCCAGCGGGCGATCGTCGGGAACGTAGTCGAACTTCACATTGCCGCTGGTCTCGACGATCTCCGCCGGCGCGCCGATAGCGATGAATCGCGTGCGGTCCGTCTCCTCGCGCGCCAGGACGCGATCGTATTGCCGCAGCACCGGCGCGACGAATGGACGGAAGAATCGATACCGCGGCAGCGAGCGGTCAGAAATCCGTCCGTTCGCCAGCAGCATGCGCACGCCGGCCGCGCGCGACAGCCGCGTCGCGTTCGGCCAGATCTCCGTCTCCATCGTCGCGAAAACCATTGGACGGTGATGCCGCAGGAACCGCTTCACGCTCGACGCAAAGTCGAACGGAAAGTACGTCACGGTCGCGTTCGGAAACAGCCGCCGCGCCTGCGCCTGTCCGGTGATCGTGGTGGTCGTGAAGGCGATCGTCGTCGCCGGCCGCTGGCGCACGATTTCGTCGACCACCGGCCGCGCCGCCAGCGTCTCGCCGACCGAAACCGCGTGAATCCACAGATCGTGCGCGGCCGGCGGCGTTTTGTAGAAGCCCATCCGCTCCGGAAAATTGGCCAGGTACTTTCCGCGCAGCATGCCGGTGACGACAAAGTACGGTAGTGCCGCGATCAGCACGAGGTACAGCAGCACCTCGTAGAGGACGAACATGGCGCGAATGATAGTCGGGCAGCTGGCGCGATATACTTCCCGCCATGCCTACCGAGAACAACATCGTCTTTGGTCCCAACGCGAAGTCCTCTGACGTGACGCCGTACTCCCTCGGCGTGCTGCGCGACGTGATGACGGCGGCCAACGTCGCCAAGCTGACCATCTCCAGCACGCAGCGCAGTCCAGCCGATCAGGCGCGGGTGATGTTCAACAACCTCGAGACGCAGGGCGTCGCGGCGCAGCGCCGGCTGTACAAAGCGCCCGGCCAGGCGGTCATCGACGTCTACGAGGCCGGCAAGGCGGCGGGGAAAACATCCGACGCCATCAAGGCCGACATGACGGCGAAGATCAACGAGCTCGGGCCGATGAACGTCTCGCATCACGCCGCCGATCCGAAACTGCTCAACGTGTTCGACGTCGCGCCGTCATCGGTGGCTGATGTGAATGCGTTCCAGGCCGCGGTGAAAAAAGACGCGCGCGTCTCGAAGTTCCTGACGCCGCCGAACGATCCCGGATTGCACTTCGAGATTCCGCAGCCGGACGATGCCGCGTAGTCAAGCGCGGTAAAGCGCGGCGCCCCAGTGCAGGCCGGAGCCGAGGGCGGTGAAGCACACCAGCATGCCCGGTTGGATGCGGCCGTCGGCGACGCATTCGTGGTAGAGGATCGGGAGCGTCCCGGCGGTCGTGTTGCCGTAGCGCTCGATGTTGTGCGGCACGCGGTCCGCGCCGAGGCCGAGCTGTTTCGCCACGCCTTCGACGATGCGAAGGTTGGCCTGGTGGATCAGCAGCACGTCGATGTCCGACACGCTGACGCCTGAGGCCGCGCAAACGTCGCGCACCGATTCCGGCATCTTCGACAGCGCCTGGCGAAAGACTTCGCGGCCGTCCATGTCCGGAATGTGGTCGCCGGCGTCGATCTGCTCGTGCGTCACGAACGGCCGGAGGCGGAATCCGACGCCGCGCGTGTAGAGCGCTTCGATGTTCGAGCCGTTCGTGTAGAGCTTCGAAGCGAGGAATCCGCGGCTGTCATCATCCGACGCCTCGACGACCACCGCTCCGGCGCCGTCGCCGAAAAGCACGACCCGGTCGCGGATTTTCGTGTTCGCCTCGCGCTCCTCGGCGGTGACCTCGCGGTCTTCCAGTCCAATCGTCGTGGCCCAGCCGTTTTGCCACGGCATGAACGGCGTGTGCACGTCGCCGCCAATGAGCAGCACGCGCGCGTACTTGCCGCTGCGGATCAACGAGTCGGCGAGGTCGAGACCGTAGAGAAAGCCGGAGCATTGCTGGCGAATGTCGAAGGCCGGCAGCGACTCGCGGAAGCCCATCTTCGCCTGCACGACCGGACCGTTGCCGGGGAAGAAATGGTCGGGAGTCATCGTGGCGAAAATCAGCGCGTCGATGTCGTCGCGCGTTCGTCCGGCGGCCTGCATCGCGGCATCGGCGGCCATCATGCCGAGGTCGGCGGAGGACTGGCCGGGATCGGCGTAGTGGCGCTGCTCGATTCCGCTGCGCGTCCGGATCCACTCGTCGCTGGTGTCCATGATGCGCGCGAGTTTTTCGTTCGGGACGACGTTCTTCGGAATGCCGATTCCGCTGCCGGTGATCACGCTTTTCATGGACGCCGAAGCATACACGGCTCGCCGCTTGCTACTCCGAAACGTATTCGGAGGTTTTATGAAGCGACTCATTACACTCGCGATCGCTCTCCTCGCGCTCGGCTGCATGCAGAAACAGCCGGACGGGACGTATCGCGTGACGAACGACACCTCGGACGCGGCGAAGAAGGCGCATGAAAACGCCGCGAAATCGGGCGATCAGATCAGGAAGGCCACCGACGACCTCGGCAAATCCGACGCTGTGCAGAAGATGAAGAACGGCTCGGTGGAGCTCGGCCGCGGCGTCAAAGAAGGCCTCGGCCAGGTCGCGCAGAAAGCAGGCGAAGGTCTGCAGAAGGTCGGCAAGAAAGCCGAAGACGACGTCAAGAAGACGGAAACGACGCAAACCGTGACGACACAAACGGTGACGACGCAAACCACGCGTCACTGATAGAGTTTCCCCGCGGCCGGCGGCGTGGACACGGCGGACGCGGATTTCAAAAGGAGGAGTTTCCATGGCAGTTGCAACCGGAAGAGACTCCGTCGCGAGCCAGACCCAGACGCTCAAAGTGGGCGATCCCGCCCCCGATTTCGAGCTGCCCGGTCACCGCAACGGAGAGAAGTTCAAACTCAGCGATCAGCGCGGCAAAAAGAACGTCGTGATGGTCTTTTACCCGCTCGACTGGACCCCTGTCTGAACCGTACAAATGCCGGGATATGAGGCGGAAAACGCCGATTTTGAACGGTATGATGCCCAGGTCGTGGGCATTTCGGTCGACAGTGTTCCAAGCCACGTTGCATTCGCAAAATCGCTGGGCGGAATCACGAATTATCCGCTCCTGGCGGACTTTCATCCCAAAGGCGAAGTCTCGAAGAAGTACGGCGTCTGGAAAGAAGACAAAGGGATCTGCGAGCGCGCCATCGTCGTCGTCGATAAAGAGGGCATCGTCCGCTACATCGACGTGCACAACATCGCCGAGGCGCCCGAGAACGCGCAGGTCCTCGAAGTCCTGCGCGATTTGCAGTAACCAGGTTTCGCGGCGGCGGGCCGTCCACGGTCCCGCCGCCACCCGCGCCCTAGGAGTTCATTCATGCTCAGCATCGCCCGCCGTTGTGTCCCCTTCACGCCATTCGACAAAGACCTCTCCACGGCCATCGTGACGCTGGTGTCGGCCACCGGCGTTTACGGCGCTAATCAGGAAGCATTTCCGACCGAGGATCCAGGCGACGTCACGTACCGCATCATCGATGGACAGACGGATACCGCCTCACTGCGGATCGCGCATCATCACTACGATCACTCCGAGGCTGACGCCGATCCGAACATCGTCTTCCCGCTCGATACGCTGCGCGAGCTGGCCGCGGACGGATTCATCGCCGGCGTCAACGACAAGCACTACAGCTACGGCTTCACGACGCGGCTTCGCGAGTTGTACGAAACGACGTTCCCCGAGATCGCCGACAAGATCGAGCGCTCGAAAACGAAGCTGGTGATCCTGACTGCCGGCTGTCCCGAGACCTGCCATCGCTCGATCGGCAACATGGCCCGCGAGATCGAAGCCCGCGGCGTTCCGACGCTGATCCTCTCCGCCTCACCGGCGGCGACGGAGTCGGTCCGTCCACCGCGCGCGATGACCTTCGACGGCAGCGACATCGGCCGCATCGTTGGCCGCGCCGGCGACCGCGAGTTCCACAAGCAGGTCTTGCGCGCCGCGCTGGAGATGTTCACGCACGACACGCCGCCGGGCAAAGTGGTGACGAAAAAGATCGGCAGTTTGGTGCTGTCGTCGTGAGCGGATAACGAAAACGCCCGCGTCGCCGCGGGCGTTTTCATGTTCAGTCCAACGAGCGCTATTTGATGTTCTCGGGGAAAACGCTGATGCGGCTGTTGGCCTTCAGTTCGTTCGTCAGCCGCGCCACGGCGTTGACGACGTCGGTCGCTTTCTGCGTCAGCAGGTACTCGCGGATGCCGCTCTTCACGGCGTCGAACGGCTCGACGCCGGCCGGCTCCTTCCCTTCGACATAGATGAGGTGATAGCCGAATTTCGAATGGACGACGCCGCTGATGACTCCCGGCTTCAGGCCCCAGGCCGCCGCTTCGAATGTGGGGTCGAGCTGGCCCTTCGACATCCATCCGAGGTCGCCGCCGCTCTCGGCCGAGCTGTCTTCGGAATACTTCTTCGCCGCGTCTTCGAAATGCGCGAGGCGCAGCTTGGCCATCGTCGCTTCGTCGGGCTTCCCCATCGCGGAGGAAACGTCCGCGGCGCGAAGTTCGGCGGCGATATGGCTGATCTCTTCGAGAGCCTGGCCGTCGGTCTTCGGAGCAGGTCCGGCATTCGTGACGGCGACGACGATGTGCCGCACGTGAACCTTTTCGGGCGTGGCGAAGTCGTCAGGATGCGCGTCGTAGTAGTCGCGGACGTCTTTGTCGGTCACGATGCCGGCGGCCACGACGTCACGGACGTAGCGGTCGAAGAGCGCCGATTCGCGGGCCGTCTCGAGCGTGGCCACGACTTCCGGCTTTTTGTCGAATCCGGTCTTGAACGCTTCCTGAAGCATGAGGCGCTTGCGGATGTAGTTCTCGAGAAAGGCGCCCTTGCCGCCGTTCTGGTCATAGTTCGTCCGCATCTGCGTGTTGAGGTTCGCGTACATGCGGTTGAGTTTTTCGACCGTGATGGTCTCGCCGTTGATGACGGCCACCGGACGCTTGGAATCATCGGCCGCGGCAGCAGCCGTCGACTGCGGAGCCGGCGCGGTCTTCGCCGGCGGCGCCTGCTGCGCGAATGCGGCCGAGGCCAGCAGCAGCAGCGGAATGAGTGTTCGCTTGATCAAATCAAATCCTCCAAACGGGTTTCAGACGACGCGCTGACCAACAGGGTTACCGGAGGAGAGCATTCCGGTCGCGCGGCGAGGCGGAGGGATGTTGGGTTGTTCGTCAGTGCTTCGGCGGCGTGAACCAGAAAGCGAGAGTGAACAAGAAGTCGTCAAATGTAAGCGCCGAGATATCGAGCTCGAAGCGAACGCAAAGCGCCGGGAGTGCCCTACGGAAATTGACGTACTTCGACTGCATGGCTTTCGCACCAGGGATGTTCGTGCGTCTGGCGTCGGTCCTCAGCCAGTCCCGCACGCGAGCGATCGCCATGTTCGGGTCGTTGCCATGATCGGCGATGTCTTGACCGGCAATGTCGGAGATATAGGTCTGAAAGCGGAAACGGTCACGATCAAAGATAAGGAAGCTCTTGTCGCTCTGGCCGGCACCGAAAACTCGACAGCCAATATCGATCCCGAGTTCGAGCGGCATGTTGAACCGGGGCAGCGTGCTTACCCGATCAAGTTCTGTGCGCGACAGGTCATGAATCGAGTAACGGCAGCGGGCAATGAGGTCGACGATCTTCTGCAGGCGCACGTCGCTCGAATTCAAACGCGACAGAGCGCAGATCGGGCGGAAGCCGCATGCCTGAATCGTGAAGACGATCGCCTCGAACAGCGGCGTGTATTCGTCGTCAAAAGGACAGTTGATGAACACATTTCTGGCGTACTCGGAACGCCGCCGCCGAGGCACCCTAGGCGCGGTTTTTTTGCTCGGCACGAACTGCCTCGACTGCCTCGCGGATTCGTTCGACGCCTAACGTACTCTTCCCTGTGGGAAAGAGAATGTCGGGTCCATCGAGGATCGACACGAGGTGGCCAACTTTCTCGATCATGGCGCGGACTTCCTTCGTGTCTGGTACCCGCTGAAAGTCGAACAGACGTCCGAGGCCGAGAGCCTTAAGCGTCTCGCGCGCTTCGCGGGTAACCCGAGCCGCGCTTCGAACCTGCTTGAGGCTGATCATCTTTTTCTTCTTCGCGGGTGCTCGCATGGTGGACATGATAACCCCGCGTTCGCGGCGCGATTCCGAATCTACTCCCCGTAGAAATTCGCGTTCTCTGTCAAGAACAATCTTTACTTTTCCGCAGCCTCTTCGGGCTACCCCCTGTGGAAATCATGTGGAGGGTTTGTGCAGCGGTTGCGGGCATTCATGAGTGGTGACAAACCGCACTTAGAGTGCGCACACTTCATCCAATGTCCGTAGCGCAACTTGACGTCGCACTCGATCGTCCGTTACCGCAGTCTCCTGATGCGGAGCGTGCGGTTCTCGGATCGATTCTGATCAACAACCATGCGTTCTATCGCGTGGTCAGCACGATCAGCACCGAGGATTTTTTCCGCGACGCGCATCGGACGATCTTCGCAACCATGCGCCGCCTCGCCGAGCAGAGCCGCGAGATCGATCTCTTGACTTTGCGCGAAGAGCTGGCCAAGAACGCCCAGCTCGAGCAGGTCGGCGGAACGGCGTACGTGGCATCGCTCATCGATGGCATTCCGGACATCGCCAACGTCGAACGGTACGCGCACATCGTCAAGGAGAAGTCGACGTTGCGGCGTCTGATCGTGATGGGCAACTCCGTCATGCGCGCCGCGCTCGACTCGCCAGGCGAGCCGGCGGACGTGCTCAACATCGCCGAGAAATCGATCTACGAAATCGCCGAAGGATCGATCGAGAAGGGATTCGTTGCCCTCGATCGCATCACGCGATCGAACATGACCGCGATCGAGCAGTTGCAGCACGCCGGAAAGTTGATCACCGGCATCCCCACCGGCTACGACCGCTTCAACGAATTCACCTCGGGATTCCAGCCGCAGGACCTGATCATCATCGCGGCGAGACCCAGCATGGGAAAGACGTCGTTCATGATGAACATCGCTGAATCGATCGCCATCCCCGATCGTTCCGGCGAGCCGCGGGCGCCGTCGCAGCGGTTGTATGCGGTCGGCGTCTTTTCGCTGGAAATGTCGAAGGAGCAGATCGGACTGCGCATTCTCTCGTCCGAATCGGGCGTGTCGAACCACCTTATCCGCGCGGGCATGCTCAGCGAACGGAACTGGCGCGATCTCGCCGACGCCTCGGCGCGCCTGGCCAAGGCGAAGATCTTCATCGACGACACGCCCGGCATCGACATCATGGAAATGCGCGCCAAGGCGCGGCGGCTGAAGATGGAGGCCGGCCTGGACATGATCATGGTCGACTACCTCCAGCTCATGTCGGTGAAAGGGAAGGTCGAGTCGCGCAACCAGGAAATCTCGCAGATCTCGCGCGGACTCAAGGCGATTGCAAAAGAGCTGAACGTCCCGCTGATCTCGCTCTCGCAGCTTTCCCGCCGTCCCGAGCAGCGCACCGGCGATCATCGTCCGCAGCTTTCCGACCTTCGCGAATCGGGTTCCATCGAGCAGGACGCCGACGTCGTGTGTTTCATCTACCGCGATGAGGTCTACAACAAGGACACCGAGGAGAAGGGAATCGCCGAGATCATCATCGGCAAACAGCGCAACGGTCCGATCGGCGATTTCAAGCTCGTGTTCCGCAACGACATCACCAAATTCTTCAACTACGAGCCGACGCCGGACTACGGGCCTGTGTAGTCGGCAAACAGGCGCGAGGAGTACGATCTTCGCCATGAGACGCGCTCTCGTCGTCGTCGCGTTACTCGCCGCCGCCGTTCCGGTTCACGCCAGCGTGTTGCGGTTGAACATCAACGACATGATTCATCCGATCAGCGACGAGTTCATCGGGCGCGCGATCGATCAGGCGCAGCGCGAACACGATGACGCGGTCATCATCGAGCTCACCACGCCGGGCGGCCTGCTCGACTCCACGCGTTCGATCGTCGAGAAGATCATGACCTCGCGCGTTCCGGTGATCGTTTACGTCGCGCCAGCCGGCAGCCGCGCGGCGTCCGCGGGATTCTTCATCCTCGAATCGGCCGACGTCGCGGCGATGGCGCCCGGCACGAACACGGGCGCCGCGCATCCCGTCCTGCTCGGCGAAAAGATGGACGAGATCATGAAGACGAAGATGGAGAACGATGCCGCCGCCTTCATGCGCACGATCGCCAACAAGCGCGGACGCAACGTGGCCGTCGCCGAGAGTGCGGTGCGCGAATCGAAATCGTTCACCGAGCAGGAGGCGCTGCAGCAGAAACTGATCGACGTCATCGCGCCGAACGAACAGTCGCTCCTGCGCGCGATCGACGGCCGCACGTTCAAGCGCTACGACGGCTCGAACGTGACGCTGCATGTCGCCAACGCGCAGATCAACACGATCGAGATGACGGTGCGGCAGCGGCTGATGTCGGCGCTGATGGATCCGAACATCGCCTTCCTGCTGCTGGTCCTCGGCGGGCTGGCGATCTTCGCGGAGTTCAACCATCCCGGCGCCGTCGTGCCGGGCGTGGTCGGCGTGATCGCCATCGTGCTGGCGCTTTTCGCGCTCAACTTCCTGCCGACGCGCTTCGCCGCGCTGGCGCTGCTGCTGGTCGCGTTCGCCCTCTTCGCGCTCGAGGCGAAGTTCGCATCGCATGGCGTCCTGGCCATCGGCGGCATCGTGAGCATGATCATCGGCGCGCTGTTTCTCGTCGACGGACCGATTCCGCAGATGCGCGTGAATCCCATCACGGCGACGGCGGCGAGCATTCCGATCGGTTTGATCGCGGTCTTTCTGACCACGCTCGTTCTCAGAGCGCGGCGAGGAAGGGTCGCCACGGGAAGCGAAGGGATGATCGGCCAGATCGGAATCGCGCGGACGCCGGTGGGAGCGGACGGCAAAGTGTTCGTTCACGGCGAGCTGTGGAACGCCGTGGCCAGCAATGCCATCGCCGAGGGAGCGCGCGTGCGCGTGGCGGCGATCAACGGGCTGCATCTCGTGGTCGAGCCCGCCGAGTAGCCATACAATTCGCCCGTCCGCGCGGAGGGTTCCATGAATCTCGGTCTGCTCATCATCGTCATCATCGTCGGCCTCTACCTTCTCAGCTCGATCAAAATCCTCCCCGAGTACGAGCGCGGCGTGATCTTCCGCCTCGGCCGCTTGCTCAACGAGGCCAAAGGGCCCGGCATCTTTCTCGTCTTCGCACCGATCGATCGCATCGTGCGCGTGTCGCTGCGGCAGGAAGCGTTCGAAGTGCCGCCGCAGGACATCATCACGCGCGACAACGTCACGTTGAAGGTGAACGCGGTCGTCTTTCTGCGCGTGATCGAGCCGCGGCGCGCCGTCGTCGAAGTGTTCGACTATCGCTACCAGACCTCGCAGTTTGCACAGACGACGCTTCGCTCGGTCCTCGGCGAGGTCGAGCTCGACGAGTTGCTCGCGCATCGCGACGCGCTCAACGCGCGCATCCAGTCGATCCTCGATCAGCACACGGAGCCGTGGGGCGTCAAGGTGACGAACGTCGAGGTCAAGCAGGTCGACCTGCCGGAATCGATGCTGCGCGCGATGGCTAAGCAGGCCGAGGCCGAGCGCGAGAAGCGGGCCAAGCTGATTCATGCCGAGGGCGAGTTCGCGGCGTCGCAACGGCTCGCGGATGCGGCGCAGGTGCTGGCCACGCAACCGTCGACGCTGCAGCTCCGCTACCTGCAGACACTGACGGAAATCGGCGTAGAGAAAAATACGACGATCGTCTTCCCGCTCCCGATCGACATCATCTCGGGATTGGCTAAGGTGCTGAACAAAGAATGACGGACGTAGTGATGCTCGAGGCGGCGCTGTTTCAACTGCGCGGGGCCGCGAGCGACATCGATCGCGACGTTGCACCGCAGCTCGCGCTCTGCATCAACGTTCTGGCGAATGCGATCGCGTCGGGGCGAGACGCCGTCAACGCATCCGTCGCCAGCGACATCGAGTTCGCGTTCAACGACCTGAGCGCCGCGGTCGACGAGTTGCCACAAGCCGACGCCGATCGCCTCGCGCCGATCATGGCGACGATTCGTCGCGACGTCGAAGCATTGACCGCGGCCACCGCGCTCGATCCCGCCGTCATCGCGCAGATCCGCGCGTTTCAGGCAAAACTGCGCGAACGGATGAAGGCGATCGAGCGCCAGACGTTCGTCGAAGGTCCCGCGGAAGAACTGCCGCATCCGCCGGAAGCGCTGCGCGATGAAGCCATCCCGATTGCGCGGCAACTCCTCGCCGCCGGCTTCGCGACACCGGCGCTCAACGCGTTGATCTCCGACCCCGCGTCGACGCGCCTTCACTCGCTGCGCGACGTCGCCGACGAGCTGGATGTGATCGCCGGTTAACCGTCATTGCGCTGCGGCTGAGACCGGTGTACCGTCGTTGCTCGTCCACAAACCGGGAAAGAATAAGGAGAAGGATATGACCCCTCTGTTCACCCTTGCGTTTTTACAGGAATCGACGACCACCACGGGAATCTCGCCGCTCGGCGCCGGCATCGGAATGGGAGTGATGATCTGCTATCTCGCAGTCATCCTTCTGATGGTCATTGGGATGTGGAAGGTGTTCACCAAAGCCGGGAAGCCGGGTTGGGCGGCCATCATCCCGATCTACAACATCATCGTGGCGCTGGAGATCGCCGGAAAGCCGATGTGGTGGGTCATCCTGATGCTCATCCCGGGCGTCAACTTCATCGTGTGGCTGTTCGTCTGCCTCGCCATCGCTGCGAACTTCGGCAAAGGCACCGGGTTCGGCATCGGCCTCTGGCTGCTGCCGTTCATCTTCTGGCCGATCCTCGGCTTCGGCGACTCCCGCTCCTCGCAATTTGCTACCGCGTAGTTGCTCGTGGGGCCGCCGGAAACGGCGGCCCTACTCGTCGCGAAAGAGCGCGATGATTTTTTCCAACCCGCGCTGATCGTCGCCGTCGAACGAGTCGAGCTGGTCGGAGTCGACGTCGAGCACGGCGATCAACTCGCCGTCAGGACCAAAAACCGGCACGACGATCTCCGACTTCGAGTTCGGATCGCAGGCGATGTGGCCGGGAAACTGGTTCACGTTCGGGACGATGACCGTCTCGCGCTTCGCCGCTGCCGTCCCGCAGACGCCTTTGCCGAATTCGATCTGCAGGCAGCCGACCGTGCCGATGTACGGACCGACGATCAGACGATCGCCGCAAACGCGGTAGAAGCCGGTCCAGTAGAAGTGCGGGAACTTGTGCGACAGGACGGAGTTGATCGTCGCCATCAACGCGATATCGTCGAGCGATTGGCCGCCTTCGTCGCCCCAGATGGCGGCGATGGCGTCGAAGCATTCTTCGTAGGCAGCGTCTTTCATGAGTTGAGCGCGCGATGGTAGACCGACTCGTATTCGCGCGCCGAACGTTCCCACGAAAAATCAGCGGCCATACCGTTCGCCAGCAGCCGGCGCCACGTCTTCGGTTCGCGGTAATTGAGCATGGCCAGCCAGGTCGCGGTGAAGAAGTCGGCGGCGTCCGTCGACAGAAATCCGAAGCCGTTGGCGGCATCGATGTTCGCGCCGTAAAACGGAATGACCGTGTCCGCCAGTCCGCCGGTGAGCCGCACCACCGGCACGGTGCCGTAGCGCAGCGCGTACATCTGATTGAGGCCGCACGGCTCGTACATCGACGGCATGAGCAGGATGTCGGCGCCGGCGTAGATGCGATGCGCGAGCGCGTTATCGAAACCGATGACGACGCGGCAGGAATCGGGATACTGCGCCGCGATCTGCTGCAGCGCGTTCTCGTAGCGCGGCTCGCCCGACCCGAGGATGACCGCCTGCGCGCCGGCAGCGAGCATGTGCGGCAGCGCGGCGATGAGGAGATCGATCCCCTTCTGATCGACGAGGCGCGAGATGAACGACAGCAGCGGCGTCTTCGCCTTCAACGGCAGCTTCAACTCGCGGAGCAGCGCCCGCTTCGACAGGTTCTTGCCCGCCAGCCGCTGCGCCGAAAAATGCGAGCGGATGTTCGGATCGGTCTCCGGATCCCATTCGTCGACGTCGATGCCGTTGACGATTCCCTGCAGCTTGAACGAGAGGCTGCGCACGATGCCGTCGAGCCCCGCGCCATGTTCGTGCGTCTGCATCTCGCGCGCGTAGGTCGGCGAAACCGTCGTCACCTGATCGGCCAGGATGATGCCGCCTTTCATCAAATTGATGTTGCCGAAATGCTCGAGCGCGTCGGGCGCCCAGTAGCGGCTGTGCAGCCCGAGGCTGGTGAAGTGCTCCGTCCCGCTGATGCCCTGATAGATGAGATTGTGAATCGTGTAGACCGACCGCGCGCTTCCGAACGCACCGCTTCCGCGCAATCCCGAATGGAGATAGACCGGCAGCAGCGCCGTGTGCCAGTCGTGCGCGTGGACGATGTCCGGCGCGATGCCGAGGAGCTCGCATCCGCGGACGACGGCACGGCAGAAGAAGGTGTAGCGCTCGATGCCGTCGTCGTAGCCGTCGAAACGCGGCGAGTAAATATGCGGACGGTGAAAGTAGTAGTCGTTGGCGACGAGGATGAGCGGGATGTCCGTTCCCGGCAGCGTCGTCCGCAGGTAATTCGCCTCGGCCACCCAATCCGCCCAAGCCACAAGCGTCGTCGGCAGCGCCTCTCCGAGCTCAATCCCGTTTTGAGAAAACCAATCGCGCGCCTGCCGGTAGTACGGCATGAAGATGGCGACGTCGTGCCCCAGCTTCGCCAGCGCCTTCGGCAGCGATCCGCAGACGTCGCCCAATCCGCCCGTCTTCGCGATGGGCGAAACCTCGGCGGTGGCGAAGAGGATTTTCATGAATGACAACTACTCCACCACGATCGCCGCGTAGCCGACCACATGCGCGTAGTCGCCGTTGATGTCGCCGCTCGTGGCGTGCTTGAGCAGCGTTGCTTGTTTCGCGCCGAGTTGTTTCGCGGCGATGAGCATCGTGGTCGTGGGGATGAAGCCGCACATGGAGATGTCCGCCTCGTCGACGACGCGCCACAGCGCGCGCGGATCGAGCTTCAGCACCTCATCGATCGCCAACTGGTCTTTGCGCAGCGTCGTCTTCTGATCTTCGTAATGATTGAGATCGGAGCTGGCCAGGATCCCGACCGGCTCGCCGGCCGCGGCGACGACCGCGGCAATCGCGTGGCCGATTTCTTCGCAGTAGTCGTACCGGTTCGCGCCGAGGCAGATCGGGGCGAAGGTGAAATCGCCGAGGATTTGCTGGAGGAACGGGAGCTGAACCTCCAGCGAATGCTCCCGCGCATGCGCGCGCGAATCCTCGGCCAGCAGTTGCGATTGCTGCATCAGCGCGTCGGCCAACGGCGTATCGATCGAGACGCTGCCGAGCGGCGTGCGCCATGCGCCGTCGCGATTGATCGCCGCGAAGTGGCCGAATCCAGTGTGATTGGGGCAGAGAATGATGAAACGGCGCGGTAGATCGGCGGACGAATAGAACGCTGCGGCCACGTGTCCGCTGTACATCAATCCCGCGTGCGGGACGACCGCGCCGATGAAGCGCTCCTTCGATTCCGGCTCGGGATTCTCGGCAATGCACTCCGAGATCTGAGCCGCGAGCCGCTCCGGCGTTCCCTCGTAGAACGTGCCGGCGACGGCGGGCGGGCGGATTTCCATCGCATAACGTTATCGCATCCGGCGGCGCAGGCTCACTCCTTGCCTTTATAGTTGAGCCATGACCGAAATCCGCCGTGAAGGCGAACGGCGCGCGAAATTCAAAACGAGGTTCGCAGAGACGCGCCAGATCGTCTGGAGCTGGCTGACGGATCCTGCCGTCCTGCTCTACCGGCGCGAGGCGCACGGACGAAAGCGCGCTCGCGTCACGACGGTCGAGTTTTTCCTCTTTCTGCGCGAGGTGACGCGCGAGTTTTACGACATCGAGGGGACGTCGCGCGCGGCGTCGCTCGCCTACACCACGCTGCTCTCGCTCATCCCGCTGCTGGTCGCCTTCACGCAGGCGCTGCAGCGCTACTTCCGCAACCTCTTTCCGAACTCGCAGGCGCAGATCGACAACATTCTCAACAACGTCATCCCGTATCAATCGCCGGTCATCTCGTACCACATCGCGAAATTCGCGGAGAACGCGCAGGCGGCGTCGACGTTCGGCGTCATCATCTTCATCGTCATCACCTTCCGCCTCTTCCTGGCCGTCGAGACCACAATTAATCAGATCTGGAAGGTGCGCAGCGTGCGCGGCTACCGGCAGAAGCTCATCGCTTTCACGATGCTCTTTTTCTGGGGGCCGGTGCTGATGGCGATCTCCTTCACCACCACGAACACGCTGGAGAAGAACCGCTACCTGCGCATTCTGTTCAAACGCGACATCATCTTTCACATCGCGCCGATCGCGGTGCTCTTCATCGCCTTCACGATGCTGTTCTGGCTGGTGCCGTCGACCCGCGTGCGCTTCAGTTCCGCCGCCGTCGGCGCCATCGTGACGACGTCGCTCTTCACGCTGGTTCGTTTCGGATTCGGCATCTACGCCGACCACCTTTTCCACGGACGCTTCAATCTGATCTACGGCGCTCTCGGGTTGGCGATCATCTTTCTCATCGCCATCCAGATCCTCTGGGTGGTCATCCTCCTCGGCGTCGAGATCAGTTTCGTCTATCAGAATCTCTACGGATTGCTGCGCGCGACCGAGCAGCAGGTGCAGGACGAGCCGCGCTTCGATCTCTATTTCGGCCTGCGCGCGCTGATCGAGATCGCCCGCCGCTTCGACCGGCGCGAGGAAGCGCCGTCGTCCTACCGGCTGGCCGAACAGTTCGGGACGACCGACTCGCAGATGCTGCGCATCCTTCGCAAACTCGAAGACGTGCAGCTGGTGAAGGAGATCGGCGGCGACTGGGCCGGCTTCGTCCCGGGCTGCGATCCCGATCGCATCACCATCGAAGAGGTGGTGTCGCAGGTGGAAGGTTTAAAGCGCGACATCCCCGAGATTCACATGGACGACAACGAGCGGATGGTGATCGGCGAGCTTTTCACGAAGCTCAGCACATGCATGAACAACGCGCTCGATCACCACACGATCGGCCAGCTCGTGCGCGAGCTGTACGGCGAACGCGCACCGTCACGCGCGGGCGATGCGCCGGCAGGCGACGTGCCGGTTCATCCGCTGACGTGAGTTTCTCTCCGCATCGCGCGCATTCGGCGGATTCTGCGCAGCGTCTCGTATGCGACGGTCGTCGTCGTCACCCACACCGTTCCGACGGTGACGCCGGCCAGCACGTCTGAAATCCAGTGGACGCCGAGGTAGACGCGGGAGAGGGCCACGGAGGCGACGAGGGTGTAGAGAAAGGCCATGGCCGCCGCTTTGGCGGGCCAGCTTCGAATGGCGCGGAAGGCGAGATACGCGAGCGCGCCGAAGGCGACGGCCGAGCCCATGGCGTGGCCGCTGGGAAACGAGTAGCCGTTGGCGCGGCGCAGCATCTCGGCGGCGATGGGGCGGGCGCGCGCGAAGTAGCGCTTCAACTCCAGATTCAGCAGAGCGCCGCCGCCCGCGGTGCCGGCGAGATAGATCAGCCAGCGCCAGCGGCGTTGGATGGCCAGGATGATTCCGACGATCGTCAACAGCACCGCCAGGCCGAGCGGACCGCCGATGATGGTCATGATCGTGAAGAACGTCGTCGCGCCGGCAGTGCGCTCGTGCACTGCCCAGTCGTGAATCGACAGGTCGATCTTCTGCAGCGCCGCATTGTTGCCGTGCACCTTTTCGGCGAGATCGATGAATGCGTCGCCGGCCCAGGCCGTGAAAAGGACGCCGCCGATGAGGATCGCCGCGACCGGCAGGTAGTTCTTGAAACGCTGCTGCGCGGTCGACACCACGCGCGTCACGCGTGCATTGCGCGCGATCAGGCGCGCCAGCAATCGCCCGAGGTGACGGACCGCCGGCAACGCGGCGTAGACGACGGCCCAGAGAATCAGGAAGGTGACGGCGAATGCGACAAACAGCATGGCCGCGAATCAGAGCACGGAAGATGCCGGTTTAACGCTCGTTCATCCACGCAACGCATCGTTCCAGGCTCTCGTGAATCGCAGCGGCGTCGAGATGGATCGGCCGGCCATGTCCGGGCAGCACCCATTCGAAGCGATAGTCGAGCAGGCGTTCCATCGAGCGGATCTGCTCCTTCCACGAATACCAGCAGGCGCTGCGGAAAGCGTAGAGATGGCCGCGTTGCTCGCTCCAGGCGAGGTGATCGCCGGTGAAAAGGTACGTGTCGCGGTACAGAAAAACCGCGTGGCCTTTCGTGTGGCCGGGCGTCGGAATCATCAGCATGCCGCCGCCGAGGTCGATCGGATCGAGTCCGGCGGGTTGCAGCTCGATCGACGCCGTGCGCGCGTGAACGTCATCGCGATGCAACACGCGCTCGCATCCGAAGCGCGCCGCGAAACGGGCGTGATCGGCGACGTCGTCCTGATGCGTGAGCAGCATCCGCGACGCGCCGCCCATCGCCGCGATGTTCTTCACCAGCGGTCCCGAAAAGCGCGGCGAGTCGATGAGTATGTTCCCCTGCGGCCGCCGAACGAGATAGCTGATCGCGCCGAACGATGACTCCGATGCGTAGCCGCAGCGGTAGACATCGCCATCGATCCGCTCCGGCAGCGACGCCAGCGCCGGACGCATGTCGTGCCTGGCGATCGATCCGATCGAGGCAGTCGGACACGAGATCAGCGCCTTCTGCGCCGCGAGGAGTTCGTCATCATTCGCAGGCTGGTGAAAGACGGACGATTGATCGCCCGAATCGCTGAAAACGGTCGGCGCGAAGATGCGGCAGGCGTCACAATCGATGCAGGTGGAATCGACGTAAAAATCGCCGGGAACGTTCTCGGGAAGCCTTTTCGCCAACTCAGCCACGGGCATCGAAACGACGATCCGCCAAGGGCAATTTCGAGCATGCGTTGTGGCATCATGTGATCCGCATGACTCAGGCAGCAGAGTCGCTTCGCGCCGAAATCCTTCCTCTGACGTCCTTCGTCGACGAGGGTCGCACGCTATGGCTATCGAAGCCGTTGCCGCTTCAGGTCTCTGTTGAGGACGGCGCGTATTTTGTCGAGAACGAACCGCTTCACCTTTTCGCGAAGGCGGCTTCGATCGAGGAAGCCGTTGAAGCGTTTGCTGCCGATCTCGCTTACTACTGGCGCTACTACAACTCTCTCCGCGAGGATGAAGTTGCGGGCGAGGGCGTCGAGCTGAAGCGAATCTACGAAGGTCTTGTAAGGCCGGAATGAAGCCGTTTCCAGCGCGCGAGGTCGATGCCGCTTTGCTGCGAAAAGGCTTCGTCAAGAGGCAAGGCGACCACGCCTACTACCACTTCAAATACCGCGGCTGCGACGTCGGCGTTTCGACGAAGATCTCGCATGGCGAGAAGGAAATCGGACCCGGCTTGAGCAAGCGAATGCGCGCGCAAATGAGGCTGGAGACCAACGCCGACTTCGGTCGCTTCGTCGATTGTCCGTTGACCTTCGAAGAATACGTCGCTCTGTTGAAGCGGCTCGGCATCGTCAACGACGACTGAGAGTTCGGAATGACAGCGCTTCCTTCGCGTTTCTAGTCCCGCATGTTCGACAACCTGCAGGACAAGATGGATCGGGTCTTCAAGACCCTGCGCGGCGAAGCCGCTCTCAATGAGTGGCACATCGACAACGCGCTGAAGGAAATCCGCGTCGCGCTGCTCGAGGCCGACGTTCATTTCAAAGTCGTCAAAGAGTTCACGAACCGCGTTCGCGAGAAAGCGGTCGGCCAGGACGTCCTAACGGCCTTCTCGCCGGCGCAGCAGGTCACCAAGGTCGTCCGCGACGAGCTCCAGGAGCTCCTCGGCGGCAACGAAGTCGGCCTTGCTCTCGTCGGCTCGCCGGCCGTGGTGATGATGGTCGGCCTTCAGGGCTCCGGTAAGACGACGACCTCGGGCAAGCTGGCGCTGCACCTCAAGAATCGCGGACGCCGTCCGTTGCTCGTGCCGTGCGACGTCTATCGTCCCGCCGCCATCGAACAGCTGCGCATCGTCGCCAAAGGTGTCGGCGTTCCGTTCTTCGAAATCGGCGACGATCGCGATCCACTTTCGATCGCCCGCCGCGCCACCGCGGATGCGCGCACGCTGCTCTACGACACCGTCATCCTCGACACCGCCGGGCGTCTCCATATAGACGCCGAGCTGATGGCGGAGCTCGACACGATCAAGCGCGATACGCGTCCGAGCGAAATCCTCTTCGTCGCCGACGCCATGACCGGCCAGGACGCGGTCAAGTCCGCCAAAGAATTCGACGACCGTCTCGGTGTCACCGGCATCGTCCTCACGAAGTTGGACGGCGATGCCCGCGGCGGAGCTGCTCTCTCGATCAAGTCGGTCGTGAATCGTCCGATCAAGCTGGTCGGCGTCGGCGAAAAGTACGCGGACCTCGACGTCTTCCATCCCGACCGGATGGCCTCGCGCATCCTCGGCATGGGCGACGTGCTCTCCCTCATCGAGAAGGTCGAATCCGACATCGACCGCAAAGAAGCCGAGCGCCTCGCGCAGCGCGTTGCCAAAGACAAGTTCACGCTCGAAGACCTCCGCTCGCAGCTCCAGCAGGTCAAGAAAATGGGGCCGCTGTCGTCGCTGGTGAACATGCTCCCCGGCGCCGGCAAGATCAGCGAAGAGGACATCGACGAGAAGGCCATCGTGCGCATGCAGGCCATCCTCGACTCGATGACGAAGAAGGAGCGCGAGTTCCCGCAGCTCATCGACGGCAAACGCAAGAAGCGCATCGCCAAAGGCTCCGGCACCTCGGTGCAGCAGATCAATCAGCTTCTCAAGCAGTACCTGCAGATGAAGAAGATGATGCGGACGTTCTCCAAAGGCTTCGGCGCGCGGAAGTTCGGCAAGATGATGAAGGGGATGCCGCCGGGCTTGATGGGGTAGCGCACCGGCCTTAGGTTGGGGAATGCCTGACTTCACAGATCGCGCGAGCCGCATCGTTGCGACCGCTGCACAGATTGCGCAGCTTCAGGGAGCCTCTCTGGAGGCAACAGTTCTCCAGCGGGCCGGGGCGACCCTAGTCGAAACTGGCTATGACAATTGGAACGGCGGCACGACATTTTTCACATTGATGCTCGCGGTACCGATACCGACCTACGTTGCAACAGACGGACAACGTGATGAACTCGAAAAGTCGATTCAACGGCGCGTGTCGGAGCTCGCTCGTGGCGAACTGGGGAACTCCATAACGGAGGTGGTCATTAGTCCCGAGTTGGCTGACGAATCTCGCCCAGCGGAGCCGCTTCCGAACCTCGACATTCCCGCCGAAGAAGTACCGTCGTTCTGGGAGCCCGGATTCTTCAGGCTTTTCATAACTCACCTAGCGGCGAACAAAGCCGAGGCTCATCGACTCAAAGAGCAATTAGCCGCCTACCAGATCGCAGCCTTCGTCGCTCATGATGACATCGAGCCCACTCATGAGTGGCAGACAGAAATCGAGCGCGCTCTACGAACAATGGATGCACTAGCAGCAATCATTACACCCGATTTCGTGAGGAGCCGTTGGTGTGATCAGGAAGTTGGCTTCGCTATCGGCCGAAGCAAACTGGTTGTTCCACTTCGAATGGGAGCAGACCCGCACGGATTTCTTGGGAAGTACCAAGGGCTTCAGATCGCGAACGCCGAGGCTTCTACCGTCGCCGCGAGGATTTTCGAAATCCTGTCGCAAAACTCTCTCTCGGCGCCTCGGATGGTGGACTCAGCTGTGGATCGATTGGCAGAGTCGAACACTTGGGCTGATGCGAAACGCAACATGACCTTGCTTGAGCGCGTCCCGAGACTTAACGCGTCGCAGGTTGCTCGCCTGGTTCGGGCGATCGATGAGAACACTCAAGTAGGAGATGCCTTCGGGGTCCCCCAGCGCATTCGAACGCTGGTTGGGCGAATAGGCCAAAAGCCATAGCTCTCGGAATGAGTGGCATTACCTTGCGGTTTCACGCCCCGGTTCGGTAGGATAGCCGGCCCTAATCATCAAGGAGCATCACACGACATGTTGAAGATTCGCCTGCGCCGCCAGGGCGCGACCCACTCGCCGTTCTACCGCGTCGTCGTTTCCGACTCGCTCAAGACGCCGAGCAACGCCACGGTCGAACAGATCGGCCACTACGATCCGAAGAAGAATCCCGCCGACGTCAAGATCGACAAAGCGCGCGTCGATTACTGGGTCAGCAAGGGCGCCCAGCTTTCGCCGACCGTGAAGTCGCTTCTCAAGAAGAACAAAGTCGCGTAACTTCCGTCCATGGAAGAGCTGATCGAGTTCGTCGCCAAGTCGCTCGTCGATGACGCCGAGGCGGTGAACACGCATGTCTACAACCGCGGCGATCAGACTGTGGTCGAGCTGGAAGTGGCGCAGGCCGACCTCGGCAAAGTGATCGGCCGCCAGGGCCGGACGGCGCGCGCCATGCGCACGCTGCTCTCCGCCGCCGGCCATAAATCGCGGCGCCGCTACACGCTCGACATCGTCGACTGACGCATGTCCGGCGACCGCATCGCCCTCGGCATCATCCGCAAGGCGCACGGTGTCCGCGGCGAAGCGAGCGTCGAAGCGTGGTCCGATTCTCCGGAGCGGTTCACCGAGGTTTCCGCGGTAACGCTCGTATCGCCGGATGAGTCGTCGACGCGCGATGCGGCGATTGAAAGCGTCCGCATCCACGCTGGCCGCGCGCTGGTGAAATTCGCCGGAATCGAGTCCCCCGAGGAAGTACAGTTGCTGCAGAACTGGACTGTGGAGGTGCCGTCATCCGAGGCGCGGAAGCTTGATGAGGATGAATACTTTCTCCACGACCTCGTCGGATTGCGTCTCGTCGATGCCGATGGCATTGAGCGCGGAAAAGTGATCGAGATCGAGGAAACGGGCGGCGGGGTGCTGCTGGTGGTCGATGGGCCGCGTGGTCGATTCGACGTCCCGTTTGCGGCGGACATCTGTACTTCGATCGATCTAGACGCGAAGACGATTGCAGTCAACCTTCCGGACGGCATCGAAGACCTCTGACAGCGCCGCGTTAGCGGCTGAAGAGGGTAGCGAGGGGTCGAGCGAAGCGAATACCCCTCGAAAAACGAAGCGCGTGTGGTTCGTGCCGCGTCAGCGGCACCAGACGCGTGGCACCTCCTGTGCCGCTAACGCGGCACAAATACAAAACGCCGTTTTCCTTTCGAGGGGTGTTCGCTTCGCTCTCACCCCTCGCTACCGTCTGAAGCCGCTCCGCGGCACAAACGATCGGCGCCAGACCGCTGGTATCGTTCACCGTCGTGCGAATTGACTTCGTCACTATTTTTCCGAGGATGTTTGATCCACTCCTAGCCGAGGGGGTCATCGCGCGTGGGGTGAAGGCTGGGTTGCTGGATGTCCGCGTTTGGGATCTGCGCGATTACGCGACCGATCGGCATCGCTCGACGGATGACGAGGCGTATGGCGGCGGGCCGGGGATGGTGATGCTGGCGGAGCCGGTGCTGCGATGCGTCGACGCCATCGGCGCGGGACACGTCGTCATGACGTCCCCACAGGGGCGGATTTTCACGCAGAACGTTGCCCTCGAGCTGGCGCACAAAGAACACGTCGTCATTCTCTGCGGGCGTTACGAAGGGTTCGATGAACGGATCCGCGAGGCTCTGCAACCGGACGAGATTTCGATCGGCGATTTCGTCGTCTCCGGGGGCGAATTGCCGGCCATGCTCATCGCCGACGCGGTCGGGCGGATGATCGAAGGCGTGGTCGGGAACAGCGGGTCTGTGGAGGAGGACTCCTTCTTTCGCGGGCTGCTCGACTATCCGCACTACACGCGTCCCGAGGAGTTGCGGGGGATGCGGGTGCCGGACGTGCTGCTGTCCGGGCATCATGAGAAGATTCGTAAGTGGCGGAAAGAACAGAGTTTGCGCGCCACGCTGGCCAAGCGGCCGGACCTTTTGGAGGACGCGGACCTCGACGGCGAAGCGCGCAGCATCCTGGAGCGGATTCGGCAGGAATGACTCCGCCCGATATGCCGTTCAGGGAGTTTCCGCGGTAGCACCTCCGCCAGCGGCTTGCCTAAAGTCCACAAATCGGCGATCCTTGCGGGCTCGCTTCAGAACACTAGGAAGGTTGTCAAAATGGCTCAGGATTTCATGAAACTCGTCGAATCGCGTGAGGCGCGGACCGACATCCCGAACTTCGCTCCGGGTGACACGGTCAAAGTCCACGTGAAGGTCAAAGAAGGCGACAAAGAGCGCATCCAGATCTTTCAGGGTCTGGTGATCTCGCGTAAAGGCGGTGGCGCGCGGCAGATGTTCACCGTCCGCAAAATCTCCGGCGGAATCGGCGTGGAGCGTATGTTCCCTCTGAACTCCCCCAGCATCGATCACATCGAGGTTGAACGCCATGGCCGGGTCCGCCGCGCGAAGCTCTATTACCTCCGGGATCTCCGCGGGAAAGCAGCCCGCATCGAAGAAAAGCGCAAACGCTAAACCGAAGCCGGCCGAACGGCTGGTGACGAACCTCTTCGCGGAGTTGGCGCGTATCGCTGAGATGTCAGCGGTCGAGCGCCGGCTCCGCGATTCCGGTTTCAGGGCGATTGCCGGCACGGACGAAGTCGGCCGCGGATGTCTGGCCGGTCCCGTCGTCGCCGCCTGCGTCATCCTCGACTCCGAGCCGACCCTCGTCGGCGTCAACGACTCCAAGCTCGTCGATCATGACGACCGCATCGACGTCTGCCGGCTGATCCTGCGTCGCGCGCGCGCTTGCGCCGTCGGCGTCATCGAGCCGCAGACCATCGACGCCATCAACATCCTGCAGGCCAGCAAGCGGGCCATGATCGCGGCCGTCGAGAACCTCGAAATCCGTCCCGACATCCTGCTGCTCGACGCCATGACCATCGACATGGATCTGCCGCAGGTGCCGCTGATCGGAGGCGACCGGCGCAGCGTCTCCATCGCCGCGGCGTCGATCGTGGCGAAGGTCTATCGCGATCTGTTGATGGAGTCGTATCATGACCTCTACCCTGTCTATGATTTTCGACACAACCGAGGGTACGCGACTGAGGGGCATCAGGCAGCGCTGAAACTCTACGGCCCCTCGCCGATTCACCGCAGATCGTTCGAAGGGGTGGACGAGCCGATGTTGCTGTTCGTGCGGAACGGAGCCGATGGCGATCCAACGCGATAAAATCATCGCCAGCGCCGAAAAGCTGGTTGCGAAGGGGAAGATCGAGCCGGCGATCAAAGAATACGAGCGCCTTCTCGACGATAACCCCAGCGATGTCAACACTCTGAATCGCATCGGCGACCTCTGGGTCCGCATCAATCGCAACGACGAAGCGGTGAAGGTTTTCGGCAGGATCGCCGACCACTACTCGCGCGACGGCTTCTTCCTCAAAGCCATCGCCATCTATAAAAAGATCAACAAGCTCGATCCCTCCAAGCTCGACATCTACGCCAAGCTGGCCGATCTCTACGGCAAGCAAGGCCTCGCCATGGAGGCCAAGAGCCAGTACCAGGTCCTCGCCGACTACTACTTGAAACACGGCGATCCGGGGAACGCGCTGGCGATTTACCGGAAGATTTCCGAGCTCGACCCGAACTCGATCAACGTCCACGTCAAGCTGGCCGACCTCTACTCGCAGAACAACCAGACCAAGGAAGCGCTCAAAGAATACGACCGCGTCGGACGCATGCTGCTCAAACGCGGCATGCTCGACGAGGCAGTCCAGGTCTTCAAGAAAGCACTGAAGATCGACGCCAGCAACATCGAGTTGGTCGAGTCGCTGGTCACCGCGCTGGTCGAAGCGAAGGACTACGACAACGCCATCCAGATCGTGCAGACGTCGCTGGAGTCGGCGTCCGACAACGCGCGGCTGCTGGCGATCTACGGCCGCATCCTGCTGGCGAAAGGCGATACGCGCGGCGCGCGCGCCGCGCTGGAACGCGCCCTCGCGCGCGATGCGAACGACGTCAGCGTTCGCGAAGCGCTGGCTGACCTCTACCTCCGCATCGACAACGCCGACGGCGCGCTCGAGATGCTCAGTCCCGTCGTCGAAAAAGCCGTCGGACGCGGCGAGCGCGGCACGGCGGTCGAGATGCTCAACCGCATCCTGCGCGTCGACGCCGGCCACACGCCGACGCTGGAACGGCTGGTCGCCCTCTACTCGAGGCTCAACGAGGAGACCAACATCCTCTCCGCGATGAGCAGCCTGGCCGAGGCGCATGTCGCGAAGGGTCATTTCGAAAATGCGGCCGAGGTGCTCGAGAACCTGATCCAGCGCGAGCCGCAGAATGCGCAGCATCGGACAAAGCTGCAGTTCGTCCGCACGCAAATCGGTGGCGTCGACACGATGCCGGCGCGGCCGCGGCAACCCGAGGTTCCAACGGCGCCGCTTTCGATGGAGATCGAAGAGCCGGAGCCGTCGTTCGACTCCTTCGACGAAGGGCCTGCGCTCTCCTTCGATCTCGACGCCTCGGAACCTCTCGAGCTCGATCTCGATGCCAGCTTCGAGCCGCCACCGCCACCGCCACCACCGCCTCCCGTTGCTCCGCCGCCACCTCCGCCTGCGCGAACGCCGACGTTGTCGCGGCTGCAGTCCGCCGTCGAGCAGGCGGCGGCCGAAATCGACGAAGACGTCGCCGGCGAGGATCTCGACTTCATCACCGAGCACCTCACCGAGGCCGAAGTCTTCGCCAAGTACGGCCTGACCGAAAAGGCGACCGAGCACCTCCGCGCCATCATCGAGCGCGCGCCGAAACATCTGGCCGCGCACGAGAAACTCTACCGCCTGCTGCTCGACGACGGCGACGTCGAAGGTGCGCGCGCCGCCGCCAGCCAGTACACGGCCGTCCTGCAGGAGCGGGGCGACACGGCCGCGATCAGTCGCATTCAGGACGAGTTCATGATGCGCGGCCACACGTTGCAGGCACCTGCGCCCGCGCCGAAGCCGCCGGAGCCGCGCGTCCCGACGATGGAGCGCGCCGTGCCGGCGCCGGTCGAAATCGAGGAGGAGCTGAGTTTCGACCTCGACACCGGCGCGCCCGAATTCACCATGCCCGCGCCCGAGGCGGAACCGGAGCCGGCGTTCTCGTTCGACCTGCCGGAGCCGGAGCCGGAACCGGCCATCGAGTTCCCGTCATTCGAACCGGAGCCCGAGCCGGAACCGGCGCTGACGTTCGACGAGCCTGCAATCGAAGAGGAGTTCTCGTTCGAGCCAGCACTCGATCAACCGACCGAGCAGCCGGTTTTTGCTCCCGAGCCGTTCGTCGACGCTCCCTCGGCCGAGGAGCTCCGCGAGCTCGATTTCTACATCGAGCAGGAACTCTTCGACGAAGCACGCCAGAAGCTCGACGCGCTCGCCGTAACGTTTCCCGGCAACGATGCAATCAGCGAGCGTAAGGCGCGCTACGACTCCGCGATCGCGTCAATCACCGCCACTCCCGCGCCTGCGCCCGATTCCTTCGCGCCGGCCGTGCTGTCGCGCGATGAAATCGAGAGCGAGCTTCTCTCCGCTCTCCCCGATGACGACGACGACTTCTTCACTTCCGCGCCGCCTCCTCCCCCACCGCCTCGCGCGGCCGCGCCGCCACCGCCGCCGCCCGTTCACGAAGAAAATCTCTTCGCCGACGAGGACGACTTTTTCGATCTGGCTGCCGAACTGGAGTCGGAGCTGGAGGAAGAATCGGAAGAAGTCTCTCTCAGTGAAGAGGAGCAGTCGCTCGAAGAGATTTTCAAGGAGTTCAAAAAAGGTGTCGAGCAACAACTCGATTCCGAGGATTACGACACGCACTACAACCTCGGCATCGCGTACAAGGAAATGGGCCTGATCGACGAAGCCATCGGCGAGTTCCAACTCGCCTCGAAGGATCCGAAGCGCGCCGTGGAGTGCGCGTCGATGCTCGGCCTCTGCTTCCTCGAAAAGGGAATGCCGCAACTGGCGATCAAGTGGTATCGCAAGGGGCTGGAGATGCCGGAGATCCTGGCCGAGGAGAACGTCGGCCTGCTCTACGACCTCGGATCGGCATACGTGGAAGTCGGCGACACGGAAAATGCGCAAAAGGCGTTCGAGGAGGTTTACAGTTTGAGTCCGAACTACCGCGACATCGTGACGCGCATCAAACAACTCGAAGACGCCCGCCGATGAACAAAACGCTCGAATCCGTCCTTCGCTTCGTCAACCTGACCACCTCCGGTCTGCTGGCCGGCTCGCTCGGCTTCGGCGAGCAGGCGCTCGTGCCCGGCTGGCGCAACGAACTGCCGCAGCACGGCGATCATCGCGCCCGCGCCATCGCAGCGTTGACCGACGCCACGAATTACTTCAACGCCATCGGTCCAGTCGCGCTCGGGACGGCGGTGACACTCGCCGTTGGATCGCGCGGCGTGAAACCGGTCAAGCGCCTCCTCGACGCCGCGTCGGCGATCAGCCTCGCCGGCGTTCTCGCGGCGACGATCATGGTCACGGTGCCGATCAACAAGGAACTGGAAGGGCAGGCGCCGACCGACTATCCAAGCGATCGCTCGCAGTCGCTGGCGAAGAACTGGTCGCGCGCGCACGCGGTGCGCACGACGTTAGGTGTCAGCGCGTTTCTATGCGCAGTGGCGTCCAACCTCGCGCGTCAAAAGGCTTAAACCACAGAGGCACAGAGTACACAGAGAAACCTCTGTGTCTCTGTGGTTCAAGACTTTTTGAAATGATCAAACCCCCGCGGTTCGAGGATTTCGCCGTTAATCCGTACGCCGCGCTCTTGCGTGATGCGACCGACCGCATAAACCGGCCGTCCGACGCGCGAGCTCAGCTCCGACTCGCGGAGCGGTGACGTAAATAGCAGCGCATACTCCTCGCCGCCGTGCAGCACCGCGTCCCGAACGTTGATGCCGAGGCGCGGACCGAAGCGGGGGAGGTCGGGGAAGGGCGGGATGCGATCGCCGTCGATCAATGCGCCGGCGTTCGACGCGTCGCAGAGATGGTGAAGATCGGTCGAGAAACCGTCCGAGACGTCGATGCAGCTCGTGGCCATGCCGGGAAGTTTCATGCCGAGGGCCACTTCGGCTTCCGGTTCGAGATGGCGGCGTTTCGCGGATTCGATGAACTCGCGTTCCGCGTAGTCCGCGCCTTCGGTGCCGCGCTGCAACAACGACAATCCGGCCGCCGAACCACCGATGGGACGGCTGAGATAGATGCGGTCACCGCGCCGTGCGCCGCTTCGCAGAATCGGCTGCGCTGCTTCGCCGATCAGCGTGATGGAGATGAAGAACGTCTCCGATCGCGAAAGATCGCCACCGACGATTTCGACATCATTTTCTTTCGCAGCGATCGAGAGTTCCTCGATGATCGCCGACGCATCGTTCTCGTCGGGAGAGCCGATGGCGACGATCGCGTATCGCGGCCGGCCACCCATCGCGGCGATATCGGAGAGGTTGATGGTCAGGCTCTTCCGCGCGATCAGCCGCAGCGGGATGGCGCGCGTGAAGTCGACGTTCTCCACGAGCACGTCGTTCGTGATGACCTGCCGGCCGATCACCGCAGCATCGTCGCCGGTACGCGGAAAGAGCTCGCGGATGCGGGCAATCAGATCGCGTTCGCTCATCGCTTGATGACCGGCACAATCGGTTCCAGCGGCCGGTCGAATGTCTCGCCGCGATAGGTGACCGCTTCGAGAAATAGCCCGGACGGCGGCGCGGTCGGTTCGACGCTTGCCGCGTTTGCATTCAGCCTCGCCGCCATCTCCTCGGCTGTCGCGTTTCCGCGCCCGATCTCGACCAGGAAGGCCGTCAACTTGCGCACCATCTTCCAGAGAAAGTGGGAAGCCTCGATTCGGAAGAGAATCAGATCGCCGTTCGCCACGAGGCCGCATCGCTCGACGACGACGATGCGCGACTCCTCTTCCTTCAATCGCTTGTCGCTGAACGCGCTGAAGTCGTGCCGCCCTTCGAGCAGCGCCGCCGCGCGCGCCATGTTTTTGACGTCTAACCGATCCTTGATCCACCAGACGAACGGCTTGGCGAATGCGGTGCGGCGCGTGGCGATCTGGTAGAGGTAAACGCGCGATACGGCGTCGTGCCGCGCGTGAAAGCGATCGTTCGCGCGCGAGGCTGCGACGATGCTGATGTCGTGCGGTAGTAGATCGTTGATCTTGCGCGAGAGTTGCAGCGGATCGACGGCCTTGTGCGCGCGAAGATGGGCGACCTGCGCGGCGGCGTGAACGCCGGAATCGGTGCGCCCGGCGCCGCCGATGTCGCAGTCGCCGAGGACTTGCGTGGCGGCGCGGAGGAGGTGGCCCTGGATCGTTTTCGGCGTGTTACCCTGCGCCTGCCAGCCCGAGTACCGCGTTCCCTCGTACTCGATCGTGAGCTTGTAAGTCGGCATGCGGCCCGCGTCGTTCCAGGTTGTCGGTGATCTCTTTGCGGTCGTCTGGGACGACGGCCACGAATCATACTATCCGCTCGAAGCGCTGCGCCGCGCCTGCCCCTGCGCCGCCTGCTCCGGCGAGCCCGACCTCTTCGGCCGCATGTCCTCCGGCCCGCCGGCGCGCTACACGCCCGCATCGTTCCAGCTCGAATCCGTCATCCCGATCGGCAATTACGCGCTGCAGCCGAACTGGATGGACGGTCACACCTACGGCATCTGGACGTACGAGAACCTTCGCCGCTTCTGTGACTGCGGCGCCTGCCGTTGACGAAGAATTCGCGTTTTTTTAATCGTCTCTCTTTTTCGTCTGCTATTATCGAGCTCGTCCAATCGTCCACCTTTTCAGGAGGAATCGCGCGCGATGGCTGTTTGCTGGCGATGCCCGAGTTGCAGCGAGATCAGTTGCGAAGATGACGTGCACGTGACCGGCAACCCGGTGGCCTGCGACCACTGCGAGCGCCCGTTCCCGCAGCAGGAAACGCTCTGCACCGTCTGCGACGCGCCGAATCCCTGGATCCGCCGCGACACGCTGCACTTCCTCTGCCGTGAGTGCGGCACGGCGCAGACGTACTTTTCGCACCTGCCGATGGCGGGGTGACGCCCTTGCTATGATCCCCTCCTGAAGGGGGCAACATGCCGCTGCTGCAAGGAAAGACCGGAATCGTTTTCGGCGTCGCCAACAAGCGCTCCATCGCCTGGGCCATCGCGCAGGCGCTCTCGCGCGAGGGGATGCGGCTGGCCTTTACCTACCAGGGCGAGCGGCTCAAGGCGAATGTCGAAGAGCTTTGCGCGGCCATGCCCGACTCGCTCATCCTTCCGTGCGACGTCACCATCGATGCCGAGATCGATGCGGTGTTCCGCGAAGTGGGCGAGAAATTCGGCGGACTCGATGCTCTCGTGCACTCCGTCGCCTTCGCGCCGCGCGAGGATCTGGAGAACGACTTCGTGAATACCTCGCGCGAGGGATTCAAGACCGCGCACGACATCTCCGCCTACTCGCTCGTCGGCCTCACCCGCGCCGCCCTGCCGCTGTTCGAGAAGTCGGGCGGCGGCGCCGTGCTGGCGCTGACCTACTACGGCGCCGAAAAAGCGGTGGAGGGCTACAACCTGATGGGCGTGGCCAAGGCCTCCCTCGAGGCTTCCATCCGTTACCTCGCCGCGAACCTCGGGCCGAAAAACGTCCGCGTCAACGCCATCTCCGCCGGGCCGGTCAACACGCTGGCCGCGCGCGGCATCAAGGGATTCACCGGCATGCTCAAGCATCACGCCGAGCGCGCGCCGCTGCGCCGCAACGTGGAGCTAGAGGAGATCGCCAACGCGGCGCTGTTCCTGATCTCGTCGATGTCCGCCGGCATCACCGGAGAAGTGATGTTCGTCGACGGCGGCTACAACATCATCGGGCTCTGATCGCGGCGAGCACGTCGTCCATCGAACGAACCCGTCCCATGCGCGGGAAGATCGTCGAGATGGCGAATTGATGCGCATCGGCGGTCAGGCCGGACATGGCGTTCTCAACGAAGACCTGCTCGAATCCGCGCTCGTACGCATCGCGCGCCGTCGACTCGACCCCGAAGTTCGTGGCGATGCCGCCGAAGACGAGCGTGCGGATGCCGCGCCGCCGCAACTGCAGGTCGAGCGCCGTCCCGTAGAACGCGCCCCACTGCCGCTTGGCGATGACGACGTCGCCGGGTCGCGGTCCGATCTCCGGCACGATCTCGCTCCAGTCCGGCGGCAACGGACCGGACGGCGCAGGGCTGTCCGCCTCGGGCTTCAGCCGTTCGCGATCATCGGAGAAGGCGACGTGAACGAGAACGACCAGCGCATTCCGTTCGCGAAACGCATCCGCCAGCTTCGCGCATCGCTCGACAACCTCGGACGCCGAATGCGGCGCCGCCTGCCGCGCCACGATGCCGCGCTGGAGGTCGATGAGGATAAGGGCGGTGCTGTTCGGATCGAGGTTCACGTGCTTCCGGCCACGAAGAAGTTGGTATTCGTCGGTTGTGCCACGCCGCCTTTCGGCTCAAGCGTCACGGCCAGGCCTTTGATCTCGGTGGCCAGCGGGAGATTTTCGATCGAGATCGACGCGGCACCGGATTGCGTCACGTCGAAGACGCCGGCGCTCTGCGGCTTCGGCTGATCGCCGCGCAGGATCCAGAGCTGGTAGCTCTTGTCGGCGGCGTTCGCGGGAAGGTTGTAGAAGAAAACGACGGCGCGGCGCTGCTGCGGTTCGAGGAAGACCTTCGCCGACGCCGACGGCGAGACCTGCTGGCCAGTGAGGGCGATCGTGCGGGTGTCGCGCGACGCCAGCGACGCCATCTCCGCGCTCAGCTTCTCGTTGCGCGCGGAGAGGATTTGATTCTGGCCGGTCAGGCGGCGGATTTCAGCCTCGCTGCTGTGGATCTTCTCCCGCGTGACGCGGACCGACAGCTCGCGCCAACCCCACAGCGCCAGGAAAACGACCGCCGCGGCCATCCACCAGCGGCTGCTGTTGAACCGGTCGCGCGCATCGACGACGTTGTCGTTTTCCACCGCGGCGAAAATGCGGTCGCGAAGCTGCGGCGGCGGCGCGACCGGATCGAGATCGCGGCCGATCATCGACGCCGCTTCGCCGTACTCATCGCGCGCGCGGCGGCAATCGGGGCACGACGGGAGGTGCGCGACGAGCGAATTCGTTTCGGCGGGCGTCGCAGCGCCGATGGCATCGAGCGCGGCGATCGATTCATACTGTTCGTGACCGATCATCGGAACGCCTTCAGCCGCTCGCGCAGCTTTTTCATCCCGAGCTGCATGCGTGTTTTGATCGTGCCCAACGGTTCGCCGAGCCGTTCGGCGATCTCCGATTGCGACAAGCCTTCGAAGTACGCCAGCGCCAGCGCCACGCGTTGCGCTTCCGGCAGCTCGGCCAGCGCGCTGCGAACCGCGCTCCGCTCCTCGGCCTGGATGGCGTCGTCCGCACCGGTGCGTTTCTCGATGAAGCCGAAGCTTCCCGACAGCTCGCGTCCCGCCTCGTCTTCGCGGTCGCCGCGGATTTTGCGCGAGCGGAGGCGGTCGATGCCGCGGCTGCGGGCGATCGAGATCAGCCAGGCCACGTCGCTGCCGCGCACGGAGTCGAACATCTTCGCGTTCGTCCACGCCTTCACGAACGTCTCCTGCAGCACTTCCTGCGCGTCGTCGGCGTTGGCGAGAATGCGTAGCAGGAGGGCATAGAGAGTCGAGGAGTGGCGGTCGTAGAGCTGTTCGAACGCCGCCATATCGCCATGGGCGACGGCAGGCAGCAGCGAGCTGGGTTCGAAGCTCGTATCCATTGCGGCGATCATTGCGCGGCGACTGACCTACGTTGCGCCGTGCGGGGCGGATTTACTCTTTGGGCGCTTCTTCCGATTCGGCGGGGAACTCGACGTCCGTCCGCGACCCGATGCGCGAGCGCGACCGTTTGCCGGGATAGCCGCTGGCGCGTCCGGAGGCCTCTTTGTTCAGGCCATGTCCGGCGGCGCCGCCGTCCCAGAACCCTTTGTCTTTTACATGCTCGCGTGGATTGTCGGACATGGCGGAGGATTCTATCGAAGATGCAGAAGATATGTCAGACGGCGCTAGCCGTTCGGCGGCGGAAGCTGCGGCAGCAGTCCGACAAGTCGTTTGTGTCGAGGAATCAAGAGTCGGGCAGTACGAGCTGCCTCGACGCAGAGCTGAAGATCCGACGGCGAAAGATAGCCTTGAATTTTGGCTCTGTGCTGCTTCAATTTTGACAGCGGCTGTATCCACAATTCGGAGAACTCGATCGCAGTCTCCTTCGGGAAGAAGGGATACGAGCCGGCAGCAAAAATGTGAACCTCGCTAAGCAACTGCGGGTTTTCGTGGAACCGCCATGTTTCAGAGGTTGCGAGGAAGTAATGAACGTTTTCAGAGTCGGACTGAACGGGTGGCCCCAAGTTGAATGCCAGGCATTTCTTCCACGCTGCTGCATCGCTGATCCACGCCGGACCATAGCTTGGGTCGTGTTCGGCGGCAAACACACAACCGCGTGGGATTATGAGTTCGCTCGACATCGCTATTTCAGCGATGCTGCAAAATCCCGATCACTCTGCGTAGCCTCCACGGAGGCTAGAATTTTCCCGTCGCGAATGGCATCGAAGAAGCGAGCGAACGGAATCGGAACACTCTTCGACTGAGTCTTCCTGAGCTTCTCATCTGACTCTTGCACCTCGGGTTCTTTGTGGGTCAAGTCACGCAAGGCCCACGCAGACAGGTGTCCGTACTCTGCAAAAACCTCTTCGAGAACCTCGACGTCGCTATCCGACAACATATCCATATCCGGAGCGCACTTGGCTTTGAACCGTGGGTATTTAGCGGACAAATCTACGGCGAGGTAGCGAGCAAGGTGAGGAGGGACAACGGAGTGATTCCGATCGAGCGCTGCTTTGATTTGATCGTAGGCGCGTTCCGGGACTGGACCATGATCCATACCGAAATAATTGTCGCCGATGATCGGCCGGCCATATCGAAGCAGATGTCGCTTATCCGCGAAGTAAAGCAATTTGGCGGATTTCAGCGCGTCAAGATCGTCCACGCGTGAGGCGAAGAACGTCAACACTGCGGTCAACTTGTCCTGATCGAAGCTGAAACGAATGTTCGGCATAGTTCGCAGGTCGCAGGTAGGAGCAAACGGGCCTAAATCAGACACGAATTCCGAAACGACCGACCAAACGCGAGTGGGAAGTCGGCCGGAGTGTAGCAGGCCCCGAAACATAGCGACGCATCTTACGCCTTATTAACGCCCTCAACAACGGGGTGGACCAAGCGCCCCCATGATGGTTTCCGCTTACCCCGGCTGCGCCACCGGCTCCTCAACCACCGGCGGCGCCGGCTCGGGCTCGGGGAGCGGCTTCGATTCGCGGCCGGAGCGTTCGGTCGTTTTCTGGTCGGCGGCGTTGCGGTCGAGGAGGGCGATTTTCAGGACCTCTTCCACGTGCTCGACGAAGTAGAACTGCATGTCGCGCTTGATCGGCTCGGGGACATCGATCAGATCGCGCTCGTTCAGCTTCGGCATGACGATCGTGTTGATCTTCGCTGCGCGCGCGGCCAGCACCTTCTCCTTCACGCCGCCGATCGGCAGCACGTCGCCGCGCAGCGTCACTTCGCCGGTCATGGCCACGTTTCGCTTCACGGGGCGGCCGGTGATCATCGAGATGATCGCGGTCGTCATGGTGATGCCGGCCGACGGTCCGTCTTTCGGGATCGCGCCGGCGGGCACGTGAATGTGGATGTCGTGCGTTTCGAAGTAATCGGCCGGGATGTTCTGCTCGTCGGCATGGGCGCGCGCGTAGGTGAGCGCGGCCTGCGCGGACTCCTTCATCACGTCGCCGAGTTGGCCGGTGAGGACGAGCTTTCCCTTGCCCTTCACGGCCAGCGCCTCGATGAAGAGGATGTCGCCGCCGACCGCGGTCCACGCCAATCCCGTCGCCACGCCGACCTGATCGCGTTCCAGCAACTCCTCGGCGAAGTGCTTCATCGGCCCGAGGTATTTTTCGACCGAGGCGTCGGTGATGCGGTAGCTCTCCTGCTGATTGCCGCCGGCCACCTGCACCGCGATCTTGCGGCAGATCGTGCCGATCTCGCGCTCCAGATTGCGAAGGCCCGCTTCCTTTGTGTAGCCGGTGATGACGCGCGTGATTCCGGAGTCGGTCCAGACCACGTTCGTCTCCTTGATCCCGTTCTCCTCCATCTGTTTCGGGATCAGGTGCTGCTTGGCGATCGACAGCTTCTCCTCGTCCGTGTAGCCGGAGAGGCGGATCACTTCCATGCGGTCGAGGAAAGCCGGCTGGATCGTGTCGAGCACGTTGGCCGTGACGATGAACATGACGTTCGAGAGGTCGTACGGCACGCCGAGGTAGTGATCGCGGAACGAAAAATTCTGTTCGGGATCGAGCACTTCCAGCAGCGCGGACGATGGATCGCCGCGATAGTCGGCGCCGATCTTGTCGACCTCGTCAAGCATGAAGACCGGATTCGACGTCGCCGCCTGATTGATGCCCTGGATGATGCGGCCGGGCAGCGCGCCGACGTACGTGCGGCGATGTCCGCGGATTTCGGCCTCATCGCGCACGCCGCCGAGGGAAATGCGCACGAACTTGCGGTCGAGGGCGCGCGCGATGGAGCGTCCGAGTGAAGTCTTGCCGACGCCGGGAGGTCCGACGAAGCAGAGGATCGGACCCTTCATCTTCTGGCCGCGCAGCTTGCGGACGGCGAGATATTCGAGGATGCGTTCCTTGATCTTTTCGAGGTCGTAATGATCCTCGTCGAGGATCTTGCGGGCGCGTTCGAGATCGTGATTGTCGGCCGACATCACGCCCCACGGCAGGCCCGTCATCCAGTCGAGATAGGTGCGGATGATCGACGTTTCGGCGGAGTCGGGATGCGAGCGTTCAAGGCGCTTGATCTGCTTTTCGACCTCTTCCTTCGCCTCGGCCGGGATGGCCTTCTCCTCGATTTTCTTGCGGTAATTCTCGACGTCCTCGGCGACGTCTTCCCCTTCGCCGAGCTCCGACTGGATCGCTTTCAATTGCTGGCGCAAGAAGTACTCGCGCTGCGATTTGTTCATCTCGCCCTGCGCGGCCGACGAAATCTCCTGCTGCATGGTGAGCAGGTTGATCTCGCGCGAGAGGAGGTCGTTGACGCGCTTGAGCCGCTCGACCGGATCCATCGTCTCGAGGATCTGCTGCGCTTCTTCGAGCTTGAGGTCGAGATTGGACGCGGCCAGGTCGGTGAGCCGCGCCGGATCGTCGAGATTCGCGGCGATGACCATGACCTCGGGGCTGATGTTCTTGCCGAGGCCGACGGCGCGGTCGAGGTTTTGTTTGACGGCGCGAATGAGCGCCTCCGTCTCCAGTCCCTTTTCCTTCGATGCCGTCTCTTCAATCCGCGTGATTTTCGCTTTGAAAAAAGGCGCGGTCTGGATGAAGTAATCGATGCGCGCGCGGCTGAGGCCCTGCACCAGGATGCGGATGCGGCCGTCCGGCAGCTTCAGCATGCGCATGATGATGGCGACGGTTCCGACGCGATAAAGATCGTCCTCGGCGGGATCTTCGTTCTGGAAATCCTTCTGTGCCGTCAGCATGATCACGCGGTTTTCGGCCAATGCCTGGTCGACGGCGTTGATCGATTTCTCGCGCGAGACGGACAGCGGAACGATGATGAAGGGAAAGATGACCAGGTCCTTCAGCGGCAGAACCGGCAGAACGTCGGGGATTTTTATCGCTTCTTCTTTCGCGGTCTCGTTCGCGTCAGTCATCTCATCCTCTCGCAATTTCGGGGAAACCATCAGTCTGCCTGTGCAATGAGTGTTCCTTGTGTCATCGCAACTGGTGCAATTCCTTTACGAATGCATCCACATCCTCGAATCGTCGATACACGGAAGCGAATCGGACGTAGGCGACGGGATCGAGCTCGCGCAGCCGCTCGATGACCATCCGCCCGATCGCTTTGCTGGAGATTTCGCGCTCGGCTCCGTCCTGCATGGCCTGTTCGATGAAATCGGCCAGCCGCTCCAGCTTTTCCTGCGGCACCGGCCGTTTGCGGCAGGCCACCTGCAAGCCGCGCATCAGTTTCGAGCGGTCATACGGCTCACGGCGCTCGTCGCGCTTGACCACCTGATACGGAACCTGCTCGATGCGCTCGTAGCTCGTGAACCGGCGCTCGCACTTCGTACACTCGCGCCGGCGGCGGATGACGTCCGCCTCACGGCTCTCTCGCGAATCGACTACGCGGTCTTCCGTGGTGCCGCAGAAGGGGCAGCGCATTCGGAAGGCCGTATATCACGACTGCGAAGTGGTGTCGCCAGCCACATCGTCAGCCGCATGCGTGAGATCGCGCCAGCGCAAACCCTCGCGTGCGAAAAGCGCTGTGCCGGTCAGCACGACCGGCACCGCGCCGACCAGATGCAGGATCAGCGTGATGGCGACGGAGCTGTCGATGTCGAACCCGTAAAACGACGTGAGCGCCCACTGACAGAGCTTGTGGAAGCCGCCCACACCGCCCGGCGTCGGAATGGCGATGCCGATGGTGGTGACGCCGTTGAGGAAGAACGTCGCATCGTAGGGCAGCGGACGGTGCATGGCTACGAATACCAGCCAGTACTGCGCGGTGAGGCAGAGCCAGACGCCGGCCGTGGCGAAGATCACGGTGAGAAAGTCGCGCGGACGCTCGGTGATGGCCAGCGTTTTCGCGAAGGCGTCGAAGAACTTCATCCACGGTTCGCGAAAACGCTTCGGCAGGATGCGCCCGATCCGCTCGTGCAGACGTCTGACGGCGCCGCCAAAGAAATAGAGACTGATCATCAGCGCGATCAGCGCGGCCAGCACGATCGTGCATCCGATCGCGCCGCCGTGAACGACGCCGGTGCCGTTCGGAAACGAGTTCCAGCGCGTGACGCAGAAGGAGAGAAAGATGGCGAGGATGCTGAAGAGATCGAGCACGCGCTCGGTGAGGACCGTGCCGAGGGCGGTGGCGAAACGGACGTTCGTGCGCCGCGCCAGCAGCGCCGGGCGGGCCACGTCGCCGGCGCGGATCGGCAGCACGGTTGACAGCATGTAGCCGGTGGTATTCGCGAAGTAGGTCGGGTAAAACGGCGGCGGTTCCGGCGATGCGAGCAACACGCGCCATCGGATGGTGCGGAAGATCAGCGCCGTCCAGTTGACCAGAAACGCCGAGGCCAGCCAGTACGGATTGGTCGACGTCATGATGCGCCAGACGTCGTGCAGGTTGCTCTTCCAGAGAAAAAGCCCGAGGAAGAAAATCGTGAGGAGCGCGATGGAAGTGACCTGGAGAGTGCGGCGCAAAGTCGGGAAGTTGTACCACGGGCAGTAGATCAGTCGATTCGTCGATCAGTGGATCAGGAAATCGCGACTACCCCTCTGATCTACTGATCCACTAATCTACCGATCCACTGATGTTGAACGTCTACACGAATCCCGTCTTCTACCAGCACGACACCGGCGCCGGACATCCGGAGTCAGCTCGGCGGATCGATGCTGCGCTTGCGGGCGTGGAACGTGCGGGACTCGCGGCACGAGTGAGCCGCGAGACTCGTGATCATCCCGATACCGATCGAATCATCGCCAAAGTTCATTCGGCTGATTACGAACGGGCGCTGGAGCAGGCCGCGCGCGCCGGCCTGCGCGATTTCGTGTCGGGCGACAATCCGATGTCGTCGCAGACGTTCGCGGCGGCGCGGACGGCCGTCGGCGCGGCACTCACCGCCGCGGACGAGATGATGTCCGGTGACGACAACCGCGCCTTCGTCGTGGCGCGGCCGCCGGGACATCACGCCGAGCGCCTCCAGCCGATGGGCTTCTGCTTCTTCAACACCATCGCCTGCGTCGCCGAGTGGATGCGCGAGCAGCCGGGCATCGAGCGCGTCTTTGTCTTCGACTTCGACGTCCATCACGGCAACGGAACGCAGGCGCTGTTCTGGGATCGCGACGACGTTTTCTATGCGTCGATGCACCGCTTTCCTTTCTATCCCGGCACCGGCGCGGCGAATGAAATCGGCGAAGGCAAAGGGCAGGGCTGCACGTTGAACATTCCGTTCGCGGAAGGACTCGGCGATGCCGCGTATCTGCGCGGAGTCGAAGACGTGATCGTCCGCGCCATCGACGACTATCAGCCGCAGGCCATCCTGCTCTCCTCCGGATTCGATGCGCATCGACGCGATCCCCTCGGCGGCATGCGCGTCACCGAGCAGGCGTACGGCGAGATCACGCGGCGCATCGTGGAAGCGGCGTCGCGCCACAGCGGCGGCCGCGTTCTCTCACTTCTCGAAGGCGGCTACGACATGGAAGGCCTCGCCGCCAGCGTCGCCGAGCACGTCACCGCGCTGGCGTAAACTCTGCGGTGGAGGTTTCCGATGACCGTCACGCCGCCGCCCCCGCCGCCGCCGACTTCCGGAACATTCACGCCGCCGCAGGGCAGTTACACGCTTCCGCCCGGCGCGCCTCCCCCTCCGCCGGCGAAGTCGAGCGGCTGCTGGAAAGCGCTCGCCATCGGCTGCGGCATCATCGTCGTCCTCGGCGTCGCGGCAGTGGTCGCGCTGTTCTTCCTCGTCTTCAGCGTGATCAAACGCAGCGACGTTTATCGCGAAGCCTACACACGCGCCGCGAACGATCCGCGCGTCATCGCAGCCCTCGGCACACCGATCGAGAAAGGGTGGTGGGTCATGGGCAAAGTGAACCTCGATAACAACACCGGCGAAGCCAACATCGACTTCCCCATCTCCGGTCCGAAAGGCAGCGCGCGCGTACACGCCGCCGCCTCGCGCGAGAACGACGCCTGGAGCTATTCATCGCTGGTGGTGAGGCCAGCAGCCGGTGGAGAGATAGACGTCTTGCACCACTGATCTACTTCGCCGACTCGATCAAAATTACATCCGCGATGTCGCGGTACTTGCCGGCGAAGTGATGGCCGCCCGGTTCGGCGACGATCTTGAACGCTCGCGGGTCGAGGACGTGGCAGAGCGAATCTTTTTCCTTCGCGCCGAAGATGCAGAGCACGTTCATGCCGCGCAGCTTCTCGACCTCCGGCTTCACGGCGAACTGCGGCTCTTTGTGCGTGTACGCGGTCAGGCTCCACGCCGGCGCGTATTTGAAATCGATCATCGGCTCCAGGCCGAGGAGAGCGACGAGCTGCGTCGACTCGCGAAGGTCGTGCGGGAGGCGGCTGGCCATAAACGGTAGGACGTCGGCGCCGCGCGAGTAGCCGATCAATAGAACTTTCGATTTGTGCCACTGGATCTTGTAGTAGCGGATGACGCGTTCCAGCGCGCAGGCCGATTCGTCGGGCGAGCGGCGTTTGCGGTAGTAGTCGGAGGCGACGAAACCGACGATCGGGATGCCGGCGGCGCGCAGGCGGTCGGTAATCTTTTGATCGATGCGGCGCCAGCCGCCGTCGCCGGTGATCATGACGGCGAAGCGGTCGCTCGGAACGTTCGCGCCGAGGGTGACGACAGGGAGGCCGCTGATGTCGGCGCGCGCGGAACAGCGTTCGTCCGGCGCGGCGGCGTTCGCGCGTACCGCGACTGCGAGCGCGATGATGATCAACAGCCGTTTCACTGGATGTGCTCGACGATCAGGCGGCCGAGGTTTGCGTAGCCGCCGTCAAAATGATGCGCGCCTTTGAGCACGATTACGTTCACGCCCGGCTGTGATTTCAACGCGGGACAGAGCGAGTCGTGATCGCTTTCGCCGTAAATACAAAGGATGTTCGCCGGCACGAGCTTTTCGACCTCGGGCTTCACGGCGACGCCGGCGCTGGCGTCGCGCAGCCAGTCGGCGACGTGAAATTCGAACTCGACTTTGGGGCTCGGACCGAGGAGCACGATCGAGCGGATTTTCGCGCGCGTGTCGGCCGGAAGGCGGCTGATCATGGCTGGCAACACGTCCGCGCCACGCGAGTAGCCGGCCAGGATGACGCGCGACTTGTGCCACTGGCCGAGGTAGCGAGCGATGATCGAATCGAGATCGCGCGCGGCGGTTTCGGGAGTCCGCTTCGTCCAGAAATACTGGAGTGCGTTGAGGCCGATGACGGGCATGCCGTCGTCAGCCAAAACTTTCGAAATCTCGCGGTCGATGGCTGCCCATCCGCCGTCGCCGGAAACGAAGACGACGAGCGCGTCGGAGGTGCCACGCGTAGCGGGTACTTCGACCAGCGGCAGCTTCGGCGTCGCGGCGAGAAACAGTAGGAAAAATACGCTCTTCATTCGGACCGGTGGGAAGAACAGCGTTGGAAATCTGTCATTCCGCGGGAACTCAGGAGACGTTGAACCACAAAGACACAAAGGACACGAAGAGATCTCCTTTGTGTCCTTTGTGTCTTCGTGGTGAAAAACTACCGCGTGGCCATCCGCACTCGTGGATAGAGCCCTATGAATCCGATTAGCGCGAGCGCCCAGGGCGCGATGTAAAGACGCCAGTCGCCGTGAAGCATCGCCGCAATCAGGCCGCAGATGCAGCCCGCCTCGAGCATGGCCCAGCGCGCGATCAGCATTTTCCGTGACCGCACGATCATCGCTGCGACAAACATCCCTGCGGCGACGCTGTACAAGGCGATCGTGACCGGATCCTGCAGCTCGTCGCCGACGGATTTGCCCGGCACGATCGCCTGCGTCGTCGCCCACGCCACCACGGCGTAGATCAGCGTGCTCATGAGGATGGCGACATAAATAATTTGCAGTTTTCGGTCGAAACGGTTCATGGCAGGTTCACTTCTCGCACACAGGCAGGAGATTCTGCATGCGAAACGCCATCATTGCCACTCTCGCTCTTCTCGTCACTGCCGCCGCGAGCGGCCAGATCGTCGTTACCCGTCCATCGTCGGGACAGTTTCTGATTCCCGCGGCCGGCGCGCAGCCGGGCAACGGCGGCACGTTCTTCCGCAGCGACATCACCATCATCAACTACCGCTCCGCAGACCAGCGCATCCGCCTGCAATGGCTGCCGCAGAACGTGAGCGGCGCCGGCGAAGCGCCGATCGACACGACCATCGCCGCGTCGTCGGGCATCGCCAGCGAAGACTTCGTGACGACGGTGATGCAACGGTCGGGACTCGGCGCGATCCTCGTGACGGGCATCGACGCCAACGGCATTTTCGATTCGCGCGCACAACTCGTGGCCACGTCGCGCATCTGGAGTCCGCAGCCCGGGACGGCCGGAACAACGTCGCAGTCGCTGCCGTCGCTGTCCACCAGCGACATCAGCAGCACAACCGTCGCAATCCTCGGCACGCGCCGCGATGCGCGCTACCGGACGAATGTCGGCATCGTCAACATGAGCAACGACCCGCAATCGTTCCAGGTGGTGGTCTTCGGCACGTTCGGCACCGAGTTTCATCCGGTCGATGTGCAGCCGCTGTCGATGGTGCTCTTCGGCGTCACCGGCCCGGCCAGCACGACGCCGCTGCAGATTCAGGTGCAGAACACGACCGCCAACGCGCGCTCGGCAGGGTGGGTGGCGTACGCGTCCTCGGTCGACAACGTCACCGGCGATGCATGGACAACGCTTGGATCGAATCTGCCGGTGCCGATTCCGTGATGTGGGGTTGGTGGATTAGTCTATTAATCCACTAGCCCCCATGCGCCTTCTCGCGTTTGCCTCGCTTCTGCTTTCCCTATCCGCCCTCGCCATCGAGCCGCCGCGCGAGAGGGAGCGATGGACGACGCTGGCGATCGACGAGCTGACGGTCTACAGCAGCGCGGACGACTACACGACGCGCGGCATCGCATCCGATCTGGTCCGCCTGCGCGGCGCGCTTGGCGCCGTGACCCAACTGAAAGTGCGTTCGCCGCTGCCGACGCGCGTCTACATCTTCGGCGACCGGCGAACGTTCGAGCAGTACAGCCAGGCCGCCATCGGACGGTCGGACAATCTCTCCGGCGTCTTCCTTTCCGATCGCGACGGCAATCACGTCCTCATCGCCGGCAGTTCCAAAGGCGTCGATCGCGTGGTGTTCCACGAGCTGACGCACTACTTCCTGCGCAACACCGTTTCGTCGCACGTGCCGCTCTGGTTCAACGAAGGGCTGGCGGAGTTTTACTCGACGTTCAGCGCGCGCAACGAAACCGTGGACGTCGGCATGCCGATCGCCGAGCATCTGGCCTGGCTGCACAACGAGAAGCTCATTCCACTCAAAGATCTCTTCGCCATCAATCACGATTCGAAGGAGTACAACGAGAGCAGCCGGCTGGGCGTTTTCTACGCGGAGTCGTGGGCGCTGGTGCATTACCTGATGATCGGCAATCCGGCGCGGCGCGATCAGCTCGGCACGTACGTCGGCCTGATCGCGAGCGGGAAGCCGATCGACGATGCCTTCCAGGCAGCGTTTCACTCCACCTACGCCGAGCTCGAAGGGGAACTGCGCAGGTACGTCCGCGCCTACACGATGAACTATGTCCGCTACACGATGGCGGAGATGAAAGCAGTGGCGATTCCCGCGCCGCAGCCGCTGCCGCGCGACGCGCAACTGGTGGCGCTCGCGGATCTGCTCGTGCACACGAACACGCCGCATTTCGACGATGCGGAAGCGTTCCTCAACGCGGCGTTGAAAGCGAATCCGTCGAGCGCGGCGGCGTACGCGGAGCTGGGCGTAGCCAAATCGTGGCAGCGGCAGAACGCTGAGGCGGAAGCGGATTTCGACAAGGCCGTGCAGCTCGGAAGCCGCGACGCGCAGCCGTACATTCTTTACGGCGAGTCGATCCTGCGCCGCGTCGATGCCAGCGTCCGCCACAATGCCGTCGCGCCGTCGGCCGACATTCTCAAAGCGCGCGAGCTTTTCCGGAAGGCGACGGAGCTCAATCCCACCTCCGCTCCCGCTTTCTCCGGCCTCGGCGCGACCTACACGATGTCGCCGGCCGACGATCCGCGTCCCGGCATCGAGGCGCTGGAGCGCAGCATCGCCCTCGCTCCCGCCGAAGCCGGCGCGATCTTCAACCTGATCCTGCTCGACGCCCGCGCCGGACGCGCCGCCGAAGCGGCGAAGTCTCTCGACATCCTTGCACGTCTGGCCGATCCGGAAACCGTGCGGCAGGCGCGCGAGAATCTCTACATTGCGGATCTCAATCGCGCCAGCGAGCTCCTTCGCGCGGGAAAGCGCGACGAGGGTGTCGCGATCATGCAGCGCGTGGCAGCGGAGACGACGAACGAGCAGTTGAAAGCCCAAATCAATGACCAGCTTGCGTCAGTCAAGCAGGTCGACGCCGCCAATCATCAGATCTCCGACTTTCAACGCGCCGTGAACAAGGCCAGCGACGGCAAGTTCCAGGAAGCGCTGGCGATGATCGACGCGCTCCTCCCGACGATCACCGAGCCGGAGCTGCTGTCCGCCGCGAAAGAATTTCGCGCGAAGGTGGTGGGGTACATCGCGCAGACGAAGGGGAAAAGTAAGCGTTAATCTTATCCGGCGCTCCGAGCCTCACCAGCACAGACAAGAGTGTCTGTGCCACATGCATCCTGCTCGTGCTTGGCGAATGGTGGTACAGGCGAAAGTGGTGTGGCACAGCCACTCTTGTCTGTGCTTTGGCAAGATGCAGCGGCTGGTGTTGATAACCAAGTGAGGCGCACCTACTCGTTGAACCGGAACTTCGAAACTTCCGATTCGAAATCCTTCCCGCTGTTGACGAGGCTCTGCACCGTCGTGTTGAACTCGCGCGCGATGGCGTCATTCGCCTGGGCGATGTCGAGCATCGTCTTCGAGGCGTCAGCGATGCGGTCAGTTTCGCGGAGCTGGCGGTCGAGGGAGTCGCGCATCGCCCGCGCATCCTCGGCGATCTTTTCCAGCGCCGTGGTGATGCCGCGGCCGGCCAGCGACTGCTCGTCCGTCGCGTTGCGCACCTGCGCGGCGATCTCGCGCACGCGCTCGGCCTCCTGCGCCAGCAGTTGCGTTCCGCGGGCCTGTTCGCGCGAGGCACGGTTGATCTCGGCGATGTGATCGGACATGCGCGACGCCACCTCGTGGAGATGGCGGCTGGCGTCGGCCTGATCTTCGAGCGAGCGCGAAATCTTCGTGGCCATCTCGTACGAATGGCCGGCGCTGCCGACGATCTTCGCCAGCGACGCGGAGGCATCGTCGGCGAGGCGGACGTTGTCCTCGACGCGCTTCACGCCTTCCTGCATCTTCGCCGCGGCCTGCTTCGATCCGCTCTGCACCGCTTTCACGATCGCGCTGATTTCTTTCGTCGAGCCCCGCGTGCGCTCGGCGAGCTGGCGAATCTCGTCGGCGACGACCGTGAATCCGCGCCCGTGCTCGCCAGCCTGCGCGGCGATGATCGCGGCGTTGAGCGCGAGCAGGTTGGTGCGGTTGGTGATCTCCTCGATGACGTTGACGATCTGGCTGATCTGCCCGACGCTGCGCTGCAGATCGTCGAGCGTTTCGGCGGTGCTGTTGGTGACGTCGCGCGAGATGTTGATCCCATCAACCGTTTTCGCCACCGCGCCGCCGCCCGCCTCGGCATCCTCGGCCACGCGCCGCGAGAGATCGGCGGTCGACTGCGCGCTGGCCCGCAGCTCCGCGATCGTCGAATCCATCTGCGACACGAACGACAGTACTTCTTCGCCGATGCCGGCCAGCACGTCGGTGCGCTTCGACATCTCGCCCATCGATGCGTTCATTTCCGTCGTCGACGACGACGTTTTCTCGACCGACTGGAAGAGGTAGTCCATGCTGCGCGCCACTTCTTCCGACGACGCCTGCAGCTCGAGCGCGCGGCTCGACGCGTCCTGCGTCAGCTCCGTGACCGTGTCCGCCGCGCCGAGGACGCCGCCGATTCCGCCGCGGACGTTTTCGACCGCAAGCGAGGAGTTTTCGGTCAGCGTCGATTGATCGCGGGCGCGGAGCAGCAGCGATTCGGTGCCGCCGGTGATGACGCGAACGCCATTGGTGATCGTCGCGCCGCTGCCGCCGACGCGTCCGAGCAGGCGCCGCAGGTTGTTGCGCGTCTCGGCGAAACTGCCGGCCAGCTCGCCGACTTCGTCGTCCGAAAAAACACGCGCCGTGGTGTTGAAGTTGCCCTGGGCCATGTCCGCCGCCAGCGCGCGGATGGCGCGCACCGGACTGGCCACGTCGCGCGAGAGGAATAGCGCCGCGGCCACGAACGCGACGAGCGTGAAGAGCGCGATGACGATCGTGTAGAACGTGATCTGCAGCGGGATGCCTTTGTACGGCGCCCACGGAATGGTCAGGACCAGGATCGATCCGTCCTTCAGTTTCGCGAAACGGGCCACGTGCGGCGAGATGAAGGCGCCGCTGTCGCCGCTGCCGATGCGGCGGATCTCCGCAATCTCGCCGGGCGTGAGCGCGTCCGGGATGCTGGAGCGAAACTCGCCGCGCTTGTTGATGATGCCGATCGCGTAATCCGAGGGAACGTAGAGACGGAGCGTGTCGACGAGCGACGGATCGATGACCGCGGCCAGATTCGCGCTGTCGTACACGCGCGCGAAACGGTCGGCCGCCGAGGAGATCGCGAGATCTTCGAGCGTGGCGGAGACTTTCGAAGAGATCAGCGCGACGAGTGCTGCGAACGAGATCAGGAACGAGCCGATGAAGACGATGCCGATCTTCGTTCCGAGTCCGAAGCGCCGTCCCGTGTAGCGCAGCGCGCCGCCGTGTGAGGCATGCTCGGCCAGCAATCGCTTGCCGATCGCATACGCCCAGATCACCGACGGAAATGCGCCGATCAGCGCGGCGACCAGGAAGTAGCCGAAGCCGAGGACGGTCGGCATCACCACGAGCGCGGCGATGATCGCGAAGAGGATGCTGCCCGCGCCCCACAGCACGAGCGTGAGCGACTCGGTGCGCGCCAGGCATCGCGATGCGGCTTCCGAGGCGTCGTTGCCGCGTCGAACGGTTTCGTCGACGGCGTTCGCAAGCGGCGTGAGTCCGATAGCGATGATCGCGGCGTTCGAGACGAAGAAGACGATGAAGAGTCCGACGATCGCTTCCGCCGCGCCGAACGACATCCGCACGACCTGGCTGAGAAACACATACGACAGCGGTCCGATGACCACCGCCGGCGGTACGAGCAGCCAGATGATGTATTTGCGCGAGAAGGACACGGATGGTTGGGATTATACGAGCGCTGTCATCCTGAGCCGCCGGAGGCGTTGGAACGCGAAGCGCGGAACGCCGCAGGACGGTCGAAGGATCTCAAGCTTCGCAACTCCGGCTGAACCCACTGGGATTCAACGCAGCTTGGGAAGCTTGAGATCCTTCACCGTCCTCCGCTCTTCGGCTTCGCCTCCGAAGCTTCGGCGGTTCAGGATGACAGTTGTAGACTTCAGTATCCGAGGTCGACAGTTATGAATGTTCGCGCCGCCGTCGCTGCGCTTCTCATCGCGATGCCCTTCACACTCGGCGCGCAAACTGCGCAGACGCCGAAGTCGATTGGCGAAGTCACGCTGTTCGGAGAGGAGCAGCTCAAAGTCGAAGCGGCGACGAAGACCGAGATCCCGATTTCGAAAGCGCCGAGCGCGGTCACCGTCGTCACGGCCAAGCAGATCGCGGAGTCGGGCGCGCGCACGGTCCCCGATCTGCTGCGGCTCGTCGCCGGCGTCAACGTTCGCTGGAATCCGATGGTGCAGACCATCGACATCCGCGGCTTCGGCGAGAATCCGTTCTCGAATCGCATCCTGCTGCTGATCGATGGCGTTCCGTACAACTCGGGCGACACCGGCGGTCTCCCCCTCAGCCCCGCGTTCGATTTTTTTCCGGTGCAGAACATCAAGCGCGTCGAGGTCGTGCGCGGACCAGGTTCGTCGCTCTACGGCGAGAACGCGTACTGGGGCGTGATCAACATCGTGACGCTGTCGGGCGAGGATCTGTCAGGAAGCGATATCCAGCTCTACGGCGGCAGCCGGACCACCGGCGAAGTCAGCGCGCAATTCGGGCAGCGTTTCAATCACGGCTCGATCCTCGGCGCGGTGCGATTTCTGCGCACGATGTTCCCGCAGGAGTTCTGGCTCGACGACCGCTCGAAGTTTCAGGCCTCGGACATTTTCCTGAAGGCGTCGCTCGGCGACTGGCAGGTGTCGGGTTATCGCCACGACGATCGCCTCGACGGTTTCGACGAACACTTTCCGCCCGACCTCGGCCTGCCACCGACCTCGGCATTCGCATCCGCGCATGCGCTGAAGCAGACGATGGACGCGGTGACGCTGAAGTACAACCACGCGCCGGCGAATGCGCCGGTGACGTATTCGGCCGATTTCTCGTGGTCGCATCGCTTCGGGATGCATTGCGCAGGATGCCACGCCGCGCAGGAGCAGCCGGAGTTCGCCAAGCCCGCGGACCACGGCTATCAGGCCGTCGGCGATTTCCGCATGGGGCTGCACATGATTCCCGGCCACGACATCCTGGCCGGCATCGAGGCGCGCCGTCTCGATCGCGCGGAGCACAAGGTCGAGCTGAGCGATGACGCGGGCGTCGTCGCGGGATACAACAAGGTCGCCGTCTACGCGCAGGACCAGTTCGACATCATAAGAAATCTGCTGCGCGCGGTGGCCGGCGTCCGCTACGACGGCAAGACGAAGCTGTTCGACGCGAAGACGTCGCCGCGGTTGTCGCTGGTCTACACGCCGAACGACCGGCTGGTCGTGCGCGGCGGCTATTCGACGGCGTTTCGCTTTCCGACGTTCAGCGAGTTGTATCAAGCGAGTTGGTTCCTGACCATTTCGAATGACATCGGAATCCCCCCGTTTCCGCTGTCCGTCTTCAAGCCGAATCCGAATCTGCAACCGGAAGAGATCAGCACGTGGGACCTCGGCGCGGAGTATCAGATTTCGCCGACGGTTTCGATGAAGGCCGATCTCTATCGCTCGCGTGTACACGACTTCATCGTGATCGTGCAGCACTTCGCGCCGCTGCCGAATCCGTCGTCGCTCGGTTGGGAAAATCAGCCGGCGGACGCGCGCATCACCGGCGGCGAAGTCGAGCTGCGCTCGAATTTCGCGCAGCGCGTGACGGGGTTCGTGAACTGGTCGCATCAATCGGAGTCGCAGATGGGATCGGGCGTCGATTCGACCGGAACTCCCTTCGAATTCGTTTACTCGCCGAAGGACAAGATCAACCTCGGCGCATACGGCGGGCCGGTGAATGGCGTTCGCGGCGCGATCGAAATCGCCTGGCGCGGCCGCTACGACGCGCCGCACGACTGGTTCGCGATCCGCTCCGGCTTCACCGACTTCGCCGCGCATCCGTTGCCGTCGTATGCGCTCGTGAACGCGCGCGTCAGTTACGACATCCCGAACACGCGCCTGCGCGCGACGATCTTCGGCAACAACCTGCTAAACAAGCGACCGGAGGAAACGATCGTCGGAGGCGTGAACCGTTTGGCAGGCCGCGAGTTTTTTGCGCAGATGGAGATGCGGTTCTGAGTCTCACTCCTCGGTTACGTTCGTTTTCGCGATTCGATCGCCGATTCGGCTTTTTCCGGCGATGACGAAAATCACCTCGGCGAGGTTCACACCCGGCACGATCAGGCTGAAGTTTCGGGCCAGGCTGCGGAGATATCCGCAGGGGCGGTCGTTGCGGGTGACGACGCGCAGGCCGAGGATTTGCTTGCCGAGGGAACGGCCGCGCCAGCCGTCGCGGAAGAGCATGGACACGATGACGATGGCCAGGGCCACGTACCAGACGATCTGGATCACCCGGATCTCACCGCCGATCCAGGCCAGCACGTAACTCAGCAGCGCCGCGGGCAGCACGAGGAGCAGCGAGATCGAAAGGGCATCGACAAGGAACGCGGCGATGCGCAGAAGCGTGGTCTGGGAGCCGTCGGTGGTCATTCGAAACCCTTTTCGCCCGTTTTCGTACCTTCCTGCTGCAAGGGACCTATGAACAGCCGGAATCGCATCATCTATTCGCTCGCGTCGCTCGTTCTGTTGGCGGGTTGCGGAGCCGTCATGGAGCGGCGCACAGCGCACATCGAGCGTCGCTGGCCGGCCGGCGCGATCAAGCGCATCGAGGTGCGCGAGGTCGACGGCGCGATCAACATCGAGGCCGGCTCCGCGGACGAAATCGCGATGGACGCGACGGTCCGCAGCCGCGTCGCTCCGAAACAGGGGCAGGAAAATCAGGGCTACTTCACCACCGAGTTGCGCGGCGACACCCTGATCATCGGCCGCGAAAACGAACATCGCCGCTTCCACTTCTTCAGCTTCGGCAGCGAGACGCGCATCGACTACGAGCTTCGCGTGCCGGCGTCGCTGGCGCTCGATCTGCGCACGGTGAACGGACGCATCGCCACGCACGGCGTCGACGGCGAGATGCGCGCGGTGACGGTGAACGGCCGCGTGAATATCGATACGCCCGGCTCCAGCGAGGTGGAAGCGCACACGGTCAACGGACGCATCGAAGCGCGCTTCGGCAAGTCGTTCCAGGGCGCGACGCTGAAGACGGTGAACGGCGGCGTGACCGCGGCGCTGCCTCTGAGCGCGTCGTTCACGGGCGATTTCTCGCAGGTGAACGGCGACATCGAAGCGGCCTTCCCGCTGAACATCCATTCGCATCCCGGCAGCCGCCGCGTTTCCGGCGAAGTGAACGGCGGACGCTACGAGCTGCGCATCACGACCGTGAACGGCGACATCAAGATCGATACGGCCACGACGCCGGCGACTCCCGCCGCACCGGTTGCTCCGGCTGCGCCAGCAGCGCCGCCCGCGGCGCCGGCTCCGATGTCGAGCACGTCCTGAGTCGCAGCAATAGCTCTGAGGGTAAACTCCCGCCTGAATGACGAAGCGGATTGCGGCGGCCATCTTCTTCGTGCTGGCCGCAATCGCCGCCGTCGCGCCGATTCGCAGCTACGACTACTTCTGGCACCTGACCACCGGCCGCTGGATCGTCGAGCATCGCGCCATTCCTACTTTCGATCCGTTCGCGCTCGCCAGCGCGCATGTGCCATGGATCAACGGCGAATGGCTGTATCAGATCGTGCTCTACGCGCTGCATGGCATCGGCGGCGACGCGGGGATTTCAATCCTGAGCGCGTTGCTGGCGTCGGCGATTTTCGCGATCGCGATTCTCATCACGTCGCAGGATGCCGGCGTCGCGTTACTGATCTCCGCAGTGGCCTTCGCCGGTGCATCCGATCGCCTCGGCGTCCGCCCCGCCGCCGCGGCGGCGCTGTTGATCGTGATCGCAATCGGCCTCCTCGGGTCGCGCTTGCGGCTCGTTCCGCTGACGATCGCGTACGCGGTCCTCACGATCGTCTGGATCAATGTCCATCCCTCGGCGTTGCTGGCGCCGGTGCTGGCGTTCATCTGCATTCTGCAAGTCCGTAGCGCCGGCGGCCCGCCGGCTGTACCGCAGCCGGCCCGGCGGCAAGAAACGAAGAGGCGCCAGCGAGCCGCTGGCGGTCCAGCCGACGAGCCCCTTCGGCTGCGCTCAGGGCAGGCTCTGGCGCTACGAACTTCAGCGTTGCGCGCGCTGTTCCTCGCCGCGGCCAGCGCGATCGCATTGCTCGTTAATCCATTCGGCTGGAACGCCGTCCTTGCACCGCTGCGGCTGACCTCCGAAATCCACAGCGGCGCGTTCGTGAATGCCGAGTGGCTGCCGTCGACCTTTGCATTTTTTCCGCTGCTCTACGTCACCATCGCCGCCGTCGTGCTCCTCTTCCTCGGCACGCACGACAAGCGCGCGAACGCGTGGCGATTTGCGATCTTCGCTCTGCTCGCGGCGCTGGCGATCCGCTACGTTCGCAATCAGGGACTCTACTTCGCCGCGCTGCCGCTGCTCGTGCCGCCGATCGGCAGTTTCTCGCGCCGCGTTTCGAACGCCATCGCCGCCTGCGCGCTCATTCCGCTGGCGTGGACGTTTCAGCACGACGTCCATCGTCCAGGCGTCGACGACGAGCGCTTTCCGATGCGCGCCGTTGCCGCGCTGAAGTCGTACAACCTCGGCGGCAACATCTACAACGTCGATCAATTCGGCGGCCTGATCGAATGGATGTTCTATCCCGAACGGCGCGCGCTGACGGATGGCCGCAACGAACTGTTTCGCGATTTCATCGAGGCCGATGCCGTCGCGCATCGCGACAGCCGCGCGTGGCACGCCATGCTGGCAAAGTACGGGCTCGTGCTCGCCGTCGACGAATATCAAAGCGAGAAGATCGAAGTGCTCGACGTCGCCAGCGGCGAGCGGCAGGCGCTGCCGGCGTCGCTCGTCCGCTACCGCCGCCGCGACTGGGCGCTCATCGCCTTCGACGATGCGGCCATGGTCTTCGCCCGCCGCGATGCGTTTCCGCCGTCGCGTCTCGACGCAATCGAGTATCGCTTCCTCGTTCCCGATGACCCCGGCATCGCCTACAGGAACGCCGAGTTCCGCGACCTGGCGCGCAAGGAGATCGCCCGCGCGAAGGTGCAGTTCGGCGACATCAGAGTTGTGCGGGATCTGGAAGCGGGCGCGAACTAGTTGACGACGTCGCAGCAGTCGTCGTCGAGCGCCTGCTCATGCGGCCAGCGGCTGGCCAGAACGCGCTCGAAGTAGGGACGGACGATCCGTTCGTAGCGTTGCTCGAATCCTGGATGCAACTCGAGAATGGCCTTGCGCGCGCAACGGACCAGGCATCGCGCTTCGCGGTGCGACACGGTCATATCGCTGCCGACGAGGTTGAGCGTGAGCTCCACGATCATGCGAATACGGCGGAGGCGCCGCCGCTCGAAAATCGGCGAGCGGACTTCCATCGTCGAATCCATCGCGTATTTGCTCATGCGTAGTTACCGCGCTCAAACGGGGACATCGCGCGGCGCATTCCTCGTTTTGCACGCGGCTGTCGGCTGTCGGCTGTCGGGTGTCGGGAAGGCTTGACGCGCGAAAAACAATCACGCACGCAACACGAAGTTTTCGGCAGCCCAGTTGACTCAGCCGAAGGCAATCTACGCCGTCGCCCGTGGCGACCTAGGCGTGTTCGCGGTCGCCTTCGGACCAGATTTCATCCGCGACGGCGGTCTCGACCTGATCGAGCTGCGACTCGTAGAACTTGATCGCGGCGCGGCCGACGGCTCGGACGGACACATAGTTCAGCGCGCCGCCGGCGGCGACGCCTACGAACGGGATCGCTTTCGCCAGACGCTCGCGAAAAAAGTTCGCGCCGAGTTTCTCGGCGATCATGCCGCCTTCGGCCGTGGCCGACTCGAGCATCGTGGCGATGCCTTGCTTGCCGATGCCGACGCCCGATGCGTACGCGAGGCACGACATCGCTTCCGCAAAGCGCTCGCGTTGCGACGGCTCGTGACCGTAAACCGTGGCGATGCCGAGGATCAGGCGGAACTGCTGGAACACGAGGAAGGCCAGCTCCGCGCCGAGGGAGCCGATCGCGATCAGGCCACTCGGGAGACCGGAGACCGCGCCGGCGGCGGCGCAGCGGAGGGCGGTGCGGCGCACCAGCATCCGCGCGTGTTCATCGGAGTGGAAGTCGGGCTCGCTCTCCTTGAGCGCGGCCACGTCGCGGCGAATCTTCTCCGTATCGATCTCTTCGAAGAGAGACCGGAAGACCTCCTCGAGCATCGAGTCGGCCCGCTGCTTGAACTGCCGGACTTTCCCCATCGGTGGATTTTCAGTCGGAGCTCTTCGACTCCGTTTTGGCTGGTGCCTTGGTTTCGGTTTTCGTTTCGGACTTCGTTTCTGATTTCGATTCGGACTTCGTCTCGCTCTTCGATTCGGACGGCTTGCTGTCGCCGGACGATGACGACTCGCTCTTCGTTTCCGATGAACCCGCTTTCGTCTCCGCCTTCGACGCGGCGCTGGCGTAGTCGGTCTTGTAGAAGCCGGAGCCTTTGAACTGAATGGCCGGCGCCGACATCAACTTTCGCACGTCGCCGCCGCACTTGTCGCAAACGGCGTACGGAGGATCGGTAAATTTCTGGATGACCTCCGTGCGGTCATTGCACTTCGTACACTGGTATTCGTAAATGGGCATGCTGGATGTGGAACGAAAGCGGTTACAGCGCGATTCCGTATCCGCAGATGACGCAGATTACACAGATTCGAACGCCTTCATTCTGCGTTCCATCTGCGTAATCTGCGGATCGATCTACTGCCTCATCAACGGCGCGATCTTCGCCTGCGAATTCTCTTCCGCGGCGAATAGCACACCGTCACGGAAATAGACGCCGGCGATGCCGCCGCCGGTGCGACGGTAATACCACGACTCGATCGTCGAGTCGGGGCGGTCGTTGGTGACCGTCCAGCCGGGAATGGGCTTGCCGAGGAGGCGGGCCACGTCGCGTTGGGACATCCCTTTCTCGAGCGACGCCAGCTTCTCGTGCGACACGGCCAGGTGATCGACGGAATCGGCGAGGCCTTTCAGCGCGGCCTCGTTCCTCGGATCGTGCGTCAGCACTGCACGGTAGATGCGGATCGCGTCCTGATGGCGGCCGACCACGCCCAGCTCGTGCGCGAAATCGAGCTGGATGTGCTCGTACACCTCGCGGGCGCGGCTGTGCGTCGGATGTTTGGCCACAAACGCACCGAGCGTGTCGGCGTAAGCCTGCTTCGCGTGCACCGGCGCATTCGGCGCCGAGGCGGCCTGCTTGTGGCGGAGGACGTGAAGCCATTCCGACGAGTTATCGGTGGCATCGGAAGAACCGCCGCCGCACGACACGGCAGCGAGTGCAACGAGGATCAGGATGCGGCGCATTGGCTCCAAAAGTAGCACAGCTTCTCTGCGCTATAATCGCGCGCCGGTTGCGGGTGGGTTTCAACTTACAGGATTCGGAGGACTTATGGCCGTGAGGGGCGACGAAGTCGCGGGCTCGATCGAAGCACATGTCCGCGATGCGATGGAGAAATTGGTGGGCGAGATTCGCTCCTCCATCGAAGACGTCCGTGAGGTCGTCGATTCGCAACTCAAGGCCGCCCTGCAGAGCGTTCAGGCCGACGTCAACGCCGTTTCGTTCCTCCCTCACATCCAGAAGTCGCTCGGCGATTTCGAGGAGAGCATCACCGCCTCCATTCCGCCTCCGCCACCGCCGCCGCCAGCCGAAAAGGGCGCTGACGCCTCGCGCGTCAAGCAGGCCGTTCAGGCCGTCGAGCGCGGCAGGTCGCAGGTAGACATCCTCAACGGCCTGCTCGATCAATGTCTCTCTTTCGGTTCGCGCGCGGCCATGCTCATCCTGCGCGGCGAAACATTCAGCGGCTGGAAGGGCGTCGGCTTCACCGCGGCCGGCGGGAACGATGAGATGGTCAAGCGTTTCAACGCCGCGCCCGGACTGATCCCGGAGCTCGACCGCGTTCTGCGCAACGAGCAGGTCGTGACCTGGGACGGCGCGAACCTCTCCACCCGCCTCGGCGTCCCCGCGTCGACGAGCGCGATCCTCGTGCCGATGGTGATCAAAGACAAGATCGCCGCCGCCGTTTATGTGGACGCGGTCGATGCCGACGTCGCCAAGCTCGATGCGGCCTCGCTCGAATTGCTCGTCTTCACGACCGGCCTGTTGATCGACACCGCTGCCAGCCGCAAGAAGACGCCGTCGCCGAGTTTGAACGATGGGGAGTCCACGACCGCGCCGCAGCCGATGGCCGCGCCGGCGCCACCGCCGCGTCCCACTCCGCCACCACCTCCGCCGCCCGCCCGTCCGTCGCCGCCGGTCGCTGAGGAATCGCCTGACACGACCGTCGCCGTCTCCGCTGCCCAGTTGCGCGAAATGATGGCGCCGCCTCCGGCCAGGCCCGCGTTCACGATGCCGGAGACCGACTTCGAGGCGCCGTCGTCCGCGAAGCCATCCGCGGAATCGTTCATGACCACCGCGCTGCCGGCGATCGAAGCGCCTCCTCCCGCTCCGCCGCCACCGCCCGCGGCACCCGCTCACGATCGGGAGGAGCGCGCCAGCACGCAGTACATCCCGCCGCCGAACCTCACCACGCGCGGCGGCACGCCGCTGACCGGCGGCCGTCCGAGCGACGACGATTCGAAGCGCCACGACGAGGCCCGCCGTTTCGCGCGCCTGCTCGTCTCCGAGATCAAGCTCTACAACGAACCGAAGGTCGACCTCGGGCGCAAGAACAAGGACCTTTACGAGCGCCTCAAAGAAGACATCGACCGCAGCCGCCAGATGTACGACGAGCGCATCGCCGACGACGTCCGCAAGGTATCGAACTACTTCTACGACGAGCTGGTGCGAATCCTCGCCGACGGCGACGCCTCCGCCCTCGGCCTGTAATCAGCGCACTCCGATCTGCTGCAACAGCGCGAGCTGATCGACCACCACGCGATGCTCGCGGATCAATCCGCCGCGAATGGTCAGGATGTCGATCGCGTCAAACGACACCGGCTTTCCCGTAGCCGGCACGCCCAGGAACGGACCGTCATGCGTTCCGCTGAAGGTCTTGCGCGTGACCACGCGATCGTCCGCCGCGACCTGCTCATGAATCTTCACGCGCAGATCGGGAAACGCCGCCTTCATCCCCGCGAACAACATCCGCACGCCGTCGCGCGTCGGAGGCACTCCCGGCAACGGCGAGTGATCGACGAAATCATCGGCGATCAATTCGTCGACGACGCCAAGATTGCCGCCCTGCTGCGCTTCTTCAATCAACCTGCGGACGATGGCCGTATTCGCTTCTGCACTCATTGGATGTCCCCTCTCGCGAACGATACGGACTGGAACGGGCGGTGGATTGCGCGCACGGCGCACTTTTCGCACTTGAGTCCGTTGAATGCGGGTTCGACGGGGTTGGGTAGTCGCTGTTGCCGCGGTGCTGGTGCCGCTGCTCATCGTCGTAGCGGTGCTGCGCTTCGGGCAGGCGCGCGAGCAGCAGGTTGAGCACGTCGTCCCCGCAAAACCGGAAGCGCCGCCCGATCTGGAAAAGCTGCGGCCGGCGTTCACGGCGGGACTCGATGCCATTCATCGCCGCGACGGCGCCGAGGCCGTCAGGCAGTTGTCGTCGTTTCACTTTGGAAAGCGCGCGGTCGATGAGTACCGCGTCTATTACCTCGCCGCGGCCTATCAACTCGCGAAGGACAACGCGCGGGCGCGGGCCACGCTGAACGATCTGCTGTCGCGCCATCCCGCCTTCGTCCGTTTCGGCGACGCAGGCATGACCCTCGGCGGACTCTACGCGGCCATCGCGGATTGGCGGCACGCCGCCGACGCATATTCGTCGGTCGCCGCGAAGTCTGATGACTCGAACGTCGCCGCGAGCGCGCGCTGGAGCGCCATCGAGGCGCGTTTCGCGCGCGGCGACATCGCCGGCGTTCTCTACGACGCGCGCAACATCGCCATCAAGAATCCGCGTTCGGATCAGGCCGTCCACGCCATCGAATTGACGCGCGCAATCACCGGCGATCCGGTCCGATTTCCCGCGCCCGAGCGGCTTGAACGCGCCGTCTCTTTTCTTCGCGACGGCGATGCGCAGAACGCGTTCGACGAACTGGCCCTGCTCGAAGCGAACGGCGTCCCCGCCGATCTGCGCACGCCGATGCTGCTCAATCGCGGCCTGGCGCTGAACCAGCTTCGCCGTTTCGACGATTCGAACAAAGTGCTCGAACCGCTGGCGAAGGGTCCGTATCGTTTCGCCATTCCGGCCATTTACACCGCGGCGAAAAACTACGCGGTGTTGTCGGCGTCGATCAACCCCACCGTCACGAAAACGATCGTGGTCAAGCAGCAGGTCGGAACGATCAAGGTGCGTGCGAAAGGGAAGAAGAAGGCCACCACGAAACCGAAGTTCGCGAACGTGAAGAAGAACGTTCAGCTCGTCGATCTGGCAAAGAAAGCCAAGAAAGAAGAGTACGACCGGCTGGCGACGGAACGGCTGAAGGATCTGCTTTCGCTTCCGCTCGCCAACGAAGTGCGCATCGACGTGCTCAACTCCATCATCGAGCGCGCCGAGGCAAAGAATCAGGATGCGTACGAACAGCAGTTGATCCTGCAGCTGGCGAAACTCGATCCCGCGCAGGACGCCGGCCTGCAGCATTTCTGGGACAAGGCCTGGGCCGCGTACACGCGCGGCGATCTGAACGGCGCGCGTGAGTTGCTCGCGTTCATCCGCGACACCTACCGCAATCCGAACACGAAGCGGCAGTCGATGTACTGGTTCGCCCGTTGCGACGAGCGCCTCGGGCGCAAGGACGAATCGGCGGCGATTTATCACCAGCTCGCGTCTGCGCCGTACGACGACATCTACGCCATCGAATCGGAAAAGCGCGGCGCGAAGCGCCAGCCGACGACCGTGAATCCGCTGACCAGCAATCGCATGGACTGGCGCGACATCGCCGAGCACAACATGCCGAATGAGTTGCGCCTCGGCTACGAGCTGACCGCGCTCTCCGATTTTGCCGACGCGAAGCTGGAGATCGACAAGAACCGCAATCGCAAAAATCAGCAGTACGCCGATGCGCTGATGGCCGATCTCTATCACGCGTCCGGCAACATGCTCGACACGCTGAAAACGCTGCGCCTGGCGTTCCCGGAGCTGGCGACGGTGGAGCAGGATTCCGTCCCGCCGTACTTTCTGAAGATGTACTACCCGTTGAAGTACGAAGACTGGATCCGCAAATACTCCGACGCGAACGGCGTCGACCGCTACACGGTGATGGGGCTGATTCACCAGGAGAGCTACTTCAATCCGCGAGCGAAATCGTCCGTCGGCGCGACGGGCCTCATGCAGTTGATGCCTGCCACCGGCCGCGAACTGGCCGGCCGATTTCACATCTCACCACACCTCGACAATCCCGAAACGAACATCCGCCTCGGCACCGCGCACCTCAAGATGCTCGTTAACCTCTTCAACGGCAGCAACGAGCTCGCGATCGCGTCCTACAACGCCGGCCAGGGCCGCGTCCTGCAATGGCGCCGCGCCGCCCCAGGCAAACCGATGGACGAATTCATCGAAGCCATCCCCTTCCGCGAGACGCGCACGTACGTAAAGCACGTGGTGATGCTCGCGTCGACGTACAAACGCATGTATCCGTAAATCCCGTTCCGACAGTTACGTCGCTATGCGTCGTTCACCCTTGGGGACGCCGGAGGCGTCCCGTAAGGTAGCCGGTGGTCCGAGCGAAGCGAGCGACCACCGGTAACATGAGGATGCGATTTTCCCGACCCCGGCAGGGGTCGCGTATCAAATACCATGCGGCGTGAATTCCCTACGCGACCGCTGCCGCGGTCGGAAAATCGGGCGCGTTCCTGAACCGGTGGTCGCTCGCTTCGTTCGGACCACCGGCTACCGTACGTGTCCCCTCGGGGGACGAATGCAACTTCCATTTACAATCCGACAATTACAAGAGTCATAAGAAAAATGTTGACACTGCAAATGGATTCGTCTAATCTCCGCCTCCCCATGAACATGTTGAGAAAAAATCAATTCGGCGGCCGCGAAGGGCTTTATCGCCCCGCGGGAGGTTTTGCGCGATCGTAAGTGTGCTCATATAGATCGAATTTCGATCAGAGCCCCTTCGGTCGCGAGACTGAAGGGGCTTTTTGTTTCTGGCGATAACCAATCCGGGCCGGCGGCGCACCACACGTTGTTGTGACTGCGTTCCGTGTACGGGTTCTAACGAAGGGTCGGTGACCGCACCGCACAGGTAGCTCAGAGGATTAGAGCGCAGGACTGATAAATCCTGAGGTCGCGGGTTCGAATCCCGTTCTGTGCATACAGGTAGCTCAGTGGACAGAGCATAGGACTCCTAATCCTAGAGCACGGGTTCGACTCCCGTCCTGACAAACAGTGGCTGAAAACCACTACTTTTTTGCAGTACCCGCTCGGGGGCGGCAGTATCAAAACCCGCTGACAGTGACGAGCCATCGTGGCGTCGCTGGCAGCAGCACGATTCCGGCGCCTTGCAGCGCGCGGAAGCCGCGCGGCGAAATGGCGAAACGCATCTGCTGTCGTTGAGCAGATGCTGGACGCCGTAGTAGCGGCGGCTGTTCGCGACGCTCCGCGCCGTATGCGTGTGGCGATGATGCCCGCCGTCTTCGAGCGGCTTCTTACAACGTCATAAGAATCCCGGCGAACGGTGCGTACGAATCGGAATCGCCGGAGATAACAAAAGAAAAGGAGGTCCCCATGATTCGCAAGCTCAAGGTTCGTAATCATGAGCGTGGTCTGCTCTTTCGCGAGGGCGACCTCATCGCCGTCCTTCAGCCGGGGACGCACTGGCGTTTCGATCCGCTGCTCAAGCTGCGTTTCGACGTCGTCAGTACGCGTAAGGTGTGGCTCGACCACAAGGACATCGATCTCATCGTCCGTTCGGGGCTCATTGGCGAAGACGCCATTGTGCTCAATCTCAAGGACACCGAGCGTGCACTGGTTTGGATCGACGGCCGGTTCAATGCCATCGCCAAGCCGGGTATGTACGTTCTGTGGCGCACGGATCACGAAGTGCGTGTTGAGATCGTCAATACGCGCACTGTGCAGTTCGCACACGCGGAACTGACGTCGATTCTGTCTGTCACCGACTCAATGAAGCAGCTCGAGACGGTGACGGTGCAGGCCGGCAGTGTGTCCGTTCTATTTCTCGACGGTGCGCTGCACGGCGTTCTGCAGCCGGGTACGTATGCATTCTGGCGCGGCGCGGCTGTCGTGCGCGCCGTTCCGGTCGATCTGAAGGAGCAGGTGCTGGATATCAGTGGTCAGGAGATCATGACGTCGGACAAGGTCACGCTGCGTCTGAACGCGCTGGTCAGTTTTCGGATCGTCGACGCAACGAAGTCGGTGGCCGAGGTCGACAGCGCGCCGCAGGCGCTGTACCGGGCCGCGCAGCTCGCGCTGCGTGAGATCGTCGGCGCCCGCGATCTGGATACGCTTCTGACGTCTCGTGACGCTGTTGCGCGCGAGCTCGATGAAGCAGTCCGCGTCCGTGCCTCGGCGCTCGGCATCGAGGTCACGGCCGTCGGTATCCGCGACGTCATTCTGCCGGGCGAGATGAAGGATCTGATGAACCGCGTGACTGAGGCGAAGAAGGCCGCCGAGGCGGCTCTGATCACGCGGCGTGAGGAGACGGCGGCGATGCGTATGCAGGCCAACACGGCCAGGATTCTCGATTCCAGCCCGACGCTCATGCGTCTGCGCGAGCTCGAGGTCCTGGAGAAGGTCGCCGAGAAGTCGAACCTCACCGTTCTTCTGGGCGACGGCAGCGGTCTCTCGGACAAGGTCGTGAAGCTGCTGTGATGTGAGAGGTGCCGCCGGCAACGGCGGCACCTCGTTTTCAGTGTGGCACAGACACTCTTGTCTGTGCGGCTGTGAGGCTCGCGCTAAACCTCTCCAAGCCGCGAGAGGTCAAACGCACAGACAAGAGTGTCTGTGCCACATCTCTACCTGACCTTCCGCATCGTTTCCCTGAGCAGTTTCATCCCCTTCTCGTAGTCCTCATCCTTTTTGCTGTGCAGCAGCTCGTCGGCCCGATGAAGATCGGCCACGATTGACAGAAGAGGCAGCGGCTCGGCGCCGGGAAAGAGCTCGCGCTCGCGTTTCGCGATCTCGCTGTCGACGGTGTACGCGTCGGTGTTGCGGCGGATCCGTTCCAGCGAGCGGATGGTGTCGTACGCGGGATTGGCGGGATCGTCCTGAGCGACCGCCTGCACGAAGTGGATTTCGACCAGCGCTTCCTTCACGTTCTTCGCCGACGTCGCGGCATCGAGACTGGCCTCGGCGCGGTCGGTGATGGCGCCAAGATCGATCGTGCGCGACGTGTCGGGATTCATCCACTGATCGATCTTCTCGTCCTTCGTCCGCGTGCGGCCGTTCACGGTGTAGGAAAGGTGGACGTTGCCGACATAGACGGCGTTGTTGCGGCCGAAGAGCGACTTCTTGGCCGGCACGGCGATGCGCACGGCGAATGCGTGCTGCCCCGATGCCTCGACAGAATCGCTGCCGGAGCCCTGCACCGCCACGACCGTGTGGCCGTGCTTGTCGACCGGCGCATCGCCGTCCGGACGAATCCATCGCACCCAGCGATAGCCGCCGTCGGGAAGCGGATCGCGCAACTGCTCCACGCGCCCGTTGATGAAGTTGTCGACGTCGTACGACGAGGCGTACGGCTTCATCATCAGCGAGCGCACCTCATAAAGCGTTCCGATCTGCATGTATGCGCCGCACGGATCGTTGACCTCGGCGGCAAACAGCGGCGCGGCAATCAACAGCAGTGCGATTCCGATCAGTCGTTTCATCGTGTCCCCCCTGAGACCGATTATCCTGCAAGCCATGGCGCGCGATCTGCCCATCGGCAACGGCAACCTCATGGTGAATTTCGATCATGAGTACAACATCCGCGACGTCTACTACCCGCATGTCGGGCAGGACAACCAGACTGCCGGCGACGTTTCGTTTTTCGGCGTCTGGTGCGACGGCAAGTTCGCGTGGATCGGAAATCCGGCGTGGGAGAAGCGGCTCGATTACGACGGCGATTCGCTGGTGACGCGCGTCGATGCGCACTCCGATTCGTTGCAGCTGGACATGGTCATCAACGACACGGTCGACTTCGACCGCGACGTGCTCGTGCGCCGCGTCGAGCTTCGCAATCTGTCCGACAAGCAACGCTACGTCCGCCTGTTCACGCACTTCGATCCGCATCTCAGCGGGAACGCGATCGGCGACACGATCTTCTTCGATCCCGAGTTCAACGGCTTCGTCGCGTACAAGGCGCAGCGCTACGTCTTGATCAACGCCTCGGGCGGCGACCAGTTCGGATTTCAGTCGTTCGCCATCGGCACGAAAGAGCGCGAGGGATACCAGGGGACGTGGCGCGATGCCGAGGATGGCGTCCTGGAAGCGCACAAAGCGATTGCACAAGGTTCGGTCGATTGCACCGGCATGATGTCGTTGTCGCTCGCGCCGGGCGGCACGGCTACCGCGTACATCTGGTGGGTCTTCGGCAAGTCGTACAAAGAAGTGGCGTCGCTCGATGCGCTCGTGCGCGAGCGCGGCGCGGGCTCGTTCCTCGACCGCACGCGCGACTACTGGAAGCTGTGGGTGAAGAACGACGTCGACATCAGCCGGCTGCCGGAGGACGTGCAGCGGCTGTATCGGCGATCGCTGCTGATCATCCGCACGCAGATCGATCATAGCGGCGCCGTTATCGCCGCCACCGACTCCGACATCGTCCAGTTCGGACGCGACACGTACACATACATGTGGCCGCGCGACGGATCGATCGTGGCCACGGCGCTGCTGCAGGCCGGTTACGCCGAGATCACGCGGCGCTTCTTCGATTTCTGCTGCCGGCTGATTACGCCCGAGGGATTTCTGCTGCACAAATACAACCCGGATGGATCGGTCGGATCGTCGTGGCATCCGTGGCTGGCGGACGGCAAGCGGCAGTTGCCGATTCAGGAAGATGAGACCGCGTTGGTCGTGGTCGCGCTCTGGACGCATTTCGAAAAGTTCCACGACGTCGAGTTCGTGAAGCCGCTCTACAAGCCGATCATCAAGCAGATGGCCGACTTTCTCCTGCGCTACCGCGAGCCGCACACGCGGCTGCCGGCGCCGTCGTGGGATTTGTGGGAGGAGCGCCGCGGCATCGCCGCCTTCACGGTCGGCTCGGTGTGGGCGGGACTGAACGCCGCGGCGAAATTCACGGATGCCTTCGGAGAGAACGTTCAGGCGGAGAAGTACCGCCGCGCGGCCGCGGAGATCAAAGACGGCGCGACGCGTTTCCTGTTCGACGAGACCAGCGGCTGTTTCGCGCGCTCGGTCAACGTCTCGCGCGAGGGGCAGATAAGCGCGGATATGACGCTCGACGCGTCGATGGCCGGCCTCTGGCTCTTCGGCATGTTCGAACCGGGCGATCCGAAGATCGTGGCCACGATGGAGGCGATGATCAAGCGGCTGACGATCAAGACCGACGTCGGTGGCGTGGCGCGCTACGAGAACGATTACTACTTTCAGATTTCGAAAGACGTAGCCAACGTGCCCGGCAATCCGTGGATCGTCTGCACGCTGTCGATCGCGCACTGGTACGCGATGCGCGCGCAGAACATCGCCGAATTGCAGAAAGCGATCGACATCCTGACCTGGGCCACGCGCCACGCGCTGCCGAGCGGCGTGCTCGCGGAACAGCTCGATCCGTACACAGGCAAACCGATCTCCGTGGCGCCGCTGACGTGGAGCCACGCCGCGTTCGTGCTGGCGACACACGTGGTGGCGCGGCGCGCGAACGAACTGGCGGTGAACGCGTAATGGCGCGCCGCACCCGCCTGCGCACGCGCGTGCTGCTGCTCACCGCCGCCTTCGCCATCGCCCTCTTCGCCATCACCTTCGGCCTGAGCTGGCGCGCGCAAATCGCGCAGGAACGCTGGAGCCGGCTGGTGGGCGTGGAGACACGCGCGATCGGAACGCTGGAAGAGTTGATCCGCGCGCAGAACGCGTATCGGGTGAAGATGGGAGTGGGGAGTGGGGGGTTGGGAGTGGGAGAAGCGGCCACCGCTCCGACACCCCACTCCCCACTCCCCACTCCCGGCACCTACCGCATCGTCTCCCAGCTCCTCGAATCCGATTCCCTCCGCACGATCGACACCGCTGCGCTGCGCCGCCGCATGTCGACGTTCACCGCGGCGCTCGCGGATCCCACCTCCACACCCGAGGAGATCGATACCGAATCGCAGCGCGTGGTTGCCGAGGCGCAGCGGATCATCGACGAGCGAAAGCGCGAGATCGCCCGGCAGTTGCCGATGCTCGAACGTGAAACGCACGAGCTGATGTCGGCCGGCCTGGCCATCGCCTGGATCATCATCATCTGCAGCTTCGCCGCGGTGCAGGTGACGCTGCGCAAAGTAGTCCGTCCGATCGAAGACCTCTCCCTCGCCGCCGACGCCATCGCCTCCGGCGACCTCGGCGCGCGCGCTCCGGTAGCCGGTGATTTCGAAGTAGCCCGCCTCGCCGCCGCCGTCAACCACATGGCCGACGAGCTGAAAGCGCACGCAAGAACCGACGAGCTGACGTCGCTCCCGAACTTCCGAGCGTTCCGAGAAAGAATCGACCTCGAAATCGAACGCGCCGAGCGCTACCCCGAACGCTTCGGCATCCTCATCCTCGACCTCGACCGCTTCAAGAAATACAACGACACCTACGGCCACCTGGCCGGCAACGACGCGCTGCAGCGCGTAGCGCGCGCGATCCGCGAAGCGGTGCGCGTAGTGGACTTTCCCGCGCGTTACGGCGGCGAAGAATTCGCGGTGATCCTGCCGCAACTCGACGCGCCTGCGTTAGCCGCGATCGCGGAGCGAATTCGGTCTTCCGTCGAAGCGATGCCTGCGCCGGACAATGGCTCGCAAGTAACGATCAGCATAGGCGCCGCGATGTACCCGGACGATGGCGCGAAGCCCGAAGCGCTCTTCCGTGCTGCCGATGAGCGGCTGTACGCGGCGAAAGAGGGCGGGCGGAATAGGGTCGTGGGGGCTAAAGTGCCGGAAAGTTGCGCCCGCTGACGAAGTGATTCGGGACCATATTCACGTCCACAACCACGATCCGCTCCCGCTCCAGTGAAGAGTCGTCGCCGTCGTCCCGCGCGGAACGAAGAGCCGAAACGAGAACCAAGCGTCAATCACCGCCGTCTCCGCCACCGCCATCACCGCCGTCTCCGCCACCGCCATCTCCGCCGTCTCCGCCACCGCCGTCTCCGCCACCGCCGTCTCCGCCACCGCCGTCTCCGCCACC
>Ga0157376_10000045_pt1 | contig 109693 bp, 97 predicted proteins | sample M45metaG_FD_121801 | JGI IMG/M metagenome (GOLD analysis project Ga0157376, IMG submission 121801) | Miscanthus rhizosphere microbial communities from Kellogg Biological Station, Michigan, USA - M4-5 metaG | ecosystem: Host-associated > Plants > Roots > Rhizosphere > Soil | place: USA...
CGCAGGTGACTGGAAAGGCGCGTACTGGGGAACCTCGAGCGGAACCGAAGACGGACCGGTCATCTCCATGGGCGCGCTACCGGCGGCCGGGCAGTGGGTGCGGATGGAAATCCCGGCATCGGCGCTAGGGATGGAAGAGCGTCAGATCGACCGCATCGAGTTCCAGACCTTCGGCGGACAGGCCTGGTTCGATCACGTCGGCAAAGCCGGCAACGCATGCATTCCGCCGACCGCGGCCGCGCCCACGTTCCCGTCCGGTGACACCGTCTGGATCGACGACAACGTCCCCAGCGGCTGGAGCGACGAGTATTGGGACACCACGCAGGCCGCCAGCGGCACGCGCTCGATCGGCTCGTGGTACTCGCAAGGCGGCAACAACACCTTCAACACACAAGGCTCGCCGCTGCTCCCGATTGCGGCCGGCGAGAAGCTGGTGTTCTACGCAACCGTCGAGGAGTGTGCGCCGACGAACGAGATCGTCATGTTCGTCCGCACCGACGCCGCCGTTTGGGCTGGCGCATACTGGGGAACCTCGAGCGGGACGGAAGACGGACCCGTTACCCGAATCGGCGACTTGCCGGCCGCCGGCTCCTGGCTGCGTTTCGAGGTGCCGGCCAGCGTGCTGGGCGTCGAAGACCAGCAGATCGATCGCATCGAGTTCCAGACCTTCGGTGGCCACGTCTGGTTCGACCACATCGGTAAGTCGCAGTAGCGGGCAGTCAAATCGATCTCGATCTCGAAAAAGCCGCGGCCTGGTGGCCGCGGCTTTTGTTCGGATTGTGCGCCGCGGCGATCTGCTTCAGGACGCGATGCAGTTGACGACGACGCCGGTTCGATCCTGGCGATCAACTCTCTCGCCGCATCAAGTTTCGTGGCATCGAAATCCGTCGATGACACGCTCGTTCGCGGCGGCATCAATCGATCTCGTGTTCTCCTACGCGGTCTTCGAGCACCTTCACAATCCCGATCTGGCCGCGGCGGAAGTGGCGCGTGTGCTCCTGCCGGACGGGCTGTTTTTCGGCGTCGTTTCGCAAGGCGAGCCGTTTTACAAGTCGTACTCTCATCACACCGGTTAAGGAGTGCTGGCGCTGCTGACGGCGAGCGGTTGCGCCGTCCGGCGAGACGCCAGCGTTCCGGACGCGAATACTTGCGATGAAGTGCATTGCCGCGTAGCGGCTGGCTCGTGCGACGATAGCGGCCATGTCCGCACCGCTTTCTGCATCACTTCGCCGCGACCTCGGCGCCGTCGAATCGTACGCAACGCTGCTCGGCATGCTGATCGGCGCCGGCATTTTCAAAGTCACCAGCGACGCTTGGGAACTGACCGGATCGAGCGTCATTCTCGGCTACCTCGTGCTCGCGCCAGCGATTCTGGCGACGTCCGTCGCGTACTCGGTCTTCCTCTCGACGCCTCTCGGCCGCGAGCCGGGCGGCGAGTACACGCACCTCTCGCGCACGTTCGGCGGATATGGACTGGCGTTTGTCGGCGTCTGGTTGAAGGTCATCTCATACATCGGCGCGCTCGCATACCTGGCGCGCGCGCTGGCCGACTACCTCATCGAGCTCCTCGGCGGCGCGCTTCCGAAAAGCGCGGCCATTCCGTTGGCGGCGGCGAGCCTGCTGTTCTTCTACGTCATCCACGTCGCCGGCGTGCGCTGGTTCGGACGGATCCAGGTCTGGATGTGCATCTTCCTCGGCATCTCGATCGTGGTCCTGGTGTTGCCGGGACTCTTCAACATCCACGTCGCCAACTACAAAGCGTTCTTCACGCACGGCGCAGGGGGGTTCGCCGCTTCGCTACCGCTGATTTTCTTTGCGTACGCAGGATTCGAATCGCTGGCGCAGACGGCGGGGGAGGTGCGCGACTCCACGCATCGTCTGCCGCGCATTTTTCTGCGCGGCATCCTGGCGACGACGGTGATCTATTTCCTGATGTCGGCCGTCGCCTTCGGCGTGTTGCCGGGCGCGGAGTTGCGGCGCTCTGCGGCGCCGATGGCCGAGGCGGCGTCGCGCTATCTGCCAATCGGCGCGGCGTGGTTCGTCACATTCGGCGCGGTGATGGCGTTGACGACGTCGGTGAACGCCACGATGCTCGTTCCGTCGCGCGTCGGAATCATGTTGGCGGAGGATGGGCTCGCGCCGGCCTTCATCGGCAGGATTGCGAAGAAAACCGGCACGCCGATCGTCGGCCTGACGCTGACGCTCATCGTCACGCTGCTGCTGCTCGTCAGCGGACAGATTTCGCTTGCGCTGAACATCGCGGTCTTTGCGCTGGTCGTTCTCTACTTCCTGCACAGCGTGGCGCTGCTGATGCTGCCGCGCGCGAATCCGGAGCTCTACGCGAGCGTCACGCTGCGCATGCCGCTGATCGCGCAACGCATCGCCGCAATCGTCTCGCTGCTGTTCATGGGAACGCTGATCGTCGTGCAACTGGCTGGCGACGTCAGCGTCCTGCGCCGGCTCTCATTCCGCGAGCGCGTCGAGCACGCCTCGCTGACGACGATCGAGCTGGTGCTGTTCTGGGGCGCCATCGGGGCGATTCTCTACCTGCTGGCCGCGCGCAGTCGTCGCACTCACACCGTTTAGGTTGACGTCGTCACGTCGAGAAAAACTTTCTCTGGCCAGAACGCAGGTCTCTCTAGGGGAGATCCCGAGTTGTCGATGGACAGAAAGAACACATCCTCTACGAGCGGTAGATCGCGTAGTCAAAAAAACGGGAGGGCCGAAGCCCTCCCGTTTTGCTGATGCGATGGAGTGAGAATTAGTACGTGAGGCGGAGTCCGAGACGCATCTGCCAGCGCGACTGGAGGTCCGAGATCGAGAACTGGCGTCCCGGAGTGAGCGTACCGAACTGACGCACGGTGCCGTTCGCGTCGGAGAAGGTCGTCGATCCTTCGCGGTAAACCGGGATGTTCGTTCCGGGCTGCTGCTGGACGTAGTTGACCGGCGTGACGTTCTGGTTCGACACGAAGTAGACGTTGCCCTGATTCTTGTCGAAGTAGTGCATCAGGTTGAGCATGTCGAACGTGACTTCCGTGCGCGCGAAGTGGAGCGGAAGTCCGAGCGCGTAGTGGAAGTCGAGGTGACGCGACCACGGCTCCTCGGACTCGTACTTGTTGAGGATGCGCGGCTTGTTCGGATCGATACCCGCGAAGCTGAGGTAGTTCTGCAGGATCGAGCCGGCGAGCGGTGCGACCGGCGTGTTGGCGACGCCGCCGACCGTACGCGTGCCGCACGGATTCGCCGCGGTCGGGGTGCCGCCGTTGGACGGGCAGAGGATGACGTTGTTACCCGGCACGTACAGAAGGTCGTTGCTGGCGTTGGTGTCCTTGTTCGGATCGCCGCCGAGAAGCAACGAGTACGGACGGCCGCTCTGCGCGTTGTAGTAGAGGCCGAACGTGTGGGTGAAGGGACCGGTGGCCAGGTCGTAGGTCGCGTTGATGTTAAAGCGATGCTTCTGCTCGAAGGCCGAGGTGCCGAGCGTCGCGTGGAAGATGTCGCCCGGGGTGTGCTGGAAGCGCCAGTTGGAGATGGCGCGGCTGGACGTTGCGTCGAACGCGGACGTCGCATGCTGATGGGCGTAGCTGCCGGAGAGGCTGACGCCATGCCACGGCGCTTTGGACAGCTGAATCGTCTCGACCGACTCGGCACCCTTCGAGGTGTTCGTCAGGAACGTCGCGTCGACGAGCTGATTCGTGCGGCGGGAGTACGTCGGACGTCCGTCGAGCGGGCTGACGCCGGTCTGCGTTTCGTTGAGGTTCGTGTAGTAGACGTCGGACTGCGTCTTCGAATAGACGACTTCGGCCGTGCCGCGGATACCCCAGAAGAGGTCGCGGTCATAGCCGAGGGTCGAGCGCACCACGCGCGGGAAGTGGAAGTTCGGATCGATGAGGTCGACCGAGAGCGCACCGGCGGCGCCGAGTTTCGGCTGGTTGGCCGGATCGGGGTTGAAGGCCGGAACCGCGCAACCGTCGATCGCGCGGCAGGCGAGAGCGACCTGCTCGACGCCCGTTCCGGCGTATGCGTTCGAAACCCAGACGTACGGCGCACGGCCGGCGAAAACGCCGACGCCGCCGCGGACCTGCTGCTTCGTGCTTCCGCCCGGATTCCAGTTGAATCCAAGACGCGGCGACCACACCAGCTCTTCGGCCGGATGCGTCGAGGTGTTGAAGCCGATGACGTTCATGACCGTTTGGTTGAACGACGGCGTGTCGTTGAAGCGCGGCTTGTCAGCGCGCAGGCCGAACGTGAACGACACGTTGTTGCTGGCGTGCCACTGATCGTTGACGTAAAGACCGAACTGCTCGGCGCCGAACGACGTCGGACGCTGCGGATCGGAACCGGTCGCGTAGCTGATGCGGTACTCGCAGCCGGTGCCGGTGGTGATCTTCGGGCACGTCTGATTTTCGAAGGCGGCCAGCGTCGGGTAGAAGTAGTAGCCGTCGAACTCGGAGAGGAAGAGGTTCTTGAACTTGAACAGCTCGTTGTGCGTGCCGACGACGATCGTGTGGTTGCCTTTCAGGATCGTGAAGTCGTCGGTGATCTCGGTGATCTTCTGATCGAGCGAGTTGGCGCCGGAGAAGCGCTCCGTTCCTGCGTTCAGGGTGGCGTTCTGGTTCGCGCCGCCAATCTCGATGCTCGGGAAAATCACCGGCGTGGAGCGGACGTCCTGGATGTGCTGCAGGCCGAGACGTGCTTCGTTGAACGTTCCCGTGGTGATGACGCTGTTCAACTGCGCCACGCTGGAGTTGGTCTTGTTGGCCTGCGTGTAGATCGAGGTCGGGAAACGGAACTGCGAGCTGCTGCGGTTGGAAACGATGTCGTTGCCGGCCTTCACGTAGTTGTGGCGAAGGGTCAGCGCGTTGCCGGCAGTGGCGTTGAAGTCGAGGCGACCGAAGAGAAGATCGCTCGGCGTGGCCTTCTGAATGTCGCCGAGGCCGCCCGGATCGTAGCCGTACTTGGTGATCAGATCCTGACGCAGGCGCGCGGCGCTGCAGCCCGGAACGTTTCCGCAGACGGCATCCTGCGTCGCGTTGATGTAGGTGGTACCTGCCGACGCGTCCGCGGACGTTCCGTCAGGCTGGTCCTTGCGGTTGCGCTCTCCGTTGACGAAGAAGAAGAGCTTGTCCTGCATGATCGGTCCGCCGAGGCGCCCGCCGTACTGGCTGTAGTCGAATTGGGTGATCGGCTTGTCCGTGATCGCCGTGATGGTGCCGTTGCCGTTGAAGCAGCAGCCCGGCTGCGTCGTGGTGGCCGAGTTGAACACCGGCACTGCCTTTCCGACCGAGCTCTCATTGCGCTTCGTGCCGTAGAGCGAGCCGGAGAACTTGTTCGTTCCCGAGCGCGTGACGACGTTCACGCCGCCGCCGGTGAATCCGCCCTGGCGGACGTCGTACGGCGAGACGACGAGCTGGATCTGTTCGATGGCGTCGAGCGAGATCGGCTGCGAGTTCGACTGGCCGCCCGGCGTACCGGTGGCGGCGAGGCCGAACAGATCGTTGTTGACGGCGCCGTCGATCTGGATGTTGTTGTAGCGGTTGTTGCGGCCGGCCACCTGCATCGTCGTGGCCGAGTCGTCGCGCGGATCGATGACGAAGTACGGATTCGTGCGCGCGAAATCCTGAAGGCTGCGGTTGATCGTCGGAAGAGATTCGATCTGCTTCTCGGCCACCGTCGACGTCGATCCGACATGGTTCGGATTGATGACGTCGTCCGGACGGGCCGTGACCGTGATCGACTCGGTGACCGCGGAGAGCCGCATCGTCAGCGGAACCTCGGTAGTTCCGCCGAGGCTGACCTGGACGTTGTTGACGTCAGCAGGCTTCATCCCTTCCAGCGCCGCGGTGATGTGGTACGGACCACCGACGCGGACGCTGGGCATGGTGTAGCGGCCTGACGAGTCGGTGATCGCCGTGTAGTGCGTTCCGGTCGGAACGTGCGTCGCTTCGACCGTGACACCCGGCAACGCACCCGAGCTCGGGTCGGTGACGGATCCGGCGATATTGCCGGTGGTGACCTGTGCGTGCATCGTCGTCGGCATCGCCAGCGTGACACACGCCAGAATGCTCACCACGAACACGAGTTTGCGGGCGAAGCTCGGAATCCCGCGCGAACACTCATTGCGCTTTTCGGACATAGAAATCCTCCTGTCGTGACTTGGTTGGGGGAAGTTGGACTGTAGCCGTTGTTTTACACTAGTTCACAGCAAAACGAGTAGCGAAATAAGTGAAATCGACGTGATCAGCCGAAACGGTTTTTTGGATCGGCGAAACGGTTTCCCGAAGTGCGGTTTTCCGCCTCAGAAACTCTTCAGGAACGCGTCGTTCGACGGGAACTTCTGCAGCCGTTCCAGCAGCATCTTCATCGCGTTCAACGGATCCGTTCCAGCCAGCGCTCTTCGCAGCGTGTGCGTCTTCGGCAGCACGGTCGGAGGGAGAAGCTTCTCCTCTTTCCGCGTGCCGGTCTGGGCGATGTTGATGGCCGGGAAGATGCGCCGCTCGAACAAACCGCGGTCGAGCACGATCTCCGTATTGCCGGTTCCCTTGAACTCCTGAAAGATGACTTCGTCCATCCGCGAGCCGGTGTCGACCAGCGCCGTGGCGATGATGGTCAGCGATCCCCACTCTTCCGCGTTGCGCGCGGCGCCGAAGAAGCGCCGCGGCTTCTCCATCGTCCGCGCGTCGATGCCGCCGGAAAGGATCTTGCCCGATCCGCGCTGCTCGTTGTTGTACGCGCGCGACATGCGCGTGATCGAGTCGCAGAGGATGACCACGTCCTGCTTCATCTCCACCAGACGCCGCGCCCGTTCGAGCACGACCTCGGCGATCTGAATGTGATTTTCCGCGGTCTCGTCGGAGCTCGACGCGACCACTTCGCCCTTCGCCACCGAACGCCGGAAGTCGGTGACTTCCTCGGGCCGCTCATCGACGAGCAGCACGAAGAGGATGACTTCGGGATGATTGAGGTTCAGGCCGTGCGCGATGTCTTTCAACAGCGTCGTCTTGCCTGCTTTCGGCGGCGCGACGATGAGGCAGCGCTGCCCTTTGCCGAGCGGCGAGAGGAGATCGATGACGCGTGTGGTCAGTCGCTCCGGCTCCGTCTCGAGCTTGAACATTTCGTTCGGATCGATCGAGATCAGTTCGGAGAAGGGGCGGCGCGACTCGCGGTACTCCTCGAGCGGCATCCCTTCAACCTGTTCGAGTCCGACGAACTCGATGTTGTTGCCGGCGCGCCGCGCGCTGCCGGCCAGCATCAGACCGGCCTGGAGATGCAGCCGCTCGATGACCGGGCGCGGGACGATGGCGTCGCCAACCGTCGGAACGTAATTGTTCGACGGCTGGACGAGAAGACCGGTGCCGTTCGGCTTGATCCACAGAACGCCGGAGACGGGCGCGAGCTCGCCGGCCGGGATGTCGATCGGCGGCGCCGACTGCATGTCGCCGGAGTAGCCCTGCGGCTTGCCTCCGCGGCGGCGCGACCGGCTGCGGCGCCGTCGTCCGGCGCCTCCGCCCGATCCATCATTATTAAATGGTTGAGAGTCGCCCGGAATGGCGACGTTGCCGTTTGGCTGGCCCTGCGGTGCGACGTTCCCTGGATTTTCTCCGGGCGCGCCCGCTCGCCGTCTGCGCCGGCGGCGCTTACGCGGTTGTCGATTGTCTGGCGTCATGCGAACTCATATGAACAACGACCCTTGATGTAATTTGCTCGACCTTCGAGACTGGCCGGAAAGCCGACGATCAGGGCGGAGAAAACCATTCTCTGGAACGCCCGGCGTAGAAGCCTTACTGAGATCGTCGCACGAAAGGTGCGGGACGTAGTATGGGGAAGGTCTTTTCGAAATGCAAGTGGGGATCGTGGCGGAGGATTTTTTTGGGGCTCGCTGTAGCGCGATCGCCGGATCGGAATGCGCAATGTTCAATGTTGAATGTTGAATGGAGGGGAAGGCCGGTCCCCCGATCATTCAACATTGAACATTCAACATTCAACATTCAACATTCAACATTCGGTTTCTGATCGAGCCCGCAGATGTCCGCTGCAACCGCCGATCGCGGCATCACGAGGCAACACAGAGCACCGACCGCCCAAACTTGTGCCAGAATGTCACCATCCCGTCACCCCTCGCATGAACCCGAACCTACATGCCTGAAAACATTCTCGTTGTCGAGTACGAGCCGCGCTATACCGACCGCGTGAAACAGGCGCTGGCAGGCCAGCCGTTCGAGGCCTCGTTCGCCAAAGACGGCGAGGAAGCGATGCGCGTTCTCGACTCGCAGCATCCGCGCCTCATCGTTCTTTCATCGGTCGTTCCGAAGGTGAGCACGTCCGACCTGATCCGGAACATCCGCGGCCGCGATTCACTCAAGTCCACGCCGATTCTGCTCACGGTCTCCGGCTATCGCGGCGAGAGCCCTCGCGCCGATGCCGTCCGCCTCGGCGCGTCAGATATCCTTCCCAAACCATATTCCGAGGTTGAGTTTCTCGGCAAAGTGCAGCAGATGCTGGGCGTCGCACCGGTGGCGTGGTCGCCCGTGCTGGACGGCGATTTCACCGTTCGCATGGCCAACGTGCCGGCACCGGAGAGCGGCCAGCTCACATCCAACGAAATCTTCGGCGAGCTTCTGGACGATGACAGAAGCCCGTCAAACGCAGCGAGGAAACCGATGAGTCAGAAGGACGACGTCGACAAGATGCTGGCGGACACACTCGCCGGGATGATGCCGCAACAGAAACGCAGGAACACCGCGGAAACGCCGGCCCCGGCGCCGACGCCCGCGCCGCCTCCTGCCGCCGCCGCACCGCCGCCAACTCCCGCGCCGGCCGCGCCGCCGAAAGCGCGTCCGAGCTCACCCGCGCTCGACAAGCGTTTCCAGGACACGCTCTCCGGTCTCGAGAAAAACGCGCGGCGCGTCACGTCGCCGGGAACCACTCCGACGCCGACCGTCGCCACGCCGATCCCCACGCCGCCGCCCGCCGCGCCCCGTCCCACTCCGCCGCCGCCGAAAGCCGCTTCTGCCCACGACACCGTTCGCGTTCCGGTCGTTCCGAACCTGGAGCGGATGCCGATCTCGCAGCCTGTCTTTCCCGCTGCCGTTCCCGCATCGCATCCGGAAGAAGACGAGGCGACCGACGGCATCAAGTTCGGCCAGTACGTCCTGCTCGAAAAGATCGCCACCGGCGGGATGGCCGAGGTGTGGAAAGCGCGCATGCGTGGCGTCGAAGGATTTCAGAAGATCGTCGCCATCAAGAAAATCCTGCCGCATCTTTCCGACAACCAGGACTTCATCGAGATGTTCGTCGATGAAGCGAAGCTGGCGGCGCAGCTCAATCACAACAACATCATTCACATCTACGACCTCGGCAAAATCCAAAGCTCGTACTACATCGCCATGGAGTACATCGATGGGTACGACCTGAAGAACATCCTCAAAAGGGCGCAGGAACGCGATCAGCCGCTCTCCGTCGAAATCGCGCTCTTCGTCGCTTCGAAGATCGCCGCGGCGCTCGATTACGCGCACCGCAAGCGCGACTTCGAAGACAAAGAGATGGGCCTCGTGCATCGCGACGTCTCGCCGCAGAACGTGCTCATCTCCGAGGAAGGGGACATCAAACTCTGCGACTTCGGCATTGCCAAGGCGGCCTCGAAAGCGTCGCACACGCAGGCCGGCGCGCTCAAAGGCAAGCTGCAGTACATGTCGCCCGAGCAGGCGTGGGGACGCAACATCGACAAGCGCTCCGACATCTTCGCGCTGGCCACGGTGCTCTTCGAAATGCTCACCGCGCGCAAACTTTTCAGCGGCGACAACGAGCTCTCCATCCTCGAGCAGGTGCGCGAAGCGCGCGTGACGCCGCCGTCGCAGTTCAACGATGAAGTGACGCCGGAGATCGACGCCATCGTTCTCAAAGCACTGCAGAAGGATCCCGCCAATCGCTATCAGACCGCCGGCGAAATGCAGCGCGATCTCGACGCGGTGCTCTACAGCTTCAAGCCGACGCCGACCAGCGCCGACCTCGCCATCTACATGCATCGCCTCGCGACGAGCGTGCCCACGCCGATGCACACGATGGAAACGCACGCGCCGGAACCGGTGCAGGCGGCCAACGAGCTGAAGCCGCTCAAGCCGGCGCCGGTCGTCGCCGCGCCTGCGATTCCGACCTCGATGCCCGCGGCGATGCCGGCTGCCGTCGTTGCCGAGCCTGCGAAGAAACCGCCCCTCGTTCCAATCGCCATCGCGGCGATCCTTGTCATCGGCGCGGCAATCGCGTATTTCGCGACGCGCAAGCCGTCGCCGGCGCCCGTTCCGGCAAAGCCGGCCGTCGTGCAGACGCAGACCACCACCACCTCGATCGCCGCGACGTCGACCGCTCCGGTCCTCGGCACGACGGCGACGACGTCGACCGCACCGGCCATCGATCAATCGAAGGTCAACGAAGAAGTTGCCAAGCGCGTTGCCGCCGAAAAGGCGCGCCTCGAACAACTCGCGAAAGCGCAGAACCAGACGCCGGCGACGACGCCGTCGCGTCCCGCCGCCGCCCCCGCGCCGCAACCGCAGCAGGTGGCGACGCAGACCGTCGCGCCGCCGCCGGCCGTCGAAAATCGTCCGGCGCCCGTCCCGCAACCGCCCGCGCCGGTGCCGCAGCCGGCCGTCGCCGAGAATCGTCCCGAGCCGCAGCCCGAAGCGCCACGCACGCGCGTCGGCGATCTCGTTTCGGCCGGCACGCCGGGCCTCACGCCCGCGCGCATCACGCATCAGGCCGCGGCCATCTATCCGCCCATCGCGCGTATGCAGCACGTGCAGGGAAGCGTCGTCGTCGCCGCGCTCGTCTCGGAAAACGGACAGGTGATGGAGACCAGGGTCGTAAGCGGCCCCAATGCGGTACTCAATGATGCGGCCCAGCAGTCGATTCGCCGTTCGTCGTTTTCGCCCGGTGAAAAAGACGGCGTGCGCGTGAAGTCGTGGATCAACGTGCGCGTCGACTTCAAGCTATAATCGCGCGCCGTTCACCATCAAATTTGGAGGAAGAATGCCAGTCATCACCGATCAGCAGCGCAAGTTTTACGAGACGACGCTTCAGGTTACGAAGCAGGAGATCAGCGACCTGAAGGACCAGATCGAGGAAGAGCTGGCCAAGGTGAAAGACCGGATCGCGGAGCTGCAGAACGCAATCAACGCCTCCAAGCAGATGTATGCCGCGGCCTGCTCCCGCCTCGGCATCAACAACGACATGGACGACGACGAAGCCGGCGAGTCGTAGCTTGTTCTCATTCGCTTCCAACCAACCGCGGCGTTCACGCCGCGGTTTTTGTTTGTTGATTCTGCTGCTGGCTGCATGCACACGCCCCGAGCCGGCGGCCAAACAAGCTCCTCAACGCGTCGTGACGCTGGCTCCCAACGTCACGGAGATGGTCATCGCCCTCGGCGCAGTCGACCGCATCGTCGCCACCGACGACTTCTCCGCCGACGCGATGCCGTCGAAAAAACTCCCGCGCGTCGGCGGCCTGCAACCGAACCTCGAAAAAATCGTCACCGTCCGCCCCGACCTGGTCATCGCCAACGCCGCCGGCCTCCCGCCCACGCTCGGCCGATCGCTGGCGTCGGTGCACATTCCGCTGCTCGTCGTCACGAACGAACGCCTCGCCGACATCGCCAAGTCGATGACGTCGATCGGACTCTCCGTCGGCATCAACAGCGCAGCCGCGGTCGCGCGGTTAAACGCCAGTCTCGCGCAGCAACGCCGCACGCGCCCCCATCCGCCGCGAATCATGCTCGCCGTCTGGACCGACCCTCTCTACGTAGCGGGCCGCAACACCTTCGCCGACGATCTCTTCGCCTTGTGCGGCGCCACAAACGCCGTAGAAGTGAACGGCTGGCCGTCCTACTCCCTCGAATCCTTCGTCGCCCATCCGCCCGACATCCTGCTCTACCCCAACCACTCCGTCACCCCGTCCGCTGTCGAAGCACTCCTCGCCCGCGCCGGCACAAAGAACGTGATCGCCATCGCCGTCGACGAAAACCTCTTCACGCACCCTGGACCAAGGGTGGGGGAGGCGGGGGCGAAGCTGAATGCGATTCTCGAACGATGACAGAAGTGGCCAGATATGATTCACGAGGAGGAAGTGCATGAAGCTTTTTCGAATTCTGCTCGTCGTTGGTATCGCCGTCCGTTCCGTGAGTCTTATCGCACAGGAACCGCCGAAACCGCGTCCGAGTGACGCTCAGAATTCGTACGAGCCTCGCGCGGCCGCAGGCGCCGGTCAGGTGCTGCTGGCAAAGTTCGCGGGCGATTGGGATGTGGTGAAGACGTTCTTTCCGTCGAATGGCGGCGCGCCGGTGGTGACTAAGGGGGAGTGCCGGCAGGTGATGGTGCAGGACGGGCATTTCCTTGAATCTAACTTCACCTTCTTCGATCGCGACGGCAAGAAGAGCACCGGCGTCGGCATCTCCGGCTTCGACGCGAAGACGAATCGCTTCACCACCGTCTGGTACGACTCGCGGCAGACCAGCATGTCCATCCGTCAAAGCGACGGCACGTTTGACGGCAAGGAGATCGTGCTCTGGGCGACGTCGCTCGATCCCGACCGTTCGGGCCGCCGCACCGTCGCACGCGCGCATCTGGAGGACAACGGAAACGTCCTTCTGCATCGCCACTTTCTCATCGACGATGCCGGCAAGGAAAAGATGATGATCGAGTTGCGCATGACGCGGAAAGCGGCAGCGAAGAAAAAATCGAAGTAGCGGTTCTTGCGAGTGAGCCGCTGGTCGTACGGCCGACGACGTCAGCGCTACGACGTAACGCTCTCACGCAGTTGACCAGAATTCTGTCGCGGTGATCCACGCGACTCACGCGATGATCCCCCCGACTCACGGTGTGCACTGTCCGATTCACGCGGTGAACCGCGTGACTTAAGTGGTGATCCACGCGGCTCACGCGGTGATCCACGCGGCTCACGCGGTGATCCACGCGGCTCACGCGGTGATCCACGCGACTCACGCGGTGATCCACGCGACGCACGTGGTGATCCACGCGACTCACACGGTGATCCACACGATGCACGCGGTGATCCGCGCGATGCACATGGTGATCCGCGCGATGCACATGGTGATCCGCGCGATGCACGCGGTGATCCACGCGATGCACCCGGTGATCCACGCGATGCACGCGGTGATTCGCGCGATGCACATGGTGATCCGGCGGCTTACGCGGTGAGGAACAGACGTCGAGCCAGTGACGCTACGAGGCGACGCTTTCTCTCAATTTGGCGAGAATCGTGGTCTCTGCCTGGGCATGAAGTTTCCGCGCGTGTTCCCATGCGCGGTCGGCGCGGTCGATCAACGTGGCGCGACGTGTGGCGTCGGTCAGTCCCGCGAGGTTGATGCAGACGTTTTGATACGCGCCGGCGGCGGCCGCCCTTCCCATTTGTGCGCCGACGCCGGCGTCGGACAACGAGGCCTGCAATCCGATGCGGCCGACTTCGATGCACAGCTCGATGACCTCGGGGCACGACTCGAGGACACCGAGGGGGACTTCGGTGGCGGCGATGGTGGCTTCGGCGATGGCGGCGTCGCGCGCGGACTGTTCCTCGGGCGTCGACTTCGGCATGCGCATGGCGTCGAGGAGTTGGTCGAACGCGGCGGTGTCGGCGTCGACGGCGGCCAGGAATTGGTCTTTCAGCGTTTGCGCGCGGACCGCGATGCGATCGAGGTCCGTCTGTTTCGATTCGAAGCCTTTGCGGGTGTGAGAGAGGACGGCCACCATCGCCGCCAGTCCCGCGGCCATCGACGCGGCCAGCGCGGAAACCGAGCCTCCGCCGGGCGCGGGGGAGTCGCTGGACAATTCGTCGACGAAGTCATTCACGCGCATCGACGCAAGTCGCGCGGGCGCGGCGAGACGGTATTCAATGACGCGTTCGCGCGGATCGAACGGTTTGAGTTCGGAGAGACCCAACGTTCGAATCGCCGCGTGCATCAGCGCGGCCTCGGAGACGCCGGTTGGACGTCCCATGCGCTGTAAATAGTGACGTCCGGCGGCGAGGAGCACGTCGCGCGGAACGAGTCCGACGACTTCCGAGCCGGTCACGCGCAGACCGCGTTCGCGTGCACGTTCGTCGCACGTATCGAAAACCACGTGCAACGGCGCGACGTCGAGATCGGTCAGATTGATCGACACTTGCGCGCAGCCGAATTCAGGGATCACCCATCCCACCGCTTTCACCGACTTGAGCAGGCCCGGCTCCCACACCGGCTCGCCCTTCTCGTCGACGATCGGATTGCCGTCGTCGTCGCGCTTCATCCGGCCGCGCTCGCGGATGTCGAAGGCGACGCGCGTGGCCAGCCGTTTGTCCAGCGTGTTGAGATTGACGTTATAGGCGACGAGGAACTTGCGTGCGCCGATGACGATCGCGCCGGTGCGCGGCACGAACTCGGCCGGTCCGAAGTCGGGCGCCCAGCGCGGATCGGCGAGCTTCCGCGCGCAACCTTCGTACTCCCCTTCGCGCACGTCGGCGAGATTGCGGCGGTGCGGCGCGCTGCACGCGTATTCGTAAAGATAGACGGGGACGTTCAGCTCGCGCCCGACGCGCTCGCCGAGGCGGCGGGCGAGTTCGACGCAGTCATCCATGGTGACGCCGGCGACGGGGATGAACGGCACGACGTCGACCGCGCCGATGCGCGGATGTGCGCCGCGATGCGTGCTCATGTCGATCAGCTCGACGCCCTTTTTGATCAGCTGAAAGGCGCCTTCGAGCACCGCCTCGGGATCGCCAACAAATGTGATGACGGTGCGGTTGGTGTCGGCGCCGGGATCGACGTTCAGCAGCGTGACGCCATTCACGCTCGCCGCGGCCGCGGCCACCGCGTCATAAATCTCCGGCCGCCGCCCCTCGGAAATGTTCGGAACGCATTCAACGAGTTTCATGCGGTGGCGAGTTTATCCGCAGATTACGCAGATCGAACGCAGATGAATCACGCGCGTTCTTCGCCCGACTCGCGCACCGAAAGCCAGCTGCCGAGGTAGCCAGCGAGGGTGCCGCCGGCGAGGAGGGCCAGGAGTTTGCGCCAGGGGAGGAAGCCGTTGAAGAGGAAGCTCCAGAGCAGCGAGTAGCGCGGCGCGAGGAAGTGGCGGCCGGCGAGGAATGCGGCGAAGAGGAGCGCGATGGCGGCAGCGGCGCCGATAAAGCCTTGCAGGATTCCTTCGATGAGGAACGGGCCGCGGATCATCCGCTCGGTCGCGCCGACGAGGCGCATGATGTCGATCTCTTCGCGATAGAGCAGCATCGTCAGGCGGATCACGTTGGCGATCGTGAACGCCGCGGCGATGGCCAGCACGCCGCCGGCGATGATGCCGGCCAGGTTCACGAGGTTGATCAGCTTTTTGAGTTTTTCAACCCACTCCCAATCGAACTGGACCTCGTCGATACCGGCGATTGCGCGCAGCTCTTTCGCCTGCTGCGCGAACGCCGGCGACTGCGCGACCGTTGGCGGGATCTCGCATTCGAACGACGCGGGAAACGGATTCTCGTCGAGCTGGCCGACCACGTCGGAAAGATTGGCGAAGTACTGGCGAAAGCGCGCCAGCGCGATGTCCTTCGAAACGAAACGGCGACCGGCGAAGTCGTGATGCGCGGCCAGCCAGGTGTCGACTGCGGCGATCTGCTGTGGCGTGGCGTCGGTGGTCAGGTAGATGTTCACGCGCGATTTTCCGCCCGCCTGCGCCACGGCGCGCCCGAGGTTTTCGGCGACGAGGAGAAACGCTCCGACGATGAAGAGCGAGATGGCGATCATGGCCACGGCCACGAAGCTGGTGCGCTTCGACACCCACATCCGGCGCGCCGCTTCGCGGAAAAAATAGGAGAACGTCGTTTTCGGGAGCGCGTCGTCGCGGTGCGGCATCGGCGTCAGCCGCCGATCCCGAAGATCGACTCGACGCGCGGCGCGCGCGGCGGCGTGGCCGCTTTCTCGTCGGTGATGTGGCCGTGGTCGAGCGTGATCACGCGCCGTCCGCTCTGCTCGATCAGCTCGCGGTCATGCGTCGCAATCAGCACCGTCGAGCCGCGCAGATTCGCCTCCGCGAAAATCTGCACGATCTCCTGCGTCAGGTCGGGATCGAGATTGCCGGTCGGTTCGTCTGCGACGATCACCAGCGGCTCGTTGATCAGCGCGCGGGCGATGGCGATGCGCTGCTGCTCGCCGCCCGACAACTGCAGCGGATACGCGTTCAGCTTGTGATGCAGGCTCACCGCGCGCAGCGCGCCGTACGCGCGCTTCTTGTGCTCGCGCGGCGGGATGCCGAGGACGGTGAGGATGAAGGAGAGATTCTCGAAGACCGTCATCCGCTCGATGAGCTTGAAGTCCTGGAAGACCATCCCGATCTCGCGGCGGAAGAAGGGGAGCTGCGACCTCTTCATCGATTTGAGATTGCGGCCGTTGACGACGACCTGTCCGTCGCTCGGCTGGATCTGGCGGAGGATGAGTTTCAGCAGCGTCGATTTTCCCGCGCCGCTGGCGCCGGTGAGGAAGACGAACTCGCCCTTTTCGATGTGAAAGGTCACGTCCTGAAGCGCCGTGGAGTACTGATCGAATCGCTTGGTGACGTGGTAGAAGTGGATCACTGGAGTTGCATTTTATCCTGACGGCTCTGAGCGCAGCGAAGGAAGCCGTCAGGATCTCCGGTGATGCTCGGCTGGACGTACGTTCGCGCCTCAGGAATCTCGCGCACGCCGCGCGTGAATCAACGTTCGTTCGGCCTTGCCCGAGATCCTGACGGCTTTTCTTCGCTGCGCTCAGCGCCGTCAGGATAGAGTTTGCTTCAAAGCAATGCGCTTCCTTCTCATCTGCCTCGGCGGCGCCATCGGGACCGGTGCGAGGTACCTGACGTCGATCTGGGCGCTGGCTACATTCGGCGCCGCGTTCCCCTTCGGGACCTTGATCGTGAACGTGCTCGGGTCATTTCTCATCGCATTCATCGTGGAGATGGCCGGAACGACGAACGCGATCTCGCCCGACGTCCGTCTGATGCTGACGGCCGGCGTGATGGGCGGCTTCACGACCTACTCCGCATTCAATTTCGAAACGAGCGGGTACATGCGGATGGGGCAGTGGACGACGGCCGTCGCAAACGTCGGCGTCACGGTATTCGGATGTCTCGCTGCCGGATTCGCGGGCGTGGCGTTGGCGAGGGTGATGTTCGGGCGATAAAAAATCGTTGAACCACAGAGGCACAGAGATCACAGAGGTTTTCTCTGTGTCTCTGTGGTGAAATCAAATCCGCATGAAGCTGATCATTGGACTCGGCAATCCGGGCGCGGAGTATGAGCGCTCGCGGCACAACATCGGGTGGATGATCGTCGATGCGTTTGCGAAGAAGTTTCGCATCGACGTCGGCAAGCATGAGAAGAGCGCGATGACCGGCGAAGGACGCGTCGCCGGCGGCAGCGTGAAGGTGGCCAAGCCGCTTACCTTCATGAATCTCTCCGGCGATGCGGTGAAGTTGCTCGTCAATGCGTATCTCGAATCGACCGACGACCTGATGATCGTGTACGACGACATCGACTTGCCGCTGGCACGGTTGCGGATCAAGCCGAGCGGATCGTCCGGCACGCACAACGGGATGCGCTCCATCGTTGCGTCGCTTGCGAGCGAGCGCTTTCCGCGGCTACGATTCGGCGTCCGCGGCGCGGAGTATCCGGACGGGCGGCTTCGCGATTATGTTCTCGACGATTTCACCGCCGAGGAGGAGCCGCTGGTCAGCCGCGGAATCGAGCGCGCCGTCGATGCGCTCGTGCTCTTCGCGCGCGGCGATCTGAAACGAGCCATGAACGAATTCAATCGCGATCCAGAGGACAATCCCACTCCATGAACATCCACACCCTCGGCGAGCTGCGCGCAAGCGGCTATCGAATCACCTCGGTCAAAGATGAGATGCGCCGCAATCTGCTCGCGGCCATCGCGCGCGGCGAGACGCTGTTTCCGGGCATTCACGGCTACGAGCGCACGGTAATCCCCGCGATTCACAACGCCGTGCTGTCGAAGCACGACATCATCCTCCTCGGGCTGCGCGGCCAGGCCAAGACGCGCATCCTCCGTTCGTTGACGAATCTGCTCGACGAGCGCGTACCGATCATCGCGGGATGCGAGATCAACGACTCGCCGCTGGCGCCGACGTGCAAACGCTGCCGCCGGCTGGCTGCCGAGCAGGGCGACGATTTGCCGATCGCGTGGCTTACGCGCGACGAGCGTTATCGCGAAAAGCTGGCCACGCCCGACGTGACCGTGGCCGATCTCGTCGGCGACATCGATCCGATCAAGGCAGCGAATCAGCGGCTCACGTATGCGGACGAAGAGGTCATCCACTACGGCATCATCCCGCGCACGAATCGCGGCATTTTCGCCATCAACGAATTGCCTGATCTCGCGCCGCGCATTCAGGTCGCGCTGCTGAATATTCTCGAGGAAAGAGACCTGCAGATCCGCGGATTTCCGGTGCGGATTCCGATGGACGTGGTGCTCGTTTTCAGCGCGAATCCCGAGGATTACACGAGCCGAGGGAACATCATCACGCCGCTGAAGGACCGCATCGATTCGCAGATCCTCACGCACTATCCGCAGAGCGTCGAGACGGCCATGCAGATCACGCGGCAGGAAGCGTGGACGGATCGCGAGCATCCGATCGAGATCGAGATTCCGGACTACATTCACTCGCTGGTGGAGCAGATCGCATTCGTCGCGCGCGGATCGGAGCTCGTCGATCAATCGTCCGGTGTTTCCGCGCGGTTGACGATCGCGGCGGTGGAACTGCTGCAGTCGAACATGGAGCGTCGCGCGGCGCTGACGCATGATCATGCAGTCTTTCCACGTCTCTCCGACCTGGCGATGCTCCTTCCCGCGATCACCGGCAAGGTGGAGATGGTCTACGAAGGCGAACAGCAAGGCGCCGAAGTCGTGGCGCGCAAGCTCATCGGCGAGGCGGTGGCGAAATTGTTCGCGACCAAGTTTCCGCCTGTCGAGCGAGCCGGGGTCGGCGCGCGCAACGAGCGCAATCGCGGCTTCGATCTCGATGACGACGATCTCGACGACGCATTCGCCGGCCGCCGCAGCCGGAAGCAACAGCAGCGTCCCCAACGTAATGAGGAGAAGCCGCCCTCGCCAAGCGAGCCAAGCTACGATGCGATCCTGGCCTGGTTCGTCGAAGGCAACAAGATCACACTATCGGATGAGCAGCCGTTCGACGCGTACTTCGCCGAATTGAAACGCGTTCCGAAGCTCGTCGAGACGGCGAAAAAGTACGTTCAGCCGCGCCACGACCGCGAGCTGGCGTTCTGGATGGAAATGATCCTCGAAGGCCTGCACCAATCGCTCCGCCTCGCGCGCGAAGACCTCGACTCGACCATCACCTTCCAGGAAATGATGAAGTTCAATGTGCTGCGGACGGTGAAGTAGTCACTACAGCTACAATCGCGACTGCATGCCCAAGGTCACGGCCGAGATTCCTGGAGAGCTGTCGCGGCAGATCGATCGGATGATTCGCGACGGGTGGTTTCCCGATCAGGATGCGATCGTTCGCGAGGCGCTCGCGCACTTCGTCGATGCGAAGTCGTTCCTCGGCGATTCTCCCCGGATGCTGCATCGTTTCGCCGCGGATGCGCTGAACGATTCGAAACCCGACGTCGCGCTGAAGTTCGTGAACCGAGGGCTGTCGCTGCTGCCGAAGCAGGACGCGACTGATTTTCATCTCTACCAGAACATGGTCGAGCTTCGCGTCCAGATCCTGCTGGTCCTCGACCGCACTGCCGAGGCGCTGGCGGCGCTGGAGGAAGCACGCGAGATGCTGCCGAACAATCCGACGATCGCGAAGTGGATTGCGAGACTGAACAAGAAGAGTGAAGTGTGAAGAGGGTTTGTCATCCTGAGCCGCCGGAGCCGTGGAGCGCGAAGCGCGGAGCGGCGCAGGACGGCGAAGGATCTCAAGATGCGCTGCATTTGCTGAAACCGGGTTTTCAGCGCAGGTCGCGCAACTTGAGATCCTTCGCCGTCCTCCGGCGTCTCCGCCTTCGGCTACGCGCCTCCGGCAGCCTCAGGATGACAATCGGGTAAATCGCCGCGACTTCTCACTCCCCATGCGCCACCGGTACTCCTACCTCGATCCCGAACTCATCCGGCAGCTGTTGTCCGAGATGGGTTTGCGCCGGCTCTTCAATCATCTTTTGCTGCAAAGCGGCGGCGATGTCGATGAGGCGATGCGATGGATGCGCGCGCTGCAGGATCGCGGATTGATCGATCCGAACATCGATCTCGAGGCGTTTTTCGCGCGGCTGATGGAAGAGAACGTGATCGGGCAGGACGCCGAGGGCAACGTCGTCCTCGGCGCGGGAGGGGAGCGGCAGATTCGCCGCGATGCGCTCGATGAGATTTTCGGCGGCCTGCAGAAATCGCTGACCGGATCGCATTCGGTCGCCAACGCGGGGCAGGGGACGGAGCGGCTGACGGAGACGCGGCCGTACCAGTTTGGCGACGATCCGATGTCGATCGATTCGATCCGCTCGCTGCAGAACGCCATGAAGCACACCGATCCGTCCGATACGATTCTGATGACCGAGGACGATCTGGAAGTGTTCGAGACTGAGCACAACTCGAGTTGCGCGACCGTCGTCATGATCGACATCTCGCATTCGATGGTGCTCTACGGCGAGGATCGCATCACGCCGGCGAAGAAGGTGGCGCTGGCGCTGACGGAGCTGATCCTGACGAAGTATCCGAAGGATTCGATCGACGTGCTGCTGTTCGGCGACGAGGCCACTGAGGTGCCGATCTCCGAGATTCCGTACGTGCAGGTTGGGCCGTTTCACACGAATACGAAAGCCGGCCTGGAGCTCGCGCAGCGCATCCTGCGGCGGCACAAGCACAACAACAAACAGATTTTCATGATCACCGACGGCAAGCCCTCGGCGCTGACGGAGAACGGGATGCTCTACACGAACTCGTTCGGCCTGGACATGAAGATCGTGAACCGCACGCTGGAAGAAGCGGACCGCTGCCGCCGCGCGAACATCCCGATCACGACGTTCATGCTGGCGACGGATCCGATGCTGGTGAACTTCGTCGAGCAACTCTCGAAGATCAATCGTGGACGCGCGTTCTATTCGTCGCCAGACAGACTCGGCGAATACATCCTCGCGGACTACATTCGGAACCGGCGGAAGTTCGTGCACTGACCTGGGACCGCGGGCGAGACGCCCGCGCTCCCAGGGTATTCACCGTTCCGTTTCACGCCGCAGTTTCGAATTGCGAACCTCCCGAATCCAACGGACCCATAGGGAGGACACCATGTTCGAGACATCTGTCATACATGCCGAGGTCGTCGCGGAGAAGCGGGTTGGATTGCTGTCGGCGTCGTTCGCATTCCATGTGCTGGTCGTCACCGCCATCATCGCCAACGGCATTCGCACGATCGAGTTCCCCACGAGCGCGCCGAAGGAGTACGCGATCCCGGTTTTCGCGATGCCGGTGCAGGTTCCCCCGGCCCTCGGCGTTCCCAACGGCGGACACAAACAGTCCACGCCGCCCGCGCCGGTGAAAGACAAGACCACCATTCCGACCGCGGACACGGCGCCGAGAACGGTGCCCGATCATGTCGAAGCGACCACTGCATCGACGACCACCGGCGATCCCGCGGCGAACAGCAACAACACTGGCTCCGATCAGCCGCAGGGCGTGCCCTGGGGCGTGCCTCACGGCGTCGGCGTCGATGGTCCGCCTGCGACTACTACCGTTGCTGACGTTCCTGACGTGCCACTGCCCGTGGGTGGCGACGTGAAGGCGCCGGTCGTTCTCAGCCGCGTGCAGCCGATCTATCCGAAGCTCGCGATCAACGCGCGGATGAACGGCATGGTCATCGTCGAATGCGTCATCGACAAAACCGGCCGCGTGCGCCAGGCAAATGTGCTGCGCAGCACATCGCCGATGTTCAATCAGTCCGCGCTCGATGCCGTCCAGCAATGGCAGTTCGCGCCGGGATCGCTGCACGGAACCGCGATCGACACGATCTTCAATCTGACCGTAACGTTCCGGATTTCGTCGTAAAGGCTGTGGCACAGACAAGAGTGTCTGTGCCACACCACCTATAATTTGCACCGTCCTTGTTCGTTCCCAAATCCGTCGTCTGCTTTCGTGAGGGATACACGCGCGAGCGGTTGATGCGCGATCTGATCGCCGGAGTGGTGGTCGGGATCGTCGCACTGCCGCTCGCATTGGCGTTTGCCATCGCCTCGGGTGTCCCGCCGGAGCGCGGCCTCTACACCGCCATCATCGCCGGATTTCTGATCTCCGCACTCGGCGGCAGCCGCGTTCAGATCGGCGGACCGACCGGCGCGTTCGTGGTCATCGTCTACGGCATCGTGACGAAGTACGGCTACGACGGTCTCGTCGTCATCACCATGATGGCCGGCGTCATCCTGGTCATCCTCGGCCTGGCGCGCATGGGCGCGCTGATCAAATTCATCCCGTATCCCGTCATCACCGGGTTCACATCCGGCATCGCGGTGATCATCTTTTCCAGCCAGCTGAAAGATTTTCTCGGATTGAAGATGGGCGCCGTCCCGGCCGACTTCATGGAGAAGTGGACGGCGTACGCGGAGCACATCCGCTCCATCAATGTGCCGACGGCGTTGCTCGGCGTCGGAACGCTGCTCGTGCTGATCGTCTGGCCGCGCATTTCGCACGTGATCCCCGCGCCGTTCGTGGCCATGCTGCTGGCGACGGCAGTCGTGCAGATTTTCAAGCTGCCCGTGGAGACAATCGGCACACGATTCGGCGCCGTGCCGTCGTCGCTGCCGGCACCGCATCTGCCGTCGGTTCCGTGGTCGCAGATGAAGGAGCTCTTCTCGCCGGCGTTGACGGTGGCGCTGCTGGCCGCGATCGAATCGCTGCTGTCGGCCGTCGTCGCCGACGGCATGATCGGCACGCGCCACAAATCGAACATGGAACTGGTGGCGCAGGGCGTGGCGAACATCGCCTCGCCGTTGTTCGGCGGCATTCCGGCGACCGGCGCGATCGCGCGCACGGCGACGAACATCCGCACGGGCGGACGGACGCCGCTGGCCGGCATGATGCACGCCATCACGCTGCTGCTGATCCTGATCTTCCTCGGCAAGTGGGCGGCCATGGTTCCACTTTGCGCGCTCGCGGCCATCCTCGTCGTCGTCGCGTATCACATGAGCGAATGGCAATCGTTCGCCGGCCTCCTGCGCGCGCCGCGCAGCGATCTGGTGGTGCTGATCCTCACCTTCGCGCTGACGATTTTCGTCGACCTCACCGTGGCCGTGCAGGTAGGGATCGTCGTAGCGGCGCTGCTGTTCATGAAGCGGATGAGCGACATGACGTACGTCGAAGGCGTGAGCAGCGAAATCCGCGATCCCAATGAAGATCCCGGCGAGATCACGGAGTCGCGCCGCGGAAGACGCTTCGTCTCCGGCCACGAGATTCCGCGCGGCGTCGAGGTGTACGAGGTGAACGGGCCGTTCTTCTTTGGCGCCGCGGACAAGATCAAAGCGGTGCTGAACGAGATCGCCGAGCCGCCGAAAGTCTTCATTCTTCGTATGCGCAACGTGCCGGCCATCGATGCAACCGGCATTCACGCGCTCGAACAGATGGCCAAGAAGTGCCGCCACGACGGCACGACCATGATCCTGACCGAGATTCGCCAGCAGCCGCTGCGCGTCATCGTCCGCGCGCGAAAGCTGGAGCTGTTCGGCGGACGCAGGAACCTCGCGAAGTCGCTCGACGTCGCGCTCGAACGCGCCGCACAAGTGCTCGCGACGGCATAATGCCGCCATGCGCGTTTTCGACGTTCACGTTCACATCCAGCCGTGGGAGATGCTCAAGCCCGAGGTCATGTCGATGCTGGCCGATCCATCGCACGCGAACGCGAAGGACGTGCTGGCGTCGGCGGACAACGTGGTCCGCTTTCTTGATGCCGAGGGCGTCGAGAGGATCTGTTGCATCAACTATGTGTCGCCCGACGTCATGGGCTTCACCCGCGAGACGAATGACTGGATCGCGAACTTCACGCGCGATCATCGCGACCGTTTGCTGCCGGTCGGTTCCGTGAATCCGCTGCACGAGATGAACGTGCGCGATGAAATCCGCCGCGTTCTCGACCTCGGCATCCGCATGATCAAGATCCATCCGCCGCACCAGCTCTTCTCGCCGAACGCGTACCTCGGCGAGCTGTGGCAACTCGCGGAGATTTATCGCGAATGCGAAGAGCGTCAGGTTCCAGTGATGTTTCACACCGGTACGTCCGTCTTTCCGCGCGCCCGCAACGTCTTCGCCGATCCGATGCCGATCGACGACGTCGCGAACGACTTTCCGCGCCTGCCGATCATCCTCGCGCACGCCGGCCGTCCGCTGTACGGCGAGACCGCCTTCTTCCTCGCGCGCCGCCACGCCAACGTGCGGCTGGACATTTCCGGCATCCCGCCGAAAGCGCTGCTGCGCTACGTTCCGCGCGTGGCGGACTTGGCGGACAAGATCCTCTGGGGCACCGACTGGCCCTCGCCGGGAGTCATTTCGCCGCGGAAGAATGTCGACGACTTTCTTGCGCTGGGATTGGGCGAGAAAGTCGAGCGCTTGATTCTGTGGGATAACGCGGCGAAGCTATTCGTCTGACAGGGGACAGGTACTTCATCTTGCCAAAGCACAGACAAGAGTGTCTGTGCACATGCATCCCGCCGTCGTCGTGAATGCTGTTACTGACGAAAGCCAGTGTGGCACAGACACTCTTGTCTGTGCTGGTGAGGCTCGGGAGGACTGAGAAGACTCTCACTGCTATCATCGACATCGATGTCCGATCCCGAAAACACACCCATGGGACGCCTCGACGCGTTCGACGTCGGTCCGAAAAAACTCACCGTGCAGACTGAATTTTTCGCGCGTCCGAACTGGCGCATTGAGACCAAGGTCTACCTCGCCGGCGCGTTGAAGAAGGTCTACAACGAAGACCTCTCGGCCACGCCCGAAAACGATTTGCAGCGGACGATCGACACGTTTCATCGCTCGAAGATCGACGAGATCGTGGCCGGACTGCGGAAGCTCCAGCAATGAACGGCATCCGCGTCGAGGCGCTGACGAAAGCGTATCGCCCGATGGGCAAAGTGCGGCCGGTGCTGAAAGGTGTCGACCTCACCATCGCGCCGGGCGAGGTGGTCGGTCTGATCGGTCCCAACGGCGCGGGGAAGACGACGCTGATGTCGTGCATCGTCGGCTTCCTCAACGCCGACACCGGCTCGATCACGATCGACGGCCGTTCGAACGATGATCTCGACGTCCGCCGCCGCACCGGATTCGTTCCCGAGCGGATGAACTTCGATCGCCGCGCCTCGGGGGGCGCATTCCTCCGCTACATGGCCCGCCTGGCCGGCGTTCCGCGCGATCGCGTCGACGCGCGGGTCGACGAGTTATTGAAGCGGCTCGGCCTCACCGACGCGAGCGACAAACGGCTCTCGCAATATTCGCGCGGCATGCTGCAGCGCATCGGCATGGCCCAGGCGCTGATGCTCGATCCTGATTTTCTTTTTCTCGACGAGCCGACCTCCGGTCTCGATCCGAACGGCGTTTTTCTCGTGCGCGATCTGATCGCCGAGGAGAAAGCGCGTGGCGCGGCGGTGCTGCTGAATTCGCATCAACTGGCCGAGGTCGAGAAAGTCTGCGATCGCGTTCTGTTTCTCAAGGATGGCGTCATCTCGCGCGATGAAGCGCTGCGCGAGCGCGCCAAAGTTGCGATTGCCGTCACGCTGCTGGCTGGTTCGTACGATCTTGCGACCGTCTCGGCAGCGGTTGGCGTTGTACCGAAGGACGACGTCATTGTCGCGAACGTTGCCACCGAGGGCGACATCGCGGAAATGGTCGCGCGGGTTGTCGGAACCGGCGCGGGAGTCATTGACGTCCGGCGGCGCACCGCCGATCTCGAATCGATTTTCCGAGGTGAAGCGTGAGTTTCGTCGTCATGGCAGAAACTCTGCGCCGGCATTTCGCGCACCTCGGATATATCTCCGCGCTGCTCGTCCTGATCGTCATCGTCGTGACGATGTCGGCAGTCGGCGCGCCATCGCAGGCGCCGTACGAAATGATCAGCCTCTTCACGCTCATCGCCGGCTGCCAGCTCATCGGTCCGGAGTTTTCGAAAGGGACGCTGCAACTAATCCTCAGCAAACCGGTCGGGCGGTCGACCTATCTCGTCTCGCGCGTCGCCGGCGTCGTGCTTTCGATCTGGGTGGCGGTCCTCGTCATTTTCGCCAGCGACGTCGCCGGACGCATCATCACCGGCACGTCGATCACGTGGCGAAACGCGCTGGCGACGATGCTCGTGGCCGCACTCGAAGTGTTGCTGGTCTGCTCGCTGCTCGCGTTTTTCGGCAGCTTCTCGCGTTCGTACGTGAACGTCGGCATCTACCTCGGCGCACAGATTTTTTCTTCGATGCTCTTCGGCCTGTTGAGCATGATGAAGAGCGCGGTGAGCGGAGAGATGGGAAAGATCGGCGCGCTTCTGCGTGCGCATCCCGGCTTCCTCGAGGGATTCGCTGCAGTCCGCCGCAATCTCTTTCCGGACAATCCGGCCATTCCGTTCGATCGCAACTGGATCCTGATGATGCTCTGCAACGCCTCGGCCGCGCTGCTGCTGGCCTGCGTGATTTTCTCGCGCCGGGAGGTTCCGTACGGTGCCGACTAACCTGACCTTCGACCGCACCAAGCAACGCGCGCTGCCGCTCTGGCTGGTGATTCTGACGGCGCTGCTGATCATCGCGCGCGTGGTTTCGATCAAGTATCCGGCGAAGAGCGATACGGATGTCGTGAGCGGAACTGCCGGCAAGGAGCTCGTGCGCTGGACTCCGATCGAGCTTGCCTCGGCCGCCGCGTCGCGATCGCACCGGCCGATTCTCTACGAGTTCTCCGCCGCATGGTGCGGCCCGTGCCATCTGCTCGAACGCGAAGTGTTCATGGACGCCGCGCTGGCCGAGAAGATCAACAACCGCTATATCGCCGTGAAAGTGATTGACCGGCAGCGTGAAGACGGCAGCAACGAACCCGCCGTGCAGCAACTGATGGATCGTTATCGGATCAATGCGTTTCCGACGGTCGTCATCGCGGCGGCGGACGGCCAGCCGCGCGACCAGATTCGCGGCTACCCCGGCCGCGACGGATTCGCGGACTTCATCGACCGCGTGCGCTGATGCGGCTCGAACATCTCACCCCTGACGAGGAAGATTTCTGGCGCGGCGAGTTCGCGCAGGAAAACTGGATCTTCGGTGCCCTCGGCCTCAGCGTGACGCTCCCCGAGTTCGCCGGCGGCGTCCCCGCGCTGCGCACGATGCACTTCGGCTACTACCTCCAGCCGCTGCACCTCAACGCCGACGACCGCGAAGACCTCCCGCGCAAACTGGTCTTCGTCCTCGCGCGCCGCAAACCGCCGCTCGATTTCCTGGAACTGAGCGGCGCAGGCGTGCGCATCCCGCACTGCTTCCCGCAAGGCTTCACCCTCGGCAGCGTCCTTCGCATCACGCTGCAGGAGTTGAAGAAGCTGCCATTGAAAGATCGCGAGTCGTAAAGACGCTTTCGATTTACACTTCGCGCCCGTGACGAAATCTGACGAAGGTGTCGGCTTGCGCGTCCTCGTGGCCGACGACGATCCCGCCATCCGCATGCTCGTTGCGCGCGTTCTGGTGCGTCAGGGCTACGACGTGTCGACCGCCTTCGACGGCGCCGACGCCATCGCACAGCTCGAACAGAATCGCTACGACCTGCTCGTGCTCGATCTGATGATGCCGCGCGTCGACGGCATCGGCGTCATCGCGCATCTGCAATCGCGCGGCGAGGCCAAGCCGCCGATCCTGGTCATGACCGCCGCCGCGCCGGATATCCTTCGCCGCCTGCCGACAGAACGCATCGCGAAGATCATCACCAAGCCGTTCGACCTCGATGAGCTGATGCGCGACGCAAACGCTGCGATTCATGGCACGGGGGCTGAAGCCTAATCGCGATGTGATCAAGGTCGGCCTCTGCGGCTTCACCATCGGCGCGCGCGAATACTTCGAAACCTTTCCCGTCCTCGAGGTGCAACAGACCTTCTACGAGCCGCCCGCGCCGCGCACGCTCGTCCGCTGGCGCGAACAGGCCAGCGACGATTTCGAATTTACGATCAAGGCCTGGCAATTGATCACGCATCGGTCGACGAGCCGTACCTACCGCCGGCTGCGCACGCCGTTGACCGACGCCGAACGCGCGCAATGCGGCGCATTTCAGACGACGCCGGTGGTGATGAACGCATGGCAGACCACGCTCTCGTGCGCGCGGCTGCTGCGCGCGACGGCGATCCTCTTTCAATGTCCGGCCAGCTTTCGCGCGGAGCCGGAGAACATCACCAACATGCGGAAGTTCTTTGCCGCGGTGGAACGTCCGGAGAGCGTCCGCTTCCTTTGGGAGCCTCGCGGTCCGTGGCCCGATTCGGTCATCGCGGAGCTGTGCGGCGAGCTCGATCTCATTCACGTCGTCGATCCCTTCGATCGCGACGCGATTCCGCAGCCGTTGACGTACTGGCGGCTGCACGGCATCGGCAGCGTGTACAGCGTCTACACCGATGATCAACTTCGCACGCTGATCGCGAAGCTGCCAGCCGCTGGCGACGCGTACGTGATGTTCAACAACATCCCTCGCGTGCGCGACGCGGAGAGATTTATCGCTTTGCTGCGCGCCGGCGTTTCGTAGCGGCCCGCTTCTCCTCGGTCGTGCGATAGGCCTGTTCCAGGATCGCGGCCAGCGCGCCTTTCGGCAGCGGCGTGTTCATGTTGATGCCGATCCATCCTCCGACGCCGACGTACGGCGGAACGAAGAAGTGCTCAGGATCAGCGGCCACGAGATCCTGCTGCGCATCCGGCGGCGCATTCGCCCAGACCGCGATGCGGCCATCACCATGATGATTGTTGGAGAACATCGCGAAGAGCTTTCCGTGCACGCGCCACGTCGACTCGCCCCAGGCGATCTTCTCCTCGGTGTCCGGCATGCCGAGACAGATTTTGCGGACAAGGGCGAGGATCTTGTCGGGATTGGCGTTTGCCATTTCGTCATTTTACCGGTGACCTCTTTCGCGCTAGAGTCCTGCGGCCGTCCATCCCACCTTGCAGGAGCCTTCGATGCGCATGCGTGCTTTGCTGTCGTTCGTCATCGTTCTGTCCGCGTTTCCGCTGCTCGCGGTCGATATTCACGACACACGACTCCTTTCCGAACCAGCCGTCAGCGGCGACCGGATCGCCTTCGGATACACGAACGATCTCTGGGTTGCGAACCTCGACGGCAGCGGCGTGCGGCGGCTGACGTCACATCCCGGCATCGAGTCCGGACCGCACTTCTCGCCGGACGGGAAGTGGATCGCCTTCACTGGCCGATACGAAGGAAACACCGACGTTTACGTCGTGCCGTCCGAGGGCGGAGTTCCGAAGCGGCTGACGTGGCATCCGAGGGCGGACGTCGCGCTCGGTTTCACGCCGGATGGCGCCAATGTGCTCTTCACCTCGCCGCGCGAGGTTTACACGGGACGCTACGTCCAGCTCTTCACCGTACCGGTCGGCGGCGGAATGGCCACCAAGCTTCCCATTCCGCATGCGGCTAAAGCGGTGTACTCGGCTGACGGAAAGAAGATCGTCTACGTCCCGTTGGGCGACGCCTTCAACGAATGGAAGCACTACCGCGGCGGGCAGTTCTCGAATCTGGTCATCTTCGACACAGCCACGTACGCGACCGAGCACGTCCCGCAGCCGGCCGGGCGCTGCAACGATACCGATCCGATGTGGCTCGACGGCAAGGTCTACTTCCGCTCCGACCGCGACGGTGAGTTCAACATCTACAGCTACGATCCGGCCACGAAGAAGGTCGCGAAGATCACCAATCACTCCGACTTTCCGATCGTGAACGCGACCGCCGGCGCCGGCAAAATCATCTACGAACAGGCCGGCTACCTTCATCTGCTCGATCCGAAAACGGGCACCAGCAACCGCGTGAAAGTCGGCGTGGCCGCCGATCTCGTCGAGACGCTGCCGCGCTTCGTGAAGGGGAAGAAGTACATCCGCAACACCGCCATCTCGCCGTCGGGTGCGCGCGCGGCGTTCGAATTTCGCGGCGACATCTTCACCGTCCCGCGCGAGAAGGGCGATGACCGCAATCTCACCGCCACGACCGCGTCGAACGATCGCTCGCCAGCCTGGTCGCCGGACGGGAAGTCGATCGCCTGGTTCTCCGACCGCAGCGGCGAGTATCGCCTCTACATCGGCGATCAGGACGGCAAAGGGACGCCGCGCGAGATCAAGATCGACGGCAACGGCTTCTACGACGATCCGAAGTGGTCGCCCGATTCGAAGAAGATCAGCTTCGCCGACAACTCGCGCTCGATCTACGTGACCGACGTCGCGTCCGGCACGACCGACAAAGTCTCCAGCGACGTTCTCTACGGCCCGGTGCGCGTGCTCAATCACAACTGGTCGCCCGACTCGCAGTGGCTGGCCTACACGCGCAACACGCCGACCTACATGAACCGCATCTATCTCTATTCGATCGGCGAGAAAAAATCGTATCCGCTCACCGATCCATACACCGACGCCAGCCAGCCGGTCTTCGACGCGAACGGCAAGTACCTCTACTTCCTCGCCTCCACGGACGCTGGCCCGGTCGAGGATTGGTTCGCGCAGTCGAACGCCGATCTTCGCGCCACGCAGTCGATCTACCTGGCCGTCCTGCCGAAAGGCGTCGTCTCGCCGATCGCGAAGGAGAGCGACGAGGAAGCGGCAAAGTCCGCCGACGAATCGGCCATGAAGACGGAGACGAAGTCGAGCGACAAGCCGGCCGACGAAAAAGCGAGCGCGGACAAGAAGAGCGCGGCGTCGAAGAAGGTCACGGTCGTCGTCGATTTCGACGGACTCACGCAGCGCATCGTGGCGCTGCCGCCGAAACCGGGCGGCTACGACTCGCTGCAGGCGGGCAAGACCGGCCAGATCTTCTATCTCAAGTCCGCCGGCTTCAATCGCTTCGGACCCGATGAAACGAGCCTGCAGCGCTTCGACCTCGAAAAGCGCAAGGAAGAGACGCTGCTCGAAAAAGTCGATGGCTTCGACCTCTCCGCAGACGGCAAGCGGATGCTGATCGCCAAGGACGGCTTCTCGCTCGTCGACGTCGGCGACAAACTCGATCTCTCCAAGTTCAAGCTGGCCACCGACAAGCTGCAGGTCAAGATCGATCCGCGCGCCGAGTGGCGGCAGATTTTCGACGAGGCGTGGCGCATCAACCGCGACTATTTCTACGACCCGAACATGCACGGCGCCGACTGGAACGCCATGCGCGCCAAGTACGCCGCGTTCCTGCCCGATCTCGCCGTGCGCCAGGATCTCAACCGCGTGATGATGTGGATGTCGTCCGAGCTTTCCGTCGGCCACCACCGCCTCGGCGGCGGCGATTCGCTCGCGGACGTCGAAGCCGTGCCGGGCGGCCTCCTCGGCGCCGACTACAAAGTTGAAAATGGACGCTATCGCTTCGCGAAAGTCTTCGGCGGCCTCAATTGGAATCCCGATCTGCGCTCGCCGCTCACCGAGCCGGGCGTCGACGTCAAAGCAGAGGAGTATCTGCTCGCCGTCGACGGTCACGATCTCAAGTATCCCGAGGATCTCTACAGCCGTTTCGAACAGACCGCGGGACGCATCGTCGAGCTGACGGTCGGACCGAACGCCGACGGCAGCGGCTCGCGCGTCGTCAAGGTCGTTCCGATCGAAGACGAGTCGAATCTGCGCAACCGCGATTGGGTCGAAGGCAACCTGCGCAAGGTCACCGAGGCCACGAACGGGCGCGTCGCGTACGTCTATGTGCCGAACACGGCGGGCGCCGGCTACACCTATTTCAAGCGCTACTTCTTCCCGCAGGCGGACCGCGAGGCGATCATCGTCGACGAACGTCACAACGGCGGCGGCAGCGTGGCCGACTACTACATCGACATCCTGCGCCGTCCGATGATCAGTCATTGGGCGATGCGCTACGGCGCCGATCTGAAGACGCCGCTGGCGTCTATCCAAGGTCCGAAGGTGATGCTGATCGACGAGACTGCCGGCTCCGGCGGCGATCTGCTTCCGTGGATGTTCCGCAAGCTGCAACTCGGCACGCTGGTCGGCAAACGCACTTGGGGCGGCCTCGTCGGCATCCTCGGATTTCCGACGCTCATGGACGGCGGTCAGATCACCGCACCGAACCTCGGCATCTGGACTCCGGAAGGCTTCGTCGTCGAGAACGAAGGCGTTCCACCCGACATCGACGTCGAGCAGACGCCCGCCGACATCATCGCCGGCCGCGATCCGCAACTGGAGCGCGCCATCGACGTGGCCATGAAGCAACTGGCCGAACATCCGCCGCAGAAGGATGTCCGCCCGCCGTTCCCGCTCCGCGCACCGAGCGCGAAGAAGTAATCGCTCCTGAAATGAAAGCAAGGGCCGGCGCTCGCCGGCCCTTTTGCATGCTTTTCAGCCGATCAGGGCGTTGGGTTGATGTTGGTTCCCCAGCACTGATCTCTGGATCCGTTCGTGAGCGTCGTGCCGGGTGGACAGACGAAGGTGCGCCCTACCGGGGCGATGGCCAAGCCGTAGGGTGCGACCGGCGAGCAGCCGTTGCCGAGGGCGGCGGCGTCGAACTCGCCGGCCAGGCGGTTCCCGCCGGGGAGGGTGCCGGATATCGTGACCGTCACCCAGTTCTGGCTCGGGCGCGGACCAACGGTCGCCGGATCGGAGAATGTGAGGTTCGTGCGGGCGTTGGTCGGGATCCGCTGCCCGTTGATTTCCCGGGTCACCGAGTAGCTCGTGCTGCCCCCGTTGTTGAGGTCGAGGTAGAGCCAGCCGCCGACATCCTGGAAGGCGACGTGCGGATAAATCTGTGCGTTCGACGTCGCGGTGGAAGACGCGGCGGGCAGTCTGGATGGCGGCGGCATCCCGCATAGACTGCCACACGGCGGTGGAAGGATGGCATTTTCGTGCTCATCGAATCCCACGATGTCCCAGATGGGCATGTTTGCGCTCGCCAGTGTATCGGCGCAGCCGCCGGTTCCGACGCCTTCGCGCCAGATGGTGACGTTCGTCGCAAACGCCCCTGCGCCACCCTGAATGTAGCGTGCCGCAAACAGAGAAGGAAGCGGCTGGCGGCGGTCGATCGTTCGTGTCTTCGCCGGCGTGTAGCGGTCATAGAACGTGTATGGCAGGCGGGTATCTACATTCGAGCCCGCGCCTCCACCCTCGGGTACGGCCCGAATGTGAACCATCGGATTGCCTGTCGCATCGAACGCCGAAGCGGCCGTCCCGGCTGGAGACGCTCCCACCTGCTGGTAGTCGCCGATCAGCACGTTGTCGAAGAGCAGGTCCTCCGTGTAGTAGAGGGGATCAGCCGGCAAGCGGGTCGTGCAACTCGCGACCACGTCGATGGTCGCGTAGCCGATGGCATTGGTGTGGAGAGCGCCGACCGCGTGGTTGCATGAGTTTCCAGCGGCGCCGGTCGTAAGTGCCGCGCGCACTGCCGCCATGACGGTCTCCGGCACGACTCCAGCGATCGTGGCGCAATCGGCCGGTGCGCGGAGATTGGGGTTGGCTGAAGGCAGGATCGACCCCGCGGTGCCATCGATCGTATTTCGTACGAGAACGTCGGCGAGGTTGATCGGCCGCACGGCGTAGCCACCGACGAACAGGTTGAAGGTCAACACCGGATACGCGTAGTCCGTCCAGAGCGTGACGTGCGCGATCTGGGGATAGCGCGAGACGTTCGTGACCGTGAAGAGCGTCGTCTGTCCGGACGCGCCGGAGACATCGACTTCGAAGTACGGCAACAGCAGCGTCGCGGCTGGGCCGACCTTGATGTCGCAGCTGTCGTCGTTGGCGATCGAGGGAGCGGGCGCAGAACTTTGCACTGCTCTCCTTCGCGCCGCCGAAGCGACCGAGCCGCCTCCTCCTCCCGCCGTATTTGTACACTGCGCCACGGAGCCGTTCGTCAGGGTCGTTCCGGGCGGGCAGACGAACACTCCGCCGGAGGGTCCGATCGGTGAAGCCGAGGTGGGGAAGGCAGCAGGCGAGCAACCGTTGCCGAGCGAGGGTGCATCGAATTCCGCGGCCACCGGCTGCGCCTGGCCCGAACGGACGAGATTGCTGAACATCGTCACGGTGACCCAGTTCTGGCTGGGGCGCGGACCAACGGTCGTCGTCGATCCGGCCGGAGCGAAGTCATTGTGCGTGGCGGAGTAGCTCGTGCTTCCGCCGTTTCCCAGGTTGAGATAAAGCCAGCCGCCGAGGTCCGCGCTGGTCGTTGCCGGGTACGAGGGATCGGACGACGACGTTGAGGACGTTGCCGGCAGCCGCGGCCGCGAGAGCAGCGCGTCACTTCCGAGGACGGACGGATTCTCGTGCTCATCGAAGCGCACGACTTCCGCGACGCTCATCGCGGCCGATGCGGTGCAGCTGCCGCTTCCAAATCCTTCGCGCCAGATATTCAGGTTTGTGCGGAATGCGCCCGGATCACCCTGAACGAACCGCGCGGCGAACGTGGACGGCAACGGCTGCCTGCGATCGATCGTCCGGCTCGATGCCGGTGTAAACCGGTCGTAGAACGTATACGGCAGTCCGGATACCGCGATGTGCGATCCGGTACCGCCACCTTCGGGCACCGCGCGGATGTGAACCAGTGGATTGACTCCGGCGTCGAATCGGCTCGCTTCGCCGGCCGGGTGCGGTCCGAGCTGCTGATAGTCGCCGATGAGGGCGTTGTCGAACAGAAGGTCGTTCTTGTAGTAGAGCGGATCGGTGGGAAGTGCGAGCGAGCAGTTCGAGACGACGTCGATCGTGATGTAGCCGATCGCGTGCGCGTGGACGCCGCCTACGCGATTCGCGCATGCGCCGTTGCCGCCGGAAGCGTAGACGCCGGTGGTGAGAACGCTCTTCAGCGCTGCGGTGAGCGTCGGAGCGAGCTGGCCCGGCTGCTTCGAGCAGTTGATCGAAGCGCCGCCGCCCGCGAAGTTCGGGTTGGCGGTGAAGCCGGCGGAGAGCTGGCCGACCGGCGACTGCGCGGAGGTCGGTCCCGTGCCGTTGGTCTGCGCGACGAGGCCGTCCAGAACCTGCTGCATCGAGAGGCCCTGCACGTCGTAACCGGTGAGATAGATGTTGAAGGCCAGGACCGGGAACGACCAGTCTGTCCAGATCGTGACGTGAGCGATCTGGGGGTACCTCGTCACGTTCGTGATCGTGAAAAGCGTGTCCTGCGCACGGTTGGTGAGGTCGACCTCGAAGTACGGCAGGAGCAGCGTGGCCGCGGGGCTGACCGTAACATCGCAGGTGTCGTCGTTGTTGACGGTGGAGGGGGAGGCGGCAAGCGCGGACGTCGTGACGAGCAGCAGCAACAAGAGACGCTTCATCGCCAGAAGAATAGTCGCTCTGTATTTTTTCCGTCGCCGTGAACGACTCAACAGCAGGAAGCCATTGCAGTTGAAAAAGTTCACGGCGGCAAGGATTGGACAAACCAGCTTCCGTGAGTGCCGGGGGAGCATAGTGCTCCTTCGGCATTTTCGGTCGCGACGCAACCCGTTAGCGGTCGTGCAATTGACGGAAATGTGCGGCGTGACTACCATGTCGAGCCGATGACTCTGGTCGACGCCGACAACACTCAGACCTCGCGCCGCCGCCTTCTCGAAGCCGGAAAAGCGCTCTTCGCTCGCTTCGGATTCGAGCAGACGTCGACCGCGATCATCGCCCGCGAAGCCGGTACCTCGGAGTCGCAACTCGTCCGCTATTACAAGGGGAAGGCAGGCCTGCTGGAGGCGATCTTCAACGATTGCTGGGCCGCACTCAATCAGCACGTGCAGGGCGTCGTCGTTGCCGCGACCGACGCGCGCGAGGCGCTGGCGGGTGTCCTCGAAACGGTCACCGAGGCCTTCGGACATGACGCCGATCTCGCGTATCTCCTGCTCTTCGAAGGACGACGCATCCGCGGCGGCAGCTCGGAGATCCTGCTGTCGAAAGGCTTCATTGATTTCGAAAACCTGCTGCGCGTGCTCATCCACCGCGGCAAACGCGACGGCACGTTCCGCACCGACGTCAGCGACGAAGCGATCGCCTCCGCGCTCCTGGGCGCGACTGAGGCGATGATCCGCGACCGGCTGGTCGCGCAACGCGCGGGCAAGCCGAGCCCGTACACGGATCAGGAAATCCGCGCGATTTTCTTCGCGCTGCTGATCGGTCTGCGCCACGAAGCGCCGACGCCGATCAACGCGAGTTGACCGGCAAATCGCGCTGCTGCGAGATCAGGTGCACGTCGTTGTAGCCGGCGCTGCGGCACGCATCGAGCACTTTCACGACCTCGCCGTATGCGACCCGTTGATCGCCGCGAACGGCGACGGCGCGCTGCGGAGACTCGGAATGGATTCGCGCGATTTCGGACGCAACCTGCTCCGCGCGAACGACGATGCTGCCGAGGTAGACCGTGCCGTCATCCTTGACGGTGATCGCGAGCTGGCGCTGCGCTTCGGGAACAGGCTCGCCTTTGACAGCCGGCAGATTCACGGGCACGCCATTGACCAGCGCGGGCACGACGACCATGAAGATGATCAGCAGGACGAGGCAGACATCGACGAGGGGTGTGACGTTGATGTTCGATTCGAGTGCGGCGTGCGAACGGATGTGCATGGCGAATCCTCCGGCGGGGTTCGACACGCGCGCTCCGTCCGACGCAACCGCCTCAGACCCGTCTCGCCTCGATCAATCCGAACATCCCGCCGGTTGGGATCACGCGTTCCACTTCGTAGCCGCAGCGTTTCAGCAGCGCGGCGTATTCGCCGGCGGTGCGTTCGCGGCCGCCGAGCATGACCAGCATGTTCATGTCCATCAGCGTGACGGGCGACGGCTGCGGCGTGTCGGGCAGAAGTCCTTCCACCACCACGAGCCGGCTGCCCTCGGCCGCGCCGCGATGCACGCTCTTCACGATCTCTTCGCACTTGTCGTCCGGCCAGTCGTGCAGAATCGATTTGAGGAGATAGAGATCGCCGCCCGCCGGCATGTCGGTGAAGAAATCGCCGGCCACCACTTCGATGCGATCGGCCATGCCGCTGTTGGCGACGGCGCCGCGCGCACCTTCGATGACGTCCGCGCGGTCGAAGAGGACGCCGCGCGCGTTCGGAGCGCGGTTCAAGATGCCGCGAAGCAGCACGCCTTCGCTGCCGCCGACGTCGACGATGCGTTTGGCATCGCCCGGATCGTAGACGCGTGCGACGTCGGCGGACGCGATGGCCGAGAGGTTGCTCATGCCACGGGCGAAGCAGCGTCCTTCTTCGACGTTCCTGGCGTAGTAATCCCACGGATCGACGCCTAGCGTTTCCTTAGCCATCGCGCCGCCGCGTCTCACGGCGTCGACCAGGCGGCCCCACGGCAGCCAGTGGCCGGGCGCCGTCTCGGCGATGATGAAGTCGCGCAGCGAGCCGGGCGTGTTGGCGCGAAGCGTTTCGCCGAGCGGCGTGAGCGCGAATTCGCCGGCCGCGGTCTCGACGACCAGCCCGATGGTCGCCGCGGCGCGCAGCAGGCGATGCAGGGCGCTCGCATCGGCGCTGCATTCGTCGGCCAGATGCTCGACCGAGCGCGTACCTGCCGCGATCAGATCGGGAACGCCAAGCTGCGCGACGGCGCTGAGAATCTGCGCAACCCACATCCCGGTCAGCATCTGCAGAACTGCGGCTTGCGGCGGCGGTGCATCGATGTGCAGCGAATCAGCGGTCATGAACTCTCTCCTGCTTGTATTTGGCAACGTTACGCAGCGCGCATGGCGCCGGATTGCTATCGCGCCAGCGCGTCCGTGAGAATCCTTGCAAAGGCCTCGGCCGGGCTGTCGCCGACGCGATACTCCTCGCGCGGCATGACGTAGTTGAAGATCGGACGGCCATTCTTCTTGACCGTGGCATTGGCGGAACGGCTCTTGCGCCCGAGGCCGTGGCGGGCCACGGAACCGGTGAAGCGGATCTCGATCAGCGCGCCTTCGCCGACGCTGATGCCGCGTCCGCGCAACGCATTCGACAGCTCGTTGATCATCTCGGCGTCGCCGCCGGTGAGGGCGACGTGGGTGACGCCACCGATCTGCTGGTGCAGCGTCGCGATCGCGGCGTCGTTCGCGTTGCCGTCGCCGCGTTCGCGGAACGTGGGAACGCTCGACGACGGAGGTTCCGGTTCCGGCTGCGGTTCAGGCGCTGGCGTCTCTTCAACCGGCGCCCCTGTTTCGACGACCGGCGGCTTCGGCTTCACCGGAGCGTGCGTAGCCGTCGGTGGCGGAACGACGGGTGCGGATGATGTCGTCACCGGTGCGGTCGTCGTCGTTGCCGAGGAAGTCGTGGCGGTATCGACGATCACGGAAACCGGCGGCGTGACATCGACTGATGTCTGCGACGGTTTTGCAGTTGCCGATGTCGTCGTTGTCGTTGTCGCGGTACTTGCCGTGGTGGCGGTAGCCGTGCCGCCGAACGTGTTGCGAAACTTCATGAACACCATCACGCCGGCCACGCCCATCGCGCCGAGGACGAGCAGGACGATGACGCTGACGGCGATGATGGTGCCCGTGTTGCGGCTCGGCGCGGCTGCCGGCATCGGCATCGGATCGATGACGGTCGGCGGCGCATCGATCGGCGGCGGCGTTGGCGATGGGGATGGTCGTGCCGGAACCGTTGCTTCGCGCGTCACGGACGGAACGATCGGCGCTGGCGCGGGAGTGGGTGTGATGATCGTTGGCGGCGCGGCGGCAGCGGTCGGCGCGATCGTTCTCCCGCCGCTGGTGCGCTCCGTTTTCATGGTCGCGTCGGGATCGAATGCAGGTGGCGCTGCCACCACTGGCGGTTCGTCGGGAAGTGTCGACTCGATCGCGGCCAGCGCGTCGGAGAACTCGCGCGCGGTGGCGTAGCGCTTGTTGCGATCGCGGTCGAGCGCGCGCGCGAGCACGGTCTGCAGTGCGGGATTGCCGGTGATCCGATCGAGATCGGGCGAGCTCGCGTACTCGTCGCGCGAATGATGAATGATGTATTCGTGCGGTGAGGTGGCCTCGAACGGCGGCCGTCCGGTCAGCATCTCGAACAGGACGACGCCGAGCGAATAGAGATCGGCGCGGCCGTCGATGCGCTCGCCCGCGGGCATGAAACCGAGGTGGTCGGGCGATGCGTAGCGGAACTTGCCGACGAACATGCCGGTCTGCGTCATCGCCACGTCCGACTCCGCCGCTTTCGCGACGCCGAGGTCGATGATCTTGACGAACTCGGAACCGTCGGCGGCCTGCGTGATCATCAGGTTCTCGGGACTGATGTCGCGATGAACGATTCCGGCGCGATGGATCGCTTCCAGTCCGGCCAGCGCCTGGATGGCGATCCGCACCGCATGCCGCGGCGCGAGCGTGCCGCGCTGCTTCAGAACCTGCGCGAGATTCTGCCCGTCGATGTACTCCCACACCATGTAGTGCGAGCCGTCGGGCAGCGCGGAGAAGTCGAACAGCGTGGCTACGTTCGGATGCTGGACCTTCGTGGCCATCCGCGCTTCGCGCAAGAATCGCTCATGTGCATCGCTGCTCGACGAAATCTGCGCGCGGATGATCTTCACCACGCGCGTCGAGCCCAGGAAGGTGTGCTCGACCTTGAAGACCTCGCCCATGCCGCCGATGCCGAGCCGCTGCACGATGCGGTACTTGCCGTCGATCGGTTTGTCGGCGTACTCGCGAAGGAAGTCGGATAGCGGCTCGCCGCAATGGGGACAGGCTTTGAAATCGCGGTCGATCTGAGCGCCGCAGCGGATGCACGGGATGGTGGCCATGAGCGACGGAATGATAGCTCAGCGTTTCTGCTCGGCGAGGAACGCGCGGATGACGGCGCGCTGCTTCTCATCCTTGATGCGCGTGAAGAGTTTCTCGCCGAGGGCGACGATGGTGGCAGGCTTGTCGAACGGGCGTTTGTCGTACATCGTCCCGCCCGGAAAATGACACGGCTGGCACTTGCCGGTGAGGATCGGCGTGATGTCTTTCTCGAAGGAGACCGGCTTCGACATTCCCGCCGCGATGACCGCGACGCCGAGGGCGAAAATGAGACCGATACGCCGCATCGCGATAGCTTACGCTACTCCTATGACCACCTGGATCTGCTTCCTCCGCGGCGTGAATGTCGGCGGCAACAAGATGCTGAAGATGGCGGAGCTGAAAGCGCTCTTCGACGCTCTCAAACTGCGCGACGCGAAGACGTACCTGCAGAGCGGCAACGTCGTCTTCCGCAGCGACGAAACCGATCGCGCGGTGCTGACACGCCGCATCGAAGACGGAATCCGCAAGAAGAGCGGCATGGAAGTGAAAGTCATCCTCCGCACGACGGACGAGCTCCGCAAGGCGATCGCCGCGAATCCGCTGCCTCCCGAGGATCGCAACCCAAGCGCGCTCGTCGTGGCATTCCTGGCCGGCCCAGTCTTGGAAAAAGGGAGGACCGCGCTGACGTCGCTGAAGATCGCCTCCGAGGAGTTGCAATTCGGCGACCGCGAGATCTACCTCTACTTTCCCGAGAACATGGCCCGCTCGAAACTCGCAGCGGCGTTGACTGAGAAAAAATTAGGAACGAACGTGACGGCGCGAAACTGGAACACGGTCAATGCGCTGCTGAAGATGGGGGAGGAGCTTTGAGAGACTTTGCGCCCGTCGAATCGAAGGCTTCGCCCAAACTGGATTCGGTGAAACGCTCTGTCGAGCGGTTGCGGCAGTTGCAGAGGCGCATTTGGCAGCGTACTCGAGGGAAATCAGCGCTCTCGGGGGCTCAGGTTCGCGCAGCGATCGAATACGGTCGGAAGTAGTTTCCTGCATGTGCGTTACTGTTTTGCGTCAATCTTTCACGACCTTCCGCAACGCCCACCCGTGACTCTCATGCGTCAGTAACTCGCAGGCGCGGTCGGCGTCGACCCAGAGAACTTCGTGATCCGGTTCGATGCGGGATGTGTCGGGGCTGACAACGGTTGCGTCGACGAAGGTGCTCCGTTTTTCGAAGTGGATCTGTTCGGCTTCGGACCAGGCGAATTGGATCGCGGTTGTAGTCCACGATCCGATGCGGATGGCGAGGCCGCACTCTTCGAGCGTTTCGCGGAGGACTGTTTCGTGCGGCGTCTCGCCTTCGTCCATGCCGCCGCCGGGGAGGAAGATGCCTTCGCGGCTGCGCACGACGGCGAATTCGCCGCGGTCGTTGCGGAGGATGGCGTAGGCACTGGGACGGATCCGGACGCGCGTTCTGCTCGGCGGCTGGCCGAAGACGGGAGCGTCGCGCCAATCGGTCACGCCGTCAATTTTTCCCAATCACTATCCGGCGCGTCTAACGCCAGCGCCAGGCCGCCGTCGGAGCCGACGAAGACCGGGTCCGCCATATGCGTGACTTTGCCGCCGCCGACCTGCTTGAGGGCGTTCTCCAACGTCTCCGACAGATTGCGGATCAGTCCTCCGCCGCCGGAGAGGATGATGTTGTTGCGGACGCGCTCCTGAAACTCCGGCTCCACGCGCGAGAGGAGGTCGAGCATCGTCTCCACCGTTGGCGGGACGAGCGTCTCGCAGGCTGCGCGCATTTCGTTGGTGATGTCGAGCTCCGTCGGGACGCCTTTGACCGGAGCGGTGACCAGGACGCGTTTCGGCGCCTCGCCGACGAAGCTGTGTTTCTCTTTCCATTCGCGGACCATGAACACCGTCACGTTCGCCTGCGGGTAGCGTTCTTCGATCAGCTTGAGGAGTTGCGCGTCGAGCGAGTCGCCGGCCACGGTCAGCGTGCGCTGATCTTCTTCGCCCGGATAGCGGCCCTTCATCACGCAGAAGTCGGTGGTACCGGCGCCGATGTCGATGATCATCGTGTGCAGCAGCGCGTTGAGGCCGTAGGCGACGGCGAACGGTTCGCTGACGATCATCAGGCTGTCGACGATCCCCTTCATCGAATTGCGCAGGTACTGCTTGTTCGTGCGCAACGATGCGGCCGGCACGCCGACCACGGCGCGTACGTTCGACGCGTCCGTCCGGCCGTTCGAGCTGACGCCGACCAGGCGCAGCAGATGCTTGAGCAGCTCGCGGACCGCTTCCACGTCCTTGTCCGAACCTTCCTTCAGCAGGCCGCGTTCGAGCGGGCGATGGAGATCGAGCATGGTCCGGTTGGCGACCGCTTCGTGGCCGATGAGGACGTCGCGCTTGAGCACTTTCTTCGCCACCATGTCGGCGGGCCAGCCGACGAAACTATCGACGACGAAGCGCTCGCCGTTCGATGCGGAGATCGCGCTGCGAGAAGTGCCGAGGTCGATCCCGACGTGGAGGATCTCGGATTCGTTAGCCATCAGGTTCCTTTCTTCTGCGGCGCGTCGTTGGCGCTTGCGTATGCGTGGATTCCGTGGAAAAGCGCCTGCGCGATCTGCTGCCGGTAGGTGCCGCTGCGCAGCATCTCCGCTTCGCGTTCGTTCGAAAGACAGCCGACTTCCGCGAGGATGGCCGGCATCTCTGTGGCCACGAGCACGATGAACGGCGCGCGTTTGACGCCCCAGTTTTCGAGGCCGGGATCGACGCCTCGCAGGCCGCTGAACAGTTGAAGCTGGACGGCAGACGCGAGGCGTTGCGATTCATCGCGCCGGACATCCGCATAGACGCCGTCGAGCAGCTTGCGGAGATCGGCGAGCGCGTATCCCGAGGTCAGATTTTCTGTCGCCGCCAGTTTCGTCAGCGTCGGATCGTTGGTCGGCCCGAGGTAGTAGGTCTCGACGCCGTGATTGTCGGGATGCGGGATCGAGTTGACGTGAATCGATACGAAGATATCGGAGTGCGAGCCGTTGGCCAGGCGCGCGCGCTCGCGAAGCGGGATCAGGCGATCGTTGTCGCGTGTGGCGATGACTTCGAATCCGTTTTGCCGCAGCAGCGCGCCGAGGCGCTTCTCGATATCGAGCGTGATCTCTTTCTCGCTCACGTTCGAGATCGACGACGCGCCAGGATCGCTGCCGCCATGTCCGGCGTCGAGCACGACCCGGCGTACGGAGAGCGGGAAGGCCGAGGCGCTGACCGGCTCGAGCGTGTCCGTCATCAGCATCGGCGCGGCTGACGCTTCGACGTGATGCGCGGCCGGCGGGGGAGCGATCGCCGCCGCTTTCCGCGTGCTCGGAACGCCGGTACTGCTCAGAAACGCGAAGCTGGCCAGCATCAGCGGGATGATCACCAGCGGCGCGCGGCGGAGGAAAAGGTGCGCGAAGCGCCGCGTCGGCCGCAGGGAGCGCGGCGGCAAGCCTCGGATCGTGTCGAGGTTGTCCGCCACCGCTTGCCGCAGCAATTGGCGCTTCACCCGGTCCATCTGCCCACCCCTCATTGCACCAATAGTAAGGCACTCGGCGTGCGCCGAGTGCCTCGAAACGGGACGCTACTGCGGTTTCGGCGCTTCGAAGAGCTTCTCGTCGACCGGCTTTCCGAGCTCGATCGAGGTGTATTTGCGTGTGGCGTTCTGGCCGCCGTTGACGCTCGATACCTTCACCGTGAACGGCACCTTGACGCCGTTGACGTCGCGATAGTCATCGAAATCGGTCTGCGTCGGGATGCGGCCGACGGGGGAGTCGACGGTGATCAGGCGGCGCACCGCGAGGCCGGTGTTCTGGTCGAACCAAACGCGCTGCCGGGTGTGCTCGTCGAGCTGCGAGCCGACCACCCATGTGTCGTGACCGTCGATCGTTTCCTTCGCAAACACGCCCGATTTTTCGGGCAGCGTCGTCACCGGCTCGTACGCGCGGGCGAACAGGTAGCTGGTGGCGGCATCGGCGCCGGTCATCGTCCGCACACCCTGGCGTCCCTGCATCCATGCGCTATCCGCAGAGACCATCTGCGACATCGCCGGTCCCTCGGCAGGTTTCGAGCGCACAAACGTCTTGCCGTCGGCGTTGAAGACTTCGATCGGCGTCGAACGGCCGGCGAGGTCGGTGCGGGTTCCGGTCGCAGTCATCGTCGACGTAGACAGCTTCTTCACCGCCGTCTCGCCACCGATTGCGGTGATGTATTTCGCCACCACATCCTTCGCCGCCGGGAACGCCTTGTGTTCCGCTTCCTCGGCTTCATGACTCTTCGTCGGCGCCGCGGGCGGCAGCGGGAACGAAACGACCGTCGACGGATGCTCCTTGCCGAGGTGGCAGGTGTAGCAGCCGACGATCGGACGGCCCTTGAAGTTTTTCTCGTTGAGATCGAGGACGAGCTTGATCATCTCGCGCCCCGTTTTCTTCTCCTGCTTCGCGTCGCTGGCGAAGTCGAGGTTCTTCGTCTGCTCGTTGAAAACGTGGCAGAAGTCGCAGTGGACGCCGAGGGACGCGCTCATGTTGTTCATGGCCAGGCCGAGCTGCGCGTCGGAGAGATTCGTCAGCACCTGCACGTTCTTCTGTTCCGCGTAGAGCGAGGTCGTGGCGAGAAGGGCGACGGCAAGAATCAGTTTGCGCATGGTTTCTCCTTCAGGATTGCGCGGCGGAGGATAGCGCAAGGGCCGATGCAGCGGCGAGGGTTGTGCAATACGTAACAGCGTGGCCGAGCCCGTCGACCTGCGTATCCCGTTCACGACGCTGTTGAAAGTCGCCCTGACGCTGCTGTTGTGCGTCTGCGTGATCCAGCTCTGGCCGGTGATCGTGATGATCATCGTGGCCATCCTGCTGGCGGTGATGTTCGATCCGCTGGTGGTGTTCGGCGAGCGGCATCGCGTCCGCCGCGGCGTCGGCGTGATCGCCATCGCGCTCGTTCTCCTCGGCCTTCTCGTTCTCTTTTTCACCGTGCTCGTGCCGCATATGACCGCGCAGGTTGGCGACATTACGAAGCAATTGCCGCTGCTCGAACAGACGGTGGCCAAACGCTTTCCCGCAGCCGCGCCGTACCTCAGGACGCTGCATGGAGGAGCGCCGCCGGAGTTGAAGACGTGGCTTTCGCGCGGATTGATTTTCGGCAAGTACGCGATCGAGGGCGTCACCGCGGCGATCTTTGTGCTCGTCCTCGCGCTCTATCTGCTGATCGAAGGGCGCACGGCGTTCGAATGGCTGATCAGCCTCGCGCCGAAGAGCAAGCGCCCGCGATTCCGGCAGACGGCGGTGGAAGTGGGAGGTGTCATCCGCGCGTACATGCGCGGGCAGGTCATCACCTGTTTCATCTGCGCGGGATGGGCGTATCTGGTGCTGATTCTGCTGCACGTTCCGGCCGCGCTGCCGCTGGCGCTGATCGCCTTCATCGCCGACCTCGTACCGGTGGTTGGGACGATCGCGATGACGGTGCCGGCGGTCCTGCTGGCGATGAGCGTCGGTCCGGTCAACGCGCTGCTGGTGCTGGCCGGCTACATGCTCTACCACCTGGTCGAGAGCTACTTCATCGTCCCGCGCGTCTACGGAAAACAGATGCGCCTTTCGACGCTGACCGTGCTGCTGGCGATCATGATCGGCGGCGCGCTGCAAGGCGCGGTAGGCGCGATTCTGATCCTGCCATTTGTCGCGGCGTATCCGATCGTCGAGCGCCTATGGCTGCGCGATCAGTTGCCGGAGGACACGGTGGAGCGGCACGAGGAGTTGGCAGAGGAGTAGGAACGAACGCTTTATCATGCGCGGCGAAACGGAGGAGGAACCATGCCGAAGTACGTGATCGAACGAGAGATCCCGGGAGCAGGAAACATGACGCCCGACGAACTGCAGGGCGCATCGAAACACTCCAACGAAGTTCTGGCGAAGCTCGGCCCCGACATTCAGTGGGAGCACAGCTACGTCGCCGGCGACAAGATCTACTGCATCTACTCCGCGCCGAGCGAGGAGCTGATCCGCACGCACGCGAAGGAGTCAGGTTTCCCCGCGAACAAGATCACCGAACTGTCTGCCGTGATCAGCCCGAAGACGGCAGACAAGAGCGCCTGACGAAGAGGCGTTTGAACCACAAAGGCACAAAGAGCACAAAGGGTTTTTCTCTGTGTCCTTTGTGTCTTTGTGGTTCAACGCTTTTGATGTTCATGGCGGCAATCGCCGCGGGTCATTCGGCTCGAACGCCTTCTGAATATCCTGCGACGTCATGTAGTGCAGGCGGCTGTTCTCCTGATATTTCGCGCTGTCCGTCACCAGGCGATTGAGCACTTTCATGTAACGCCGTTCGGTCATGAAGCGCTTGAGATCGGGATAGAGAAAACCGACCGCGGTCAGCGCGAAGGCAAACATCTCCTCGAAAATAGGGATGAACGGCAACGCGATGATGATGCTGCCGATGATCAGCCCAGCCAGCGCGAAAACGAGCCGCGCGCTGAGGTCGCCGTCGCGCCAGATGTTGAAATGGTTCGACTCCAGCTCGTTCATCTCGCGCGCCGCGGCCACGTATTGCGGCAGCACCACCTCGTCGACCTATTTTTCCAGCGTCTCCCAATACGTCGCCGAGCCGCCGAACTCGTCGTACGCCGCCTTCACCTCGGCCAGTTTCGCGTTCGCACACGTGCGGACCTCGGCATCGAACGTCTCCTCTTCGAAGCTGCGGCGATGATGCTCGCACTCCTGCAGAACGGCATAGACAACCTGCGCGTAGTCGTATTCGGGCCCGGCGATATTCAGCATTACTGGTTCGCGGCCGCCTTCTGCTGGTATTGGATGACGCCGAGTTGTTCGAGCAGCTTATTGCCGTCGATGATCACGTTGCCGTTCGGCAGCTTCGGAATCTGACGGATCTCTTTTTTCTGCAATGCGTCGATGAGCTGCAGCGAAACGTAGGCGTCGCCGGCGCTGCCATTGAGCGCGGCGCGCTCCTTCTTGATTCCCTGCGCCACCGCGCTTTTTTCGGAGAGCGTGGCCTGCGCGTCCTGCTGCTTGCGGACGACGTACGCGTCCGCGGCGCGCTTGGCCTGCTCGAAATCGCCCTGCGAATGCGTGAGCTGTTCGGTCAGGTCCGCAATCTTGCTCTGCAGGTTCGCTTTGTTCGATTCGAGCGTCGCCAGGATCTGCGACTCCAGCTTTTCCGCCTGTTTTTCCGCCTCTTTGCGCTTGTTGATGAGGTTCTGGTAATCGGGCTTGAACGAGAAGTCGCCGAGGATGACCTGCTCGACGATGACGCCATACGGCTTGAGCTGCGACGCCAGCACTTTCGTGGCATCGCTAGCTGCCGCGAAGCGCAGATCGGGGTTGTAGTACTCCTCGGAATCGAGGCGATTGAGAACGTCGCGGACATACGCGCGCGACAGCGGCCGCACGAGACGCTCCTTCAGCGCGGGCGTGTTCGGCGCCACGCTGCGCCAGATGTCGGCCGCTTTCGTCGGATCGATGCGCCAGCGGATGGTCACGTCGGTCTCGATGTCGTTGCCGTCGCGCGTCTTGAAGCGGAGGTCGTCTTTTTCCTTGCGGTCGCCTTCGACCGCTTTCGCCGACATGACCAGATTCTGTGTCGACGTGTCGTACGTCGCCCAGTCATTGACGATCGGCATGAAGAAATAGGTGGCGCCCGGATCGGAGATCTCCGACGAGCGCGTGATCTTGTTGAAGCGAACGCCGACCTGCGTGGCCTGCGTCGTATGCGGCGTGCAGGCCGCGGCGAGCGGGAGAAGGGCGAGCAATGCGATCAGTCGTTTCATCATTCGCCTCAATGTTTCGCCGTCAGCTTGCCGATGTCGGTCGGGTCTTCGCTGATGTAGATCGGCCCCTGAATGCCGTTCAGAATTGCCAGCCCTTTGCGCAACCGCAGCAGCTTGTCGGATCCCGCGCCTTCCATGGCCCGGTTGATCTCCTCGGTGCCCTGCGCCTCGGCGCTCTTGACCAGCAGATCGGCCTCGGCATGTTTCGAGCGCTCGTAGAAATCGCGCTGCGCATTGAGTCCGGTGATCTGCGCCTGAAACTCGGCGCTGCGTACGTTGATCGAGTTCTGCCCCTCGGCCGCGGTCTGCTTGAGCCGCGTATCGACCTCGGCCTGTTTCGCCAGCGCGCGATTCGTCAGCACCGACTGATCCTGAATCTTCTTCTGCTCCGTGAGCTGCTGGAACGTGTCGGGATAGTCGTACTGCCGGATCAGGACGTCCGCGAGCTCGAGCCCGTTCTGCCGGAACTTCTCGGCCAGCTCCTTCTTGAGATCGTGAACCTTGGCGATGCGTTGGTCGCGGTAGAACTCCTCCGCGCGCAACTCGCCGAGGTGCTGCTTGACGGCGGGATCGGTAAAGCGCATCACCACGTTGTCTTCGTAGCCCTTTCCGAATCCGAACTTCGACGTGACCAGGAACGGATCGGCGATGCGATAGAGAACGGTGACGTCGACCGCGACCGGATAGCCGTCGACAGTCGGCACGTTGATGGCCGCGACCGTGCGATGGTCGGCGCCGCGCTCGGTCTCATCGTTCGTGAACTCGATCGCCTGAATGTTGCGCGGAAAGGTGCGGATGGTCTCGTAGCCGGAGATCGCGCGCCGGTATCCCGGCTCGACGAGCTGTTTCTGCAGACCTTTGTTCATGCCGAACGACACCTGCCGCAACCCGATCTGGTCGAGCGGGACATAGGTGATCAGGCATGCGCGCATCAGGATCAGCGGAACGAGAAGCACGCTGATGCGCAGGAGGAATCGGACGAATCCCCCACGAAGCGGCGGCAGTTTGATGGGGAACGAGGGCTTAAAGCGCGGCGTAGGCGCAGCGGATTCGAACATGGGTTTTGGTCTTCCTCAAGTTGGACGGCTTGGGAAGATTGTACGCGCGCTGGGACAGCGGGTTATCTTCTCAGCCCTCCCGAGCCTCACCTGCACAGACAAGAGTGTCTGTGCCACACCGGCTGTGCCGGTAGCACAGCTGTGGACCAATGGCGCAGCCATGTGGCACAGACACTCTTGTCTGTGCTTTGGCAAGGTGCAGCGGCTGATGTTGCTAACCCGCCGGCTACTTCACCCCTAAATTTTCCTGGATGAACTTCCACATCGCGGCGCGCATGTGCGCGTTCAGCGCCGGATCGACGACGCCGTGCCGTGACTTCGGATAGACCTGCAACTGGTACGGCTTGTTCGCCTTTTCCAGCTCGTAGATGAACTGAATCGTGTTCTGCATGTGCACGTTGTCGTCGATCGTGCCGTGCATCAAAAGGATGTTCCCGTGCAGATCCTTGGCGGCCCAGCGCGGCGCCGTGGCCTTGTAGCCCTCGGGATTGTTCTGCGGCATCAGCATCACGCGCTCGGTGTAGATCGAGTCGTAGTCGCGCCAGTCGGAGACGGTGCCGCCGGCCAGACCCGCGCTCCACATCTTGCTGTGGGTCAGCGCGTAGGACGTCATGAAGCCGCCGTAGCTCCAGCCGCTCAGCGCCACGCGCGAACCGTCGACGTACGGCTGCGACGTCAGCCACTTCAGGCCGTCCTCGAGATCGCGAAGCTCTCCTTCGCCCATCCGCTTGTACGACGTCCAGGCCGACTCGGCGCCCTTGCCGCTGGCGCTGCGGTTGTCGCAGATCCAGACGATGACGCCGTGCTGCGCCAGGAACTGGTGGAACAGATACTGCGCGCCGCCCCACGAATTGCGGACGCTCTGCGCGTGCGGGCCGGAGTAGGTGAATTCGTAGACCGGATACTTCTTCGACGGATCGAAGTCTGGCGGCTTGATCATCATCGCTTCCATGACGAATCCGTCGCGCGTCTTGACCTGCATGAACTCCGGCTTGGAAATGCGCAGGTCCCGCATCAGCGGCGCCTCGTTCGCGTCGATGACGCGAACGCGCGTGCCGTCGGCGCGATAGAGCGCCGTTGACGGCGGCGTGGACGCATCGGAGAAGGTGTCGAGATATGCGGTCATCGACGGATTGAAGTTCGTGCCGTGCTGCCCCGGCGCCTCGGTCAGCCGTTTCAATCCGCTGCCGTCGAGGTGCAGGCGATAGAGATCGCTGCCCAGAACGGAGCGCTCGGTGCCGGAGAAGTAGATCCAGTCGCCGGAGGCGTCGATGCCGTGCAGGTTGCGCACTTCCCACGGACCGTTGGTGAGCTGCGCGATCAGTTTGCCGTCGGCGGAGTAGTGATAGAGGTGCTTGAATCCGGTCCGTTCGCTGAGCCAGAGGAAGGAGCCGTCCTTCAGCCACACGGGGTTGCCGCTGATGTCGACCCAGGCCTTGGTCGTTTCGCGGAAGAGCGTCTTCGGCGCGCCGCCGCCGCGAACGTCCGCGGCGTTCAGATCGAGCCAGGTCTGCTCGCGATTCTGGATCTGGTAGACGACCTTCGAGCTGTCCGGAGACCAGTCGACGAGGACGATGAGGAAGTCCGCGCCGCTGTAGCTTTCGGTGCTGATTTCTTTGGGAGACGAACCATTGACGTTGACGCAGAAGAGTTTCGCGATCGGATTCGGCGCGCCCGCTTTCGGATACAGCTCCGACTCGACGTTCTGCTGATACGGAATGTGATCGACAACCGCGAAATGCTTGACCGGCCGCTCGTCGAGCTGCAGGTAGGCGATGCGCGTCGAATCGGGACTCCACCAGTACGCGCGGAAGTTGCCGCGGCCGTAGACCTCTTCCTGATAAACCCAATCGAGGATGCCGTTCTGGATGTTCTCGTTGCCGTCGGTGGTGAGCTGCCGTTCGCGCTGCGTGGCCACGTCGACGACGTAGACGTTGTTCTCGCGCACGAAGGAAACGAACTTGCCATCGGGACTGAACGCCACTTCCTCTTTCTCGCCGGGCGAGGAGGTGAGGCGCGTCATTGAATCGGCGTCGAAGGTGTAAAGGTAGACGTCGTTGCCGATGTTCAGCAGGACGCTCTTCTTGTTCGGGCTGAAGTTCCATCCGCGGCTCTTCGCGAATCCGGCCGCTTCCTCGCCCGAGACTCCCGCGATCTTCTTCGCGGCCGCTTCGAGTTTCGCGGCATTGAACAGGACGCGCTTGTTGCCCGTCTCCGTCTCGATCACTGCCTGCTCGACGACCTTCCCATCCTCGGTGCGCGGCCAGGCGAAGGTTTTGTCATCGAGCCAGTGGAAGCCGAACTGCGGCGTCCCGCCGAATTGGACGCGCTGCTTCGGATCGAAGACGTTTTCGAGCGTCAACTCGCGAATGGTCGGCTTCGGCTGCGGCGTGGTCTTGACGTCCTGCGCAAGCGCGGCGACGGCAACGAACAGAAGGAGGGCGGCGGAGAGGTTCTTCAGCATGGCGGCGATTTATACCCCGAGAAAGTCGCAGCGGGGAAGGAACTGGTTCGTTACGATGTCGTCCGGACATGTTCGTTCGCGCCCTCTCGATCCTCGCGCTCGCCCTTCCCCTCGCCGCCGCCACTCCCCGCCGCGTCATCATCAACGCCAGCAGCAACGGGCCATCGCGCTACATCGTCGCGCTCGATGAAGACGTCGACGTTTCCACTGCCGATTCGCATCACGGGCGCCCGCTTCGCGCCATCCACGGTTTTGTCGCGGAGATGTCGGCGTCCGAAGCGGCGGCGCTTCTCAACGAGCCGGGCGTGAAGTACGTCGAACAGGACTCGAAGGGCGGCGGCGGATCGGTGGGGGAGCCGAAGGCGCTCGACTTACAGCGGTCGCCGCCGGGGTGGGGATTGGATCGCATCGACCAGCGCGACCTGCCGCTGAATCAAAGCTACGTTTACAACCAGACCGGCCTGGGCGTGACCGTGTATGTGCTCGACAGCGGCATCAACGCCTCGCACAGCGACTTCGGCGGCCGCGTGCGCAACGGTTTCAATTTCAGTTCGACGTTGCCCGCCGGCGACTGCAACGGCCACGGCACGCACGTCGCCGGCATCGTCGGCGGATCGGCGCATGGAGTCGCGAAAGACGTTGCGCTGGTCTCGCTTCGCGTGCTCGATTGTCAGAACCGAGGATCGGTCAGCGACATGGTGAAGGGGATCGATTGGGCCATCGACGATCACCAAACCGGTCAGCCCGCGGTGATGAACATCTCGATCTACACCGATTCGCCGTCGCCGAGTTTCGACGCCGCGATCCGCGCCGCCATCGCCGACGGCATCACCGTCTGCGTTCTCGCCGGAAACGGGACGGCCAACGACAGCGTCCCGACCGATGCCTGCACGATTTCTCCCGCCCGAGTGACCAATGCGATCACGGTCAGCGCGACGGATATGTTCGACTCCAAAGCGTCCTTCGCGAATTTCGGAGCGTGCGTCGACCTCTTTGCACCAGGCGATCAGATCGAATCCGACTGGTACTTCACCAACACGGCCGTCGCCATCGACAGCGGAACGTCGATGGCCACCCCGCACGTCTCCGGCGCGGCCGCGCTCTATCTGCAAACCCATCCCACCGCAACACCGGCAACCGTAGCCGCCGCGCTGATCGAGGCCGCATCATTGAATAAAGTCCAAAACGCCGGCGCCGGCTCCGAGAATCGGCTTCTGTTTATAAATCCGGCAAATCCGTCCGAATCTCTGCCACGCCGCCGCGCCGTCAAGTCCCCTTGAGTGATTTGATGTAGCGCACTAACTGCCAGCGACGCTCCTCGGGGAGACGTGACCATGACGGCATTCCTTTTGGCAGATCGCCGTCGATGAGGAACTGGACCAGCGTGGCGTCGGGCATCGACTGTACCGACGGTGTGTGCAGGCTTGGCGCGCGGGAGCCGGTCGCATTGACGCCGTGGCACGACGCGCAATGTTGCGCGAAGAGTTTGCCTCCGGCCCGGATCTCCGACGATGTTTCTCGAGGTGCGGGTTGCGACGGCGGCGCGACGGCACAACCGGCCGCCCAGATTATCAACGTCAGCGTAATCAACAGGCGCTTATGGAAATTCATCGTGGATTTATCTGAAGAGCTGTGGGATTTCATAGGAAACTCCGAACCGCACCAGCGCGCGGTTGCTGTTGGAATTGACGCCGAAGGACGGGCTGAGTTTGAACGTGACGCCATTGGGCAGGTTCCACGCGATCGCCGGCGCGATGTAGTGCGACGTACCAGCGAGCCTGACTTCGCGCCATTCGCCGAGGCCGCCGTACATCTCTACGCCGAGCGAGAAATTCTCGGGACAGAGCGAGCACGGATCGGGGGAGGCAGCCAGCGCAAGGGGACGGCTCAGCGCGGCCGCATATCCGAATTCGACCGGTTCGCCGCTGAGATTCTTTTCCGCGATCAGATTTCCGGCGACATTCCACCCCTTGCGATTCGTGGAGAGGATCAGCTTCGCCTCCACCTCGCGCTTCTTTTCGTGCCGCGCCTCGTCGGCCGGTTCCAGCAGATCCTCAAAGGTGTCGAAACCGACCACCTCCTTGAAAATGCGATCGGCGCCGGTGATGTCTTCATATTCGACGTACAGCACGGGATTGACGGCGTGCTCCTTCATCAGCAGCCGGAAGCGGTTCTAGAAACGCCAGCCGGTATAGAGCGCGCTGTCGCGTCCCGTCTTTTGTCCGTCGAGATAGAGCTCAGACGTCCACCAGCCATTGACGCCATACTCCAGTTCCAGCGACGACGCCGTGAAGTGCCTGGCGCCCCCTTTCGGAACGCCGAAAACGGGATTGAGCGCAACCTCCAGGCTTCCCGGCTCCTCCATGTGATGCGTGTAGGTGATGAAGTACGGCATCTCCTGGGCGGAGGCGAGACCGGCCGCGCCGAGGAGAGCTAACAGGATCGAACAGCGAACGAACATCGGAGGACCTCTTTGTCAATCAATGATGAGACTGAGTCTCAGTTGCGAACAGAGTCTACATGCCTGCGCCCGCCTTCGTCAACAGGGCAGAGCGATGCGTTACAATGTGCTCCCACGTTTCGCCTCCCGAACCTCGGCCGGGGCTTTCGTAACCTTCTTAAGGAGCACTCAATCGCATGACCGCTACACTCGAAGTTACTCATTCATTTGACGCTGCACGTGCGGCGGGGCGGGAGCCGTTCAAGGTCCGCGACCTCAGTCTGGCCACCCTCGGACGCTCCGAGATCCGCCTGGCCGAGCACGAAATGCCGGGACTCATGGCCGTCCGCGAGAAGTACGGCAAATCGAAGCCGCTGACCGGCGCGCGCGTTATGGGATCGCTGCACATGACCGTGCAGACCGCCGTCCTCATCGAGACGCTGGCCCACCTCGGCGCCGACGTTCGCTGGGTAAGCTGCAATATTTTTTCGACGCAGGACCACGCCGCTGCGGCGGTCGTCGTCGGACGTCCGGAGACCGGCGGCACGGCTGACGATCCGAAAGGTATTCCGGTGTTTGCCTGGAAGGGCGAGACGCTCGAGGAGTATTGGTGGTGCACGTCCGAGGCGCTGCAATGGCCGGATGCGGGCGGACCGAATCTGATCGTCGACGATGGCGGCGACGCCACGCTGCTCGTGCATAAGGGCGTTGAATTCGAAGGGAAGGGACACGTTCCCGAATTCAATCCCGCCGACGAGCCGGAAGAGTGGGGCGTCATCCTCGATCTGCTGCGCGCCGAATTGAAACGCGAGCCCAAGCGCTGGACGCGTGTAGCCGCGGACCTCAAGGGCGTTTCCGAGGAGACCACGACCGGTGTGCATCGCCTGTATCAGATGAAAGAGGCGGGTGAACTGCTCTTTCCGGCCATCAACGTCAACGACTCCGTCACGAAATCGAAATTCGACAACATCTATGGCTGCCGCCACTCGGTGGTCGACGGCCTCAATCGCGCCACCGACGTCATGATCGCCGGCAAGCTGGCGCTGGTCTGCGGGTTTGGCGAAGTCGGTAAGGGTTGCGCGCAGGCTCTGCGTGGACAGGGAGCGCGCGTCGTCATTACCGAAATCGATCCGATCTGCGCGCTTCAGGCGGCGATGGAAGGCTTCGAAGTGCGGACGCTGGATTCCGTCGTCGAGCGCGCCGATATCTTCGTCACGGCTACGGGCAACAAGAACGTCATCACTGCCGACGATATGGCGCGCATGAAGAACAAAGCGATCGTCAGCAACATCGGCCACTTCGACAACGAAATCGATATGGCAGGCCTCAAGAAGTTCCCTGGTGTGAAGCGGGTCAACATTAAACCCCAGTACGACGAGTGGGTTTTCCCCGACGGCCACAGCGTTCTGATCCTAGCCGAAGGGCGCCTGATGAACCTTGGCTGCGCGACCGGACATCCGTCGTTCGTAATGTCGGCGTCGTTTACCAACCAGGTGCTGGCGCAACTCGCGCTCTGGCAGAACAAGGGCGAATATCAGAAAGAGGTTTATGTCCTTCCCAAGAAGCTCGATGAGGAAGTGGCCCGCCTGCACCTCACGCACCTCGGCGTGGAGTTGACGAAATTGACCGCGGATCAGTCGAAGTACCTCGGCACGCCGGTCGAGGGTCCGTACAAAGCCGATCACTATCGCTATTAAAAACGGGCATAGCTCGCCGCGTTCGAATCGGGCATCGTTGATGCCCGATTCCTTTATGCGTGGGTTTTCCTATTGCACCGGTCCCTTAGATTTCTGTTACCATGCACAAATTAATGTGCGCAATGCACAAGAAGGAGCGACATGCCTAGACCCAGACTGAATGTCCCGGCACCTCAGTTGTCCCACGGACAGGCTGCTTATGTTTTAGACCGCCTGATTGCCGACCGTAGAATTTCCCCCGGTGAAGTAAGTCGCTACGTGAGCGACATGCATCGCGAGATCAGCGATCTCGAGACGCGCCTGCAGACGCTGCGTTCCCATGTCAGTGGATCGACAGGGACCGGAAGCGGCGGCGGAACCGGAAGCGGTGCCACGTTCGGCGCCCGCCGCGGCCGTCCGCCTGGACGTCCCCCCGGCCGTCCGCCCGGAAGCGGTGTTACAGCAAGCGGCAAGCGCCGCGGCCGTCCGCCGGGAAGCAAGAACGTTGCGTCGTCCGCGTCGGCGTCGTCCAGTGGTGACGCTGCTTCGTCCGCGCCGTCTGCCGGCAAGCGCCGCCGCCGCGCGCGCATTACGCCGGAACAATTGGCGTCGCGCCAGCTTCAGGGCCGCTACCTCGGCCTGATCCGCCAGATTCCGGCGAGCAAGCGCGCTCAGTATCAGAAGATCGCCAAGGAATCGGGACGCGAAGCGGCCATCAATGCGATGAAGTCCGCCGTCAACCGGTGATCCAATCCAACAATCTTCGTGACAAAGGGCGCTCCTCGTGGCGCCCTTTGTTTTTGGCGCTGCTTTTCGTCTGTGCGGCGGCGCACGCGCGGACGACGCACGTCACGCTGCTGCATTTCTCCGACTATCACTCGCACGCGCTGCCGTTTTACTCAGAAGGGCGCGCGGGGCAGGGCGGGGTGGCCAGGGCCATCGGGTATTTGCGCGCGCAGAAGCAGCACGGCGCGCTGGTCTTTTCCGGCGGCGACATGATCAATAAAGGTTCGCCGGCGTGGTCGGATAAATATCGATGCGCGGAGTGGCCGTGGTTCAACGGCGTCATCGATGCGATGGCATTTGGCAATCACGATCCCGATTACGGCATCGGCGAGCTGGAGGGTTGTCTTCAGTCCATCCGCTATCCGGTCTTGAGCGCGAATACGAACGGATTCAAAGGGACGCGCGTGTTCGTCGTGCACGGAATCCGCATCGGCGTCTTTGCGGTCGCGGGAAGCGATTTCAAGACGCTGGTCAAAGAGCCCGTTTTTCATTTCGGCGATCCGGTCGCTGCCGCGCGCGAAGCCGTGCGTGACCTGCGCGAGAAACAGCACGCTGACGTCGTAGTGATGATCGGCCACGAACATCTCGACGACGATTTCGCACTTGCGCGTGCGGTTCCCGGGATCGATCTGATTTTCGGGTCGCACAGCCATTTGAAACGCGCGTTGACCCGCATCGACGGAACGTCGACATGGTTCATTTCGCCGTTTCAATACCTGACGTACATCAGCCGCGTGGTTCTGACGTTCGACGGCCACAAGCTGACGAACGTGAGCGGGAAACTGGTTCCGGTCGACGCGCGCATGCCGGCGGATAAGACGATCGCGCGCCGCGTAGCCGCAATGCAGCGCGAGCTCGAAGCGGATCCGGCCTACGCGCCGTTGTTCGCGACGATCGGGATGTTATCCAGGGCACTTCCGGTCGATGCCCTTGCGCAACGAACGGTGGAAATCATGCGCGACGCCGGGCACGCCGATGTCGCGCTGTCGACGATCAGCAGCTTCCGGCAGGACCTCCCGCGCGGTCCGGTCACGATGGAGTCGCTGCGTGCGGCGATGCCGTATGACAACGAGATCCTCATCTACACCTTGCGCGGCGACGTCGTCGAGAGACTCCTCGCGTACGGAAAATCGCGAGCGGGAAGCGATTCGTTCGCAATCGTCGCCGCGCCGAAGACGCTGAATCCTTCACAGACGTATCGCGTGGCGACGACGGACTACCTCGCACGAGTTGCGCCGGGATATCGCGATTTCTTCGCCGGGTTGACCGCGGAAACGCCAGGACTGCGGGTGCGCGACGAATTGCGAAAGCGACTCGGGGAGTAGGGGCTGTCATCCTGAGCCGCCGAAGCCGTGGAGCGCGAAGCGCGGAAGCGGCGCAGGACGGCGAAGGATCTCAAGGTGCGCAACTCCGGCTGAAACCCGCTGGGATTCAACGCAGCTTGGGAAGCTTGAGATCCTTCGGCGCGCTCCGGCGTCTTTCGCCTTCGGCTCAGCGCCTCCGCCAGCCTCAGGATGACAGGGCGCGTCCCCGCGAATTCACGTGACGCCGCGCACGTTCACACATGAGTGCCGCGTCTTGACCCGTCGCCTCGCATCGATATGATGCAAGACATGACCGCTGCTGCGCCCGCCACCCCGCATGTCCGCGCCTCATGGATCGTCGAGTTCTACCGTTCCGCCATCGGCAAAAAGGCCGTCATGGCCGTCACCGGCGTCTTCCTCTTCGGCTGGATTTTTCTGCACATGGCCGGCAATCTCAAGGTTTACACCGGCGCGGAGCACTACAACGCCTATGCGCAGTTCCTGATCACGATGGGCGCGCCGCTGCTGCCGAACAAAGGGGCGCTGATCGCCGTCCGCACGCTGCTGCTGATCGCCGTCTGGTTTCACATTCAAGCCGCCACGCAGCTCACCATCATGAACAAAAAGGCGCGGCCGATCGGATACGGCGAGCGCGATTACGTCGCCGGCTCCTACGCCGCACGGACGATGCGCTGGGGCGGCGTCATCATCCTCCTCTTCGTTTTCTACCACATCGGCCATCTGACGTTCGGCAAGTTCCATCCCGACTTCATTGAGGGCGACGTCTACCACAACTTCGTGACCGGATTTCAGGTGTGGTGGGCGAGCGCGATCTACATCATCGCCAACCTCGCGCTGGGCATGCACCTCTACCACGGGCTCTGGAGCATGTTCAATTCGCTCGGCCTCAATCACGCGCGATTCAATGCGTGGAAGCGCGCCTTCGCCACCGTCTTCGCGCTGATCGTCACGCTCGCCAACATCTCCTTTCCGATCGCCGTCCTGACGGGCTTCCTCCATTGACCACGGCTGCGGCAGGACCACACAAGCAGGTGAAGACTCGATGACTCTGGACAGCAAAATCCCGCCCGGACCGATCGACAAAAAGTGGGAGTACGCCAAGGCCCACTACAAGCTCGTCAATCCGGCCAACAAACGGAAGTACGACGTCATCGTGGTCGGTGCCGGTCTGGCCGGCGCGGCCGCCGCGGCATCGATGGCGGAGCTCGGCTACAACGTGCAGTGCTTCGTCTACCACGACTCGCCGAGGCGCGCGCATTCGATCGCTGCGCAGGGCGGCATCAACGCCGCGAAGAATTACCAGAACGACGGCGACAGCATCTATCGCCTCTTCTACGACACGGTCAAAGGCGGCGATTACCGTTCGCGCGAAAGCAACGTCTACCGGCTCGCGGAACTGAGCGTCAACATCATCGACCAGGCGGTGGCGCAGGGCGTGCCGTTCGCTCGCGAATACGGCGGACTCCTCGAGAATCGTTCCTTCGGCGGCGTGCAGGTCTCGCGCACCTTCTACGCCCGCGGCCAAACCGGACAGCAGCTCCTCCTCGGCGCGTTCCAGGCGTTGGAGCGTCAGATCGGACTCGGACGCGTCAAGATGTTTCCGCGCCACGAGATGCTCGACGTCGTGCTCGTCGACGGCCAGGCCAAAGGCATCGTCACGCGCAACCTCGTCACCGGCACGATCACGTCGTATGCCGCGGACGCCGTCGTCCTCGCCACCGGCGGTTACGCGAACGTTTTCTATCTCTCGACGAACGCGAAGGCTTCCAACGCCACCGCCATCTGGCGCGCATACCGCCGCGGCGCGTACTTTGCCAATCCCTGCTACACGCAGATTCATCCCACCTGCATCCCGCAGAGCGGCGACTTCCAATCGAAGCTGACGCTGATGTCCGAGTCGCTGCGCAACGACGGCCGCATCTGGGTTCCCAAGACCGCGGGCGACAAACGGCGTCCCGATCAGATTCCGGAAGCCGAGCGCGATTACTACCTCGAGCGCAAGTACCCGAGCTTCGGCAACCTCGCGCCGCGCGACATCGCATCCCGAGGGGCAAAAGAAGTGTGCGATGAGGGGCGGGGCGTCGGTCCGGGCGGCCGCGGCGTCTATCTCGATTTCGCCGACGCCATCAAGCGCCTCGGACGCAACGTCATCGAAGAGCGCTACGGCAACCTCTTCGAGATGTACGCCGACATCACCGCTGAGAATCCGTACGAAGTCCCGATGCGCATTTATCCCGCGCCGCACTACACGATGGGCGGGCTGTGGGTCGACTACAACCTGATGTCGACGATTCCCGGTCTCTACGTCGGCGGCGAAGCGAATTTCTCCGACCACGGCGCCAACCGCCTCGGCGCCAGCGCGCTGATGCAGGGCCTCGCCGACGGCTACTTCGTGCTGCCCGTCACGATCGGCGATTACCTGGCCGGCCAGTTGGGCAAGAAAGTCTCCGCCGATCGTCCCGAGTTCACGCAGACGCAGGCCGAAGTCGAGCAGCGCATCGCGAAACTGGTCAATGCGAAGGGAAGCCGCACCGTCGACTCCTTCCACAAAGAGCTCGGCAACATCATGTGGGAACGCTGCGGCATGGCCCGTACCGCGGACGGTTTAAAGTCCGCGATCGCCGACATTCGCACTCTTCGCGAACAGTACTGGCGCGATGTTCGGGTCCTCGGAACAAACGACGAACCGAACCAAGCCCTCGAAAAAGCGGGACGCGTGGCCGATTTCTTCGACCTCGGCGAGTTGATGTGCATCGACGCACTGCAGCGCGAAGAATCGGCCGGCGGCCATTTCCGCGTCGAATACCAGACCGCCGACGGCGAAGCCAAGCGCAACGACGACGACTTCCTCTACGTCAGCGCCTGGCAGTTCAAAGGCGACAACGCCGCGCCCGAACTGCACAAGGAGCCGCTGGTGTACGAAGAAGTGAAGCTGGCAACCAGGAGCTACAAGTGATGGATCTCACCTTACAAGTCTGGCGGCAAGCCTCACGCACCGCGGAGGGCAAGTTCGTCACGTACGAAGCGAAAGGCATCAGCGCTGATGCCTCGTTTCTGGAGATGCTCGACGTCGTCAATGAAGAGTTGACCGAGCGCGGCGAGCAGCCGATCCATTTCGAACACGATTGCCGCGAAGGCATCTGCGGCTCGTGCGGGATGATGATCAACGGAGTCGCGCACGGTCCGATCGGCGGCACGGCCACCTGCCAGTTGCACATGCGCCATTTCAAGGACGGCGACAACATCCGCGTCGAGCCGTGGCGCGCGCGCGCGTTCCCGATCATCAAAGACCTCATCGTCGACCGCAGCCCGCTCGACCAGATCATCCAGGCCGGCGGCTACATCTCCGTCAACACCGGCAGCGCCATCGAAGCGAACACGCTGCTAATCCCGAAGGCGGTCCAGGAACGCTCGATGGATGCCGCCGAATGCATCCAGTGCGGCGCCTGCGTCGCGCAGTGTCCGAACGGCGCAGCGCAACTCTTCACCTCCGCCAAAGTCTCCCACCTCGGCCTCCTGCCGCAAGGCCAGCCCGAACGCTACGACCGCGTGATCCGCATGGTGGAAGTGATGGAAGAGCACTTCGGCAGCTGCACGATGTACGGCGAATGCGAAGCCGTCTGCCCGAAAGAAATCTCCATCGATTTCATCGCCCGCATGAACCGCGACTACATCGCCGCGAAGTTCAAGAACCGCAAGAGCGAAGCGAACGAGTAGTTATCCTGCAGACGCGTCCATGAATTGCTTCAGGGCCGCCTCGGCGTCTTCGAGCTCTTCCTTCCGGCGCAGGTAGCCATGCTTGAAAATCAGCCGACGAGCCTCGGCGAGGTCGTGCTGCGGCGATTCCCACGGGTACGTCGCCTCGCGAAAGAAGAGCCGCGCGCGATACAGATGGATGTCGGCCAGGAACAACGGCATCGGCCCGCGCTCGGCGATCTCCCATGCCTCGTCCAGATCGCTCTGCGCGCTCTCGGCTCCGGTGCGCGCACCGGTGAGACTGCGCTGCCACGCGCGGGTGAGGAGGCTGTGGGGAATCATATGCTGCGTGCCAGCGCGGCGGAGACCGGACACTGAGTGATCCACTTCCATAGCCGCAGTGGTGAATCCGCGCTGACGTTCTTCGGACGTGACCGAGGAAGAGAGTTTCGCCGTCTCACGTCGGCCGCTCTTCGATTTGAGAATCGCCGCGTAGAGCGCGGCGCGGCTCAGCGTAAGATGGTCGAGGGCGATGGTGAGGAGGGAGAGTTTGTTTTGCTCGGCCCACTTGAGCGTCTGCGCCGCGCGCTCGGCGGCGCCGCGGCACAAGGCAAGGCCGCCACCCTTTTTCAGTTCTCCTTCCGTCATCCACGCATCCCGCTCCACCTCCGACAAGAGCAGGTCGCAATACTGGAAGCCCTGAAATGAATACAGCAGAGGGTAGGCCGGCTGATGCTCGGTCTGCATCTGCTCCGCCTCGCCGAAGCGCGCCTCCGCCTCGTCCCGCCGACCCGCTTGGTGCAAGGCGTCGGCATGGGTCGTGCGCTTGCTCATCCGCTGAAACTCATCGCCGCTGCGGTCGGCGTAGGTTACGGACTGCTCGGCGTCCCCCACCGCCCTTGGCACGTCGCCCAGCGTCAGCTCCAGCTCGCTAAGGTTGCCGTAGTTGATAGCTGCCCCTTCCCAGTCCTCTACCTTCACATGCATTTCCCCAGATACACGCATCGGCTCGAGGGCCTCAGTCAGGCGGCCCAAGGCGCGGAGTCGGAAGGCGGCTTGGGCCAGCAGCCAAGCCTGGTAGGCTTCCGAGAATGCGGGGGAGACGCGGCTCCACGGAGTCTCGAAGAAGCAGGCCACGGCTCCCAAGTCGGAACCGAATGCGCCGAGTTTTTTCGTGCTGTAGAACTCGCCCCTTCGCACGATGCGGTCGCCATAAACCTTCTCACACGCCTGCTGTTGCAAGCCCGCATGGCAGCCGTGGGCGATGGCTTGGTAAAGCGGTTGGAGGTCGTCGAGCGTGGCGTCGGGTTTGTCCGGCGTGGTCGCGCAGAGGTGCTCATAGATCCGTCGGTGCGCCGCCCGCCACGTCTCGGGCTTCGCTTCACGCAGGCGCTGGCCGAAGTACTCGCGCAGGAGAGGATGCGCATCGAGGGCCACGAGCATGCCGGAACCTAAGTCTCTTATCACCGTGAGCAGCTTCGCATCTTCCAGACGCTTGAGAGCGAGATTGCGCTGCGCCTCGCTAATGCCCATCAGCGGCTCAGTTAGGCCGGCGATGGCTTCCGCTTCCCATAAGGCCGCGAGGATGTCAGCCGTGGCGGGGCGGTCGAAGAGGCCGAGGAGGCGCAGGAGCGCCAGGGCGCGCCGGCCCTTCGCTTGGTCGTCCGCCGTCTTGCCACCGTTGGCGAGCGACTCCACATACGCATCCATGACATGAAAGGCGTGGCCGCCCTGCTCCTCGGCATCAGCTTCCGAGAGCCGGATGAGGTCGCGCTTACGGATGTCCCCGCCGTGGGCGTCGCGCAGGTAGCTGCCGAGGAGATTGAGCGTGAGGGCGTGGCCCTTCACGTCCTCGACCAGCTTCTCGAATTCATTCCAGAGCGTGTGACTATCCAGGCAGGGGATGGTTTTCCGCAGACTGCCTTTCACTCCGAACGAATGGAGCAGCGCAACGCCGGCCTCGGTGGAAAGGCGAGCCAGTTTTTTCTCCTCGACAGTTTTCCCGACATAGGCGCGCAAGTCAGGAATGCTGTAACGCGTCGTGATGATGCACAGCCCGCGGCTGTTGGTCGCCAGCCCCTTGAGCAGTGCTGCGATGCCCTGATCTTTCAACTCGCCCGGTGTGGGCGAAGTGGGCGCGTATTGCAACGGCTCCAACCCATCGAGGATGAGCAGCGCCCCCTGTTCGCCTACCAGCTGGGCCAGCCGCCGGCCCTTGTCGAACGATCCCGCCGCACTGTCCGCCATCGCCGTATCGCCGAAGAAGGTGAGGGCCTCCTTGAGAAAGAGGTCGGACGAAGCCGCCAACTGCTCCCGCGTCCCCTGGCTGTAGAAGGACCACGCCAGCGCGGCCTCGCATCCCGGCCAATCCTGAAACGCCCGCTCCACGGCCCACTTCGCGACCACCGAGGTCTTTCCTTCGCCGCCGAGGGCGACGAAGGTGAGGATATGCGGACGCTTCGTTTCGCCGCGCACGACCTGGTCCCACGCATCGTTCAGAAGCTTTGTTTCTTCCTCGCGCCCGATGAGATTCGACGGCGCGTATTTCATGATGCGGGAGATGTCGTGGCGTACACCCGGAATTTGCCTGTCTTCATTCCGCGCGGTTTCTTCGAGTTCGCCGGGATGGAGCGTGCGGTAACGATCGAGGATCAGGCGGGCAATGTCTTCCGGCCGACGATCGGACACGATAGGAAAAATGTCTGTTTTGAAGGTGCCGGGGATCTCGACATCATCGAACCGAAAGGGCAGCACCCGATCGAATTCCTCATCGAAGAGCAACGGTTCGATGGCGCGCAGCTCGAGGCCGCACCATGGTTTTTTACGATAGTCGCGGCAGTAGAACGGAACGATCAAGTCTGATTCCGTCGCGTAAATATCCTGGAGTTTCCGATTCGAGGCGTAGCCAATGATCAAGCCCTCATGCCAGTCGTCGTAGAAGATGCGGGCCTTGCCCTGCCCGCCGCCGAACGCGGGCAGCAAGGCGTTCGCGACCTGCTCGACGTACTTGCGCCGTTCGCCGGGAAACGACAGGGCGATGGCAAACTGACGGCGCTCGGATGAATCGGTATTGCTCATTGGACCCGATCCCATAATACCGTCCGGCGTTCCGTAATTCGATGCGGGGCTCACTACGGATACGATCTCGGCGTGAAAGCGCTCGGGTCGAAACTCTTCGTGGTTCGCGCGGAGCTTGGCGATCGCGCTCCGCGCGACTACCGGCTCGACGTTCCGGCGATGCGCGGTTTCGACGGGATCGAGTTCAAGACTCCGGTCACCTTCTTCGTCGGCGAGAACGGCTCGGGCAAGTCGACGATCATCGAGGCGCTGGCAGTTGCGGCGGGATTCAACCAGGAAGGCGGCTCGAAGAACTTTCGCTTCGAGACGGTGCGGCGGGAGGATGAGGCCGAGCAGCCGCTCTTCTTCCATCTCATCCGGTCGTCGCGCTATCCGTCGGACGGCTATTTTCTTCGCGCCGAATCGTTTTTCAACGTGGCCACGGAGATCGATCGCCTCGGCGTGACCCGCGGCTACGGTGGCGTATCGCTGCATAAGCAGTCGCACGGCGAAGCATTTCTCGCGTTGCTGCTGAATCGCTTCCTCGGCGATGGCCTCTACATCCTGGACGAGCCCGAGGCGGCACTGTCGCCGATGCGCCAACTCACGCTGCTGGCGCGCATGCACGAGTTAGTGCACCTCGGATCGCAGTTTCTGATCGCCACGCACTCGCCAATCGTGATGGCGTATCCCGGCGCCACGATCCTGTCGCTCGACGACGGCATGCGCGAGATTTCATACGAGGAGACCGAGCACTATCGCGTCACGCGTGACTTTTTCAATCACCGTAAGAAGATGCTCGATGAGTTGATGTCGTAAAGCACATCAGTGCGTCGTCGCCGGAACATCTTGTTGTTCTTCGATCGGCGTCGTCGTCCATGCCAGTGGTGGACGCACCGCGCCGACTACTTTCCCGAACGATCCGACGCGATCCTCGGGGGTGTCGATGACTTCGAAGACGAGGACGTCGTCGAGGCGATAGAGGAGGTGGCGTTCGTTGCGGCGGAAATTTACCTCGACGCGGTGCACGCCGTCATTGAGCAGATGGCCCGGGATTTCGAAGGAGCTGCGATATAGGCCGGCCGGAAAGGGCCTGCCCGTCCAACGCGGATCGCTGCCGGATAAGGTGCTGAAAATCGGGTAGCCCTCTTCGGTGCGAATCACGACGGCGAGGTCGAGCGCAGCTCCGTCGACCAGGTTCCAGTATTCGAATTCGACGCGCAATGGTGTTCGTACGGTGAGGTGGTCCTCGAATTCGGCCGCAGCGGGGACGACGGCGGCGCGGCGCAGGCGCACGCTGTCATTGCCGGGCGCCGCGTTGAGATCGGGCCACGTCTGCTGGCTCATCGTCGTCAACGTCGTTTTCAGATAATTGCCAATGACGCGGCCCGGCTCTCCATCCTCGACGACCTTCCCGCCGGCGAGCCAGATGACGCGGCTGCAGAGGTTCTGCACCGCGGACATGTTGTGCGAGACAAAAATCACGGTGCGTCCGTTCCGCGAAACTTCGCTCATTTTGCCGAGACATTTCTTCTGAAAGGCGGCGTCGCCGACGGCCAGGACTTCGTCGACGATGAGAATTTCCGGCTGCAGGTGCGCGGCCACGGCGAAGGCGAGCCGCATGTACATCCCCGAGGAGAAGCGCTTGACCGGCACATTGAGAAAGCGGCCCAACTCCGCGAAGGCGACGATCTCGTCGAAGTTGCGCGCGATCTCCGCGTGCTTCATGCCGAGGATCGCGCCGTTGAGATAGATGTTTTCGCGTCCGGTCAGCTCGCCGTGAAAGCCGGTTCCGACCTCCAGCAGACTTCCCACGCGCCCATAAAGCCGCGCCCGTCCCTCGGTCGGCTCCGTGATCCGGGAGAGGATTTTCAGCAGCGTCGATTTACCGGCACCATTGACGCCGACAATGCCGAGGCGCTCGCCGGGGACGATGTCGAGATTGATGCCGCGAAGAGCCCAGAAGGGGCGGTCGGCCTTTGTCTCGCCGCGGCCTCGCAATCGATTGACGGACCTGGTGAACGAGCCGACCAGCGACTCGCGCAAGGTCGCATAGGCAACGCGCTCCGAGGCGATCTGGTAGCGCTTCCCGACGTTTTCGATGTGGATGATGGGACGCATCAGATGAAGTCGGCGAAGCTTCGCTCGGTCTGTTTGAAGAAATGCGCGGCCACGGCGAAGCCGGCCATCGTCAGCGCGGTTGCAATCCCGATCGCCCGCCAATGAAACGGCGTGGAAAAAAGCGCGGCCCGGCATCCTTCGATGAAGGGCGACATCGGATTCAGGTAGAGCAGCCAGCGCAGACGCTCGGGTACGACGGTCGACGGCACGACCACGGACGACGCGAACAGCCACAGTTGCACGAGGAACGGCAGCGCGAATCGGACGTCGCGGTATTTGACGTTGAGCGCCGACATCCACATGCCGGTTGTCAACGCGCAGAGCGTGATCAGCGCGAAGAGAACCGGCAACATGAAAATGTGCGGCGTGATGCGAATGCCGTAATAGAGCATCATCGCGCCGAGGAGGAGCGAGGAGAAGGCAAGATCGACGAGACCCGCAAGCACTGAGGCGGCGGGCATGAGCAGCCGAGGAAAGTAGACCTTGGTTACCAGCTGAACGTTATTCACCAGGCTATTGCCGCTGTTGCTGACCGCATTCGCGAAAAAGGTCCACGGCACGAGGCCGGCCATGGCGAACAGCGGATAAGGAATGTCCTCGGCCGCGCGCGCCAGCCGCCCGAAAACGAGCGTGAAGATGAGCATCATGAAGGCCGGCTGCAGCAGCGCCCATGCGGCGCCGAGGACCGTCTGTTTGTAACGGATTTTGATGTCGCGCCAGGTGAGGAAGTAGAGCAATTCGCGACTGCGCCACAACTCGGCGAAATCGATGCTGAGCCACGCGTCGCGCTGCTCGATGACGATGAGCGGTTGATCGGGCAGCATGGCGTCAGGCGAGACGGGCAACGCATCGGCGGCCGGCGGCAACGCGCGCACGCTTTCCTCAGGGATCAAAGTCATGAAGGTTCAGGACGCAATTGGGGGTGAGATTATGCATGACAGTGGGCCGACGTTTGTATTACAATTTTGTCATGCGCGATCCCAGGAACAAAGATACGACGATCAGCGTGCGGGTCAGCGGAGAGGAAGAGCGCGCGGTGCGGCAGTACGCGCGCAGACGCCGGAGCTCCGTTTCCGACGTCATCCGAGACGCAGTCCGCGTTCTCGTCGACCAGCCAACGAAGGATCACCCGTACGACGACATCGCTGATCTCATCGGCTCGGTGACTGGACTTCCGTCCGATCTCTCGGAGCGCACGGGTGCGCGATTCGCGGAGATCGTTCAGGAGAAGGCGGGGCGCAGACGGTGATCCTGATGGATGCTGGCCCGATGGTCGCGCTCATCAGCGCCTCCGACCATCACCACGAGAGATGCAAAGCGACGCTCGCGACGCTGAACGAAAAATTGGTCACTGTCTGGCCGGCGGTGACCGAGGCCATGTACCTGCTCCGGTCGTCGTGGCAAGCGCAGAGTGCGTTGTGGGAAATGATCGAGCGCGGGGTCCTCAACCTTGCGCCGCTCGATGAAGGCGATGCGCACCGGATGCGGCGTCTGATGGAAAAGTATCGCGATCTACCGATGGACCTCGCGGACGCGGCGCTCGTGCGGCTGGCCGAGCGGGGCAATTTCCGCCGCATCTTTACTCTTGACCGCCGCGATTTCTCGCTCTATCGGCCGACGGGTGTGGGGCGTTTCATCATCCTGCCGTTGGCGAGGTAGGGGCAGGCGGCGCGAGCCTCACCAGCACAGACAGGAGTGTCTGTGCCACATCACACCCACCGGAAGCGCTTCACCGCGATGATGAAACAGACCAGACCCCAGGCGCCGATGATGGCCAGGCCGGTGGTGTGGCCGGCCAGCGTTGCGCCGTCGTTGTAGACGGCGCGCAATGCGCGGAGGAACGGCGCCAGCGGCAGGATGAAGATCGCCTTCTGCAGCCATTGCGGCGCGTTGTCGATGCGGAAGTAGACGCCGGACAGCAGCATCATCGGAAAGAATGCGAGATTCGAAATCGCGCCGTACGTCTCGACCGTCGAGGCGAAACTCGACAGCGCGAATCCCATCGTCAGGAACATCGCCGTCCCGAAAATCACCAGCGCGCTGAACGTCAGATACGAGCCCTGGTTCGCGATGTGGAATCCGAATCGCGCCGCGAGCAGCAGCAGGATCGTCTGAACTCCGACGACAGTGACCCGCTGCAGGATCTGGCCGAGGAGGAAGACCCATTTCGGAAGCGGTGTGACGGCAAGACGCCGGAACTTTCCCTTCTCGCGATAGGAAACGGTGACCATGCCGACGGTGAAGAGGCCCATGCTGAGCAGGTTCAATCCGACCAGGCCGGGCACCAGGAAGGCGGCGTAGTTGTCGGAGCGCGCGTGGCCGGGACTCTCGATTACGTACGGGATGCGCTTCGGTTCCGGCATTCCGTTGAGACGTGCCTGCGCGACCATGAAGGCCTGGCTGGACGCTTGCGCGATGACCAGTCCCTGCGCGAGCAGGTAGCTGTTCAGGCGCAGGCGATATCCGTCGCCGTTCGTTTCGAGCTGCACGGTCGTCTCGCCCTTCGTCCATCGTTGCTCGGCCGCGGCGGGAGCGAGCGTCAGCACCTTCAGTTTCGAATCCTGCAGCGCCTTGACGAATGCAGCATCGCGCGGCGTTTCCTGCGCCGGCGCGACGCGCACCAGCGTCAACTGCTGCGGGCTGCCGCTGCCGAAGATGAAGCCGAATCCGAACAGCATCAGCAACGGAAACGCGAACGTCCAGAACATCGCGCCGCGGTCGCGCACGTACAACCGCCATTCGCTTCGGAACTGGAGCCAGAGGAGTTTGAACGGATTGGGCAGGTTCATGGTCGGTCTCCGTTCAATCGCGCAGGCTGCGGCCGGTGAGCTGGAGGAAAACATCCTCGAGCGTGGCGCGGCGCACGTGCACCTGGTTGTATTCGAGATGCGCGCTTTCGATCGCGGTCAGCAGCCGCGGCAGAAGCGCTTTCGGATCGGGCGTCGGAATCTCCCAGACGTCGCCGCGCGCTTCGACGGCGTTGCCGAGTCGGGCCCCGAAGTAGGACGGATCGGGCGCCGGTCCGTCGAACGTCAGCTCGACGACGCTGGGGATGCCGAGGCCGGCGATCAGTTCCGCGGGCGTTCCGGAGCGGAGGATCTGGCCGTGATCGAGGATGGCCAGCCGGTCGCAGAGCGCCTCCGCTTCGTCCATGTAGTGAGTCGTCAGGACGACCGTGCGCCCTTCGCCTTTCATCGCCCGCACGACTTCCCACAACGACCGGCGACCCTGCGGATCGAGTCCCGCCGTCGGCTCGTCGAGGAAGACGACTTCGGGATCGTTGACGAGCGCGAGGGCGAGTGCCAGCCGCTGCGCCTGACCGCCGGAAAGCGTGACGTGATACGCGTCCGCTTTGTCCTTGAGCTGCACGAGCTCGAGTAACTCCTCGGTGCCGCGGCGTTTCGGATAGTAGCCGCCGAAAAGCGTGAGCGCCTCGCGCGGCGTGATCTTGTTGTACAGACTCGTGGCTTGCAGTTGCACGCCGATGCGCGCGCGGATTTCCGTCGCGTTGCGCTCCCACGTCAGACCGGAAATCGTGATCTGGCCGGCGTCGGGGCGGGTCAGCCCTTCGATCATTTCGAGTGTCGTGGTCTTGCCCGCGCCGTTCGGGCCGAGGAGGCCGAAGACCTCGCCGGCGTTGACGGTGAGGTCGATGCCGTCCACGGCCAGCACGTTGGGAAACTGCTTGCGCAGTCCTCGAACTGCAATCTGTTCCGGCATGCCGGGAGAGTATCGCGATTCGCGCGCGGGACGGAACCCGCTACTATCCTCGGCACAACAAGCGAGGATTTATGAAACGAACGACAGCCGCCCTGGTGATGTTTCTGTGCGCCGTGTTCGCGCTGCAGTCGGTGCCCGCAAATGCCAGCGAGAGTTTCACGCTCAACATCCCGCTGCGATTCAATCCGCAGCAGGAGACGGGCGAGGTGCGCATCACGCTGACGCTGAACGCGGCGCCGGCCGGCTCGCAGCTCGTCGTCAACGGCAGCGCCACGCTGAACCTCGGCGACACGCAGACGATCGCCGGCGACTCCGTTTCCTACGCCACCGCCGGCGGCAATGACGTGCGCATCACGTACAAGCCGCTCTCGAATTTTGGCGCCGACTTCTGCTCCGCCGGCGCGGCGACGGAGAAGAACGTCCCGATGCGATTCGTCGGCGCGCAGGACGTCACGCTCTACCGCATCTCGTCGTACATCGTGGCCTCGCCGCTCGTCGAATGTTCGGCGGTGTCGAAGCACACGGGCGACACGCCGGCCACGCTGATTCCGGTCGACGACGGCGTCGCGCCCGCGCTCGATGCGATCAACAGCGGCCGCAACCCGTTCGACCTCATGCTGGTGCTCGACAAATCGGGGAGCATGGCCGACCTTCCGCCCGGCGCGGTCTCCGGCGCGACGAAGGCCGAGATTCTGAAATCGGCGATCACGACGTTCGTCTCCGAATGGCGGCAGATGGATCAGGAGACTCCCGACGGCGCGGAGTGGTCGCACGACCGCATCGGCGACGTCTTTTTCGACGGCACGCCGGTGGCGCAGACGCTGCCCGGCGGCGACGCTCCGGCGAACATCTTCGTGCAGCGCGGCTCAGCGGTTCCCGGTCCGTGGGCCGCGGTGACGAACAACGTCAATTCGCTCACGCCGGGCGGCTCGACCTCGATCGGCGGCGGAATCAACGAGGCCATGAAGCAGTGGAAGCTCGATCCGGCGCACGACCTCTCCATCCTCCTCGTCACGGACGGCATGCAGAACACGGCTCCGCTGGTCAGCGTCACCGGCAGCGGATTTCTCGGCCTCACACCCATCAGCGGCCTGCCCCAGGAACTGCGCAAGCGCTTCATTCCCATCCAGACCATCGGCTTCGGGACCCCAGCCGCCGTGGACGAGGATCTGCTGCGCAACATTTCGTACGAGACGTCCGGCGTCTCGTACATCAGCGTCAACGCCGCGACCCTTTTCACCGACCTCGGATGGCAGCTCATCGCGCTGCTCAAGGGCAACACGGCGTCGATGGCGCTGATGCAGACCGACACGCTGACCGGCAAAGGTCCGAGCGCGCCGCAACCGGTGCTCGTCGATCGCTCCGCGCAGCGCCTCGTCTTCACCGTGCAGTGGGCGCCGCCGACGCGCGAGGCACTGAACATCGAAGTGTTCCGCCCCGATGGCACCGCCGCCGTTCCCGACTCCGCGGAGAAGACGCCGCAATCGTCGACGAAGATGTTCAACGTCAAGCCATCCGATATCGGCAAATGGACGGTGCGCGTCGTCCGCGGCCTCAATCAGACGCCCGATCCCGTTCCGTACGTGCTGAGCGCGATGATTCGCGAACGCCACCTCGACTATCTGCTCTCCACGACGCCTGGCCGTCCCGGCACCGGCGACAAGATCACGGTCCGCGCCGTCGTCGACTGGGACGGCAAGCCGTTGAAGGGACTTCCCGCCGGCGCGATCCGCGTCCGCGTCCAACGTCCCGGCGCCAGCATCGGCACGATCCTCCACGACGCAAAGTCCGCAGACAAGTCGAACGGTACGACTACGACTCCGACCGGCGACAAGCTGACTCCGTACGGCCGCAAGCTCGCCGCCGCCATCACTCGCAGCGAGCTGAAACGCATCCTGCCCACCGACGTCGCCACGATCGAATTGAAGGAGGAGGGCCGCGGCATTTACAGCGGCACGTTCGATCAGACCACCGTCGCCGGCAGCTACGGCTTCGAAGCAGTCCTCGATTGGGAGACCGAACGCACCGGCCACACCCGCCGCGTCGAGCGCATCGAAACGCTCGTCCACGTGAAGCCCGACCCCGATCGCACCGACGTCAAGGTCACGCGCGTCGACGCGCGCACCGTCACCATCGCCATCACCCCGCGCGACAAATCCGGCAACTACCTCGGACCCGGCTATGCCTCCCTCATCCAGGCAAAACTCCGCGGAGAAGGGCGCATCGCCGGTCCCGGCGACCGCAACCAAACGGGAACGTACGTCTTCACCATTGCCGGACTGCCGGCCAACAAAATACCGGATGTGATGATCACGGTGGATGGCGTAGCGATTGGAGTGCGACCTTTATGAGTTACTTGATGACGTAAGGATCGGCAGGCGGCGCTCCGTAATGACATGGGATTGCGTGGAGGCATACTTTCTGCTGCCGTTCGACCGTTGATCGAGGAGGAAGATATGCGCCAGGCCATTGCCGCAATTGCATTCTGTATTCTCTCAACGGCTCTGTACGCCGCCAAACCTGTAACCGATTCTCCGCCGCCAGCCGACGACTACACGGTTCTGACGGGGAAGGTGACGATCGGCACGATCGGTGACCGGGAAGTCGGCGTCATGATCGACCAGGGCGATTCTTTCCGCCATCTGTTCCGCCTATGGACCAGCGGTCCGATCAAACCGTTCCGTGCATCAAGTCAAAGCGCCAGTATTGAGTACCGCGGCGACGAATTGGTCATCATGGCCGCCGACCAGGATCTGTTTTGGGTGCTTGCAACGTCGACCGGCGATGCGCGTGCGCCTCGGCAGCCGGTCGGATTTACTGCATCGCGTTATGTCGGCTACGGACTGAACCATGAGATTCGCCCGCTCGAGGTACGCCAGCGCAGCGGCAGCGGCCGGCGAGCCATCATCGCCTTGGATTGTGAAGACTTCGACAGTTGCATTTTCAATAAGGATTACGACATTGGCGGAGGCGGAGCCGGCGCAACGTGTGATTCCGGAGGGATCGGGTCGTCCTCTTGCTCCACGTCGAACAACTATGGCTCCTGTTCGGTGACGTGCACGACCGGTTACGCCTGCTGTACGAGTGCCTCGGGTCCAAACGCGGGCGCCTATTGCAGGTGTAAAGGAAACTAACGCACCGAATCTACAACTCTCACCGTAGGTACCACGACCAGATCTGCCCGGTGACCGCTAGTCCGATCGTCCAGCGAAGAGCGATCGCGACCTTTGAGCGACCGCGATCGCCAACAGAAGCGCCGTGGCGATGCTGACGATCGCGCCGGTCGTGACCGACTTCGGGCGGTACGACAACACGATGTCGTGATCGCCGGCGGGGAGGAACATGCCGAGGAAGGCGCGGTCGGCGAAGTGGAGCTTGATCGGGTCGTGGCCGGACGTCGCGCGCCATCCCTTCCATGCGGTTTCGGAGACGACGATCCATCCCGGCGATTGCATCGACGCGTGCAGCAGGAGCCGCGATCCGTCCGCGCGCACGCGCACGGTGCCCGTCCCATTCGCGACATCCATCTTCGCTCCCGGCGTTTCGATCCAGGCCTCGGCGCCGAAATCGTTGCAGGCGCGCATGTCGCGGATCACCTCGCTCGTCCCCGTGTGCACCACGCGCGGAATGAACGCGCGCGGCAGAACGCGGCTGTTCTCGAGCAACTGGTAGCCGGGATAGCGGCCGACGAGCCGCCACGACGGAGGGATCGGCGAATCGGGCAGCGCCAGCGCGAAGCGTACGTTCATCATCGACAGCATCGGCGCGGTGAGGTCGTCGACGCGATTCGACCAGACCGGCTGCGGAATCGACCAGAGCGGAAAGGTCTCCGCGAGCCGCGCGAACGTCATGGCCTGATAGCCGCGAACGTCTTCCAGTCCGTAGTGGGCAGCGATATTCGGCGCGAAGAGCGGCCCTTGACCGACGATGCGATACGGCTCAGCGTTGCTCTGATCGGGGTGCGGGAGTCGTTCGAAACCGGCGATCGGCGGAAAGAACGCTCGGCGATCGACGGCAGGGATGAAGCCTCCGATCTCGATGACGCGCTGCAACAGCAGGAGGCCGAGGAGTGTCGCCGCGACGGAGCGATTCGTCCGAAAGGCGACCAGCGATGCGAACGCGAGCAGCAGCGGCGCGACTTCGCGGATAGCGTTTGCGCGAACGAAGTCGGGAGTGAGCGTGCTGTGAATTGCCATCAGCGTCGTCAACGCCGCGATCGACAGCCCGGCGATGAGAAAAAGAAACGCCAGCCGGCGGCGCTCGGTGAGCGACGCCTGCAATCCGATCGCTGCCAGAACGCAGGTTGCGAATGCGGCGAACGAGATCATCCGCGCGTTGATGGCCAGGGTGAAGATCGGAAGCCGCTCCAGAATCGGGTTGACGATCGGCGCTTCGGCGCCGGCCAGAAATCCGAACGCGACGACGCCGCCGAAGAACCACTTCTCGCGCGTCCGCGCATGCAGCAGTGCGAAGAGTGCAGGCGCGAAGAGCATCGCTCCCGCGTACGCCGTTCCCATCGAGTGATGCTGCAGTCCCGGCTCGTGTTGCGGCTCTTCCTCGCCGGGCAAGCCTTCCGCGAAGGGGAGGATGTTGCTTCGCAGCACATGCGCGACCACGCCCCACGACGCGCTTCCTCCCTCGGCGCCTGACGTCCGATGCAGGTACTCGCGCGTCTGCGGAATCGCATCGATCATCGGCGCGACGAAGAAGGCGGACAGCAGCAGTGCGACGATTCCAGCGGCCAGTCCGCTGATTACAACGCGCGAGAGCCGCGCTCGCGCGCAGAAGATCACGTACGCAATCGCCAGCGCCACGACATGCAACGACGTCTCCGGATGTCCGCACAACGTGATGAGAATCAGCGCGGAAGTCAGAAGCGCCGTCGCGCGGATTCCGGGACGCAACGCCACGCAGCGCGCGCCGAGCATCACCAGCGGCAGGAGCGCGATCGCGTTTCCATGCGCCGTGAGCGTGAACGCCACCACGTACGTTGACAACGCCCAGCCTGCCGCACCGAACAGCGACGGCATTTGCCGCAGCTCCAGATTTCGCAGAAACAGAAACATCCCCAGAGCGGCGAGGAAGTACGTCATCGCGGCCATGAATCCGAGCGCGTCCGGCGCCGGAATCAGCAGGCCGAGGAGCGTGACGGGATGGAACGGAGCGGATTGCGCGGCCGCCGCGAGCACGTTGCCGGACAACTCGAACGGATTCCACAGCAGCCATTGCCGGTGCCCGATCGACCATCGCAGCGCCGCGTTCCACGGCAGGAACTGCACCGTGACGTCTGATGGCAGCGGATTGGCGATGTGTTCGACGCCGGCGCGCGTGGCCATCGACGCCAGCGGCTCGAAGTGATACGCGACGTCGATCGGCGCGTAGACCTTGCCCGTCACGAGCGCGCGGCCCGTGAGACACAGCGGCAGCAGGATCAGAACCGCCGCGGCCTGGCGCGAAAGCGCCGTGAATCGGCGGACCAGAGCGAGCGTGGCTGCGGCGGAAAGGAGATAGAGGAGTGCGCCCACGGGGTCGGAGCGGCGGACCGGCCGCTCAGTTGCCGATTGTACCCGCGCACGCGGCATACTGCGCGCATGCGACGCATCGCATTCACGCTTCTGCTCCTCGCGGCGCACCCGCTTTTCGCCGCGTACGCCGATCGCGACCTGGTCATCCCCGTCGTCGGCCGCGCCGCCGGAGGCTCGGGACGGCTTTTTCTCACCGCGCTCTGGATCACGAATACGGACGACCATCCAGCGGTGATGACGTTGTCGTATCTCGAAAGCGGCCACGCCAATCGCTCGCCGAGGAAAACGAGCGTCACGCTTCCGCCGCGGCAGACCTACGTCGTCGATCCTCTTCGCCCGCCGATTCTGCCCAACGTCGACAGCATCGGCGCTCTTCGCATCGAGTCGAATGCCGACGTCGTCGCGTCGGCGCGGATCTACGGCTACGTTCCCGCTGCCGGACCAAGCACCGCACTCTCGATGGCGCTGACCGCCATCCCCACGCGCCTCGGCATCGGCAATGGTCAATCCGCCGTGCTGCACGGCAACGGATCGAGCGACGCGCAATACAAGTTGTACGTGATCGAGACGTCAGGCGCCGCGCTCTCAGTCGTCGTCGCCGTCGAGGATCTCCATGGCCAGGTCCTCGGCGAGAAACGGCTCTTCCTCGATGGCTACGAACACGTGGCCACGGACACGCGGCAGATGTTTCCGGCAGTCCATCTCGACCACGCGGTAATCCGCGTTCGCGGCGTCAACGGCAACGGGCGCGTGATTGCCGCGGGCACGCAGATCGCCGCGGCATCGCAGGACAGTTGCGCGTACGAGATGAGCTTCGCGCCGGAACCGCGCACGCGCATTCGCGCGCCCGAGGCCGCGGTGTACATCGCAATCGCGGCATTGGTGGCGATTGCGCTGCTGCGGCGGAGACAATAGCGGCCGATGCCGTCCGGTCTCTCCGAATTCGCCGAGGTGGCTGTGCCCGTCGCCGTCCATGGCACGTTCACGTATGCGATCCCGCCCGAGTTGCGCGACGCGGTGCGCCTCGGATCGCGCGTCGAAGTTCCGTTCGGCGCGAAACGAAACACGGGATTCGTGGTCGGGCTCTCGGATGCGGCACCCGAGGGAAGCAAAATCAAGCCGATCCACACGGTGCTGGATGATGACGAGCCGGCGCTGCTTCCGGAGATCATCGAGCTCTGTAAGTGGGCCGCCGAGTACTACATCGCGCCGCTCGGGGAGATGCTGCGCGTGGCGCTGCCGGCGAATATGTCTGCGCGGGGCCGCCGAGAGCTGACGCTGGTCGCGGATGAGTCGATGATCGCGGCTGCAATCACCTCGGAGCAAATCCTCGACGTCGATCTGCCGCTGATCGACGAACTGCGCCGTCGTCCGCTGCCATTCGCCGCGGCGCTGGAAGCGAGCTCGCGATCGTCGATCGAACGTCTTCGCGATGCTGGGCTGATCACGATCGGCGACCGCGTGACGGACGCGAAAGGTGTTCGCTACGACCGATTCGTCATCCTCGAGACGATTCCGGCCGCACTGACGGCGAAGCAGCAGCGGGCGGTCGATCTGCTGTCGTCGCGCGGCGTGGAGATGTCGGTGCGCGCGTTGGAAAACACCGGCGTCAGCGCGGCGGTGCTGTCAGCGCTGGCGAAGAAGAAGATCGTCCGCATCGAACGACGCGCGCGACGGCACACACTCGACGCGTTTCTGGCGGGACTCGATCCGGCCAGCGTCGGCGAGATCCGGCATTCAGTCGAACAGACCGCCGCCATCGAGACGATCCGCAAATCGCTCGGCACCTTCGCGCCCTTTCTGCTCGAAGGCGTCACCGGGAGCGGCAAAACCGAGGTCTACATCGAATTGATGCGCGACGCGGTGAGGCGAGGGGAACAGGCATTGCTGCTGGTTCCGGAAATCTCCCTGACGCCCGTCTTCGCCTCGCGACTGAAGGAGCGATTCGGCGAACGGATCGCCATCCTGCATAGCAACCTTTCCGCGAGCGAACGTTTCGATCAATGGTGGCGTGCGCGGCGAGGGGAAGTGGACGTGGCCATCGGCCCGCGTTCCGCGCTCTTCACACCGTTCCAGCGACTCGGCCTGCTGGTGGTCGATGAAGAAGGCGACGCCGCCTACAAGCAGGACGAGACGCCTCGTTACAACGCCCGCGACCTGGCCGTCGTCCGCGCGCAGTTCCGCAACATCCCGGTCGTCCTCGGCTCCGCCACTCCGTCGCTCGAATCGCGCGAAAACGCCGCGCGCGGCAAGTACACGCTTCTGAAAATGACCTCGCGCGTAGAGGCCCGGCCACTACCCGAGGCCGACGTCATCGATATCCGCAAAGAACGCGCGGAAAAAGAGGACAAAGGTTTCGTCATTTTCAGCAATCCATTGAAGGCGCAGCTCAAGGAGACGTTCGCGGCGGGGGAGCAGGCCATCATCCTGATCAATCGCCGCGGCTACGCGCCGTATCTCTTATGCCGTGAATGCGGCCACGAGTTCCGCTGCCGCGATTGCAGCGTGACGCTGACCGTGCACCGCCGCGCCGGAATGCTGATCTGCCACTACTGCGGCCTGCGCAAGCCGATTCCGGCGCTCTGTCCATTGTGCAATGGCGAAGTGCTCCAACCGATCGGCTTCGGCACGGAGAAAGTGGAGGAACGTTTCCGCCGCGATTTCCCCGACATCACAGTGGACGTCCTCGATAGAGATTCGACGCGCAAGAAAGGGGAGCTGGTTCGAATCCTCGACCGCTTCCACAGACGCGAAACGCAGGCGCTGATCGGCACGCAGATGCTGAGCAAAGGACATCATTTTCCCAGCGTCACACTCACCGCCGTCCTCAACGCCGACTCCATCCTCGGCTATCCCGATTTCCGCTCCGCCGAAAAAACGTTCTATCTATTGACGCAGGTGGCGGGCCGCTCCGGCCGCGGCGAACTGCGCGGCAAGGTGCTGATCCAGACCGCGTTCCCAACCCATTACGCGATCCAGCACGCCCTCCGTCACGACTACGAAGCGTTCTACAAAGCCGAGATCGAATTCCGCAAGATGTTTCACTACCCGCCGATCACGTCGATGATCGCCATACTCTTCCGCGGCGAAAAACTCTCGGACGTCGACCAAGCCGCCTTAGACGCCGGCCGCCGCCTCGAAGAAGCCATCCGCCCCCTGACCGGCACGCGTATCCAGGGCCCCGCTCCCGCGCCAATGTCCAGGATCAAAGGCGTCTACCGCTACCAGATCCTCCTCCGATCGCCACACCGTACCGCGCTTCGCAAAGCGGTGGAATCGGTGATGGTTGGCAAAAAGTGGAAGGGCGTAGATGTGGCGGTGGATGTGGATCCGATCAATATTTTGTGAGGAGTCGAGTCGGCTTTGCGAAATAGATAAGTATTTCGTTGCGCTCTCGACGATCACGCGCTCAACGAGAGTAAACTGTTGTCTATGGGTTATGGATGGAGCGCGCCAGTTCTCAAGCCGAAGATCTTCGTGAGCTATCACCACGGCGGCGACCGCGCGTACTACGACGCTTTTACTCGCAAGTTCTGTCATACGTACGACGTCGTCCAAGATAGTTCCGTCGACAGGATTATCGACAGCGACAACCCGGACTATGTTATTCGCCATATACGAGAGGAATTCATTACCGGCACGTCGTGCACAGTTGTGCTGTGTGGTGCAGTCACGCCGAGTCGAAAATTTGTTGATTGGGAGATAAAAGCAACTCTCGACAAGGAACATGGCTTAGTGGGAGTGAACCTGCCGACGAATCTACCGAATCCAGACGGCACATTGCCCGTGCCTGACCGCTTTTTAGATAACTACCGGTCAGGATATGCGCTATGGACGTCGTGGTCGGAGATCGTCGGCGACGTTGCGCGCTTCGCGCGATTGGTGCATGAGGCACGAGCGCGAGAAAAATGGAAAATCAACAACTCTCGTGAGCTGCGATCACGGAACGGATAGCAAGCCTGAAAACGTCAAGAGCACTTCAGTGAAGGCCGCTGCGGAGTAGTTTGAGACTCGGAGGACGTGCTATCCTTACTTGTGAAGCTAAGTAAGGGGTTAAAATGGATGTTCCGGCGACGCTGTCTTCCAAAGGACAGATCACACTTCCCAAGCCTGTACGCGATGCGCTCGATTTGAAGGAGGGCGATCGTGTGCTGTTCCGCATTTTCGAAGGGCGGGCCGTCCTGGCAAAGGTCGAGGATTTTCTCGATCTGGCCGGTAGCGTCAAAGTGCCGGCTACGAAGAAAGGGAAGTCGTGGCGCGAGATTAAGGCCAGCACCTGGCGTCATCGCGCGGCAGTTCGAAAGTGAGAGCGCTTCTCGACACGAATGTGCTCGTGCGGCATCTCACAGGTGATCCGCCAGCGCAGGCGAAGCGGGCAACGGCGTTTCTTCGAGATTCGCACGAACTGATCCTCACCGATCTGGTGCTCGCGGAGATGGTCTACGTCCTCGAGTCGTTTTATGAAGTGTCAAGGACGGATATCGCCCGAATGTCGCGCTCATTACTAGCCTTTCCGTCGATCGAAACCGGAGATCATGAAATGCTGCTGCGCGCGATCGAAATTTATGAAGGCCTTCGCCTCGACTTTGCAGAGGCCTATCTTTCGGCGCTTGCGGAGATGTCGGACGTTAAGAATGTGGCGTCATTCGATCGCCAGATCGATCGCGTGAAGAGCATCGAACGCGTCGAGCCGTAGACGTGATCGCACGCGCGGGAAGCGGAAGGCTTTCACCACAGAGGCACAGAGACCACAGAGAACTTCTTTGTGTCCTCTGTGTCTCTGTGGTGAGTGCCTTTCGTGGCCTAGTCACGTGTGTCAATTTCGGCCGCGGGCACGGTTTCCGGGATCTTGATGTCCTTCCCGTCGCGCCGCCAGATCATCGCGCTGATCCACCAATGGCCGTCGCGTTCGAAGAGCTGGATGCTGTTCACGCCGCGGTTGATGACGTCGCCGGCGCGGGTCCAGCGGGTTTCGTATGCGCTGAGGACGTGGGCGATGTTGTCGAACTGGTGGGTCTCGCGCCAGATCTCGCCTTCCCAGAAACTGGGGAGGACGCCGGAGTCGATCATCGACTCGAAATTCCGGCGGAAGGACTCGACGGTGAATTCGAAGACGCCTTCGTCGTTCACGCGGACGAAGCGGGCGTTCGGCGCGAAGATCACGGACTCGCGCTTCCAGTCGGGACGCGTGCCCGGTTCGAAGGAGACGTTCTCGTACATGGCGGCGATGACGCTGTCGATGCTGTTCATGGCCGCGCATTCTCGCAGTAGTCGCGCGTGACGCGATGGCGAAACGCGAACACCTTGCGCAGCCGCGGCTTGATTGCGATCGGATCGATGATGCGCCCGAGGAGGCCGAAGGGCGGCGTGTAGTCGATGTCGTCGATGAGGATCGCGCCGTCGGGATGCGGCTCGACGATGTGGCGATGGCGCCAGCTCCGGAACGGCCCGCGCACCTGCTGGTCTTCGAAGGAATGCGGCGGATCGTAAGCGGTGTGCAGCGACTCGAAGGTAATCCACACGAATGCGATGCGAATTTTGACGATGGTCCGGCTTCCGGCCTCGAGGCTCGGCGCAATTTGAATGACGCGAATCTTCTCGCCCGGCGGCAGCAGACGCAGGAAGGCGTCGGGCTGCTCGTGGAAGCCGAAAAGCTGTTCCGGAGTCGTGCGAATCACACTTCGGGCGGTGAACTGGAGCGACACGTCACGCATCGTAGCGCCGACGGCTCGTCGGCTGGACCGCCAGCGGCTCGCTGGCGCGTCACGTGCCGCCGAGCCGGCGGCGGTCCAGCCGGCCAGCGGCCGGCGCTACAGTCGCGTTCACCACTTTGGCGCCGGTTTCCCCGCCCAAACCCAGGCGATGAAATCGACCAGCGGCGGGGTGGCGCCTAGCTCGCGGAGGCGGACGTTGACCTGGCCGCGGTGATAGGTCGAATGCGACGGGAGCTGCAGAAGCGTCTCGCCGAGTGTGGAGGGATGGGCGGCGAAGCCGGCGCGTTTGGCGAAGTAGCTGGACCACGGCAGGACCATTTCGCGATCGACGGCGTCAGGAGATAGCGAGGCGATGTAATTGTTCGCGACGGCGTAGAAATCGCGGCCGAGTTTTCGTACGGCATCGAGGCCGGGAAAATCATCCGGTCCTGTGAAGACGACCTGCTCGCCGCGCCACGCCTGAAGGAACGCGTGCTGCGTGGCGTGGATGTGGTACAGCCGGTCGTGCAGGAGTTTATCGTCCGAGGCCGCGGTGCAATCGGCGACGGCGCGCCAGACCATCGCGTCGGCCCATTCCATGTGCGCGAAGAGCGGGCGGACGGCGTCGAGCATCGTCATGCGATCGGCTGCGGACGAAGCGGCGTCTCCAGCTTCACCAGGCCATCGAGCAGCTGCTCATCGACGTTGCGGTCGATCGTCCGCACCAGCATCAGCACGCGGTCGACATGCTGGATCACGACGAGCAGCGCGCCGTAGATCGGCTCGCCCTTCGAGCGCTCGCCGGTATGGAACGGGAAGCGGCGGCCGATGAGGTGCGGATCGAGCGAGTTGAGGCTGGTCACCGCCTGATTCAGTCCCCAGAAGATGCGGTCGCCGAGGTCGTGCGGCGCGTGATTGCCGCGCGTGTGGCGGGCCGCGTCCGCCAACCGGTCGACGGCGCGGCAGAGCGCACGGAACTCGTTCTCGATCGGCACTTTGCGCGGATCGTCAAAGGGAAGATGGGAGAAAGACGTGAAGAGAATATCGATCCGGCGGCGCAGATCCTGGTCGAGTTTCCAGGCCATCCACTCCGCCGATGGGACGTGCCGCATCGGCTCATTGCGAGCCCATGTTTCGAGCGACAGCCGCGGCGCGGCGGTCTGCTCTGCGTCAGTTGCGAGCATGCTGGTCATCTGTTAGGGTCACGCACCTATGAATCCTGACCCGACGCAGTTCGAGGAGCCCATTCTGCAGCTCCGGCGTCGAATCGAGGAAACCACCGCGGCTGAAGGAGATCCCGCTCAGCTCGCAGCGCTCGAGGCAGAGCTTACCAAACTCGCCGACGAGATTTACGCCAATCTCACGCCCTGGCAGAAGACGCTCGTGGCGCGGCATCCGCTGCGGCCGTACACGCTCGATTTCATCGGCTACCTGTTCGACGAGTGGACGGAGATTCACGGCGACCGCAAGTTCTCCGACGATCCCGCCATCGTGGCCGGCTTTGCGCGCTTCCGCGGCACCCCCTGCGCGGTCATCGGCCATCAGAAGGGCCGCAACACGAAAGAAAAGATCCATCGCAATTTCGGCCAGCCGCGCCCGGAGGGATTCCGCAAGGCGCTGCGGGTGATGAAGCTGGCCGAGAAGTTCAACCTTCCGATCTTCACCTTCATCGACACCCAGGGCGCCTACCCGGGCCTGGGCGCGGAAGAGCGCGGCCAGGCCGAGGCGATCGCGGTCAACCTGCGCGAGATGGCCATGCTCAGCGTGCCGGTGATCGTGATCGTGATCGGCGAAGGCGGCAGCGGCGGCGCGCTCGCGCTGGGAGTTGGCGATCGCGTCTTCATGCTCGAGCACGCGGTCTATTCGGTCATTTCCCCCGAGGGATGCGCGGCCATTCTCTGGAAAAATCCGTCAGCCGCGGCGGAGGCAGCAGCGGCGATGCGGATCACCGCATCCGACCTGAAACGCCTTGCCATCATCGACGACATCGTCCCCGAACCGAACGGCGGCGCGCACGCCGACCCTGCCAAGGCGGCCGAGCTTCTCGCGCCGTATCTCGAAAAATCGCTGAAGGAGCTGATGAAGCTGAAGCCGTCCGCGCTTCCGGAAGAGCGCTACAAGAAGTTCCGGAAGATGGGGATGTTCGAAAAATAATTTTTCACCACAGAGGCACAGAGGACACAGAGAACTCTGTGCACTCTGTGTCTCTGTGGTGAAATGACCGATCGAGAAGAGCGGCTGCCGGTGAAGATGGTGAGATCGACATCGCGGCGATGTTCAGAGCCGACGTGTAAGGCTTGCCTTCGCGCGCGACGTATCACGACTTCTTCGCGCGCCGTTTCTCCGCCTCCTCCAGCCAGCCGCGGCGCAGCGATTCGGCGGGGATGCTCGACATGTATGGCTTGATGTCGAGGATCGGCGTTCCGTCGAGCATGTCGACGCCGTGGACGTACAGTGAGGCGCCGTCGCGGCGCAGAAGCTCGACGACGGTGAGCGCGATCGGATTCGGGCGAAGGGGCGAGCGCGTGGCGAAGACGCCGTGCGGCGTTTCTTCGCCGGGCGGCCCGCCGAGGAGCTCGAAGCCTTCCGAACGATCGAAGACCCAGAGAACGAAGAGGTGCGAAAAGCCTTCGATGTGCGTGAGGCCGGTTTCGAATTCCGGCACGATTTCGAGGATCCCATTCGCCTCATGTTTCGTGCCGAGGCCCTTGGGGATCTGCATCGTCTCTTTGAATGGGGTGCGCGCGAAACCGATCGCGCGTGGTGTGAAGAGTGGCTCGTCGATTGACATGCGCGCACTCTAACTTGCGGATACGATCTGCGCATGCGTCGAATCGTTTTGGTCCTCCTCCTCGTCTCGGCGGCGACTCTCCAAGCGCAAATCAACGATTCCGAGGTTTGGGTCGGATCGTTGGACATGACGTCCGGCCGATTCGCGGTCTCGAATCTGGTGAATATCTCCAAGCATCCCGGCTACGACAATCAGCCGGCGTTTTTTCCGGATGGGAAGCTCGTCTACACATCGCAGATCGCGCTGCTCGATGAGACAGGACATGCGGTGCAGGCGGTGATTCACGATTTCGCGAATGGAACCTCGACGCCGGTACCGGGCGCGCTCGGATTCAGTCCGACGCCGGCTGCCGATGGCTCGCTGATGCTGTTGCGCGATGGACACGTGGTCCTGCACGACCCCTCGGGGAAAGAGAGCCAGCTCACCGAGACGAAGGACGCCGGCTACTTTGCGCGCTTCGACGAGCAGACGTGGGCGCTCTACATGAACGACAAGCAGCGGCGCATCGTCATTTACGATCCGAAGACGAAGGCGCTGGACACGATGGCCATCGGTTCGATCAGCGCGCCGTTCCGCATCCCGGACAAGCGCGCCGTGAGTTTCGTCGCGGTTGAGCCATTTCCTATGCCGGAAGGGGAGGCGGCAAAGACAGCGCCTCCGCGCAAGTTTGTGCTTCGGCAACTCAACCTCGACGATCGTCAAGTGACCACGCTCGCCACCGTTCCGTTCCGCACCTCGGGGAGCCACGTCTGGACGTCGCGCGGCACACTGCTGATCGCGTCCGGCCATACGATTTACGAATGGAATCCGGCGAAACCGGACGATTGGCCGATCGCGGCGACGTTCGACGATCCCGAGTTGCAAGGCTTGACGCGCATCGCCATCAGCCCGCGCGGCGATCGGATCGCGCTGGTGTCGACGCCGCGCGACGAAACGATCATCCGCGATTCGCGCGCAGCGTCGAACGCAGCGCTGGCCGCGCACAACGCGTCTGCGTTCGCGCAGGTGCTGAAGGACGACGCAACCGTTGTTTCCGCAAGCGGGAAGGTGATTCACGGCCGCACGGAGATCCAGCAGGAAATCGACTCACGCTTCAAGGCGCAGCCGGAGCTCGTTTACGTTCGCACGCCGGCATCGATCGAAATCAGCCGCAGCGATCCCGCTGCCTCGGAACGCGGCACGTGGACTGGCCACACGACGACGCCGGCCGGCTCCGCTGACCTGCGGGGCGATTACCTCGCCGTCTGGCGAAAGACGATCTCGAGTGCCGGCCTTCCATCGTGGACCATCGCCTCGGAGGTTTTCGTCGCGCTCGATTGCACCGGCGCAGGCTGCACGGCGCGATGACATTCGTCCTCATCCCGCCGCAATTGTTCCTGATGGGATCGGACGATGGCCAGCCGGATGAGAGTCCCGTTCATCGCGTGTGGATCGACGCGTTTGAAATCGATGCGTATCAGGTGACGAACTCCGACTATGCGGTCTTCGCGAACGCCACGGGCCATGCGCCCCCGCCGGCTCCGTTCCACGATCCGCAGCAGCCGGTCGTCGGCGTGTCGTGGTTCGAGGCTGTCGCCTACTGCGAATGGCTCCACGTTCGTCTGCCGACCGAGGCCGAATGGGAGTGTGCGGCGCGGGGAGGATTGGAAGGAATGCACTACCCGTGGGGCGACGACTGGCCCTTGCAGGATGCCGCGGCCGGTCCGCGCGCGGTCGGACTTCGCGCATCAAACGCCTACGGTCTTTACGACATCTGCGAGAACGTTCACGAGTGGTGCAGCGACTGGTACGCGGCGGATTACTACCGCGTTTCGCCGGAGCGAAATCCCCGAGGTCCGGAGACGGGCTCGCGCCGCGCGTCGCGAGGCGGCTCCTGGCGGCATCAAATTCCATTCAGCCGCTGCGCCGCGCGATCGAGCCTTCCGCCGGAGTTTCGCTACGCCGACTACGGGTTCCGCGTCGCCCGCGACGCCGCGGCTTGACTGCAAGTATTCTGTTCGTCCATGCCGGAGATCGCTGATTCATTCGCGCTCGTCCTGACCGGCGGAGGCGCGCGTGCGGCATATCAGGTCGGTGTGCTGCGCTGCCTGGCCAGGCATCTTCCGAAGGACAGCTTCGACATCATCACCGGAGTCTCCGCCGGCGCGATCAACGCGGCGTTCCTGGCATCGCGCAACGCACCGCTGCCGGACGTCATCGAAGAATTGTGCGACGTCTGGCGGACGCTGACGTTGAAAGATGTGATCCGCATCGACACGCGGTCGCTGGCGCGGAACGTATTCGGATGGGGCGGGAAGCTCGTGTCCGGCGGCGCGCCCATGTCGCCGCGCGTTCGCGGGTTGATGGATACCACGCCTCTTCGCGAACTTCTCGAACGGCTTTTCGCCACGAACGAGCGAGGAGAGATCGCCGGAATCGCCGAGAACGTCGCTCGATGTCACCCACGAGCCGTGTCGATGACGGCGCTCGACTACACCACCGGCCAGACCGTGACCTGGGTCGACGGCTGCGACATCGAGACATGGAAGCGGCCGTTGCGGCGCGGCGTGCGGGAAGCGCTGACCATCGATCACATCATGGCGTCGGCGTCGCTGCCGGTCGTCTTTCCGGCCGTCCGCGTCGGAAAGCATTGGTTCGGCGACGGCGGCATCCGCCTCTCCGCTCCGCTCTCGCCGGCCCTGCACCTCGGCGCGACGCGCATGCTTGCGGTTTCGACGCACTACGCGAAGACGGTGTCCGAAGCGAACGAGCCGGAGACCGCGGGATACCCGCCGCCTGCCCAGATCCTCGGGCAGCTGATGGACGCAATCTTTCTCGATGTGATGGATGAGGACACGCTGCGACTGCAGCGCTCCAACGAGTTTCTGCTCGACCTGCCGCCCGCGCTTCGCCGGGGCTACCGCCCCATCGATTTCGCGGTCATCCGTCCGTCGCAGGACATCGGAAAGCTCGCCGCCGAATACGAGCCGCAGCTCCCACGTCCGTTCCGTTTCCTGACCCGCAGCCTCGGCACGCGCGAGACCTCAAACGCGGACTTCATGAGCCTCTTCATGTTCGTCCCCGAATACCTGTAACGCCTCATCGAGATCGGGGAGTCCGACGCCGATGCGAGGATCGCCGACATTCTCCGCGTGGCGACGCCGCCGGCTGAGATCTACCATTCGTAGAGCTCTCGTCCCTCACGTACACTTTCTTCCAATGCTCCACGATTCCTGGCACCTCGCGGATGCGCCGCGGGAACTTCCGATCCTTCCCATTGCGAACGACAAATTGCGCGCGATCATCGCGCGGCGAGGGATCACGAATGACGAGGAGTTCCGGAGATACATGGCGCCGTGCATCGGCGATCTCCACGATCCGGCCACGATTCATGGGATCGGCGAGGCGTGCGAGCGGATCGAGCGGGCGGTGCGCGATCGCGAAACGATCCTCATCTACGGCGATTACGACGTCGATGGCGTCACGTCGATCGTGCTGCTGCAGACGGTGCTGCGTGCGATCGGAGCCGATGCCGCGCACGTCGTCCCGCACCGCCTCGTCGACGGCTATGGATTGAAGACCTCGGTGATCGATCGCGTGCTGGTCGACAGGGATGTAAGGCTCATCATCACAGTCGATTGCGGAATTACGAGCGTCGATCCGGTACGGCAGGCCATCGAGCGCGGGATCGACGTCATCGTCACCGATCACCATCTGCCGCCGGAGCTGCTCCCCGAGGCCGCGGCGGTGTTGAATCCGAAACAGCCGGGATGCGCATATCCGTTCAAAGAGCTGGCTGGCGTCGGCGTCGCCTTCAAGTTGTGCTGCGAGTTGTTGCGGCGGAGCGGAAAGAAGATGGCCATCGCCTCGCTGCTGAAGATCGCGGCGATCGGCACGGTCGCGGACGTCGCGCCGCTGATCGGCGAGAACCGCACCATCGCCTGGCTCGGTCTGGCCGGTCTGGCCGATCCGCGAAATCCTGGATTGCGAGCGCTCATTCGACGTCTGGGGATGCTGGGACGGCCTCTACGAGCTGTAGATGTCGGTTTCAAAATCGGACCGCGCATCAACGCCGCCGGACGCCTCTCCTCGGCCGAAACGGCCATCGATCTCTTCGCCGCAACGTCGGAAGAATCGGCGTGGACGCTTTGCGCGGAGCTCGATCGCCTCAATGCCGAACGACAGGAGGTGGAGCGGGGAGTGCGGGAGGAGGCGGAGGCGATGGTGGCTAAAGCATCGACCGATCGCATCTACGTTCTGGCCGGCAGCAACTGGCACAAAGGCGTTCTCGGATTGACCGCCGGACGCATCGCGCAGCGCTACTACCGGCCAACCTTGGCTATTGGAATCGACGGCGATCTGGCAGTCGGATCGGGACGGAGCATTCCGACGATCAATCTCCACGAACAACTCGAAGCGGTCGCGGATCTCTTCACGCATTTCGGCGGACACGAATTCGCGTGCGGCTTCGCGCTGCCGGCGGCGAACGTCGGCGAGTTGCGGCGGCGGCTGGAGGAGCGATTCGCGGCGTTCGATGAGGACGTCTTCCGGCGCGAGGCGCAGGTCGATGCCGAGGTGACGCTGGCCGAGGTTGATCAGGAGTTCGTGAAGGCGCACGAGATGATGCAGCCGTTCGGCGCTGGAAATCTTCAGCCGCTGTTCCTCACGCGCAACGCCACGGTCATCGCCACGCGCGAGTTCGCTCCCGATTGCTGCGAACTGACCATCGACGACGGAACCGGGAGGGCGGCGGCGGTGCTGTGGCCGTCGGCGCGAGCGCTCGCGGGCGACGTCAAAAACGGCGCGACCGTCGACCTGCTGTTTCACATCGAGCCGGATGGGTATGCGTCATCGGGTGCGAAGCTGACGATCGTCGATGCCGGGCGTGCCGTTCATGAGTGAACGTGATCGTGCAGTACGATTGGCCATGCCAGATCCGGAAGTCGCGAATCATCGCGCCGTCTCGCATCGATATGCGCTGACCGATACGCGCGAGCACATCATTCAGCAGGAAGTCGACGATGCGATGGCGGCCACACCGGCCGAACGGATGGAAGCTCTCGTCGCGCTTCTCGACGCGGCGTATGACCTGTGGGCAACGAGGGGACTCGATCGTGACGAAGGACTTTGCCGATTTCCTCGAATCACTCAACAGAGAAGGCGTGGCCTATGTAGTGATCGGGGGCATGGCGGTCCTGGCGCATGTGCCATATCGAACGACGCGTGACCTCGACGTTCTGATCGAGCCGACGATCGAAAACGCGCAGAGGGCGCGGCGCGCGGTAGCGGCATGGGGTGCCTTCGATCCCGAATATCGTGCCGAAGACTTCATCTCCGGAGATATTTTGTCGTTTGGCGGACTGTTACGCGTCGAGATTCACAGCCGTGTTCCCGGAGTGGAGTGGAGCGAAGTTTGGAACGGCAGCATCGAAAGCATGTTCCTCGGTGTCGCCACGCGGTTTGCGGGAGTGGATGAACTGCTCCGCATGAAACGCGCCACCGCGAGTCCCGAAAAAGACTTACCCGATATCGATCGGCTCACAAGGATCAAGAGGAATAGCACTTAGCGTGAGGAAGTTGCTCGCCCCGTGCAGCGCACGATCCGCATCCTTCGCGTAGCGCTCCCGCTCGTCTTCATCGCCTTCATCGCCGTGATCGCCGTCAACTGGCGGCGCGGAAAACCGCACAAAGACAAAGCCGGCACGCAGCCGGTGACGTCGACGATCCGGCCGACCGACAAGCCGGCTATCCTCTCGGTGACGTTCGAAGACACGCAGACGGTCAACGGACGCGTGGCCTCGCGCATCCGCGCGGAGCGCGTCGTCGCGTTTCAGTCGGGCTGGAACACGCTCGAGAACGTGCAGATGACGATCTATCGCCCGACCGGACTGACCTACGAGCTGGTCTGTCCGCAGGCGCAGTTCAACAGCAACACGAAAGAGGCGGACGCCAAGGGCGGCGTGCGCGTGACGTCGAGCGACGGCGTGGAGATCACCACGGCGCAGATTCATTTCGACGGCAATCACCTCACCAACCACGTCGCCGTCAATTTCAAGGTGGATCGCTGGACCGGCAGCGGCGGCGCGCTGGACATGGACGTCCCCGGCGAGGTCGTGCGGCTGTACGAGAAGGTCGACGCCACCATGGCGCCGGAGACGCCGGCCGAGTCGCCGCTGAACATCAAGTCGCAGGAGGGACTCTTTCTCCGGAAGCAGAACTACGCCGAATTCATCAAAGACGTCGTAGCCACGCGCGACGCCGACCGCTTCAACGTCGATCACATCCTCGGGCGCTTCGGCTCCGACCGCAAAGCGCTTCAGTCGCTGGAGGGACAGGGACATGTGACGGTGGTCATGAACAGCGACGTCGGCGGCGGCAAGCAAGCCGAAACCTCCGGGCGCAAGACCATCACCGCGGACCGTTTCTGGAGCGAGATCGGGGCGAACAATCAAATCAGCGCGCTCAACTTCATCGGCGACACCGGCCCGGCGCACGCCGTCATCGAAGGTCCGCCCAATCGCGATCTCGTGGCGCGCATCTTCCGCGTCGGCATCGCCAACAAGCAGGTCACCGAGCTGAAGGCCGACGACAACGTGGTGATGAAAGAGACGGCGCCGGTAAGCCGCGAGATGAATTCGGGACATCTCACCGTCTACTTCGATCCGGCCACGCACAAGGCCACGAATGCCGCACTGGATGGCAACGTCCACTACAAGGACGCGAAGAACGACGCCCGATCGGTGCGGGCGAATTACGACATCAACAACGATCAGGTCGTGCTCAGCGGCGAGCCTGGCTTCTACCCGGCGGTGGTCACGGACGGGCAGACGCTGAAGGCGAAGCTGATCGAGTTCTCGCCGCGCGCGGGCACGGCGCGCGCGACCGGCGAGGTCATCGCGCAGCTCGTTTCGAAGCAGGCCGGCGGTGCGGCCACTGCGGTCAGCGCCGACTCCACGAACGTCTTTCCGATGAGCAAGCCGGTCTTCGTCAACTCCGACTCGGTGACGATGCGCCAGGCCACCAAGCTGGCCGTCTTCACCGGCAACGTGCGCGCCTGGCAGGAGACGAACACCGTCTTCTCGCAGGAGCTGCAAGTGCAGGGAGCGGGCGATCAGGTCACCGCGCGCGGCAACGTGCGCACGCTGCTCTACAACACCAGCGCGAACGCGACGGCCGAACAGCGCAAGGTTCCGATGCAGTCGACGAGCGACGTGCTCATCGCGCACAAGAACGACCGGCGCATCGATCTGAATGGGAACGTCCAGATCGACGACGGCGAGCAGCGGCATTTCACGTCCGAGCACGCGTCGTTTTTCTTCGACGCCAACAAGAAGATGGATCACATCGAGGCGTCGGAGAAAGTCGTGCTGGTAGAGAAACCGACCGGCCGCAAAGGAACCGGCGACCGCGTCACCTACAACGTGGGACGTCGCATGATCTACCTCACCGGTGCGCCGGCCACCGTCACCAGTCCGCAGGGAAGCAACAGCGGCGCGATGATGGCCATCGACCTGGCGCGCAACAAAGTGGAGATCGTCGATCCGAAGTCGCCGATGCAGGGGACGTACAAGCAGCCTCCGCAATGAGGTCATCCTGAGCCGCCGAAGGCACAGAGCCGAAGGCGAAGATGCCGCAGGACGGCGAAGGAACTCAAGCTTCCCAGGCTGCATTGAATCCCAGTGCGTTTCAACGCAGGCCGCGTAACTTGAGATCCTTCGCCGTCCTCCGGCGTTCCGCGCTTCGCGCTCCAACGCCTCCGGCAGCCTCAGGATGACAGCAACACATTTCCTCGCAAGCTCTGACTAGTTCGTGTGATCAGTTAACATCCGCAGCCTGAATGTCTGATCGACGCACTGTCGTCCCCTTCACGGCTTCCGAGCGCGAACGTCCGGCCGACGCGCCATTGCGGCTGGCCGCCGATCATCTGGTCAAGGTTTACAAGCGCCGCAAAGTCGTGCGCGACGTCTCCGTCGAGATCAAGCAGGGGGAGATCGTCGGACTGCTCGGGCCGAACGGCGCCGGCAAGACCACCACCTTCTACATGATCGTCGGCCTGGTGCGGCCGGACGATGGTCACGTCACGCTCGGCGACGACGACATCACCAACCTGCCGATGTACCTGCGCGCCCAGCGCGGGATCAGCTACCTGCCGCAGGAAGCGTCGGTGTTCCGCAAGCTCACCGTCGAAGAGAATCTGTTGGCGGTATTCGAGACGATGGATTTGCCGCTGGCGGAGCGGAAGCGGCGCACGCGCATGCTGCTCGAGGAGTTCGGCATCACGCACATCACGCGCAACCGCGCCTTTTCACTTTCGGGGGGAGAACGGCGGCGTGTGGAGATCGCAAGGAGCCTGGCCATCAACCCGGCATTCATCTTGCTAGACGAACCCTTTGCAGGAATCGATCCAATTGCCGTATTCGAAATTCAACGTATCGTTTCGCAACTCCGCTCGCGCGGCATCGGAATCCTCATTACCGACCATAACGTCCGCGAAACGTTGAAGATCACGGATCGGGCCTACATCATCAAAGAGGGTGAGATTTTTCGGCAGGGGGCTCCGGAGACTCTTTCGGCAGACGCAGAGGTTCGAAGAATTTACCTGGGCGAATCCTTCAACCTTTACTGACCGGAGAGCGATGCGAGACGTAGTAATCTGCTGACCCAGACCAATGGCACTAGAACAAAAACTTCACCTAAAACTCTCCCAGAAACTGATCATGACGCCTTCGCTGCAGCAGGCGATCAAGCTGCTGCAGTTGTCGAAACTCGAGCTCCAGGAAGTGCTGAACCAGGAGCTGCTCGAAAACCCGCTCCTCGAGGAATCGGCCGAAGAAGCGAAGCAGGAAGAAGCGGAAGTCGAGGCGCAGGAGAAGACGCAGACCGAAGAAGAAGCGAAAGCAGCCGAGCCGGCGCCGGAGAAGGAGAAAGATTCCTTCGACGAGATCGACTACGACGCCTACTTCCAGGACTACATCGAGTACGGCTACAACCCGCGGATGGGGGAGGACCACGAAGAGTTCCCCATCGAGAACACGCTCACCCGTCCGCCGAACCTCACCGATCATCTGGCGTGGCAGCTCGGCATGAGCGACTGCTCGCCGAAGGTGAAAGAGATCGCCGCTTTCATCATCGGCAACATCGACGAAGACGGCTACCTGCGCGCCACAACTGACGAGATCGTCGCCGCCGGTCCGTACGATCCTGCCGACGTCGAGAAAGCCATTTCGGCCATCCAGTCGCTCGATCCGATCGGCGTCGGCGCGCGCGATCTTCGCGAGTGTCTGCTGCTCCAGCTCGAGTTTCTCGAAGTCGACAACCCGCTGGTCGAAGCCATCGTCCGCGATCACTGGGACATGTTCATGCAGCGCCATTTCGTGCAGATCGCCAAAGCGCTGGCCATCGACATGAAGACGCTCGAAGGGGTGGTCGAGATCATCAAGCATCTCGATCCCAAGCCGGGCCGCAAGTACTCGAACGAGCGCGCCATCTACGTCGAGCCCGACGTCTACATCCAGAAAGTCGGCGACGAATACATCATCGTCCTCAACGAAGACGGCATGCCCAAGCTGCGCATCAACGGCAGCTACCGCAACATGCTCAACTCGATGGACTCGAAGTCCGACGGCGAGACGGTCAACTACATCAAGGACAAGATCCGCTCGGCGGTCTGGCTCATCAAGTCGCTCGATCAGCGGCAGCGCACGATCTACAAAGTGGCCGAGTCGATCGTCAAGCATCAGCGCGAGTTCCTGGAGAAAGGCATCGACTTCCTCCGCCCGCTCGTCCTGCGCGACGTGGCCGACGACATCCAGATGCACGAATCGACCGTCTCGCGCGTCGTCTCGAACAAGTACATGCACACGCCGCGCGGCCTCTTCCTGATGAAGTACTTCTTCCACAGCGGCATCGACTCTGATACCGGCGAAGACATCTCCAGCCTCACCGTGAAGAAGAAGATTCAGGGCTTCATCGACGGTGAGGATCCGCGGAAACCGCTGTCCGATTCGAAGATCATGAAGATCCTCAACGACGAGGGCATCAATATTGCCCGTCGTACTGTGGCGAAGTACCGCGATGAGCTGAACATCCCTTCCTCGACGGACCGCAAACAGATTTTCTAGCAGCACCCGGAGGTGCCTTGATGGCCGCAGTCACGCCCGAGATCGTGGGGCGCAATTTCGAAGTCACGCCTGACATCCGCCAACTGGTCGAGTCGAAGCTCGGCCGCGTCGAAGACCGCCTTTTCGACGACGTCATCAGCGTCCGCGTCATGCTCGAGGTGGAGAAGTACCGCAACATCTGCGAGATCCTGATCGTCGGCAAAGAACACGACGTGAAGGCGGTGCAGGAGTCGCAGAGTTCGATGCCGGACGCGATCAACGCGGCAATCGATCACGTCAAGCGCCAGGCCCAGAAGAACCGCGAGAAGATCCGCGATCACCATCGCCACGGCGACGTGCCGGCCGAAGACGAAGAACGGCTGGCTTAAAGGCTGATTTCACCACAGAGGCACAGAGGACGCAGAGAAATCCCTCTCTGCGATCTCTGTGCCTCTGTGGTTCAAAGCTTCTGGCGTTACGATACGCGCCATGGCTACGTCAATCACCGGGCGCAACTACGCAGTTACCGGCCAAATCCGCGCACTCATCACCACGAAGCTCGACAAAATCGTCGAGAAGCTCTTCGATGACGTCATCGAGGTTCGCGTCGTCCTGCAGGTGCAGAAGTACCGGAACATCTGCGAGATCCTGATCACCGGAAAAGAGCACGACGTCAAGTCGGTGCAGGAGTCCGATGAGTCGATGCAGGACGCGATCAACAAAGCTCTCGATCACGTCAAGCGTCAGGCCCAGAAAAACCGCAGCACGATCCGCGATCATCACCGCAAGGACGGCAACCGCAACAAGGCGGCGGCCGGCGCGGTGACGCAGTGGTCCGTGCAGGTGCTCGAGCCGGGCAAACTGCGTAAGCCCGGTCCGAAAGGGCTGCCGCGCATCATCAAGACAAACGATCTTCCGATCCTGCCGATGACCATCGAGGATGCCGCCGAGTCCCTGGACGGATCAAAGAATGAGTTCATCGTGTTTCGCGACCTCGACAACGATCGCATCTCCGTGATGTACAAACGCCGCGACAACAACCTCGGGCTGATCGCCCCCGAGGTCTGACCAGGAGGTCCGCCATGAAACGTATCGCCGCTGCCGTCGTGATTTTGCTCGTCGCAGGCGCCGCGTTCGCCGGTGTCTCGCGCAGTTACAAGGACTGGCCGAAAACGCCGGTCGGCTACTACATGACGAACGACGAGAAGCGGCAGTGGTCCGCCCTTCAAACCGATGCGGAAGCGGAGCAGTTCATCAAGGATTTCATCGCCAGACGCGGCGGCGAAACGTTCACGCGCGAAGTGGCGCAGAACGCCGAGAAGGCCGACAAATACCTGACCGTCGGCAAGACGCCCGGCTCCGAAACGGCGCGCGGAAAGATGATGATTCTCCTCGGCCCGACCGCTCCGACCGCCGCCGCGAAAAAGAAGAAGGCCGGTGAGGTTCACCTGGCGCCCAGCACGTCCATTGGCCAGAACGCCGGCCCGACGATGGAGGACATGCAGGCAGCGTCGAACGATCCCGGCAACTCGACGCAGTTCATCACCGAGTACACCTACACCTACCCCGCCACGGCGCTCCCGGCCGCTTACGGCAAACCGCTGACGGTCAAGTTCGAAGTCGAGCCGGAGAAGGATCGTGATCGCGTGGTAGGCATCGGATCGGAGAAAGAGCTCGACAAGGTCTACGAAATGGTGGCGCAGGCGAAGCTCGCCGCGGCCAAACCGGCCACGCCGTAACGCGGTCAGAGGAAGCGCACGAAGCTGATCAGCCAGATCGCGGCGGCGATCGTCGGCGTCCAGCGCGGCAGAATGCGCGCACGCGCGGTGAGCCAGACGAGCGCGATGAGCAGCGCGATATTGAACACCTGCGCGAACGCGAATACGCCGAGTTGGCCGGTCGGCAATGTCGCGCGATGCAGATCGCGCCAGATGATCGGCTGGTCCTCGGCGAGCATCGGCATCGTCGATTTGTCATCCAATCGCTGATCCTGATGCGCGATCGCTTCCTGCGGCGCTTCCCGCACCCCTTGGCCTGAGTGCACGTACGCGAGGAGAGGCGAGTGTGTGATCGTGTCCGCCATCGCCAGAAATGCGCAGCCGATGAGGAGCGCGATGAATGCGACCCGCCAACCGCGGCGTGGCCACATCGCATTCACGACGTAGCAGTACGACACGCCGAACGCCAGAGCCACTGGAATGGCGCGCCGCGGATTGAGCTCCCAATCCCACGCCGCCACTGCCATTTGTTCGAGCACGAACGCGATCGGCAGCAACGCGATGATCCATATCCGCTTCTCAGCAAGCCGCGGCCGCAAACGGATCAACAGTGCGATGCAGACGACCAGCAGCGGCCAGTGAATCAGTGCAACGACTTCCCGAAACGCGGCGTGAATGCCGATGTGCGACGCCACGAACGGCACGAGCACGTTGCGGATCGGATGCCGTGCAATGTCGCCCCACGCGGCGATCACCGGCGCGAAATAACGCCGCTGCAGGTTGTGCGACATCATCGCGTGGCTGATCCATCGCAGGTATCCGACCCAAACGATCGCCGGAGCGATCGCTGTCGCCAGAAAAATCGCGTAGTCGCGCCGCCGCGGGAAGCTGCCGATGAACAAAAAGTACGCGATCACCGCGGCGAGGAAAACGAGTGGGTCGTAGTTGAGGAGCAGAATCGCCGTTGCGATGCCGGCGATCCACGGATTGCGCGCATCGTCCTCGGGCAGGGCCATAATCGAAAGTACGACTAGAAAACTGACCGCGACTCCGACCACGTAGTGCATCGGCTGCCCGAGGTATTCGACGTAAATCGGCAGAGTGAATGCGGTCAATAGCGCGACCAACGTTGCCGATCGGCGGATCGCAAATCGCTCCGCAACATTCACTGCCGCCCACGCCACGAGCGCCGCGAAGAGAAAGTTCACGGCATAGCTGGCGAAGAGATACGACCGCGTGATGCCCGCCACGATCGACGTCGCAAACGCATGCGCCGGCAGGCGCAGATTCTGCGCATCCTCCCAATTCTTCACCGGCGTCGCGTCGTAGAAAAACATCGCCACGCTTACCAGCGGAAGCGCGTCGGGATTCACCACCGCGCCCGAAATCCTGCTGGCCGGCACGCTGCTGCCCATCACCGCCCAGCCGTACGAATATGGCGAGCGCGCGCCGAGGTGCGTGAGCGTCAGCAGCGCGAGCCAAGCGCAGAGAATCAGGATGATCGCGGACTTCGGCAGTGATTCGTTCGACACGGGTGCGGGCATGATGCGCGTACCATTGCGCCGTGACAAATGATCCGAACGATTTCATCGAGACCACCGTCCGTTCGCTCATCAGCGGCGAGCTCGATGAGCTGGCGCTGAAAATCGTGACCGGCGACGACGGTCTCGATCGCACCATCCTCCGTCCGCGGGTGCAGAAACCCGGCCTCGCCTTCGCCGGCTACTACGAATACATCAAGCCGTGGCGCGTGCAGATCATCGGCGAGTCAGAGACGAAGTATCTGCAAAGCCTTCCCGCGCGCTTGCGCGAGAAGCGCGTGCGCGACGTGGCCGCGCTCGACGTCTCCTGCTTCATCGTGACCAAAGGCATCACGCCGCTGGAAGAGTTCAAGCACGAGTGCGAGAAACGTTCGGTGCCGCTCTTCTCCACGCCGGCCATGTCGTCGACGTCGATCACGCGCACGACCTATTTCCTTGAAGAGAACATGGCGCCGAAGGTGACGATGCACTCCGGCCTGCTCGACGTCTACGGCATCGGTGTGCTCCTTCTCGGCGACAGCGGCATCGGCAAGAGCGAATGCGCGCTCGATCTCATCTACCGAGGGCACCGCCTGATCGCCGACGACATGGTGATCATCAAACGCCATCCGAACGACGTCCTCCTCGGCTATTCCAACGATCTGCTGCGCCATCACATGGAACTGCGCGGCATCGGCATCATCGACATCAAGGATCTCTTCGGCGTCGCCTCCACGCGCGACGTGAAGCCGATCGACCTGGTCGTGCGGCTCGAAAAGTGGGTGGAAGGGACGGAGTACGACCGCCTCGGCATCACCGGCGAGACCTTCGAGCTCCTCGGCGTTTCCAAGCCGTACGTCCGCCTGCCCGTCGCCTCGGGACGCAATCTCGCGCTACTCGTCGAGATCGCCGCGCGCAATCACCTGATGAAACTGCAGGGCTACGATTCCGCGCGCGCCTTCCTGCAACGCATCGACGCGCAAATCGCCAAGCAGGGCAACGCCGGCGACTCCCTCCCGCACTCGAATCCCAGCGAGATGGCCAGCTCCGAGCTGCGCAGCATGAACACGAAGCTGCGGTTTCAGCCGGATGTTTTGGATCGGACGCGAAGGCAGCGGTGATGAGTACCAACCCCACGCGACGTGCTTCTGCCAATCGGCGCAGCCTGAACGGCGAAGCGATGACGATTCTCGAGACAGCACTTCGAGGTCGTCGGCCTCCCACGATTGAGGAGATCGATCGTCTACGGGTCCACGGTTTGCGACCGCTCACGCAATCCATCATCGATGTTGCTCGCCAACGTGATCGGTGATCGTCATCCGCCGCGCGCGGAGGCGCGCCGGGCAATCCAGCCCCGCGCTTTGCGCGGGGTGCGAAGGTGAACCACGGTTGGTGGCCGCGGAGGCGGGCACTACAAGCGATCGCGCCGAACGAAATCATGTAGCGACCGCCTCCGCGGCCGCGCAATTTTTCGGCGTTCCCAAACCCCGCGCCGAGCGCGGGGCTGGATTGGCGAGCGCGCCTCCGCGCGCGATCTGGCGACCCTCGCTACAATCGACGTCATGAATCGTCTCGCCGCGGTCGTCTTCGTTTTCCTGCTCGCCATTCCTGCCTTCGCGCAGACCGATGCGGTCTCCGCGCGGATTGACCGCATCCTCGCCGAGGTGCCGCTGATCGATGGGCATAACGATCTGCCGTATCAGTACGAGGAGCGGGTCAAGGATCACCTTTCGCAGATCGATCTTCGGCAGGATCAGAGCAAGTTGACACCGCCGCTGCACACGGACATCGCGCGGCTGCGGCAGGGGAGGGTTGGCGGGCAATTCTGGTCCGTTTACGTTCCGACGACTCTCAAGGGCGCGGATGCGGTTCGCGCCGTTATCGAGCAGATCGACGTCGTTCATCGGATCGATGCGCTGTATCCGGAGACGTTCGAGCTGGCCCGAACTGCCGACGACGTCGTCCGAATCCATCGCAGCGGAAAGATCGCCTCGCTCATCGGCGTCGAAGGCGGACATTCGATCGCCAACTCGCTGGCGGTTCTTCGGCAGCTCTACGCGCTCGGCGCGCGCTACATGACCATCACGCACAGCGACAACAACGACTGGGCGGATTCGGCCACGGCCGATCCGGCGCACAACGGCCTCACGCCGTTCGGCAAGCTGGTCATCGCGGAGATGAATCGCCTCGGCATGCTTGTCGATCTGTCGCACGTCGCGCCGAAAACGATGAATGACGTCCTCGACGTCGCTGCCGCGCCGGTTATCTTTTCGCATTCGTCCGCGCGCGCCGTCACCGATCATGCGCGCAACGTTCCCGACGACGTGCTGCGCCGCCTCAAAGACAACGACGGCGTGGTCATGGCCACGTTCGTCCCCGGATTCACCTCCGAAAAAGTGCGGGCGCGCGACGCGGCGAAGGATGGCGAAGAAGCGCGGCTCAAAGCGATCTACCGCGGTCAGCCGGAGAAAGTGAAGGCCTCGCTCGCGCAATGGGAAACCGCGAATCCCGCGCCGCACGCGACCGTGCAGGATGTTGCCGATCACATCGATCACCTCGTCCAGGTCGCCGGCGCCTCTCACGTCGGCCTCGGCGGCGATCTCGACGGCATCACCAGCACGCCCGAAGGCCTCGACAGCGTGGCCGCCTATCCGCGCCTCTTCGCGGAGCTCATCCGCCGCGGCTACACCGACGATCAGCTCAAAGGCATCGCCGGACTAAACGTTCTTCGCGTTCTGCGAAAAGCGGAAGCTGTCGCCGCCAGACTGCAGAAGGAAGGTCCGCCCTCGGACGCGCGCATCGAAGAAGTGGACAAGCCGGCCACGACGCACTGACCTCGATTGTCAGCGCGGCGCCAGGATCTTGAGCCGATCGAGTTTTCGGTAAAGCGTCATGCGCGACCAGTGCAACTGGTTGGCGGTTTTGCTCTTGTTCCAGTTGTTGGAGAGCAGCGCGCTGACGATCTGGGCGCGCTCGGCGTTCGCGGGCTTCATCTTCACTTTCCGGAACTGCGGCGGAAGCGGCATCCGCTCGATGCGCGTCTCGCCGAGGTTGGCGAAGGCCGCTTCCACGACATTTTTCAGCTCGCGCACGTTGCCCGGCCAATCGTGACGGACGAGTGAATCGAGGGCGTCGTCCGTGAATCCGCAAACGTTCGCGCGATGGGAGCGATTGAAGGCCGCGACGTAATAGTCGAGCAGCGCCGGGATGTCCTGCGGCCGCTCGCGCAGCGGCGGCACCTCGAGGCGGATCACGTTCAGGCGATAGTAAAGATCGCTGCGGAAGTGGTTGGAGTGAACCGCTTTTTCGAGGTCCTGGTTGGTGGCGGAAACGACGCGGATGTCCAGCGGGACGGGCTTCGTCCCGCCGAGGCGATGAACCTCTTTTCCATCCAGTGCGCGCAGAAGCTTGGCTTGCAGCGAGGTGCTGATGTCGCCGATCTCGTCGAAGAAGACCGTCCCGCCGTTGCCGGCGGCGAGCTTGCCGATGCTGTGCGTGACCGCGCCGGTAAAGGCGCCGCGCTCGTAGCCGAACAATTCGCTCTCGACGAGGTTGTCGGGGATGGCGGTGCTGTTCAGACAGACGAACGGTTTCTGCCGGCGCGGACTGTTCTCGTGAATCAGCTCGGCGACTAGCTCCTTGCCGGTGCCGGTCTCGCCGGTGATCAGGACGTTGCTGTCGCCGCGCGCGACGCGACCGATCTCGGCGCGCAGGAGGCGCATCGGCGCGCTGTCGCCGATGAAGCGATCGCCGTCGATGCACTCACACTCTTTGGATTCGGGAACCTCGCGAAGAACGGAATCAAGCGCTTCGTGGAACTCGCCCTCCGAGGCACGGCTGGTGACGTAGCGGGTCGCGCCGGCATTGAGCGCGGCGATGGCGAGCTGCTCGGAACTGTCGCGAACGAGCAGCAGGACGGGCGTCGTGCGTCCCAACTCCCGCAGGCACTGCAGCGCGGCCTCGGCATCGGAGCGCTCGACCTCCAGGATGATCGCCGCGACGGTAGGAAGCGCGGCCGGCCTGGGACCGCGATAGCGGCAAAACGAGACAGTCGCATTCCGCGGAAGCAGCCGCCGATCCGTCAAAGACGGCGCACCACTCCCGTTCACGATCAGAATCGAGGGACCGCTCGACTGTCGCATTCGGTAAGTAGTGAATGATAGGTGTCAAGCGTTTCAGGCGGAAGTGAACGACCCGTGAACTAGGGGAGTAGTAGATGCTCACTCGCGCGGTAGACGTGGCACTTGTCCGATCCACCAAAGTATTCGACCAAGGCTGTCTGTCTCTTTGAGTCGATGCTTTTCCACGGAAGTTCTCGTGTGCTGCACTTTACGCCGCCGTCGATCTCATCGACACGGAGGAATGGAGCTTTCCTGAAGTAATCGACCCCGTGTTCGTCCAGGTATTCGCGGCCGAAATAGTTAAGCCAGAACAACCAATCCACACTGCGCTCGGCGATTGACTTGCGCAGGTCTTCCGGCTCGTCACCGGAGATGTCCGCGAAGCCATACGGAGACTGCATCAGTCCAAAAGCAGGATCGGCGTGTTCGGTCAGGAACCGCAACGAACCCTTTTGTGCCGCAGATGGCGTTGCGCTGGACTCCGCCTCCGCTAGCAACACTCCGCTCTTACGTAGCAGACTGACGGTGATCTCTGCCCTTTTCAGCGATACGGTGAAGCCGCCGGTAACGAAGAGTTGCTCCGGTGGCACTTCAAGCGGGCGCTCGGGCTCTCCCGAATGCCACGTCTCGATTCTTGCGCCAATGTTCTCGAGATACTCGAGATACGGTTGATACTTACCGCTGTATAACGCTTCGCACTTCAAAAGTGTCAGGCTGACTTCTACGGTTTTGGGCACGAACGTCTCCCTAGGATGTCTCTTTGGCGACCAACTCTTTGATCGGGATGATCGTAACTGAACCGAGGCGTTTGGTCCGCTTCGCCTCCAATTGCTTGACGCGATCAGGCACGTCCCCCTTCCATTCAATGACGATGTTTAAGCCGGTCGCACGGTATTTCCGCAGTCTCTTAACCAGGCCCCCAAGAATTTTTTCGATCCACACGTCAAGACTCTCATACGTGTCTTGCGCTTTCTTCAGCAAAGCTAGACGCTGTTTCTTTTGGTCGGCAGTCTCGTCTTTGCTAGGGATTCCAAGCGCCACGATTTGCTCTTCGTACTGTTCGAGCCTGGCGATCTGGGCACTGGTACCTTGCCAGTTCTTCGTATCGATGTGGAGCTGAACTTTCTTGCCTTTTTCGCGAGCACCGTCAGGGTCATTGATGACGATGTCGAAGACTGACACCTGGTCTGTCCGGGCATTCTCGAACTCAGACTCGACGCGTAGGAGCAGTCCCTGCCCGTGCCAGTACAGAGTCCGTTCGGCCTGAAACATGTAACCGTTGCGCATGTTTTTGTGCAGCTTCCCGCTGAGAATCTTGATCAGCTTTCCAACCCCCTTGTTTTTCGGGATCCCGTTGAGCCGATCGATGAGCGCCTGAACGTCTTTATCGACCTTGTGTCCGGCCTTCTTGCCTTCTGAGCCGGTCCAGTGGTAATCCCAGTGGTCGCCGCCTTCGACGACAGTGATCGATAGGAAGACCGGATGCTGTTGGTGAACGCGCTGCGCGATAGCCTGAGCTTCCTCGATCGTCGGACGACTGTCCGGAGCAACTTTCGCTTCCTCTTCATCAATCGCTCGAAGACCGGCTTCTACCTTCGCATCGTGCTGCTGCTCTTCCAACTCTTTCGGCGGTGTTTTCTTCTCTTTCGGATCTTTTTTCCCGAATGCGCCCTTGACCAGGTTTCCGAGCGCCTTCGCTCCCTTCACTGCCATGCCGATCGCCCAATCGATGGCCTTGTTCACCGGCGCCTGTGCTCTGTCGATGGTCTTCTTGATCGTGCCGCTGATGTCGCCGAGGCCGAGGAGGCTGGCCAGGAAGCCGATGGCGATGGGGATGGTCTTGGCTAGCGCCTCCTCGACCCACTTCGCGGCGGTGGCGAGCTGGCCTTTGGCGATGGCGGCGATGGAGTCGATGATCGCGTTGATCAGGGCCAGGATTTCCGAGCCGCGTTCGATGAAGAATTTGACGATGTCGTAAATCGCCTTGCACGCCTTGAAGAACGCCGAGGCAGGATTGAGCAGGCCGATTACCCAGGTCACGCCGGCGATGAGTACGCGCTCCTTGATGAAGTCGAAGATGGCGTCGAGCACCATCGACTTCAGGTCCTCCACCTTCTCCTTGATGAACTTCCAGAGACCGGCGATGCCCTCGGTGGCGATGATCTTGAAAATCTCGGCGGCCTTCTCCAGCCCGGAGACGACGCCTTCGCCGACGATGGCCACGGCACGCGCGCGGAAGTTCGCGTAGGTCAATCCGAGGACTTGCAGGACGATGCTGACGATGCCCTTGAGATCGAACTCCTCCGGCATCTTCAGGCCTGCGCCGGCGAGCGCACCGAAGAGCCACTCCATCAGCCCGCGCTTGAGATGCGTGCCGATGTTCTTCATGAAATTGCGCAGGCCGGTCATCACTCCCTCGACCAGATTTCCGAGGAAGCCGATCGGATCGCTGATGATGTCGAGAACGACGTTCGCGGCCTTGCGCAGGACATTCACGAGCATGTCCTTGAAGGCCAGGATCTTCTTGATCACGCCAACGGTGGCGTCGTACACGCGTTCCCACAGCGACTTGTTGGCTTCGCGGAGCGCTTCTTCCTTTGCCGACATCCGCTCGTACGAGGCCTTGTACTGCGCGGTCAGTTTCTCGACGAGCTGGTCGCCGCGCTGATCGATCTCCGAGGACATGGCGTCGAAATCGGCGGAGACGGATTGCATCGCCTCGTCGCCGAAACCGCGGACGCTCTTGTCCAGTCCCGCGACGAAGTCTGCGACCTGTTTACGGCCGTCAGCGACGCGTTTCTTGGCGGCATCGAGCGCGGCATCGACGAGATTGGCCACTTCATCGATGCCGATGCCGACCTGGCGGAGGTACTCCTCGCGCGCCGTGGCCAGCGAGTCCTCAATGAGTTGTTTCCACTTGTCGCCCCACGTGGTGAGCCACGTGCCGAGGCCGCCCTTGGCGTCTTCGAAGGTGTCCTCGTAGGCCTTCTCGGCGCGCGCGAGGGCAGTCTCGAATACCTTCCCTGCGTCCTCCTCCATCTTCGTGAGGATCTTGTCGACGTCGAGCTTTGCGGCGTTCTTGTAGATGGTGATGGTGTCGGTGATGCGCTGGCGTTCCTGCGCGTTTTTCTTTTGCGTGGCGGTTTGATGACCGGCGACGTTCCCGACGTGGAGTCCACGCAGACCGTGAATTGCGCCCAGGCCGCCGGCAAGCGCGCCCGCCGCAGCCGTGTGCGCCTGTCCCTGCACGTTTGCTTCTTCCTTCCGGTACTTCGCCTCGGCAGTGGCTTCGTGGGTCTCGGCGGTGGAACGGGCATCGAGCGTGGTCTTGAACGCCGGCTCGTTACCCTTCGCCAGTTGATCCTTGCTGATGTGGTTCTCCTCCATGGCGTTGTCGGTGGAGGCGCGGTCGGATGAGTAGTCGAGCCGCTCCGGCGGCAGGGGAGCGGGAACGACGGGGCCCGCGGAAACCGGAGCGGGCGGCGCGCCGACGGTTTCCGGCTTGAGATCTACCTTCGGCGGCTCGGGCTGCGTCGATGGCGGCACGTCATCTTTGGCCGCGCCCTTCAGCGGACCGGCGGCGGCATCGCGTTCGGCGGACATCGAGCCGTGCAGCTTGGTGCTGGCCTCGGCGGCGCCCGCCTTCATCACGTGGTCCGCCTCGGACTCCGTCTTCGGCTTTGGTGTCGCCTTGTCGATTGCCTCGCGCAACTTGGCGCGGAAGCTGTCGCGTTTCACCTTCTCGGCTTTGGCCGAATCGATCGTGGCTACGGTCTGCACCGCAGCGCCGCGCGTCTGTTCGGTCTTCGGCGAAATGGCGGCAGCCTGGGCGTTGGTGACGACGCTTCCGGCCGGCGTGTGCTTACGAGCCTGACCGGCGCGCTGACGAACGGCCTTAATGGCCGGGGCAATGGCCTGCTTCGCCGGCGGCGCGCCCTTGGCCGGTGCTTTCTTTTCGGCTCCCTTTCCGTGTCCGCCTTCCGCCGCGCCTTTCGCGTGAGCCGGTTTTCCATGCGCCGGAGCGGCCGCTTTCACCGGTGCGTGCTCCTCTTTTTTCGAAGCGTCGTGCGGTGCGGCCTTGGCCTGTTGTTTTGGCAGTTGCGGATGCGCCGCCGTCGCAGTCATCGTCGCCATCCGGGCGTTGCCGACGTTCTGCTGCAGCGCGACGCTCATCTGTGCGCGGGAGGCGGTGTCGGGTTTCGCAGCCGGTGCGGCGACCATCTCGCCGGCGCGGGCGGCGGCGGGCGTGTTGGTGGCGGGCGGAAGCGCATCGCTGCGCGACGCCGGGCGGACATCAGGCTGCCGATGCGCGGCAGCGGGCGGCCGCTTGTGCCGCCGCGCGACGTCGTGGCTGATGTCGAGGGCCGGCATGCGTCACACCGCCGCCGGCGAGATCACATCAGCGAGCACCCAGTCGTAGAACTGCTCTCCGAAATCGCTCTTCGTGATCGGCTTGCCGAGCTTCTGGTATTCGCGGGCGATGGCGTCGATGACGTCGCGAAGCTCGAGTTTCGTGCGCCCGTTCGCAAGTGCGCGATACGACGCTTCGACGGCGATGTTGCGGATGCTGCCGCCGGTGATGCTGAAGCGATCGGCGATCTGCCGCAACTGATCCTCAGTCATCGCCCGTGCGTCCTCGGTGATGGCGCGTTTGAGAATTTCAAATCGCAGCGGCGCGTCCGGCGCGGGGAACTCCAGGATGATCTGGATGCGGCGCAGGAAGGCGTCGTCGAGATTCTTGCGGAGGTTCGTGGCCATGATGACTACGCCCGAATACTCCTCCACGCGCTGCAGCAGATAGTTGGTCTGCAGATTCGCCCATCGGTCGCGCGCTTCGCTGATCTCGCCGCGCTGCCCGAAGAGCGAATCGCATTCGTCGAAGAAGAGAATCGCGTCGGAGCCTTCGGCGTCGGCGAACACTCTGGCCAGATTCTTCTCGGTCTCGCCAACCCATTTGCTGACGACGGTCGAGACGTCGACTTTGTAGAGATCGACGCCCTGCTGATTGGCGATGACTTCCGCGGCCAGCGTTTTTCCCGTTCCGGAGGGACCGGCGAAGAGCACGAGCAGGCCCTGGCCGTGAGTGATGGTTCGGCCGATGCTCATTTCGCTTTCGAGCCGCGAGCGAAGACGGACGCGAGCCATCAGCTCGCGAAGCTGCACTTTGCTGGCGTTGCTGACGATGATGTCGTCGAGCGTCAGGCGGCGCGTCGGTTCGATGCGGTTGGCGAATCCGAGAAGCCGGCGTCCGGATTGGCGGCGGCAGGCTTCGTGGAGATCGTCGAGCGTCACGCGCGGTTCATCCGGCGATCGGCGGCGCGCAATCGCCTTCGCGGCGGTCACGGCTTCGACGATCTGTCCCGCCGTCAGCTGGAACGCGGCTGCGAGTTTGGCGGCGGCCGCTTCCTGATCGGCGATTTCGTCCGAAGGCGGGAGCGCATGCTTCCAGATTTCGCGCCGGAGCGCGTAGTGCGGAACGACGAAGTCGAAACGGGGATAGCGCGCCAGCCGCGCGGCGCGCACGCCTTCGCCGGTCGCTTCGACCGCGAGAAATGTGAGCACGGAGGACCTCTCGGCGATTGCGGTCAGTGATTCGAGAAGCGCGGGCGGCCGATCTTCACCATCGAGCCGCTCCACGCCATCGAAGTAGAGCGCCGCGTTCTGCAGGAGTGCCTCGCGATATGCGAGCGTGAGCAGGCGATTCCACTGCGCCGGATCGCGCAGGCCCGATTCGACGTCAAATGAAAAAAGGCGCACTCCACGGGCCGCGCAGATCGCGCGCGCGGCGTGCGCGCGGCCGCTGCCGGACGAACCGTGCAGCACGACCACCTGGGGCTGCGCCGTGTCGTGTTCGGCGAAGGCGCGAAGCGCGTCGATCAACGGCGCATCGGCGAAGACGTCCTTCCACTGCACGTCGGCAGGCAGCGGATGAAGAATGTTTTCGAGCGGAGCGGCGACGCCATCATGACCGGCGAGGAACGAGGCGATGCGCTCGTCGAGGCGCACCATACGGCCGCCGCGTCCGTCCGGTTCCGCGCCGACGGATACGAGATGCCAGCGCAACAGATTGCCGTCCGGTTCGAACAGCGCGCTTTTCATTTCAAGCGAAGGCACCTTCGGATGGAGCATCTCGCCGGCGAGCGAGACCGGCAGATGCGAGCGCGACGCGTCGTCCTGCAGATAGCCGTAGATCCGGCCGTAGCGCAAGTCGAGCTCGGGGAGAAATGCGAGCAGAACGACGTCGAGCTCCGCATCCGTAAGTGCGAAGACCTTGCGCAGACGCTCCAGGCGAAGCTCGACGGACTTCGGCGTCGCATCGACGTTGCTGCGAATCGTTGCGGCAGCCTCGGACTCGCGCTCCCAGAACGGCGCGAGCTCCTGAGCGAGCGATCCGAGGAGGCGATCCGGGGGCGCGACGTCGGAGGCGAGGTATTGCGTGATCTCGTCGTCGGAGACATGGATCATGCCCCAGAGGTGTTCCGGCTTCGCGGCGCCGATCGTGAGTCGCCACCGCTGCACCTGCGCGCGTACGAGGAGGTCGACGCGGGCCAGCTCGTCGCGCAGATGCGCGCCGCTATCCGCGTACGGTCCCGCCGCGATCGGACTCACGCCAGACTCCGATCGATTTCGAAAACGATGCGGCGGTCGCCGAGCCACGGCACCGCGCCGATCGGGCGGAGATAGCCGGCCATCTCCAGCACGACGTCGAGCGGCGCGGGCGCAAGGGCGACGACGACGGTGGCGGGATCGATGCGCAACTCGCCCGCGCGCAGCACGAGCTGTTGCAGCAACCATGGGACGCTCGATTGGCCGACGCGAGGAAGCCAATGCGCCCACAGCCGCACGAGGTCCGTCGCGATCGCCGTCATCGCCGGAATCGACGGATCGTCGTCCGGCGCGAGCGACGGAGCGAAGACCGCGCGATCGCGCATCAGCCGCTTCACGGCATCGCGCAGTGCCGCGCACGGAGCAGGATCGAGTTGCGCAATTTGTGCACGCGCTTGCTCCGACGTGCCATCGAAGCCGCTCCAGAAGAGGATGCCGTCATCGAAATCGCGATCGCCGGTCCATTCGGCTGCGAGCGCCAGCAGAACGGCGCTGACCGGCACTGCGCCGAGTGCGGCGGCGAGCGAGGCTACGCGCGCTTCGAGCAATACGCGCGTGAGAAGCGCGACGCCGGCGTAGCGCGATGGGAGAACGCGCGATTGCGATGACGCAGCGGGATGCGTCGCAGCGGATTTGGCGGCCGATGGCAGTTGATCGATGACGGCGGACGGTTGGCGCGACGCCGAGTGCGCGCTAGAGCGCAGGAACCAGGTGATGACCGATGGAACCGCGGCGTGCGAGGCCAGCGGCGGCTCCGCCGCGTCGAGTGCGGCGAAAAGCGCGAGCGCGTTGCGTTCCGAGGTGACTTCGGAATCCGGCAGCGTGACCGTGCCATTCGCGAGCAGTTGTTCCAGCAGTTCGACGATGCGTCGCTGCAGCGCGGTGAGGGCGAGCGGGCGCGCTCCGGAAGGGGTCGATGATTCCGGCTCTTCGCGAAGAAACGACTCGATTGCAGAAGCGAGCCATTCGCGATCGAGCCATTCGAACTCCTCGACGGTCGCGGAGACGGTTGCAAGATCGTGTTGCGCCGCGAAGCGAACCTTGACGTTGCGCGCGAGAAAGATGAGGACTTGCAGCACCGACTCGGCGAGCGCGCGCGGCTGTTTCCAGTCCGGCGCGAGCGGCCCGGTCTCGCAGTAGTCGTCGAGCAGCGCACTCTCCGCCGGCGTCTCTCCCGCCCAGAGCGCGAGCGCCTCGGCGATGCGAATCGCGGCGCGGACGAAAGGACGGAACTGTTCCTTCGTCGCCTGCTCCGGCAGCTCGCGCACTGCGGTCTGCCACAGCTCGCGCGCCACTTCGGGCGGAATGCGCGCCAGCGTCGAACGCCATCGTCCGAGCGCGTTCAGGCGGCGGATGATGGCGGCAAGGTGTTCGCGAAAATCGAGCAGCACGTGACGAATGGCGTCGTCGACGCTCATCCCGCGATAGATCGAGAACGCGCCGTAATACCAGCGGTCCCACGCCGATCCGTCGATCAGGTCGGCGAGAAAGTGCGCCACGAAATCGGGCGTGTCTTCGAAGCGCATCACCGCCGCGGTGTCGTCGCCATGGCGCGTCACGGTAGTGATCACGGCGGCACACGTTTGTTGCGCCCAGCGTTGCGCGATGGCCGTCTCGTCCGCGACCGTCGGATTGGCGACGGTCAGCTCCG